>OGRT01000060.1_pt1 | contig 119222 bp, 99 predicted proteins | sample 1553581 | NCBI WGS metagenome assembly OGRT01 (sample SAMEA2580113, study PRJEB22360) | human gut metagenome | biome: human gut; feature: human-associated habitat; material: faeces | place: Denmark | collected 2008/2010
CTGCGGCACAAATAGCTGTGTGAAAAATAAGCGATCACGCTTATTTTTCACACTAGGCTCCTGTTTCAGTGTAGCATAAAAAAAAGAAAGTGAAAAGCTCTGCATTTTTCATGCAGAGCTTTCACTTTCTTATGAGGGGGGAGATAGTGAGTTGTTCTACTATCTGAAATCTATGATACCCGAAAATTGTGAGCATTTTGTGTACAGTTTCTAAAAAGCTTCTTAAAAGTTATAAACTGCGTCTAAAATCCATTTCGCGCTGTCAAAAAATATCAGCTTTTCGCCACCATCGCGCGGCTCTGTTACCGGTACTGCTGCATCACAAGCTGCAGCTTCGTATTTCCCTGCCAGGTATTGACGCCCGGATAATACACGACGTCAAAATACAGCGGACTGCCTTTTCCGCTGTACAGTCCGTCCAGCGCAGCCTGTCCGTATTTTTCCGCCGCATAGGCTTCGAAATTGTCCTTTCCGCCAAAATACATCATTTCCCAGCGTTTTTGCTCGCTGTCCTCCACCGTAAAACGAAGCACATTTCCTGCTTTGCCGAGTGCACGAGCCGAAACAAACTTCAGATCCTTTTGTGCAAATACCGGCTTCGAATTGCCTGTTCCAAAGGGCTCCAGCAATTCCAGCTCCTCCACCAGCCTAAACGATACATAGGATACCGGCATTGGAACATCGATATGGATTTTTTCCTGCAGATCGTCCTCCGTCAGCGTACATATTTCATTGATCTTCTGACGGAACGGCTCCACATCCTCTTCCCGCATGGAAAGCCCCGCCGCCATCTTATGCCCGCCATATTTGGTGAAAAAGCTGCTGCATTTCGTCATTTCCTCATAAATATGATAACCTTCAATCGAACGCGCGCTGCCTTTTACGCCCTCTTCGCCTCGGGTCAGCACAAAGGTCGGGCGATAATAGCGTTCCCGGATTCTTCCTGCGATGATACCGGCGATGCTCTCATGGCAGTCCGGCAGGAAAACAACCAGAACACGGTCGTCCTTTAAGGGGCCGGATTCGATCATCTCTACCGCTATTTTGACATATTCCTCTGTCATTTCTTTCCGGCTGTCGTTTAACTGCTTCAAAAATGCTGCCTGCGCTACCGCAGCTTCTCTTGTTTTGCTGTCCAAAAGCTCCATCGCGCGCTGCGCGCTGTCCAGACGCCCGGAGGCGTTCAGGCACGGACCGAGCACAAAGCCGATATGAAATGCCCCCAGCTTTCCATCCTGCCAGGGTAAAATCTGGTTGACCTCCATCAGCGCATGCAATCCGACATTCTGCGTCTGTTTCATCAGCTCCAGCCCGTGCCGCACCAAAATCCGGTTTTCCTCCAGCAACGGCATAACGTCGCAAATCGTTGCAAACGCCGCAAATTCCAGCAGTTCATCCAACAGGCTTCTTTTTCCGGATGTTAAATCTGTTGAAATCCCGTCAAAGCCGAACTCTGCAAATAAAAGCTGCATCAGCTTAAATGCAACGACCGCACCACAGATCTCCTGGAACGGATAAGTGTCTCCCGGCTGCTTCGGGTCGATGACCACATCCGCAGGCGGAATTTTATACCGCCGTCTGGACCTCTCTCCTGTTTCCGGATCCGGCTCTGCAAGGGGCTCTTCCTCATATGGAATTTCATGGTGATCCGTAACAATCACAGTCATTCCGTATTTTTTTGCCTGCTCGATCTGCGCATACGCTGCAATGCCGTTATCGCAGGTCAGAATCGTATCGATCCCATCTGCGTAAGCTTCGTCTACCAGATGTTCGTTTAAACCATAACCATCCTTCATGCGGTGTGGAATCATCGTATCCACCACCGCGCCGCAGGCTTCCAGACCGCGCTTCAAGATATAAGAAGAACAGATGCCGTCCGCATCATAATCTCCGATGACGCGGATCGGCATCTGTCCTTTGATTTTATCTTTCAGCAGCAGCACCGCCTCGCGGCTTCCTTTTAAAAGTGCCGGATCATACAGATCCCGGATCGTGCCGTGGAGATACTTTTCAATTGCTTCATCTCCTTCGATGTCCCGGTTTCGTATGACGCGGGCCAGCACCGGGCTGATGGAAAACCTCTGCCCGATGCCATTAAAATCCGCCTTTTTTGCGGCAACGTACCATTTTGCCATTATTTTGCTGCCTTTTTATCCTTCTCTGCTTTCTTTCCGCCTACTCTGGTGCGCAGCAGATACCAGAACGCGCTCGCCAGGCAGATGGAGGAATAAGTACCGCATGCAATGCCGACCATCAGGGGCAGTGCAAACTCTTTGATACTGGACACGCCCAGGATGTACAGCACTGCAACCATAATAAAGGTCGTAAGGGATGTGAAAATACTTCTGGACAGTGTCTGGGAAATACTGCGGTTTACAATCGCCGCAAGCTCTTCCTTTGTCTTATAAGAGGTCATGTTCTCACGGATACGGTCGAAGATAACGATGGTCGCATTGATCGAATAACCGACAATCGTCAGCATGCATGCAATGAAAGTATTGCCGACAGAAACTCTTGCCGCCGCATAGAACGCAAGTACAACCAGTACGTCGTGTACCAGTGCTGCTACACTGCTGGCACCGAATCTGACATCCTTGAAACGGAACCATACATACAGAAGCATCAACACGGTAGATACCACAACCGCAGATACTGCGCCGGTACGCATTTCAGAGCTGATGGTAGAGCTGATGGTCTCTGCTGTGATCTTTTCCGGATCTACACCAAATTCCTCTTCCAGTCTGGAATTTAATTCTTCTCTCTGGGAAACATCCAGCGTTGCAGACTTGAAGATAACCTGATTGGAGCCCTGCACCTTCTGGGTCTGTACGTTTGCATCCTTGCTGATTTCCTCGATGATCGGAACGACCTTTTCATCCAGCTCTTCGATGCTCATATCTTCGTTAAACTCTACACTGGTAGAAGTACCGCCCTTGAACTCCAGGCTGTAGTTTAACGCATCGCCGCCATTGCCCTTATGCACGCCCATCGTCACAAAGCCCGCAATGATGACAACTGCAGACAGGATGAAGAAAATCTTCTTTTTGCCCAGGAAATCGATTACCTTTGTCTCTTTTGCACGGCCATAGAATTTCTCATTGCGGATACCCATCGCATAAAATGCGTTCAGGATCAGCTTGGTTACAACCAGCGCAGTAAACAGGGAAACGACGATACCGAGTGCCAGGGTCTGGGCAAAGCCCTTGACGGTACCGGTACCCATAAAGTACAGCACTACCGCTGCGATCAGCGTCGTTACGTTGCCGTCGATAATCGCGGACAGCGCTTTCTTAAAACCGATCTGAATCGCAGATTTTACAGTTTTGCCAGTTGCGATTTCTTCCCGGATTCTGGCGAAAATAATAACGTTTGCATCGACTGCCATACCGATCGACAGGATGATACCTGCGATACCGGACAGGGTCAGGGTAACATCAAAGCCATTCAGCAGCAGAACAACCAGCACCGTGTAAATGCACAGTGCGATGGAGCTTGCAACACCGGGAATCCAGTAAACAGCGATCATGAAAACAATAACAATCGCAAGACCAATTGCACCGGCGATCAGGCTTGTACGGACCGCTGCAGATCCGAGCTGTGCGCCTACTACGTTGGAACGCAGCTCCTCCAGCTCCAGTTTCAAACCGCCGATACGGATGGTAGAAGCAAGGTTTTCCGCCTCTTCAAAGGAGCTCATGCCATTGATGACTGCCTTGCCGTCTGTGATCTCCGCCTGTACAGACGGTGCGCTGATCACCTGATTGTCATAAACGATGTAAATAACATCATGGTTCGGATATGCTGCCTTTGTCGCATCAGCGAACTTTTTGGTTCCATCTGCAGTCATAGTCAGAGATACAACAGGCTCCTGATTATTCATACTATTGGTCTGATAGGCTGCCTGTGCATCTGCTACATCCGTACCGCTTAATACTTCCTTACCGTCCTTGTCCAGGAAGGTTAAGGAACCGGGCTTACCCAGTTCTTCCAGAATCGCATTTGCGTCAGTTACTCCGGGAATTTCAATATTGATCCGGTCGGAGCCCTCCTGATATACCTGCGCCTCTGTGGAATAATTGTCTACACGCTGCTGGAGCTTATATATGGTATCTGCCATATCCTCCGAGCTGGGTGCTTCGTCTCCCACCACCTGATAGGTGATGCTTACGCCGCCTGCCAGATCAAGTCCCTGCTTAATGTTTGCAGCGGAGCCTGTCTTTGCGCTATCCAGTCCGAATACCGCAGTCCAGGTACCTGCCAGCAGAAACGCGATCACACAGACAAGTGTAATGATGCCTTTCTTCTTGCTCATTTTGCGTACTCCTTATTCTTCTTCGTCGGCCAGTGCCGCTTTTATCATAATCGCGCATTCCACGCGCTTTTTCTGAAGCTCACAGCCAAGCTCATAGACGTCGTCGATCTTTCCGTGACAATTATAGGAATTGGCAGCACAGCCACCGCTGCAGTAAAATTTTGCAAAACAGCTTCTGCACTTTTCTTTGGCGTAAACATTACAGCATTTGAATTCGTCCACGATGTCAGGACGCACAATGCCTTCGTCCACGTTGCCCATCAGGAACTTCTCGTTGCCGACGAACTGATGGCAGGGATAAAAATCGCCCCATGGTGTTACCGCCAGATACTCTGTACCCGAGCCGCAGCCGGAAAGGCGCTTTGCCACACACGGGCCTCCGCTTAAATCGATCATAAAGTGGAAGAAGTTGACGCCTCTGCCCTCTTTCTGACGCTTTAACAGCTCGACTGCCAGCTTGTCATATTCCTCAAGCAGCTGCGGAACATCTTCCGGACGCAGCGCATAGGGCTCTTTGGGATCTGTCACAACCGGCTCTACCGAGATCTGCTCAAAGCCAAGGTCTGCCAGATGCTTGACATCCTCGGAAAAATCCAGATTATTATGCGTAAAGGTACCGCGTACATAATAATTGGTCTGATGGCGGCTTTCTGCCAGTTTCTGGAACTTCGGTACAATCAGATCATAGCTGCCCTGCCCACCCCTAAACGGGCGCATTCTGTCATGTACCTCTTTCCGACCGTCGATGCTCAAAACGACATTGCTCATCTCTTTATTCAGAAATTCCATAATTTCATCATTTAAAAGCACGCCGTTGGTCGTCAGGGTAAAGCGGAATTTTTTGTTATGAGGCTCCTCCAGGCTTCTGCCATATGCAACCAGATCCTTAACAACCTGCCAGTTCATCAGCGGTTCTCCGCCGAAAAAGTCTACCTCAAGATTTACTCTGCTGCCGGAGTTGGCTACCAGGAAATCCAGCGCCTTCTTGCCGACTTCAAAGCTCATCAGCGCTCTTCTGCCATGATATTCGCCCTCTTCTGCAAAGCAGTACTGACAGGCGAGGTTACAGTCATGGGCAATGTGCAGGCACAATGCCTTGACTACAGTCTGGCGCTGTTTGAAATTGCCGATATATTTTTCATAGATGTCTTCTGTAAACAGGACATTATCCTGCGCCAGCTCCAGAATCTCCTCTACCGCCTCACGCACCTCGTCGTGGCTGTAGGTCAGCTTCTGACAGGCTTCCACTGCCGCCGTCACGGTATCCACATCCCGAATGCCGCCGGAAACAAGCTGTTCCGCCAGAGGGATTACATCATAAACCACATCGTCTACAATATGCACACTGCCGCTGTTGACGTCCATAACGATATTGTAGCCGTTGTTCTTATACTGGTGTATCACTTTCCAAAATCCTTTCGTTTCTCGTATTCCTCTTAAACGCATAATAAGCAGCGATATGCATCGCTGCTTATATCTCGTCGCGTCGTCTGCTTATTTCATCTTCTCGCAGCTCTGATTGCCAACCGTGCAGGATGTCTTACATGCGGACTGGCAGGATGTCTGACACTCGCCGCATCCGCCCTTCTTCATGGATTCCTTCAGGTTTCTTGTTGTTAATGTCTTGATGTGCTTCATCTCACATAACCTCCTTATGTGTCACGCCAAAAAAGGCGCCGTCTTTTCGAAATTTAATTTATTATAGCATAGATTCTTCTATAGGGGAAGTGTTTTTTTTAAAATGAGCTGCAAAGCGGCAGAACTCATGTTACCGTTTACCCGCGCCATTCGCAATACAATAGAATGCACGCTCCGCGAACATTCTATTGTCATGAACCGCGTCTTTGCCCTTCTCCCGGCGTCAGCTGAGCATCCCGCCCAGCATTCCCGCGCCGCTGCAGATCATCAGTGTAGTAAAAAAGTGATTACCGACATCCTGAAGACCGTGATTGACTATCAAAGTCAAAGCTGCCAGCACACAAAAATACAGACTCCCGGTCAAAAGTCCCCATAAAAAGCGCCGATCCTGCATTCCTTTTCCGGCAAGCCAACCGGAAAGTCCCGCTGTCACCGCATAAATTACAAGAATTCCGATCGACACCGCCTGTGCGGAAAGCTGCATCCGATACAGCAACAGTGCCAGAAGTAATAACAGCGCCCCGGCCATAAGATACGACACCAACAGGCTTTTTAACAAAACAACCGGCATCCGCGCACCGGTTTGTGAAATTCCGGTTTTCTTTTTTTCCATGGACATGCCTCCTGCTGCATACCGCCTGCCAGACGGCAGACAGTGCTTTGCATTTCTTCATGTCCCATGTATATTCCCCGTCAGCTAAAAACTTTCCGATAAGAGAAATTTTTTATAAAAACTTCCGGCGTTTCAAGGCTTTCCCGGGCAATATCCGTGCAGAAACCATCACACCTCTTCCGGGCAGCTGCAGGCGGATAAAAAATAATCCTCCAAAACCGGGTATTCACAAAACCTCGATCCCCAACCGGGTCGGTCTGCTTCCTCGACCCTGTTTTGGTTCCAGTCTACCATCAGTGCACGCAAATCTCTCGAAAGCCCGGTTCCGGTCAGCTTGACATAGCTTTCCTTGACGGTCCATTCCCGTAAAAATCGCTCCGTCTCTGCTTCTGACAGGAACAGTTCTTCCTTCTTGTCAAACTGTTTCTTCCAGGCCTCCAGCTGTTCCTGTAGATAAAACTTCTGCAAAACGCTGCGCCGGATCTTTGTTCTTTGCTGAAGATCCACGCCCACCGGGCAGTCAGAAAAAGCGCACACCGCATAATCTCCCGAATGGGAAAGGCTCAAAAATGCCCGTCTCCCATCCTGTATAAAAAGATACGGCTGCCCGTTTTTGGTATAACACACCGGGCAGCCGTCAAATCCGTTTCTGCGTTTCGCCTCTTCTGCCAAAAGACCTGCCGTCAGACTTGCCGCACGCTGTTTTGTCTGTCTGCACGACAATGCTTTTTGTCTGCGAACCTCATCCAGCTGTGCGAGCGCCTTTTTCTGCATCGTCTCATCAAAGAGCGGCCGGATATCCGCCAGATAAATTTTTACTTTTCCGTTTTGAACCATCCGGTCGTTCCTTTCTGTCTGCGAAAAGCATCCTGCGGCAAAGTGGAATTTTATCCCCTTCCCTGCCGCTGATAAAAAGCCTTTCGAGCTACGTTTTACAGCAGATGTGCGCGCAGGTCTTCTGCACTTCTGGAAGAAAGATAAGCCGGAGCGATATCAAATACAGTCTTGCAGCCACTCATGCCCTCTTTGCTCATGCGATAAGCGGCTCTTGCATAAGCTACGATAACAGAACCGGTAAATTCCGGGTTGGAATCCAGCTTTAAGCTGTATTCGATCACATGCTTATGCTCGTTGTCCATTCCGGTCACGCCGGTACGAATGACACAGCCGCCGTGGGGAAGTCCGCTGTGATCTCTCTTCATCTCTTCCTCAGAAATGAAATGTACGGTTGTATCATAGTCTGCAAAATAGTTCGGCATGGTCTTGATCTCTTCTTCGATCTTTGCAAGATCTGCGCCCTCTTTGGCAACAACAAAGCACTCTCTCGTATGCTTCTGTCTGGTGGTCAGTTCAGGATTTTTGCCGCTTCTGACCGCATCGAGTGCCTCCGGTACCGGAATGGTATACTGTCTGGCATCCTTTACGCCCTCAATCCGGCGAACCGCATCGGAATGACCCTGACTGACGCCCTTGCCCCAGAAGGTATAATCCTGTCCTTCCGGCAGAATACAGTTTGCATATAAGCGGTTTAAGGAGAACATTCCAGGATCCCAGCCGCAGGAAATAATGCCGATTTTTCCGCCTTTTTTTGCAGCAGCGTCAACGTCTGCGAAATGCTCCGGGATTCTTGCGTGGGTATCAAAGCTGTCTACAACGTTGTAATCCGCTGCATATTTGGGGGTCTGAGCCGGCAGATCCGTCGCGCTTCCGCCGCAGAGAACCAGCACGTCGATCTGATCCTGCATATGCTCCAGCTCAGAAGCTTCCAGCACCTTTACGCCTGCAGTGCGTACCTTTACGTTTTCCGGATTTCTTCTGGTAAATACTCCGACCAACTCCATATCCTCATTATGGGCGATTGCGCTCTCTACGCCTCTGCCCAGGTTTCCGTATCCTAAAATTCCGATTCTAATACTCATTTTTTCTCCTTACCCGCTATTATGTCTGTGCGATTTTTTTGTCGCGTTCATTTTAGCACAAACCGTTTTCATAGAAAACCTTTTTTTAGACTTTTTCCCCACTAATATAGTCGGAAAGATCCTGCTTTAACTGTTCCCAGGCATCCTCATGCTCCGCATAATACAGCGGACAGAGCTTTCCGCCCGCATCATAATGGCGTTTTACATCCGAAACATCCAGATTGTATTCCTCCATCAGCCAGCCCAAAAGCTTTAGCAAGGACTGATAGGTTGCATCCGTAAATTTTCCGTCCTGGTCCAAATAGCAGCATTCAATGGAAATCGAGTGGTCGTTTTCCCCAATCACCGCATATGCCATCTCATTTAACGGAATACACTGGACAATCTCGCCCTCATATCCGATCACAAAATGTGCGGAAGCTGATGTCAGCCCGGTCTGTGCCAGTCCTTCGAAATAGTCCCGGTTCTGCCGTGCAGATGTCCCGGGATTCGCCGTATAATGCACATACAGCTGCGTAACCGTCGAAAGCGCATCCTGCGGTCTGGAGTATGGATTCGGTGTCAGGAGCGCTTCTTCCATCGGCGGTTTCTCGCACTTTTTTTGTTCCAGAATCTGGGTAATCCGGGAAATCGCCCCGGTTTCCGTACTCTGATTCTTCGAAATGCTGACGAATTTCCAAACCGCAAACGCCGCCAGCACTAAAAACAGCAACGCAGCAATATAAACCGCAATGCTTTGCAATTCTTTCTGCAGGCGGGTTCGACGACGGCAGCTCCTTTTCCTGTTCGCAGCAGGCGGTACAGGGCGGCGCCTGGCAGGAGCTTCATATTGTACAGCAGCACGACGGCGGATGGACGGTTCGTACTGCGTAGCGGATGGACGGCGTGCCGGCAAGTCGCTGTAGCTCTGGCAATCCCGCGCACGCGCCGTTTTTTGCTCCATACGGTTATCCCAGTCATCGAACAGCGGCCGTTCTTCGCCCCATAAAAGATCCAGTTGTCCTGTTTTTCTGTTCTTCGTATATTTTTTCGTCGTCCCCGGGCTATCCCACAATTTCAGCTCCGGTTCCGAACTTCTTTTTTCTTTTGTCATATAAAAAACCGCTCCCTTATATCCTGTCCGGCAGTTTGCCATACTTGTCAGGATATCACAGGGAACGGTTTCTTTTCAGAAAATTTTCCTAAGATTTTCTTAAATCATCCAATGCCGCCTCAAACAGACCCGCAGCGCTTTGACACAATTATTCATGACAATAGAATGCTCGCAGAGCGTGTATTCTATTGTTTTTCGATCGGGTTTTTATAAAACTCTACGAAATCCGTGTAGCCCTCTTTGGTCAGCTGTTCCTTCTGGAACTTCTTGTTTTTGTTCATGCGCGCAACCAGAATCTGATCGCCGTTCTTTCTCGCCTCCTGTGCCTGTGCGATCACTTCGCAAAGGCGGTCGCCGGATACACCTTTTTCGATCAGGTATGCGATCTTTTTCGGCTGTCCGGGGATCTGGAAGCCGTTTTCCATCATCAGCAGGATGATACGCTCAAAGCCGATAGAAAATCCGCACGCCGGAACGTCTTTTCCGGTAAATTTGCCTACCATCTTGTCGTAACGACCACCGCCTCCGCAGCTTCCGCCAAACTGAGGGATGGCAATTTCGAAAATGGTTCCGGTATAGTAGGACATACCGCGCACCAGAGTCGGATCAAAGGTGATCTCAAATTCAGACGCCTTTGTGGCGCGGACGCTGTCAATGATCTCAGAAAGGTTCTGGGAAACCTCAGGCTCGAGGAAATCCCCCAGCTTTTCTGCCAGCCATGCTACGCTGTTTCCGTTTGCAGTCAGCTCATCAAACAGAGACATATATTTGTCTGCCGCTTCTGCTGCGAAACCGCTCTCTACCAGCTCAGCCTTTACGCCATCTGCGCCGATCTTGTCCATCTTGTCCAGAATGATGAATACCGTATCATAATCCTCTTCTGCAAAGCCGCTGTAGGCTGCCATCGCCTTTAGGATTCTTCTTTCATTGATGCGGATGACGAAATCCTGAAAGCCGAGCTTGCCAAGAGTCGTAGTCGTTGCCAGAATCAGCTCGATCTCCGCCAGGTTGGAAGGCTCGCCCAGAATATCAATATCACACTGCATAAACTGACGATACCGGCCTCTCTGCGGACGGTCAGCTCTCCATACATTGCCGATCTGAAGCGCTTTAAACGGGGACGGAAGCTCGTTTGCATGATTTGCATAAAAACGAACCAGCGGAACCGTCAGGTCATAACGCAGACCGCCGTCTACCAGATCCATCTCCTCTTTTGCTTCCGCAAGATTTAATTTCTCGCCGCGTTTTAAAATTTTAAAAATCAGTTTTTCATTTTCGCCACCCTGCTTGCTGTTTAAGTTGCCAATGGATTCCACACAGGGTGTTTCAATAGAAGTAAATCCAAATTTTCCGTAGGTTTCCTTAATCACGTTGATGCAGTAATCCCGCAGCTGCATTTCTGCAGGCAGAATATCTTTCATACCGGTGACAGGCTTTTTATTCAGTGCCATTTTACCGTTCTCCTTTGTTCGCAGTCCTATCGTTTCCGATTTTATACTATTTGAACGTTTTTTACAAGTAATAAATCGCTCCTGTTTCCGCACACAGGCACGCCAGCCGCGCGTTTGCCCGAACAGTACGGTAAGAGCAGCCGCAGTCGATATCATAATACAGACAGTTCTTCTGCGGATCATAATGCTGGTAAACCAGACCGCCGTTATACATCATGTAATCCTTGGACAGCGTCGGCGTATGCCCCGCAACGATCATCCCGTTTTCGATTCCCCCTGCCAGATACGCATCTTCCCGCGCGCGGAGATAAAAATCTTCGACACAGGTATATTTTCCGGTCAGACCTGCTGTCGGAAACTGTTCCAGGTATCCGGCATGTACCACTACACATTCCCTCTCCGGCAGGGAAAATCTGCAAAAATAGGGCATTGCTTCCATCCTGACTGCCCACCGCCGCAGATCTGCCATGGAAATACACTGTTCTGTGATCAGCTCCTCCAGCGTCCCATAATGATCGAACACCCGGATTTGCTCTGTCTGTCGGTTATGCTGCTCTATCAGGTTCTTTGTCTCCTGATAGAGCTGCTCCAGATCTTTGCTGCTGCTTTCATCGATCACAAGCTGCCGCTTCTCCTGCACTGCCAAAAGCAGCTCCAGATAACATAAAAACTCTTCCTCATGATTGCCGCGCAGCAGCAGAATATTTTGAGGAACCTGCTCCATCCAGCATAGCATTTCATAATTTTGACTTCCACGGTCAATATGATCTCCCGCCAGGATCAGCTTATCCTGATCCGAAAAGCCGATCTTTGCAAGCATCGCGTTCAGCTCGTCAAAGCAGCCGTGCAGATCGCTCATGATATAGGTATATCCAGCTTCTGTTTTGCCTGTTTGAGGGGACGGCTTTTTGTTTGGTATCTTTTTTTGGAACCACCTTGTCCAGTGTTTTAAATTGGTCATATCTCTCTTTCTTGAACTACTTCTCTGCACAGATCAGATTCTTATAGAATTGCACCGCGCCGGGCAGGCAGTTATATTCCATGCACTCGTTCAGCCCATGCATGCCCTTCATCTGCTCCGGTCCGAAGACCACAGGTGCAAAGCGGATGCAGTTGTCACATACCGGACTATAGAACTGTGCATCGGTAGCCCCGGTCATTACATAAGGGCTGGATGGCAGTCCCGGAAAGGTCTGTGCAATTACCTGTTCCATCAGACGATACCCCTCACCATGGATATCTACGGGCTTTGTATAGTCATTGGAATGGATAATTTCCGTCTCTAAACCGTATTTGGAAGCCAGATTCCTGATAATTTCAAGACTTTCCTTTTCTCCCTGATGAGGAATAAAACGCATATTGGCTCCAAGGGTTGCTTCCTGCGGAATCACATTATATGCATCGGAACCGGACTGCATGGTAAATGCAATTGTCGTCTGCAGCATAGCTCCTGCCTGTGCACTGATCTTCGGAAGTACCACTTTTAAGAGCGGCTTAAACAGCCACATATTTCCAAGCACCAGCTTTAACCCGAAAGAGGCATATGGTGCCAGAGAAGTAAACATGGCAGAAACCTCCGGAAGCATCTTCTTTTGGAACGGTGAATGCTTCTCTACTTCGGTTACAAAAGCACAAAGGCGTGCAATCGGTGTTCCCTTAGACGGCGCGCTGGCGTGTCCTCCATTACTTTTTGCAGTAAACTTCACATCGGCTTTGCCCTTCTCAAAGACACCCACCATTGCAAAGTTTCCAGGAATTCCTCCAACGGGTTCCGTAATGATAGCTCCACCCTCGTCACACAGAAGGAACAGCCGGATTCCTCTTCGCTGCAGTTCCTTTACAAGCTTCGGTGCTCCGTCTCCTGCCCATTCTTCGGTACAGGAGGATGCCAGATACACGTCCGTCGGCGGCACAAAGCCTTCCGCAAGCAGTTCTTCCACGGCCTCCAGAAAAGCCATTACCGTACACTTCGTATCCGCCGTGCCCCGTCCCCATACCTTACCATCTGCAATATCTCCGGAAAAAGGAGCGTGAATCCACTCTCCCTCTGCCGGAACGACATCCTGATGACTCATCAGAAGGATCGGCTTTTCGGAGGATTTTCCCTTCCAATAATATAACAGATTTCCGTCTATTTCGGTTTTCTGAAGCTCTTTATGTACCAACGGGAAAAGCTCCTCTAAAACCTTATGAAATCCGAGATATTTCTCTATTTCCGTCTCTCCGGCATGTGAGGTCGTGTCACACTGTACCATCTTAGAAAGCTTTTCGGCAAGCCGAAGTGCCTCTTTTTCATCTGCATCCGGCTTATAATTTGAAGTTTTCTTCGGCATCAAAAGCGTCCGGACTATTGCAATCAGCAACAATAAAATGATGATCAAAAGGATTCCCAGTAAAACTAATCCTGCATTTTTCATGATTTCCTCTCCTTCTTTCCCTTCTTAAAGAAAATCCACGCTACCAGAATGGCAACTGCACCAGACGGGATAATCATAAAGCTGGTTGATCCGATCAGTCCCGGCGCAAAAATAAACAGCGCACTCATCAACACAAGCGGGAATACAGCGATATGCATATTCTTACGGTAATATTTATATGCCATCGCTCCAAATAACGCCGGAACCACGTTTTCAAACGCCGGCTGCAATACTTCACTCTGTAAAACCGGCTGCAGCGGAACCATTAAAAGGACGCCGACTGCCAAAACCAGAATCGTAACAAGGGATGAGGTTGCAATGGAAATCGTAGAAATGATTTCATTTTCCGGTGTTCCGGTCTTCGCTCCAACCATATCACGCGCATTGACTGCACACGGAATCTTCATATTAATCAGATTACCGGTAATAAATGCAAGGTATCCGCCACCGGAACCCAGCATCGGTGTGTAGATCAAAAACTCTGCCACACTGCTCACCAGCCATACCAGTCCTACGGACAAAAAAGCTCTTGCCACCGCTCCAAGATCCGGATAAGCTCCTAAAATTTTTCCCATCAAAAACGGTGCCCCTACCAGCATAACCAGTGTCACGGCACTTACTACTCTTCCGATTACATGCGTGCGTTTCCGGTATTCTTCCCACGTACTTGTTTTATTTTCTTCCATAATTCTCCTGTCCCTTTCTTAAAATTGTGATCCACTTCTATGTATCTGCTTTTCTTCATCTATCTTATCAGATCAGCCCGACAATCACAGCGGCTGTCATACCGGCAATCATACTTCCCGCAATGGAAAAGCTGTCTACCCAGCCAAGCTTTTTCTTTTCAGACAGAAATACGAAGATTCCCATTACCAGTGCAGAAACCACCATAACCACAAGCGGAATGATATCACCATGAAAGGTAAACAGACCATTTTCAGAAATGAAGCCTCCGATGTAACGGCCAATGTAGGTACTTACAAGTCCAATGAACATTGCTGTCATCGCAAGATCTGCAAAACCGGCCGTTCCCGACTTGCCGGAGGAGGAATTCTTCGTGAGCTTCTGTGTATACTTCTTATTTAAGAAAATCGATAATACCATGCCCCACATAATACAGATACTCATCAACAGAGCAATCGTAGAAAATGACGTTGCTGTCATTTCAGATGCAGAAAGTGTCGTCATTCCCACCTGCTCCGCTGCTGCCTGCGCTACCTGTGTCTCATAATGAAGCGCTCCAATCACGGAAAGACGAAGCCACGGCCACGGTGTTCCCAGACTTCCGGAAAGTGCAATGACTCCCAGCAAAATTCCAATACTCGGCAGTACCGAAAAGGTTGCACTTGAAATAATGGTCCGTTTCATTTTTGTTTCATCCATTCCCAATGCCTTGCCCGCTCGATAAGCTCTGATGAGGAAAATCACACAGACGACTGCCACAAATGCAATGATCCCGCCGCAAATGAGGTACATGGGCGCGCTGTTCAACTGATTTAAAATCGTCATAACTCTACACTCCTCTACTTTTATTTTTGACAATAGAATGCTCGCAGAGCGTGCATTCTATTGTTGATTTAATCTAACTAAGATTATGCCACATCAGCTTCAAAAGTTCCACCCGATCTTTTTCAAAAAACGAACAAAGGATTAAAATCAGATTGTCATGTCAATCGTTATTTAATCCCTTATCTCAAAAAGGCAAAAATAGAACGTATAGTTTATTTCCATACGCTCTATCTCACATTTCATATTATTTTTTTCTTCCATTACATCCAAATCAAAAGAATGCCGGATTACTATCTTCCTTATTTGCAGTTTAATAATATCTGCTTTACATCAGAACTCTCCAGCTTGACGTATGCCTTTGAGGCAATTGTGCTTGTCCTTACCGCTTCTGATGCCATTTCATCAAATAAATCTTCCGGTACGCCCGCCTCAGAACGAGTTGCCGGCATTTCAAGTGACTGATTGAAGGCTCTGACCTTTTGGATTCCAAGCTCTGCCGCTTTCCGGTTATCAGCCTCTTCTACGCCAAATACTTCTCTTGCAAATCTTGCAAGACGGGGTGCCGTCGTGTCCGATAATACATAGCTCATCCATGCCGGCGTCAGTACCGCCAGGCCTACTCCGTGTGTGATGTCGTAATAGGCACTGATCACATGCTCAATCGGATGAACACTCCACGCACCACCTTTTCCGACGGTAAGCAGATGATTCAGCGCTACTGTGGATGACCACATCAGATTGGAACGCGCCTCGTAATTTTCCGGCTCATCCATGGCCTTGCGGGCATATTTTATTACGGTTTTCATTACTGCTTCACTGAGCACATCTGTGATATATGCCTCGTCATTCGGTTGGAAGTACTGCTCCATTACGTGGGACAATATATCAACTGCACCGGCTGCCGTCTGCTTTGAAGGCAAGGTATATAAATAGGTCGGATCTTACTTATCCCCCTTGCAACTATAACCAAATCCTGTCCCTACACAAACATCAATCTTTGTCTTGCATACAATACCTTCTTCATCCTGCCTTGACGTGATGCCATTGCAAAGCTGACCGCACTCATATCTGCATTTTCAAAATGAAGCAGCTTGTGTATCACCATTGCATAAAATAGCTGTTTTGTTGCAATAATCATTCTCTCAGTTTCTTCCGCAACGATTCTGGCTGCCATCGGCTGAATGCTACGCTCAGAGTATATAACCTTATAAAATGTAAGCAGTTTTTCCTGATGATTCATATTGACATAACCCTGCACCACTCCCTGCAATACTTCGTATGCAGTTTTCCCTTGAAAAAGCTGGCTGAAATCCACAGGCTTTATATTGGCATTTTTCTTGGACTGTTCTCTGAGGAACTGATACATTGCTTCCACAATTTCATCTTTGGATGAAAAATGCTTATAAAGCGAATTTAGCTTGTTTCTTGACTACTCAGGAAAAATATTTCTACCCTCGCCCCACCTGTATTTTCAGAATTTGAAAGTTTAATACCTCCACCATATTTTTCAGCCACAGTTTTTGCAAAAAATAGCCCCATCCCATAATGGGCTTCGCCATTTCTACTTGTGTCATCCATAAAAAACTGCTCTGTGCCATGCAATAATGCTTCTTTTGTAAATCCTGATCCGCTATCCTCCACAATGAATGTCAGCCGGTCATCCTGCTCCTTTGCGTCAATATAAATGATTCCATTTTCTTTTGTATGCTCCACTGCATTCTGAATCACATTCATTACGGCTCGAAACATTGGATCATAAGCAATCGTTACCTTTTTATCACTTTGTCCCGCCTTCCAATCTATTTTCTGGTGATAGATTTCTGCCAGTCCGAGTGCCTGTTCCTTTATATCTGCGAAAAAATCTTCTAACCTCACCGTTGTATAGGTAACATCACTGCAATTCCATGATTTTGTGACATCTATCAACTGTTTTACATAACTTTGTATCTGTGTTGTGCCGTTCAAAACATAAGTGATATTATTCTTCTGTTCTGTGGTCAGTTCAGTCTCTGAAAGTAGTTCTGCATTTCCCCGTACAATCGTAAGAGGTGTTTTAATATCATGCGCCAAAGCAGACATCTGTTGTTTCTTTTCCTGCTCTGTTTTCCACTGCTTTTCTAAAGATTCTCGCAATGCATCTCGCATATCATCGATTGCCGATAAACAGTCATCAAACTCTTTGATACCGGAACAGGATGTCTCATATTCCAGATTTTGATCCTTTATTTGTCCGATTGCGTCTAATACAGGCTGCATCTGCTTTTTGATTCTTTTTCCAAAACGTATGGACGGAATGATGATAATCGCTACCGCTCCAATCACAGACATAATACTCATCACATTCTGTGGTCCTATAAAATGCTCCCTCAAAAAAGCTGAATGATATTGAGGTGTCAGGCGATATTGCAATACAACATATTCATTTTCCCTTACAATTACTTTATAAAAATATTTCCCGGATGCGTTTCCGTACTTTGCAACATTCCATGCTATCTGTTCGTATTGTTCTGACAGATCTCCACCTATTTTCTCTCCATTCTCTGAAAAGATTACATAATCACAAAGTGCGGGAATCATCTCAGCAGTCACTTTATCTGCACGTAGAATCGTATCATATGCTTCATTAATCTTTTGCTCTGCATAATTTGCCGGATAAATACAGCCCACACTAATCAAAAGGTACAGCAGCAGATAAGCAACAATCACCAAACCAACTAATGATCCAAGCATGACCAGTACATATCTCATAAAAATCCTGCTGAGTGCATTGCTTCTCTTTACTCTTCCCATTTATATCCAATCCCCCAGACTGTTTTTATCGGTGTATAATCATAATCCGCAAATTTTGCTCTTATATTTTTGATATGCGTGATTATAGTACTGTCATTACTCTCATTGTCAAAGCCAAAGACCGCTTCCAATATCTGTTCCTTCGAGAAAACCTGTCCTCTGTTTTTAGCCAGAAATTCACAGATTTCGTACTCTGCTTTCGTAAACGGAAGTTCTTTATCATCCATCAACAGTTTCTTTTGAGACATCTGAATGCAGACTCTCCCTAAAACCATCCGGACAGAATGTTCCCTGTGCTCTCTTCTAAGATGTGCATTGATCCTTGCCCGAAGTTCCATCACTCCAAATGGCTTTGAAATATAATCATCTGCTCCTAAAGAAAGTCCGTTTACCAGACTGTTTTCCTCCGTTTTTGCCGTAAGAAACAAAATCGGACAATCCACAAGTGCCCTGATTCTTTTGCATAATTCGAAGCCATCAATTCCAGGCATCATAATGTCCAGTAAAATCAGGTCATAACGATGTAATTCTTCCATATTAATTTTTAGTGGATTACTTACTTTGGTAACCAGATGTCCATCCTTATTCAAAATGCTTTCTATCATTTCCAAAATTGCCGGTTCATCATCAACTGCCAGTATTTTTGCCATAGTTTCCCTCGATTCTATTCCGATATTCTGTTTCCTTCCCAGTGGTTTACCCACCAAAAATAGTATACCATACTAATCCCTGTAAATATTAAGCAACCTGGTATGAATGACAACCATTCACCTACACTAGTTTCTCCCAATACAGATTGCAGATAAGTATATGGTACTCTACCCGTCCAGCAGACAAATACATATTTCCACACATAATCTCCAAGTCCGGTAAGCATCAATGCACTAATTAGTCCTGATATAATCCCTGCTCCAATGGATACCCCTTTTCCAAACTGAAAAGCCAGAATCAGCTGCCACAGATAAAGTGGAACACTGCTTCCCCACAGCAGCAATGCTGCAAATATACATCCTTTCATGATTTCGATATCGCTTGATGCGATTCTTCCAAATCCAATTCCGAATATGATTGCTGTCAATAGGATAGAGCACAGACACAAAACCAGTAGCATCAACAGTTTCGATAAAAATGCTGCAGGTTTATCCGGTAAAGACAACAGATTTTGAAAATCACCTGCATTTTGTTCCTGTTCCATCACACTTGCTGTAAAAATTCCAATAAGTACCGGAAGTCCTGCTCCTATTGCCTGATAAAATGCAATCACTTTCATATTTTCATTCCATGGTGAAAAAAAGTAATATATTAAAAATATAACGCTGGTTATAATCGGAATCAGTAAGTGTGCCAGAATCACAGATGTTCCTTTCATCTTTCGCAAGTCTGCATTAAGAGATCTTCCAATCATCTTATTTCACCTCTCTTCTCTCAAACCATTTCAAAAACAGAACCGTTACAAAAACAAACCAGATGATTGAGAGACACATTCCCGGAACAATGACTCCCGTATCCAAAAGAGGATTCCCTGCTTCTGCGGCAAGTCCATTTGGTAAAACATGAAGCAACGGGCACATCATTCGCATAGGGATTGCAGAAACAAGTACATACCAGATTCTGGTTTGTGATATTACCACACCGCTGACGGTAATAAATAGGCAGACGAACAGGTTTACAATCATTCCAAATCGTTCACTTAAAAATAAAGCTACCGGAATCTCCCATAACTCAGAAACCGTCAGAAACAATACTGCAATCAACGCTCCTCCAACTGGAACATGTGTCGTTAGAAGAAAGCCTCCAAGCGTTGCTCCTGCAAACACAATCACATTAGAAAACAAAATCATGTACCCAATATAAATAATTTTCCCCAGCAACAATTTTCTTCTGTCTGTGGGAATAGTCATTAAATGATAGTATTTTATCTTTTTCTCCTGCGCCACAGAAAGATAACAAAATAGAGCAATCATCCCCGGCAGCAAAAGTGTATACCACCAGTTCCAAACACTTTCTGCATAAGCATTTGTCATCCCAAGAGTAAATATAAATGCCATGACAAATGTAAGAAGAGGAAATCCCCAGATAAACTTTTTTCGCATGGTTCTTTTGGCTTTTTGATGTTCTGCTTTTATAATATTAACCATGGATTTCACCTGCTTTCTGGTTTTTTCTTACCACATTCATAAACAAATCTTCAAGATTATCTCCCTGCTTTAATGCTCCTTCGTATCCTAAGATTCCACCTGAAATAATCCCGACTTTATCTGCAAGTAACTGTACCTCTGAGAGAATATGACTGGAGAGAATTACAGTGATTCCCTGTTCCGGAAAAGACCGGATCAGCTCTCGTAATTCCTCGATGCCTATTGGATCTAATCCATTCGTAGGTTCATCCAATATCAAAAGTTCCGGTTCTCCAAGCAATGCCATTGCAATGCCTAGTCTTTGCTTCATCCCCAAAGAAAACTGTCCTGCTTTCTTCTTTCCGGTGTTTGTAAGTGATACAATCTGCAAGACCTCATCAATTCTGTTTTCATCTGTACCAAGCAATAATTGTCTTACCTTCAAATTCTCTCTGGCGGAAAGATTTTCATAAATAGGCGGATTTTCAATTAACGCTCCTATTTTTGATAAATCTTTCCTATCCAAAAGTTTTCCATCAAAGTAAATCTTTCCTGCAGTTGGTTTCATCATACCGGTCAGCATTTTCAATGTGGTAGATTTACCAGCGCCATTCGGTCCAAGCAGTCCATAAATCTGTCCCTTTTCGATATTAAGTGAAACATTATTTACCGCTTTCTGTTTTCTAAAATATTTACATAGATTTTGTGTCTGTAACATCATTTCCATCTTTACTATCCTTCCTTCTATATTTCATTTCTTACTGAAATATAACCTAACAGAAAAAAATAAAGATTTGATGAAGATTTATTCCCGTATGGAATAAACCATCAATTCATGACAATATTGGTATTAAATAAAAGCAGATGAAAACCATCTGCTTTTTTATCAAGTTTCACTGGCAATCTTTTCCAATTGCTTGCCTATTTCGTCAAGGCTATCTCTCTTTTTTTGCTCCATACGAACATAATTAGATGTATTTATCAAACAATTTATCCCCTTCATTGGTAATTCAAATCGCTCTTTATACATCTTTTCACCGCTATAATACTGAACATTAATTATTAGCGGTTTCTCACACAATTTCATATAATCACCAGTTCCATCTGCTGGCACACAAATAGAATACATATATTTGTCATCGGCAGGGAGAAAGATTTCTATGTCCTTTAATTTTTCCAATGTATCTGCAACATTTGAATTTTTTTGTGTATTTCTTAAGCACTCTAACCATTCTGACGAAACATTTATTACTAATTTCTCTGCCATTGTTTTTCCAATATTATGAAATGCCAAACAATATAATTGCCCCTCTAGGGTTACAAATCGAGGGATTACATGAGCTCTGTTATTTTCCTCAAACTGTCGTTGAGCTTCTTCTGTTTGCCTTCTTGTAGCTGATGCAGATTTTCCATTGAATACACATATAAATATTGTTGCAATAACATATACAAAAGTTAACACCACCATAACAAATCCGTTGTTGCTGTTCATCCATGCAATCATTTCATTCATTACCTATTCCCTTTCATTCTATTATGTGTCTTACACAGCATCTGACAATTACTAATATCTGTTGCCCCGCCCTTGCTCCACGCTGTTACATGGTCTGCATCCATTTCAGTTAATTTCCAAATGCGTCCATGATTAGTTCCAGACCCTTCTGCACACAACGGACAATTTGATTTACCATTTCCCTTTACTGCATTAGTTTGTTTTGCATAAACACTCTTTTTCGTAGGCTCATCAAAAACACGAACATTTAATAATTTAATAATACTGTTTTCCCTCTAAAAGTATCTGGATTATATTCTAAATACGCATTTACTTCTTTTTGAATATCTACAAACTGCGTATAAAATTCATCATTTTTTGCCGACTTAGCTGCTGTTAAACCACTATTTTCTCTCATAATGTTATCCTTTTCTATATTATGCTAAAATTATTGTATCAGAAAAGAAAGAAAGCGGTCAAACTTTTTTAAAAGTTCAACCGCTTCACAATTATTTTTCTATGAACGTGTCCTCTTTATAAACTTTACTCACAAATTGGTCGTAAGATTTAATTCATTATACTAAACCACTAATATATTCTAGTATAATTTTGCACCTGCCGGAATATGGTTATCAACCATCAGAAGATGCAGTTCTTCATCCTCTGAATCCTTCAGGTTATTCACTGCTGAAAGCAGCATACCGCAAGACTCGATTCCCATCATCTTTCTTGGCGGAAGGTTGGTGATTGCGATCAGTGTCTTACCAACTAATTCTTCCGGCTCATAGTAAGAGTGGATTCCGCTTAAGATCGTGCGGTCTGTACCTGTTCCGTCATCCAGTGTGAACTGAAGGAGCTTCTTGCTCTTCGGAACTGCTACACACTCTTTAACCTTTACGGCACGGAAATCAGATTTGCTGAATGTATCGAAATCAACCTCTTCTTCAAATAAAGGCTCAACCTTTACGTTGGAGAAGTCAATCTTCGCGTTGTCTTTGAAGAATCCGTTGTTGTCGTTTGCAGTTGCTTCTTCTACTGCTCCGGATTTTCCTGCTTTTTTGTCAGAGTCAAGACTCTTCATTGTCGGGATTACTTTATAGATACTCGTTATATCTCTGTAAATCCCTTTATTTTATAGCTTTCATATACGTTTTAGTTCTCCATATAAACTTATATCAGGTCGTATCAGATTACCCTTTTGTTGTACTTTGCGTTGTACCAAAGCTATTTTGTTGTAGTACTCATTGTATAATGATTTTTCCATTATATTAGATTCAAATCTCAAAATTGGCTGTACTGGAATTGAATTCCTTTCCTTTTACTTTTCTGAGATTAAAAGAATTGCATTTTACTTGCTAATTCTTCTAATGAATCTTTTTTCTTATTATAATTGACTTCTGTATAGATATCTAATGTTGTTTCAACGTTTTTATGTCCCATAATCTCTTGAATAACTTTTACATTCATATCACTCTCACATAAACGTGAACAGAATGTGTGTCTCAACACATGACAGGAAAAGTGTGGGATAATGATCGGCTCTCTGTGTTCTCTCTTCGCATCTATAATCTCTCTTGCATTATGTGCTTCGTAGATTCTTTTGATTGCCAGATTTACGCAATGTGGATTATGAAGCAAACCTAATTTATTTGAGAATATAAATCCTGAAACACCATCAAGCTCATAGGTACAAAATCCGTCTTTCTTCTGTCTGTCATATTCATTTTTCAAAGCATTATAGACTGCATCCATCATTGGTATCTGTCTTATACCAGCTTCTGTTTTCGGTCTTGAAATCGCAAATCCTGCAACTCCATTTCTTGTATAATAGGTTGCTGCATGATTTACACTAATACATCTCCTTTTAAAATCAACATCATTCCAAGTTAATCCTGTACATTCGCCGATTCTCATTCCGGTACCAAGTAATGTTGCAAATAATGGATACCAGTGATAATATTCAGGAAATGTTCTGATCGTATCCATAAATGCTTGTTGCTGTTCAATTGTAAGTGCGTGTCGAATCCCTTTATTCTTTCCACTATTTCGTTTAATTTCAGCCAGAACTCCGTCTGTAGGATTTTTTCTAATAATGTCGTCTCTAACTGCCATATCAAAGATTGGATGTAATACAGTATGAATTGTATCTAATGTATTGATTGCAATATCCTTCTCATTTAACAGATGATAATAAAACAATTTCACATCTGTATACTTCACCTCAGTCAAAAACTTATTTCCGAAATCCGCTCGAATGAATCGATTGAACATATACAGGTAATTGGATCTCGTGGTTTCTCTCAGATTATGTTTTGTACTCATATATCTGTCAAATGTCATGTTAATTGTCGCATGACCACCTACATAGTAATCCAATCCATCCATCTGGGCTTTAATTAACTCTTGTTCTTTCTCTCGTAGTGTAAAAAGATCTTTGGAATATACATAACAACGTTTTCCATAGGGATTCACATATGTATATATGTACATCCCATCTAATTTTCTTTGGCTTTCGCCCTTTTGAAGAACTCGTCCTTTGCTGTCCTTCCTCTGCTTTACTTTTGCTTTCGCCATTGCTTTCACTCTCCTTCTCGGAAAGGAAAGTAGTTGTCCATTTTAGTTGTCTTTTTCTTCTTTATTACATAAAAGATCTAGACCTTCAATTACAACTTGTGATATTGTCTTATGATGCTCAGCTGCGTATTTCTTAATCCGCTCATGATCACTGACCGTTACCCGCACCCCTAAGATTTTCTGTTTTGGATCATCCACTGGCGGTCTCCCGTCTTTATTTGCCATAAGCTTAACACCTCCCCGAATCATCATACAAATATTATACAATAGAATGATTAAACGTTCAACATTTGTTTAACATTTGTTCGAGATAATTATCGGTACAATTCCACAAGATCTGGAGTAAACTTCTTTGCCATTCCTTCATAATCTCCTGGAATTCTATATTGTTCAAGATACGCCTCAAAGATGTCCGTATTTACAAGCACCTTATTACCCATTTTATAAGTTGCTCCTGCCATCTTTGTATGTTCCTGTATTCTCGTCAGTCCCATACTATAGAGTTCCGCTGCTTCCTTGTAAGTAACAAATCTTTTTCTCACGTTAGGATCTGTAAGATTTTGCTTTTTCTGTTCTCTCATAAAAAGGCTCCTTTCTCATATTAGTAGGTTTGTTTCCTCACCTCTAATATCTACTTGGAGCCATAAAAAGCTGATTACAAAAAAGATTTTCTAAAAACTACACTTTTTATATCATATAACAATTCAGCCAGGATCCAAAGTATTGAACAGTGGATCCGTTCATTGTCCGTGCCACTGTCCAACACTTTGGATCATACAAAATCTGGGATGTAAAATAATCCCTCAATTTCACATTAGTTCAACTCTTGGACCACACTCAAACCCTTGATTTTCCTGGCTTTCCAGAAGTTGGAACAAAAATCCAACCTTTGGAACAATAATCGCTAACCATTACTAACAGGATACGCATAAAGTAACATGCCTTTATGCCAACAAATGGCACTTTCCTATGTCATGTGCGATAGGGATTTTTCCCTAAGACCCAAACCTCTAATTGGCGATTGTACAACTTTTGGTCAAGTTGACCAAAAGTTCCACTCACGAATTTTCAAGGTACATAAGCAAAATTCATGTGTAAAGTTTGAGTATTTTATTCTTCTATACTATGTTATCTCTTCCAACCATTTTTTATGTAAACTCTCAACCGACTGCATCAAATAATCTGGCCCATATGGACAACTTTCTGCTTCTTCTTTCGTTGTCTCTCCAGTTAAAACCATTGCAGTTTCCACCTTCGCATTGTGTCCACAAAGCATATCTGTATATAAGCGATCTCCCACCACTAATGTCTCTTCTTTTCTATAGTTATTTCGACTTATTGCCAATTCAACCATATCTGGTTCTGGTTTTCCAATAAAATGGGGTATTCTTTTTATTGCGTGATTAAGCATCTCACAAATTGCTCCACAATCAGGCACATATCCAAATTCAATCGGACATACATAATCTGGATTTGTCGCAAGATAGTCCACTTTCTTCGTACTAAGCAACCTGCATGTATCAGATATTTTTTCATAAGTTAGCTGATTATCATATGAAATTAAAACACAACTAATCTCTTCATCCTCACAATCTGTCGTAACACGAATTTTATTTTTCTTTAGTTCTCGAATAAATGATTTTGTACCCATAACATAAATCAATTCTCCTGGATGATATTTTTTCAGATAATATACTGTTGCATAAGATGCTGTTAGGAAATTACTGTGATTTGTCATAATTCCAAGTTGTTGAAAAAAAAGAATATAATCATCAATACTGCGAGTTGCATTATTGGTAATAAATATATATTTTCCACCATTTTTTTCAATATCACTCAAAAATTCTTTTGTACCTCCAATCAACTGATTTCCTTTACAAATAGTTCCATCTATATCTAACAGAAATAATTTTTTATCTCCAAGCATCTACCCTCTCTCACTTTCATCTCGTATCATTCGCGCTTTATCCGGATAATTAGTAATAACCGCCGTAATTCCTGAATCTATTAACATCTTTAGGTCTGATTCCTGATTTACCGTCCACACACGCACTTTTAATCCGCTCTGCAGATATTCTTTCAAAAAATGAGCCATCTTCACATGATAAACTGCGGGATGTAAACCATTAACCCCTTCATTTTTTGCATACTTATCAATCTGCAGAATCACGTCACTATATAGATAGGCCGTTTCTGCCTGAGGTGCAATTTCTTTAATTTTCCTAATACTGTAATGATTAAAGGATGAATATATCACTTGATCTTCCATTTTAGTTTTCTTCACAAGATCCACGGTCTTTTCTTCAATTTCAGGATACCAATATATGCCTGTTTTCAATTCTATATTTACGGTCAAGCTTTCTTTTTTTGCATATACCAGCACTTCTTCCAAAGTCGGTATTTTAGAATGCTCATATTCCTGATATTTTCCTTTCATTATTGTAAAGTTTTTCAACTCTTCTAACGTATAATCCTTGACATATCCATGACCATTTGTTACACGATCAATTGTTTCATCATGAATAACTACCGGAATTCCATCTTTTGACAGTTGGACATCCAACTCTATTCCTTCCGCTCCTTGTTTAACTGCAAGTTTGAACGCATCCATCGTATTTTCTGGAGCATATCCACTTGCTCCTCTATGTGCAAATATCTCTGTCATTTGTTTTCCTCTTTTTTTAATATAATCCATCATTATCAATAGTAATGGAAGAATCAGGGACTTTCTTTGTCCCTGATTCTCTGTCTGTCATTTATTCGATTGCAATTACAGTCTTGTTTCTTCGCAGATATTAATTATTTACTGTATTATAATCATCAATAAATTTATTAATTGTATCAGCCATATTTGTTACGGCTTCATCAACGCTTTCTTTTCCATTAAGCATGCTCTCAATCTCAGATTCTACAGTTGCTCTTGCCTCTGGGAAAACACTTAATAATGCTCCACAGTATTCTGGTGAAGAATCATGTAACTGATCAATTGCTGTCTGAAACTGTGGATACTGTGCAATATTATCTTTGAAGGTCTGCTCTTCATGTGCTGCTGTTGTAACTGGGAAATATCCGGTCTGTGCATTCCAGTAAGCCTGTGATTCTGGTGAAATCAAGAATTTTACAAATTCCCATGTTGCACGAAGTTTCTTTGGATCCTGATTATTCAAAGCCCACAAAGAGGCACCACCTATAGATACTCCACCTTCATCGCTCTCTTTGATTTTCGGGAAATATGCTGTTCCAACTTCAAATTTACCATTAACATCCTGAAGGATCTGTTTCAGTGATGCTGTTGAACCAAGAGTGATTGCTGATTTTCCTGCTGAGAAATCTGCCAATCCTGCGTCTCCACCTTTTCCAACAATTGGTGCATATCCTTCTTGATTAAGGGTCTGCCATTCTATCAAAATATTTTTTGCAGCTCCGTTTTTATCAAAATCAACGGCTGTTGCGACGTCGTCACGTCCATTTCCATTGTTTGCATAATCCAGTCCTTGCTTTCCAACAAACTGTTCAAAAAACCAGCCATAAATACCAAGAGACATTACTTCACTTGCACCACCTTGATTCATCAGCTGATCGCCAATCTTTGAAATGCCTTCTAAACTATCTGGGACTTCTGTGATTCCAGCTTGCGCAAACATATCCTTATTGTAGTACATGATTGGTGTTGATGAGTTGAACGGCATAGAATAAAGCTTATCATCAATTGTATAGTAAGCTGCAAGATTCGATTCGATCTGTGACACATCATAGTTATCCGCATCTACCATTTCCTGCATTGGAACAACCCAACCAGACTCAATCATAAATCTTGTTCCGATTTCATATACCTGTACCAAATCTGCACCCATGTTTCCAATCTGCGCACTTTTCAGTTTGTTTAAGGAATCATCATATTCCCCCTGATACTGTGCTTCTACTGTGATACCATATTCATTTTCTTCATTAAATTTATTTACCAGTGTGTCAATTGCCTGTCCGTTAACGCCACCCATAGAATGCCAGAATGTAATTGTTGTTCCGTCAACATCATCTGCCGCTGTCATTTCCACCTTTTCATCTGTAGATGTATCACCGGTCTGACTTACTGACATTTTTCCATTTCCACATCCGGACAAAACGCCCATTACCATTGTTGCTGTAAGTAATAATGATACTAGTTTCTTCTTCATTTCTACTCTCCTATTTTTGTTTTTTGTAGTTATACTTATTTATAGATTCAGAAATGATGCTTTCTATTACACCTTTCCGCTCCTACCTTAATATTGTTATCCCTTTACTGCTCCAGAAAACATTCCGCGAATCAGCTGTTTTTGTCCGACGATAAAAATTGAAATAGACGGGATAATAATCATAACAACACCTGCAATCATTAATGTTATTGACTGGGAATCGATGCTGTCCAGCATACTAATACCAATCTGAACTGTTCGCATATTGTTTGATCCTGTAACAAGTAATGGCCACATATACATATTCCATGCATTAATAAACGTATATACTGCCATCGCTCCTATTGCTGACTTCGTCAGTGGCATTAATATTTTCACAATAAACTTAAGGTTTGTACATCCATCTAATTTTGCAGACTCATACAATGATTTTGGGAATGTCATATAAAACTGACGGAATAAGAAAATCCCCATTGCGGATGTTAAATATGGAATAATCAGAACTGGATAGGTGTCTAACATCCCAAGGTTCGCCACCGTTAAATAGTTTGAAATAATCGTTGCTTCTCCAGGTACCATCATAGTTGCCATAACTATTGCGAATAGAATTCCTTTTCCTTTAAATTCCAAAAACGAAAAAGAAAATGCAGCCAAAGAACAAGAAATTATCTGCCCTACAGTTATAAAACCTGCCATTATAAACGAGTTTACAATAAAACGCAATAACGGAACTGTTCTCAATGCATCAATAAAATTCTGAACTGTTGGATGCTTTGGTACAATATTCAATTCTGTTGTAAACAACTCATTTGATGGCATAAATGCAATACTAATTGCATACAAAAGCGGAAGTAAAATAACTACTGCGAATACAATATTTGCTACGATACGCAAAACTGTTTTACTCCTTCTTTTTGCAAGCGCTTTTGTGTTCATCTTATTTTTTAATTCAAATAATTCTTCTGTTGTCATACGACCTTCCACTGGAATTGCCATACTATCAATCTGATTCATTAGTAATTTACCCCTTTTCTTTCCATTCGGAACATTACAAGTGTTATAAGCATTATAATTATAAACAAAATAACAGACTGAGCAGAGGCACTTCCAAAACGATAATTAAAAAACGCATCTCTATAAATTGAATAGACAATTACGTTTGTCGATTCATTTGGTCCTCCTTCTGTCAAAATTTTGATCTGCCCAAATGACTGGAATGCCTGAATGATATTAACAACCACTGTATAAAACATGATCGGCGACAATCCTGGGAGTGTCAGATGAAAAAATTGTTGCACTCCACTTGCTCCATCTACAGAAGCTCTCTCATAGATTGTTTCATCAATATTCCCCAAACCAGCTGAAAAGTAAAGAAAATTTATTCCACTGTTAAGCCAAGCCGTCAGAATCGCAACACAATACAACGCTGTACGTGGGTCATTCAACCAATTAATATCTAATCCGAGAAGCTTATTCACAATACCTACCGTAGGGTGAAGCATAATTTGAAAAATCATAGATGCTGAACTAGATGCAATTGCCATAGGAAGTGCATATGCAGTACTAAACACACGAATTCCTGGAAATGCTTTATTACACAACACCGCAGCTACTAATCCTAGTAACATTCCACCAACTACAACAATCAAAACAAAAACAACTGTTACTTTTAAACTGTTCTGAAATGATTTTGAACTAAGTAAATCAATGTAATTCTGTAGTCCTACAAATAATTTTGCCTGTCCCATCTTATTCGTCATAAATAAGCTTAAATAAATAGTCTTAAAAAAAGGATAGAATAAAAAAACTGCAAATATCAGCATACTAGGCACCAGATAGCAATATGGTGCAAATTCAATTTTTTTTCCTGACTTCATTTTTAATTCCTTTCCCTATATAAAATATTTTTACCTGTTTCAATATCAAAGATATGAATCTGGTCTGTATCAAAAAATAACTGTATCTTTTCTCCAACACGAGTCTTGTTTTCAGGACCTAATTTCACTGCATGTGTTCTGTTTTGCTCCTCAAAATATAGCATTACCTCAGCCCCAAGCATTTCACGGGTCACTATCTCTTCTTCAATTCCTACACTGTTCAAATCGATTTTTCTTTTTTTTGCTTCCTCATATTCATAAATATCTTCCGGACGAATCCCAAGAATCACTCTTTTTCCCATATATTTTTCTCTAATAAGCTGTGCATCATGATTATTCGGATAAATCTTTTTGATTGCATTATTAATCGCAAAAATCAAAACAACTTTCCCTGCTTCTTCCTCAACATCACATGCAATAAAATTCATTGAAGGCGAACCAACAAAACCTGCAACAAATTTATTAATAGGATTACTATAAATATTCTGTGGTGTATCCACTTGCTGAATTTCGCCGTCTTTCATAACCACAATTTTAGTTCCGAGAGTCATAGCTTCTGTCTGATCATGCGTTACATAGATAATTGTTGTATCTAATTGATTATGTATTTTCTTTAGCTCCACTCTCATTTGAGCTCTTAACTTTGCATCCAAATTTGATAATGGTTCATCCATCAAAAATGCTTTTGGTTTTCTTATAATTGCTGCTCCAATAGCAACTCTTTGTTTCTGTCCTCCTGACAATGCTACAGGTTTTCTCTTCAAAAGCGGTTCAATTTCTAATATTTTTGCAATTTCCTTTACCCTTTTATCAATCTCCTTCTTCGGCACTTTTCTTATTTTCAAAGAATATGATATATTTTCATAAACCGTCATATTAGGATATAGTGCATAATTCTGAAATACCATAGACATATCTCTTTCTCTTGGTTCCAGATAATTACACAGCTTTCCATCTATCCACAATTCACCATCTGTAATTTCTTCCAAACCTGCAATTAACCTTAATGTTGTTGATTTTCCGCACCCTGAAGGTCCAACAAATATTACAAATTCTTTATCATGAATATCCAAGTTAAAATTCTTAACCCCGTAATGTGCTGAATCAAATTGCTTACAGACATTTCTTAATGCCATTTCTGCCATTATTCTCCTCCTTCGCAGTTAGAATCACTGTTTTCTTTTTTAGTTCATTGATGTCCGAGAGTTATCCTATCAGATTTCAGATCTGTCTCTCTATCTTGTTTCTGTGAAATATATGTTAAATATTCAAACTCGCACATAAATTTTGCTTATGCACTTTGAAAATTCACTCCCTGACAATAATTGAAAAACCTGTATCCATGTGATATCAGACATTTCATCGGAAAAATATAAAAAAGTTCACCAAGAGACCGTTCATCTCTTGATTCACGGTTTTCAATGGATAACATCATATATCTGGTAAAGACAGCTGCGGTATGGGCTGTCATTGCATCGTAGGAAATAGATCTACATTCTTTACTCAAATGGAGATATCATAATTAACTTCAGCAGAATCATAGTGGCAAATTGTATTCGGCGCATTATATAGAGCCGTAATCAGATATGCTTTAATGTTCGCAATCTTTGTTGTGTTTCTTTCCATGCATCCGATCACATATTCCAAATGCGATTTTTTCAATTTGAGAAACCTACTTTTCACCAATCTATACGGATAATCTTCCCCGGCAATGCGGATTTCTTGTCTAGGTACACAGACTACATCACAGATGATCTGATACAGTTCTTCATACATGTCACGATGTTTCCACTCATAATCTTGCATCACAATATCATAATCAATATTTTCTCTGATCAATTCCATATATGCTGCTGTTTCATCCATCACATCAATCTTATCTATTGACTGATATGATTGATTGATAGAATTATTATTATTTATATTATTATCTATTTCTATATTACTCGGGTGTAATTTTCCCCCTGGTACCAGTGTAATTTTTCCACTAGTCCCCGGTTCAAAACTACACTGGTTACTTTTTTCTACTGGTGTAGTTTTTTCACCAGTAGAATTTTTACACTGGTGTACTTTTTCCACTGGTTTAGATTTTACACCAGTTTCTCTTTTGCATTTACTTTCAGGCTCGCGCTGATTACGGACTTCTTGATCTCTCTCTGATACAAAGTTCTTTACATAAATAATATTTGCTACTCCTGGCTGCTGAATCATATCAATAAGACCAATTTCTTCCAGCTCTTTCAAAAGAGAGCTTGCTGTCTTTCGACTAACATTTAAATCTTCTTCAATATTGTTAAGGGAGTACTTAATAAAAACCTTATTCGCTTCATCAAGCCATCCTCTTTTTTTAGAAAGAGACATTCTATCAAGCATTAACCCATAAAGAAGCTTTGCATTATTCGTCATTCCTTTAAAACACGCATCTGTGATCAGAGCTTTCGGAAGTCTGTAAAATGTAAACTGCTCTGCTTCTCTCCCGTAATAAAAATCCAGTTTCAATTTCTCCATTACACTTAATCCCCTTTCATTTTTATCCTGCGCTCTATGCTTTATCATAGAGCGCTCCAAATTCACATAAATTTTTCACCATATCACAAATTCATCTTTTTTTATTTGGAAACTACAAACAAAAAAGGAACCTCTCCTCAGTTATTTCTGAAGGAAAGATTCCTATTTTATATCCTTTTTTCCAATACTCTTTAGCGCAATCCGTCACTTGAGCCCATATTTCTTCATCTCAAATTTCGAATTTGTTGTAGTTAGCGTTGTAGTAAACACTTTTTCGCCCTAAAGCATTTTGATCTTTTTTATTCTAATATAACTTTGCACCAGCCGGGATGTGGTTATCAACCATCAGGAGATGAAGTTCTTCATCCTCTGAATTCTTAAGGTTGTTTACCGCTGAAATCAGCATACCTTCGGAAGCGATTCCCATCATCTTTCTCGGTGGCAGGTTTACGATAGCGATTGCTGTCTTACCAACCAGTTCTTCCGGCTCATAATACTCATGAATACCACTTAAGATCACACGATCCTTGCGTACTCCGTCGTCCAGTGTAAACTTCAGAAGCTTCTTAGACTTCGGTACTGCTTCGCAAGCCAGGATCTTCACTGCACGGAAATCAGATTTTGCAAATGTTTCAAAATCTACCATTTCCTCAAAGATTGGTTCAATCTTTGCATTAGAGAAATCAATCTTTTCGTTTGCTGTAAAAAATCCATTATTGTCATCTCCTGCTGTTGCAGATTCTTGACCTTTTTTATTCTCACTTGCGCCCACTGTTTTCATCGTCGGGAACAGTAATACATCTCTGATTGCCTCTGCTCCTGTCAGCAGCATGCACATTCTGTCGATACCGAATCCGATACCACCTGTAGGCGGCATACCGATCTCCAGTGCGTTCATGAAGTCTTCATCTGTTGTGTTAGCTTCATCATCTCCCTGTGCAAGCAGCTCTTCCTGCGCTTTGAAACGCTCTCTCTGATCGATCGGGTCATTCAGCTCTGAGTACGCATTTGCCATTTCCCATCCATTCATGAAGAACTCGAAACGCTCTACATATTCCGGATTCTCTGGTTTCTTCTTTGTCAGTGGAGAGATCTCAACCGGGTGATCCATAACGAATGTCGGCTGAAGCAGATGCTCCTCTACGAACTCCTCGAAGAAGAGGTTGAGAATATCACCTTTCTTATGTCTCTCTTCAAATTCTACATTATGCTCTTTTGCAAGTTCTCTTGCCTGCTCCAGAGTCTCAACTTCATTCCAGTCAACGCCTGCGTATTTCTTAACTGCGTCAACCATTGTGATACGCTCGAACGGTTTACCGAGATCCATCGGGATTCCTTTGTAAACGATCTGTGTTGTTCCAAGGACTTCCTGAGCAACAAAGCGGTACATGTTCTCTGTCAGATCCATCATGCCGTGGTAATCTGTATATGCCTGATAAAGCTCCATCAGAGTGAACTCTGGGTTATGTCTTGTATCTAGACCTTCGTTACGGAATACACGTCCGATCTCGTATACTTTCTCAAGTCCACCAACGATCAGTCTCTTCAGGTACAGCTCAAGTGAAATACGAAGCTTCAGATCCTCATTCAGTGCGTTGAAATGTGTCTCGAACGGTCTTGCAGCTGCTCCACCGGCATTTGCTACAAGCATCGGAGTCTCAACTTCCATGAATCCTTCTCCGCTTAAGTACTTACGGACTGCTGCAAGGATCTTGGAACGTTTGATAAATGTATCTTTAGAATCTGCATTCATGATCAGGTCTACGTATCTCTGACGATAACGTGTGTCTGTATCTGTCAGGCCGTGGAACTTCTCCGGAAGCATCTGTAAGCTCTTGGAGAGAAGTGTCATCTTCTCAGCATGGATAGAGATTTCTCCTGTTCTTGTTCTGAAAGCGAATCCTTCAAGTCCGAAGATATCACCGATATCAGATTTCTTGAAATCAGCGTAAGCGTCTGTTCCGATTGCATCTCTTGCTACGTATACCTGGATGTTTCCCTGTAAATCCTGGATGTTACAGAAAGAAGCTTTTCCCATAACTCTCTTGAACATCATACGTCCTGCGATTGCTACGTGGATCGGGCTTGCATCCATGATGCTTCTTCTCTCTTCGTAATCATTCTTGAGAGCCTCTTTTGCCTGCTCTTCATCCATACCTTCTACGTTCGGCTGCTGGTGATCTTTTAAAATCTCAGCCTCATGTGCCTCATAGAGATCTTTTACTTCGAGTGAATGGTGTGTCTGGTTAAACTTTGTAATCTGGAAAGGGTCTCTTCCGTTCTGCTGCAGTTCTGCAAGTTTCTCACGGCGAACCTTTCTCAGCTGATTCATATCTGGTTCCTGTGTGTTCTTCTGATTCTGTCCCACTGTCTGTTCTCCTTCCGTTTCTATCTGCTTCCGCATTGATTTTTACATAAATCACTACAGAAATAGTCACTTTTTATATTGTCTTTTTAAGCGAATTCAGACCTCTTAATAGTAAGAGGTCTGTCCTAAGCTGATTATGAACGTTTGATATCAAGTACTTTGTACTGGATAACTCCTGCCTGTGTCTCAACATCAACGACATCATTGATTTTCTTTCCGATCAGTGCGTGACCTACCGGAGACTCATTGGAGATCTTTCCTTCCAGACTGTTCGCCTCTGTAGAACCAACAATCTTGAACTCCATCTCTTCATCAAATGTGATGTCGTAAACCTTTACTGCACATCCAACATTGATCTTATTAAGATCAACTTCATCCTCTACTACAACTTCTGCATTCTTCAGGATTGCCTCAAGCTCCTCGATACGGGCTTCGATATCTCTCTGCTCGTCTTTCGCTGCATCATACTCAGCGTTCTCGGAAAGGTCTCCCTGCTCTCTTGCCTCTTTGATCTTACCTGCAACTTCTTTTCTCTTTACTACTTTCAGATTCTCAAGTTCATCCTCAATTGCCTTTAATCCGGCATAAGTAAGTAATCTTTTTTTTGCCTCTGCCATTGTTCCTGCTTCCTTTCTACTTCCTTACCGTCACTGCCTGTTGCAATAACGTTTCGTTTCCTACAACATTTACAGATTCTCTGCAAATCATTTTCTGTCTATACTTTTCATGCATTCAAATTTCCTTCTCTATATTTTGTCTACAGATATTATGATGTAACCGGATTGCTCCATTGCTATGCAATTTATACTTTTGACACTTACATCATATTATCGGTTTTAAAATGCATGTCTGCTGCCTTTTTCTCCTGAACGCCAATCGTTGTATCAGCGTCCGTCCGCAATTTCAATATTATACTCAAACTCGCGCTTTCTGTCAAGCAATTTCACTCTCACAGGTCACTTCTGCGCAGTGTATGAAAAGCCTTTAAAACCGCCTTTTTCCGAACTTTTTCCATTCTGTTTTCCGAAGTCCCGGAGCTTCTTTTCCTATAGTCTCTGAAAGAGCAGTTCTTCCAGTTCCTGATAGGACTCTACGCGGTTGATTTCTTCACGCAATTTTGCAGAACCTTTCAGTCCTTTTGTATACCATGCCACATGTTTTCTCATCTCGCGGATACCAATGAATTCACCTTTGTATCTCAGCTGTAATCTGGCATGGCGGAGCATCATATCACGAATCTCTTCCAGACTCGGACGTTCCGGCAGCACGCCTGTCTCTTCATATGTGATCATCTCGGAGAAAATCCATGGATTTCCCTGTGCTCCTCTTGCGATCATGATTCCGTCACATCCTGTCTGTTTCACCAGCTCTTCTGCTTTCTGCGGACTTGTCACATCTCCATTTCCAATTACCGGAATAGAGACCGCCTCTTTCACCTGACGGATGATATCCCAATCTGCCTGTCCGCTGTAATACTGTTCTCTTGTCCTTCCGTGCACGGCTACAGCTGCTGCCCCGGCCTCCTCAATGATCTTCGCGATCTCAACCGCATTAATGCAGCTGTCATCAAATCCTTTTCTTATCTTCACAGTGACCGGCTTATCAATCGCCTTCACCATTGCACTGACAATCTCATAAACCAGCTTCGGGTTCTTCATAAGTGCAGAGCCTTCCCCGTTACGCACAACCTTCGGCACCGGACATCCCATATTAATATCCATGATATCAAACGGACGCTCTTCCACACGTTTTGCCATCTCACTCATAATCTTCGGATCTGATCCAAAAAACTGAAGTGACACCGGCTGTTCATCCGGATGGATCTCCAAAAGTGACTCTGTATTCTTATTATTGTATAAAATCGCTTTTGCGCTGACCATCTCCATACACAAAAGACCTGCTCCCTGTTCTTTGCACAACACACGGAATGGAAGATCTGTCACTCCGGCCATCGGTCCTAAGATGTAACGGTTTGGCAGCGTCACATTTCCTATTTTCAACTGTTTCATCATATTCTATTCTTTCTAATCTATAACTATTCTTCTTATTTGACTTTAGTATCATAGTAAATAACTGCCGAAAAGTCAACGTACATGATCTGTTCTTTCGCATTCATACAAAAAGTCTGAATAAATCCGGCAATCGCAAGGTTTTTGCAATCCTCCATTTATTCAGACTTTTTTATCTGTCTTTTAATATCTCTTGATTTTTCTTGAAGCTGTCTTCTCAAATTCTTTCTCGCGAATGATCAGACTATAAATCTTTTTATATGCCGGTGCTCCCTGATTATATTCATCAATCAGTTTTTGGAGTTCTGCACGGACTTCCTCTTCTCTTTCAAGTCCCTGCTTTTTTGCGTACTCCTCATCCGGATATATTTCTGCCTCGATCACTCCTTTTGCTTCTCTTACTACTACTTCCTGTACCAGTCTTGAAGAACTTAATTTATTCTCCACTTCTTCCGGTGAGACATTTTCTCCATTCTTTGTAATGATCAGGTTCTTCTTTCGTCCTGTCAAATAGATAAACCTGTCTTCATCTACATATCCAAGATCTCCTGTGCAAAGCCATCCATCTTTCAGTGCGGTTTTTGTTTCTTCCGGCATCTTGTAATATCCTTGCATTACACTGCTTCCACGAACCCACAGTTCTCCATCTACGGTCTTTGCCTCGCAGTTTGGAAGAAGTTGTCCTACTGAATTCTTTTTTACATTCCATGCAACATTTGTACTGATGACCGGTGAACATTCTGTCATTCCATATCCCTGGAGAATCTGGATTCCAAAACGTTCGAACAGCTCAATATACTCCGGATTCAGGTATGCCCCTCCACTGCAGATCGTATGGAACTGAGATCCAAATACTGCTTCTTTTACCACTTTTTCCGGAAGGTCTTTTACGTCTTCTAATTTTTTCGCAAAAGTTTCAATCATAAGCGGTACCATCAGGATCATATTCGGCTTAAATAATTTGATATTTTTCGCCACACGCATCAAAGAGTCGTTGATACAGATAATTGCACCGAGAGAAATTCCTTTCAGGATATCCATACTCAGGCAGTATGCGTGGTGAATCGGTAAAACTGACAGGAGCACATTTCTCTCTGGGAGCTTCATATCCAAACATGTCGCGTTCTCAACGAGATTTCTATGTGTCAGCATCACACCTTTGCTCTTTCCTGTTGTCCCTGATGTGAACATAATCGTACAAAGTTGATCCGGAGTAATCTCTGTTTTTTCTACTCCTGTATCCTCATCTATCGTTTGTTCCATCATTGATTTTTTAAGAGAAAGTATATTGCCCTCATTCGCTTCTTTCTGCATAGAAAGGATGTACTTCAGTTTTGGACACTTTTCTTTCGCTGCTTCGATCACATCTTTACGGATCTCATCCAGAATCAGGATTGTTACATCTGCACGGTCGATAAGTTCACACAGTTCTTCTGCCGGAAGTGACACATCCAACGGTACTGCAACATTTCCGCCGTCCACAATTCCAAAATAGGAAGCAATCCATAGATAAGAAGTCGCACCGATTAATGCGATATGACTTTTTGGATCTCCCAGTTTTTTCAATAATGCTGTTATTCTCTCACTGTCTTCTTTCAACTGTGTGTATGTCTTTGCCGCAATTTCATTTTTTCCTGTTTTGTAACGGATTGCGTCTTCATTTCCAAAACATTTTTCTGCATTTGTAAGAATATCGCGAATTGTTCTATATTCCATTTTCTTTTCCCTCTACTTCAAAGACTCAAGATACGCTACAGCTTCTCCGACTGTTCGGATACCTGCTGCCTTGTCCTGTTCAATTTCCACATCCATCTCATCTTCTATTTCCCCAAGCATGCTCATAAAATCAAAGGATGTGAATCCAAGATCTTCCATAAAACGTGATTCCGGCTTGATATTTTCCTGTTCAATTTCTACATAATTACAAATAATATCTACTAACTGCTCAAACATGATTTTTTCCTTTCCATTCTGTCCTGATCGTGATTCTCAACATGATCCGGATCATCTTTCTTTTATACAAGCTTTATAATTTCTCCAATTGTAAGTTCAGGATTTTCTGCTCCCTTGAACATAATTTTACATAAATAATAATACAGATATTCCAACTCTTCTCTTGAGATTGCTTTTTTCTGATGTTCAAAGTTGAAATCCAATCCATTATCCTCTGGTCGATGCATGACTGTCAGATACATTGCCTGTGTTGTCATTCCATTCGGATACCATTTTGTCTTATATTGAATTCCTCCAAGATCTTCCAGTCCTTTCTCCTGCAATGTCATCGGCTGGTAAGTCAAAGACATCGGCTCATACGTCAGTCCTTTCTGTGGCTGTGGATATGTCCTGGAGCGATATGCGAAATATTCTGTCGGGTCATAATTTGCATGACGGAATAATTCATTCTGCTTATCACGGATTTCATATACTGCATCAATAAACTTCACATCTTCTGAAAATACGGTACGAAACGGGAACGAATGAATTCTTGTTCCACCGGATTTCTTTTCCTTTAATGTAGCTCTTCTGGCAATCGCATTATTGATCGATACATCCTCCTGTCCATTCATTTTCTGGAAGTAAGTACGTAATCCCATCAACAAAAGACATGCCAGAGATACCCGGTACTTTTCACAAAAATCCATCAGACGTTTGGTCGGTTCTGCTTCCAAATGAAAGATATCCAATGCAGAACTCACATCATCTGTCGCATTAAATGCAGAACGAAGCTTTGGATTTTTAAACATTTCCCTCGCTGCATCCAACTTATCTGTTCCATTAACACCGTTATAAACCGGCTCTGATGCTTCAATCAGTTCCCTGAAAAATTCTCTGTCTCGCTGCTGTGCTTTACTTCCGGCTTCATATGCGAGATCCTTCTTTACCTGATCTATGTAAGAACACATATCCTTTGGATATGGGACACCTTCGTATTTTGCATTACAGTACAGCTCAATAATATCCTTCAGAAATGTGATCAGTGACTGGGCATCTACCACCATATGATGTCCGAGGAAATACACTCCGTTGAATCCATCTGAAGTGCGGATCATTTTAATCTTCGTCATCGGTGAATCCTCGAGTGGGAATGGAACTGTTGTCCATTTCTGCATCGTATCAGCTGCCTCTTCCATAGTCACATTGGAGAAATCAACGAACTCTATCTCCCGTTCTTGTCTGTCCTGCTCTGCACTTACAACATACTGATATACATTCCCCTCTTTGTCCTTTGCAAAGCGTATCCGCATCCCTTCATTTCTCTCATATGCTTTGTAAATGGACTCTCGGAGTACATCCCGATCCAGATCTGTGCCAATTGTCAGGCTTGTGCCAATATTCAGTACTGCCGCATTCGGACAAAATGGCAGATAATACAAATGAAATTTTTGCGCTACCGTCAGTGGGTATACAGGATATCCTTTTCTTGTTTTCATCATTCTATGATTCCTCCTATAAATGAATCCATTGCTCCTTCATAAGCTTCTCTGTCTTTATAATAACTTTCGCAGTGTCCTGCCCCGTGGATGATCAGCTTCTGTTTTGGAGATTTACAGTTTTTATAGATTTCTTCCGACATGCTGCACGGAACAAATGTATCTGCGTCTCCATGGATCAAAAGAACCGGAACCTTCGCTTTTCTGACTTCACGGGCAGAATTGCACTCATCCAGTCCGTATCCTGCCTGTCTTTTATTTACCGCATCCACAATCTGTATTATTGGAAACGCCGGAAGATGATACATACTGTGAAGTACATGTGTAAACACTGCCTTGGGCGAAGTAAACGGACAATCTGCAATAATTCCTTTTACCTGCTGCGGCAGATCAAGCCCGCTTGCCATCAATACTGTAGCGCCTCCCATAGAATTACCATGCAGGAGAATCTGAACATTTTCTCCTTCCTGTCCAATCACCCATTCAATCCATCGATATGCATCATAACGGTCCTTACATCCGAATCCAATGTATTTCCCTTCACTTTGCCCATGCGATCTCTGATCGACAAGAAGAACGTTATAACCACGCTTCAAATAATAATTTGAAATACTTCCATAATCTGCAAGCCCCTGACTCGTGTAGCCATGAAAACAGATCACTGCTTTTTTGCATTTCTTTTCTTCGACATTTCCTGCTCCCTGGAAATACGTTCCATGAAGCTTCAAACTGTCTTCCGACCGGATCCAGACATCTTCATGAGGCTGCTCCATCATCCACTCCCTGCATTCCTTCATCTTTGAGAAATACTGATCCCAGTCTACCCCGGACATCTTCATCGTGCGTTCTGTCTTTACGTTATAACGCATCATTGTTCTTCTGTAAAAGTATGCACTTCCACCTGCCTCTGCTGATACGATTCCCACCAGACCTGCAAGTGCAAGAAGTTTTCCGTAATGCATCATCTTTTTCACCTTTGCTTCCTTTTTACAGTTATTTCTGTTTCTGTGTTTTCTTTATTGCATTCTGTTCTGCTTTTCTGCTATCAATCAGTTTTTTCAGATACAAAGCTTTGTCAATGTTACCTTCTACTTTCAATTTTCCCAGTGTTACTGCCAGAACCGGATCCAGCTTTCCCTCGTTGATCTTAAATAATGTCTCTGCCGAACAAGTAAAAATCGCATCTCTGTCATAATACTCGTATGGTTCCACATACAGCTTTCCCTCTTTTACCTCTGCATAAAAGATTCCCTCTGCTTCTCCTGTTACATTGAACTGATATGCAAGATGTTCATTCACAGTACTTACGTCTGCTTCCATCATCATCCCTTTTACTTTTGAAAACATGTCTGCGTATGTCATTTTTCTCTCCCTTTCCTTTTCAGTCCTTCATTTTTCGACCGGTGGTCGATTTGCTATGTTTTTAATCTATCACTTTTTCGACTCACGGTCAATTATCTATTTCAGACAATCTTTTGTTTCAAAGTGTCCTTTTTTTGTCCTCTTTTTTATTTCTATTTTATTGGTTCTTCCGACTTTATTGTGCTATACTTAAAAGGATATCGGTCAATTCCCATAATCTGGAACTGGCCAAATATACTTACGAATATACGAGGCGGACTTCTATGCCAAAACAATTAAAATACGATAAGATTCTAGATGCTCTTCAAAAGCTTCTGGAAACCAAAGAACTTTCTAATATCTCTGTCAGTGAGATTGCTCAGACTGCTGAAATTGGAAAAGGAAGTATTTATTATTATTTTTCTTCCAAAGATGCAATTCTTGAAGCACTGGTAGAACGCAATTATGAAGCTCCAATAACAACAGCAAGACATCTTGCAGAGCAAAGAGAGATTTCACCTTTCACACGCATGGCTCTGATCTTTCAGGCTTGCCGAAATTCCTCTGCGGCTTTTTTAAAGACCCAGCCATCAACTACAAAGGCTGCACCGGAGCGGGCTTTTCTTCATCAAAAGTACATGAATCATCTCATCGTTTCACTCAAGCCGGTTCTTGCTTCCATTATTGAACAAGGGATTGCACAGGATTTAATCCGCTGTGCTGACCCTGTTTCTCTTGCTGAAATCGTACTGATTGTACTGACTGTTAAGATGGATAACACCTTAGTACCTTCAACAGCAGATGAGATTGAACAGACAATCTCTGCTCTTGTCTCTCTTTTGGAAAAAGGAACTGAGAATCCTGCGGGATCGCTAAACTTTCTGATGGCACAGCTGTAAGCAGTTTTCTGTTCGCGGCACCTGCATTACACAACATATCCCACCATTTTGAATCGCTGACGGTGATATGATAAATCATGAGACGAAAGGAGTGTTTTTATGATTATTCGTCCTGTTTTTAATATATTATTGCTCCCTGATATTACTTATTTTTTTAAACGTGATTTCTTTCCGGGGGCTGCTGCAGACCAGATTGAAGTCGGTACAGATATTCTGTTTCCATTTTTGAAAAATGAAGTGGATGAGACTACTGTTACTATAGATGATATTTACCCGGTCGGTATGTCTGCGAGAGTCGAATCCATCGGTGATGATGACAGCATCCAGATTCGTACATTAGAACGTGTCAGTCTTGACGATATTGAGCTGGATGAGAACGGACAGATTACAGCTACAGCTTCCATTCGCCCGGAAGTAGATGATCTTCCCTTAGAAGAAGAGAAGCAGACTTTCACAAACCTGCGGAACGCGCTTCTGAAATTTGTTCAGAATTATCAGTGGGGGATCTGGGCAAGAAGCTACATTATCCAGAGAAAGAATATCTATGACCTTGGTTCTGCTCTTTCAGATTATCTGAACATTACTTCCGAAGAAAAATATGCAATTGTTGAGACAGATTCCCGCCGTGAACGCTGTGAATTGATTGAGAATGCGATCAAGGAATTCATGGAAGTGGCCAAAGTTTCTTCTGAAGCACAGGAGGCACAGAAAGGTGACCAGGAGCAGCTGTACAGAGAGGCTGCAATTAAGAAGCAGATTGATTACCTTCAGAAAGAATTAGATGAGATGCACCCGGAAAACATTTCCGATGTCCGTGCTTTTGAAAAAAAGATCCAGGAATCCGGCATGAACGAAGATGCCCGTAAGGAAGCGGACAAAGTCCTGAATCGTATGAAGCAGGAAGGAAAAGACAGCCATGAATATGGGCTTCTCTATGACTATCTTGATTTTGTCACCAGTCTTTCCTGGAAGCATCCGGAATTTACACCGATTGATTTAAACCGGGCAGAAGAGATTCTTGATGAAGATCATTATGGACTTAAGAAAGTCAAAGAACGTATCATCCAGCAGATTGCTGTTATGGCACTGAACCGGAAACAGTATGGTTCCATCCTCCTTTTTGTCGGTGCGCCTGGCACCGGTAAGACAAGTATCGGACAGAGTATTGCCCGTGCGTTAAACCGCGAATATGTCCGCATCAGTCTCGGCGGTATCCGAGATGAAGCTGAGATCCGCGGTCACAGAAGGACTTATATCGGCGCTATGCCGGGACGGATCATGGAAGGGCTTAAACGCAGCGGCGTTTCCAATCCTGTTGTAGTTCTTGATGAAGTAGATAAGCTTGCGAAAGATTATGGCGGAGATCCGGCAAGTGCATTGCTTGAGGTGCTTGACCCGGAGCAGAACAGTACATTTACAGACCATTATATGAATGTTCCATATGACTTATCCAATGTTCTGTTCGTCTGCACAGCAAATTCTACAGATACGATTCCTGAACCGCTTCTGAACCGTATGGAAGTGATCGATTTTCCAGGATATACGGCGGTGGAAAAATTCCATATTGCCAGAAAGCACTTACTTCCAAAGGCCATGGACGCTATGGGAATCCAGAAGAAAATGTTAAAGATAACGGATGGTGCATTGCGCAAGGTCATTGAAGATTATACGATGGAATCCGGAGTCCGTGGACTTAAGAAACAGATTGATATGCTTTGTCGTTCCGCTGCTGTGCGTCTTGTAAAAGAAGAGGGGCAGACTCTGACAGTAAATAAATCGAATCTGAAAGACTATCTCGGCCGTAAGAAACTGCATCATGACCAGAAATTAACTTCCACACAGCCTGGTGTTGTCACCGGACTTGCATGGACACAGGCAGGCGGTGAGATTCTGTTTATAGAGACAAAGCTGACAGAAGGGAAAGGAAAGGTGATCATCACCGGACAGCTTGGAGATGTCATGAAAGAATCTGTACAGATTGCACTGACACTTGTGAAGTCTCTTTATCCTAAAGAAAGCAAGGTTTTCCAGGATCATGATCTGCACATTCATGTGCCAGAAGGAGCTGTTCCAAAAGATGGTCCATCTGCCGGCATTACATTAACCACAGCACTTGCTTCCCTTGTTACCGGAAAGGCTGTCAGCCCGGATTACGCCATGACCGGTGAAGTTTCCCTCCGCGGAGGTGTACTTCCGATCGGTGGGCTTCCTGAGAAACTGATGGCTGCCCAGAGGGCCGGTATTTCAAAAGTACTGATTCCTTTTGACAACGCAGATGATCTCGAAGATGTAGCTGCGGAAGTAAAGGATAAGCTGAAAATCACTCCGGTGAAAAAGGTAAGAGACGTTCTGAAGTTATTGCTCGGATAAAAAGTGATCTATCGTTAAACGGAAACTATGAGAAACAAAAGCCCATAGCAGGAATTCTGATAAGTTCAACAAACTTATCATTCAGATTCCGCCATGGGCTTTGTTCTAATTTAAAAATCCGACAGATAAACCATACTCTATTTATCTAACTATTTATTCCTCTGTCTCTTCTTCCATCTCTTCTCCGAGATAGAATACTTTGTAAAACATTTCAAGAGACTTGAAAAGCTCTTCCTTTGTGTTCTGCAGCTCTTTGATCTTCAGTACACTTCCAATCTCATCGAATGAGAAATCACCCTCGTTGTGCTCTACTTTCAACTCAAGGTTTCCATTCTCATCAAACACCAGCAGGAGAACTCCTCCAACATCCGCTGTATACAACACACACATGATCTGCAGTTCCTGTTTCACTGCTTCCGGAAGAGATTCAAATTCCGGGTTCAGATAATATTTCTGCTCATAGGAGCTGGCCGCACACAATACCATTTCTTCATCCATAATTTTTACACCTTATATCACTGCCCACAGTTTCTGTAAACAGTACTTACCTTTCCATATTTTCCACATTCACTGCATAATCCCGATGACTTATTCACATTCCGTAGGTCTTATCCACCTGGTTATACATATCCATATACGCCGCGCACCGAAACTTCTCCGGCATACACCGCCTCTTCGGTTCCATCTTCTTTCCGAACAATCAATTCCCCTGTCTGATTGATTCCAAGTGCGTAAGCATTGTACTGTTCTTTCGCGCCAAGAATCCGGACCTCACGATCTTTATTTACCAGCAATTCACTGTAACGTTCTTTCAGACCGGACAGATCTCCGTGTTCAAGGAAAACCGTGTAATTCTGTTCAAAGCGTTTCATCACTGCCGCAATCAACGGTGCTCTCTTTACCACATGTCCACATTCCAGTCTGAGTGATGTCGCTGTCTCACGGATTTCCTCAGGGAACTCTGTCAGGTTCACATTGATCCCTACACCAATCGTTACATGATTAATGTAATCGATCTGAGTGCTCATCTCTGTCAGGATTCCGACGAGCTTCTTTCCATTAATGATAATATCATTTGGCCACTTGATCTTTACATCCGGGTTTCCACAGGAATCTCCGCAATCCATGATTCCCTCTGCTACACTTAATGCCATCACAAGCGTCAGCATCGGCGCCTGATCCGGTTCAATCTCCGGACGAAGCAACAAGGACATGTAAATGCTTGAACCTGACGGTGAATCCCAGGAACGGCCCCTTCTCCCTCTTCCGGCTGTCTGCTTATCTGCTACCGCAAGTGTACCTTCCGGTGCACCTTCATCTCCCATCTGCTTGATTCTCAGATTTGTAGAATCTACCGAATCGTAATAAATGATGTTTCTTCCGGCCCACTGCGTATCCATCAGGCTATCAAGCTCTTCTTTCGTCATCACATCCGGACTATCTACAATATGATAACCTTTATTCCGCACAGCTTCAACCTGATATCCTTCTTCCTGCAGCTGACGGATCACCTTCCAGACTGCAGTTCTTGACACCCCGAACTTTTCACAAAGCTGCTGGCCTGACACATATCCGTCCGCTTCCCTCAATAATTTTAATATTTCAGCTTTCATTCTAATTCCACCTCTCATCAGACCTTTATACAAAAGAAAGGTGTCTGTCCCATCTCTGGAATAACAGACACCTTCTGCTCATTCTTATTTTCCACAGAAGCCGGTCTGATCTTCAACTCATTTATCATACCAAACTTCTGCTGATTTCTCAAGTTCATCAAATACATTGCGCGTTACTGTTCACACGATGTGCGATTACGTTCTCTTAGAACTCACCAAGTGTTGCAACCATTACCGCCTTGATCGTATGCATTCTGTTCTCTGCCTCATCGAATACTTTGGACTGTGCAGACTCAAATACTTCGTCTGTTACTTCCATATCTTCGATTCCGAAACGCTGTCCCATCTCTGCTCCGATCTTTGTCTTCAGGTCATGGAATGCCGGCAGGCAATGCAGGAAAATAGCTGTATCTTTTGCATTTGCCATAACTTCTTTTGTTACCTTATATGGTGAAAGTTCTTTGATTCTCTTCTCCCATACTTCATCCGGCTCGCCCATGGATACCCATACATCTGTATAGATAACATCTGCGTCCTTTGTTCCTTCTTTTACATCTTCTGTCAGAGTAATTGTTGCTCCGGACTGTGCAGCATAACCTTTGCAAGTTTCAACAAGCTCTTCGTTCGGGAAATATTCTTTTGTTGTACATGCTACGAAATGCATTCCAAGCTTAGAGCATGCGATCATCAGGGAATTGCCCATGTTAAATCTTGCATCTCCCATGTATACAAGCTTGCGGCCTTTGAGTTCTCCGAAATTCTCACGGATTGTCAGCATATCTGCCAGCATCTGTGTCGGATGATATTCGTTTGTCAGACCGTTCCATACCGGTACTCCTGCATATTTCGCAAGGTCTTCTACAATTTCCTGACCGAATCCACGATATTCGATTCCGTCATACATTCTTCCAAGTACACGGGCTGTATCTTCGATGCTCTCTTTCTTTCCAATCTGAGAACCTGATGGATCAAGATAAGTTGTTCCCATTCCCATATCATGCGCTGCCACTTCGAATGCACAACGTGTTCTTGTACTTGTCTTCTCAAAGATCAGTGCAATGTTCTTGCCATGATAATGATCCACCGGTACTCCGTTTTTCTTCTTCTCTTTGAGGTCTGCTGCCAGGTCAAGCAGGTATGTAATCTCCTCTGGTGTAAAATCCTTCAGTGTCAGAAAATTTCTTCCTTTTAAATCCATTGTTCTCGTCCTTTCTATTCTATAACTATATGAATCAGAACCCTCTCTGTCCTTCTCTTCTTCATATCTTTGAATCTACATTGTAACCGATGAATTTAGTATACTACATCCATGTATAAAAATGCAACTAAAACTTTATTTTACTCTGTTTTATACATATTTATTCAGTACTTATACATTCTTTTATGCATTTTTATTATTTCTTTCTTCTTTGTCTTCCTGCTTCGAACATCAGAACCGCCGCTGCCACTGCCGCATTTAAGGATTCTGCCTCGCCTTCCATTGGGATACGGATGAGACAATCCGCGCAGTCTGCAACTTCATCACGAAGTCCGTTCCCCTCATTTCCGATCAGAAATGCACAACCAGTTGTATAATCTTCCTCGTCGTATGCATTTTCTCCACGCAAATGTGCTGCGTAAGTTTTAATGCCCTCCTTCTGCAGATCTTTGATCTTCTCCGGAAGATCTTCCACATAGAGGAACGGCATGCGGAATACAGCCCCCATCGTGGAACGAATCACCTTTGGATTGTAGACGTCCACGCAATCTTTGCTCAATAAGATTCCGGTTACACCTGCTGCCTCAGCTGTTCTGAAAATAGTTCCGAGATTTCCCGGATCCTGCAGATTATCCAACACAACCAAGTGCGGTGCCTTCTGATTTTTCACCTGCATCAGGTCATTCATCGTATAATTGAGTCTCTTCACAATCGCCAGAATTCCCTGCGGTGTCTTTGTATCTGACACGTAAGCGAACACAGTATCCGTCAGAAGCTCGACCGGCGCCTGTAATTTCTCTAAAAATTCTTTATTCTTCTTTGCAAAGCTTTCTGAAGCATATACTTTCTCAATTCGTTCCGCCGGAATCTCTTCTGTCATTCTTGGTCCTTCCACGAGAAAGATTCCTTTTTCATCTCTTAAGCGGCTCTTCTTCTGCAGCTTCGCCAGTTCTTTGATCTGTGCATTCGATGTACTTGTTATCATAATCTATTTCTCCAATTTTCCAATCTTTTCGAGTACTTTATTTGCTCCAACCAAAATCAATAGTGCATTCTCCGGAAGCGGCATCTGTGGATTAAACTCTACATTAACATTTCCGTCCTGCATGATTCCTACAACTGTAACTCCATATTTCGTACGTATACCCAGTTCTGCCATACTGTGATTGATCCACGGTTTTGGAACAGCGATCTCAACCATACTGTAATCATTTGACAGTTCAATCCAGTCTGTGAATTCTGTTGCCAGAAGGCTTTTGGCAACCCGGCTGCCCATCTCAATCTCAGGATATACAACAGTATCTGCCCCTACTTTCTTCAATATAGTTCCCTGTAACTTATTCTTTGCTTTGGCAACAACCATTGGAATTCCTATTTCTTTACAAAGCAGAGTCGCCATGATCCCTGCTTCAAGATTCTCCGCAACTCCAATAATTGCTCCGTCCAAATTCCTTGTTCCAAGTGTACTCAATGCCTCTTTCTCTGTAATATCTGCTGTGATTGCATAGGTCACCCTATCCGCGATTTCCTGGATCGTCTCCCGTGATTTATCTACAACGATCACATCGCATCCCATATTCTCAAGTGTCAAGGCCACACTCCGGCCAAAGCTACCAAGCCCCAGAACTGCAAACTGCTTTCTCATCGTTTTCTCCTTCTCATATACTGTTCCTTGTTTTTATCGCGTATCTCTTGTTTTCTCTTTTATCTTTTCTTAGCCAACCATAATCTTCGCTTCCGGCAAAGTACGGAACTGATTCTTCTTATCCACATGACCGGAAAATATAAGTGCCATCGTCATTGGTCCGATTCGTCCAATATACATCATGAGCATCAGAACGACATGACTGATATCACTAAGCACTGGCGTCAGATCCGCTGTCAGACCAACCGTTGCCATCGCAGATGTCGCCTCAAACATCAGATCAAGGACTTTCTGCTGTGGCTCGATCACTGTCATCACCGTCACCCCAAACAGCCAGAAGACAAATGTCACAAGTGTGATTGTTATCCCTACTCTTATAATTTCGAATGTAATTTTTCTTCCATAACATTCCGTATCTTTGTTTCCTCTCAAGACAGAAATTGCTGTAAGCAAGAGAACAGCAACTGTTGTTGTCTTGATACCACCTGCAGTTCCTGCCGGTGAACCACCGATGATCATCAGCATGCTGGCCAGTAGCTTCGAACCATTCGTAAGGCCTGACTGAGATACGCTGGCAAATCCTGCCGTTCTCGTCGTCACAGACTGGAAAAAAGCCGCCTGGAATTTCCCTGCAGCGTTCAATGTTCCCATCGTTGCCGGATTATGATGTTCTAACAAATAGAATCCCACAGTTCCCAAAGTAAGAAGGAACAACGTCATTGTCAAGACGATTTTACTCTGCAGACTCAGTCTTGTGATCGTTCTTCCGACTGGCCGTTTTCCCTTGGACTGTATTGTCATCTTTATATTCTTCGCAAGATCGATCCATACCGGATAACCAAGACCGCTGAGAATGACAAGCATTGTTGTCGTAATTGTGATCACCGGTGTATTGACATATCTCGTAAAGCTTGAATCTCCAAGAATATCTACACCCGCATTACAAAATGCAGAGATTGAGTGAAACACGGAATAGAAGATTCCTTTCGCAACACCATACTCTGGAATAAACTGAAATGAATATCCGATTGCGCCAATTCCTTCTACAAGAAATGTTCCCCACAATACTCTTTCAATAAACCGGATCATTCCTTGAAGTGTGGACAGACCATAGGCTTCTTGAATGACAACTCGTTCCTTCATATTTATTCTTTTTCCAACCAGAATTAAAAATGCAGTTGTACATGCAATGATTCCAAGTCCGCCGATCTGGATCAGAATAAGCAGGATCACTTTTCCTGCCACTGTAAATTGCGCAGCCGGCACAACTGTCACCAATCCTGTCACGCAGACACATGTTACAGCTGTGAACAGTGCATCGATATAACGAATCGGCTGATGATTTGAAAATGGAAGCCATAAGAGCAGACTGCCAAGCAGAATCACGCCAAAGAATCCGATTGATATGATCCTCACTGTATTCCATTTTGCTCTTCGTGCTTTTCTCCTGTCTTCATCTATATAAAATCCATACATGCCTATCTTTCCTCGCTCTCACATGACAATTATTAAACACCATGTTACCACTCCCTTTAATCATCTGCAAGTAAAAGCTGATAAAACGAAAGATACGCCGCTCTGATTCATCCTCAGAACAGCGTATCCTTCGTTTGGCGGTTTATTTAAAATTATTATATAGTTTGAATCATTTTTAGTGATCTGTAGACTCGATTTCTCCATCGAATCCCGCATCTTTTATCATTTTCATTGTGTCATCGATTCCCTGACCTCCGGCTGTCAGATAACCTGATGCAAAGATAGAATCAACAACTTTGAAAAGTTCCGGTTCCAATCCCTTGAAATAAACTTCTCTTCCTGCTGCACAGCGGATATCGGACTTTGGAATCATCAGTCTTGCCAGACAAAGAACTTTCAAGCAATACTCCGGTGTCAGCTCTGAGATATCACGATCTGCCAGTCTTGTTCCCGGAATCGGAAGTAAGAAATTGATCGGAACCGATTCCGGATTGATCTCGCGAAGATCCATCAGCATATCAACGATATCTTCCTTACTCTCACCCATTCCAACAATTCCACCACTGCAGATCTCGAATCCAAGACTCTGAAGCATCTTGATATTATTCACACGCTGATCATAAGTATGTGTTGTACAGATCTCCGGATAGAAAGAACGGCTGCTGTTCAGGTTATGGTTGATACGGTCCAATCCGGCATCTTTCAGGATTCTTGCCTGCTTCTCTGTCAGGAAGCCGATGGAGCAGCAGATCTGTGTATCTTTCTTCTTCATCTCGCGGATACGGTCTGCAAGATCTTCAATCTCCTCATCTGAGAATCCGATTCCACTCAATCCGATACAATGTCTTGCAAGATGTTTCTCATCTACCAGATCATTATCACCATAAAGCTTTTCATCTGATACTCTCTTATACTTCTCAATCTCTGCCTGAGAATCCTTGGACTGTGCACAGTAAGCACAGTTCTGTGTACAGTTTCCACTACGAACATTTGTCAGAAGCTGAACGCTTACTTTCTTCCCTTTGTATTTTGTACGAAGTGCATAAGCACACTCCATCAGACTGTCCATCTCCTCCTCTGGAAGATTCAGCACTTCAACTGCTTCTTCTCTTGTAAGCGGACATTCTTCATCCCAATTTTTCAGTAATGTATGAATTGATCTGTTTGACATGGTATATTTCCCTTTCTTCTGCTTCTATGATATGAGTCTCAAAAGTAATTTTTGTCATTCAACCGGATTACTCCATTGCTATGTAATTCCCGCAATCCTCAAATATCTCCAATGCATCTTCTGCATTATTATTCTGTTGATCTTATTTACAACATATGAAAATAGTATAGCCATGTCTTTTTCGATTGTCAACCTTTTCTTCATTCAAGTTGACATCTTTATTATTTCTAGAACAAAGAATGTGCCTTGCACATTCTTGCGCCTGCGGCGGTCGCTTGCGACATCTACATTGTACGCCGCAGTGCGCATCCTTAGCGGAGCGTTTTTTGTATATTAGGAAAGCACTTTCCTAATATACAAAAAAGAACCCCACCATTCACTGGCAGAGTCCTCTCTTTCTTCTTATACTTTAAATCTGTATCCCACACCCCAGATTGTCTCAATATACTGTGGATGTGAAGTATCATACTCAATCTTCTCACGGATCTTCTTAATATGTACTGTAACAGTTGCAATGTCTCCGATTGACTCCATATCCCAGATCTCACGGAAAAGCTCTTCTTTACTATACACATGATTCGGATGCCCTGCAAGGAAAGTTAAAAGGTCAAATTCTTTCGTTGTGAAAGACTTCTCTTCTCCATTCACCCAGACACGACGTGCTGTCTTATCGATCTTCAATCCACGGATCTCAATCACTTCATTCTGCTCTACAGTACTTCCGATCAGTCTCTCATATCTTGCAAGATGTGCTTTCACACGGGCTACAAGCTCACTTGGACTAAACGGCTTTGTCATATAATCATCTGCGCCAAGTCCAAGCCCACGAATCTTGTCAATATCATCTTTCTTCGCTGAAACCATAATGATCGGCGTATTCTTCTGGCTGCGGATCTGACGACAGATCTCAAATCCATCTACTCCCGGAAGCATCAGATCCAGAATAATCAGATCAAATTCTCCTTCGAGTCCTTTCTTAAGTCCTATCTCTCCATCATTTGCAACCTCGACTTCAAAGCCACTCAGTTCCAGATAATCTTTCTCAAGATCTGCAATGCTTTCTTCATCTTCTACGATTAAAATACGTTTACTCATCTTCTACGGGTACCTCCTGATATTTTCTTATTACAAAATACATCGTGGTTCCAACGCCCTCTTCGCTGGTTGCCCAGATCTTTCCTCCGTGCTCTTCCACAATCTTCTTCACGATAGAAAGACCGATGCCGCTTCCTCCCTTAGAAGAGTTTCTTGAAGCATCTGTCCGGTAGAAACGGTCAAAGATATTCGGCAGATCCTTTGCCGCAATGCCCTTTCCGTTATCTCCCAGTTCTACCTGAATAAAGTCTCCCACGTCCTTTACATCCATCGTAATCTTCACCTTCGGCTTATCTGTGTATTTGATAGAATTTGATACGATGTTATTGATGACTCTTCGAAGCTGCTCCGGATCTACGATCACCTTACTGTCCTCTTCCATAAAGTTCCTGTAGATAAATTCAGCTCCCTTTGATTCCAGTTCTACACTTAAATCCTCCGCACAATCTGCAAAATATCCCTTCGCAGAGATTGTTGTGAAATTATACGGAATTCGATTCGTATCGATCTTTGAATAAAGCGTCAGTTCATTGATCAGAAGATTCATCTCATTAGCTTTATTATAAATGGTTCTGATGTATCTGTCCATCTTTTCCGGCGTATCTGCTACCCCATCCATGATTCCTTCCACATAACCTTTGATCGCTGTGATCGGAGTCTTCAGGTCATGTGAAATGTTACTGATGAGTTCCTTATTCTCTCTGTCAAATGCGACCTTCTCTTCCGCCTGTGCTTTCAGTCTGAGACGCATTTCTTCAAAGTCCTGACAGAGTTGTCCAATCTCGTCATTTGATTCTGCCTTGATCTCAAAGTCAAGATTACCCTCTTTGATATTGCGTGCAGCTCTCTGAAGTTTCTCCAGCGGGACCGATACCGATCTGTAGATCCACAAGATTAGAAATGCTGTCGTAAGGACAACTGCGATCAGATACAGCTGCTGTATCTCTGCCCCTCTTCCCGGAACAAATGCATGCATTGCGATCAGTGCAAATGTTACAGGAAAGATCATAACGACTACAAAAGCAATAATCAGTTTGGTACGTAATTTCATAGAAGCATCTCCTTTCCGTATTGAAAAAGGTGCCTGACACTTTATGACGGGTGTCAGGCACCTTCCGGTGCTTGTATCAGATATTTCTATCTTACAGATATTTCTTTAAATCGTCAACCTTGTCCAGCTTCTCCCATGGAAGATCCAGGTCGTTGCGTCCAAAATGTCCGTAAGCTGCTGTCTGTTTGTAGATCGGTCTTCTCAGATCCAGCATCTTGATGATTCCTGCCGGACGGAAATCAAAGTTCTCACGAAGGATCTCAACCAGTTTTGTATCAGAAAGTTTTCCTGTTCCGAATGTATCAACTGCGATAGATGTCGGCTGTGCAACACCGATTGCATAAGAAAGCTGAATCTCACATTTCTTAGCAAGTCCTGCTGCTACAACATTCTTTGCTGCATAACGTGCTGCATAAGCTGCAGAACGGTCTACCTTTGTACAGTCCTTTCCGGAGAAAGCACCGCCACCGTGACGAGCCATTCCACCGTAAGTGTCAACGATGATCTTACGTCCTGTCAGTCCGCTGTCTCCGTGTGGTCCACCGATTACAAAACGTCCTGTCGGATTTATGAAGAACTTAGTCTCTTCGTCTACGAGTTCTGCCGGAATAATCTCATCGAATACATATTTCTTAATATCTTCATGAATCTGCTCCTGAGTCACATCCGGGTCATGCTGTGTAGAAAGAACAACTGCATCCAGACGCTTTACAGAACCGTCTTCGTTGTACTCTACTGTAACCTGTGTCTTTCCATCCGGACGAAGGTAAGTAAGCGTTCCGTCTTTACGAACCTTTGTCAGCTGAAGAGCAAGCTTATGAGCCATTGCAACCGGGTATGGCATATATTCTTCTGTCTCGTCAGAAGCATAACCGAACATCATACCCTGGTCTCCTGCTCCGATCGCTTCGATGTCTTCATCTGACATCTTGTTCTCTTTCGCCTCAAGTGCCTTGTCTACTCCGAGTGCGATATCTGCTGACTGCTCATCCAGTGTTGTGATCACGCCACATGTATCAGCGTCAAATCCATATTTTCCTCTTGTATATCCGATCTCGCGAACTGTGTCACGAACGATCTTCTGGATATCTACATATGCCTGTGTTGTAATCTCTCCCATAACCATTACAAGACCTGTTGTACAGCATGTCTCACATGCTACACGGCTCATCGGGTCCTGTCTCATCAGCTCATCAAGAATTGCATCTGAGATCTGGTCACACATCTTATCCGGATGTCCCTCAGTTACTGATTCTGATGTAAATAAAATCTTTTCTCTTTCCATATCTGTTCTGCTCCTTTCCGATTGCTGTCCCCACAGCAATATCTCACTTTCTCTCGCTTGTGCTGTCTTCATTTGCTTACCTTGCCAATAATGAAAACAGCCCGCATCAAGCGGACTGTCAGTTTATCTTAACAATCCTCTTATTGTTCGAAATAACTCGCTCAGGTTGGCACCTTCCTATTACGAGGGGTTGCCGCAGCTTCTTAGATCCTTTGTATCTCCACTGCTCTGAATAAGAGAAAGTATCATTTATTTAATTTTGTTTCGTATCAGACTATACAACACCTTGTTGATTATGTCAATACCGTTTTCTGAAGTTGATAAAACTTTTATATTTCTATGATTCTGCATCAACATCTTTCAACTCAGTGATCACACCTGTATCATCAATTGTAATATTCGGTGAAATCTCCTGCAAGTGATCAAAAAGTGCTCTCTGGGATTCTGCATTATTCAGATACTGTGTCTGGCTGTCTTTCTGCTCACACGGCATGAAAGACATCTGTTTCAGTCCTTCTGATGTAATCTCAAGATTCAGAAGTCCCGTATATTTTGTCTCATCATTAAACCAGAAATCTCCTAGACTGTATACAATAGGTCCATCCTCTGTGTACTCAATTCCCTGAAGTACGTGCGGATGACCTCCGATCACGATATCTGCTCCTGACTTCAGGAATTCTTTTCCATGCTCTGTCTGCGTCGAATTGTACATATCCTCATCTTCTGTTCCCCAATGAACATATGCGATCAGATAATCACATTCTTTTGATGCATCAGCGATCACCTGATTATACTCTGTTGTGTCGTAAGATGCAAGAATACCTGTCGTTGAATCTGTTGCTTCCGGTGTAAATTTATACTGTTCTCCCTCGGAAGCTGCCACAAATCCGATCTTAATTCCATTGATAATATAATAAGTCGGCTGCTTTGCCTCATCCAGATTCGTTCCGCCTCCTACATGATTGATCTTCGCCTGATCCAACAGATCAATCGTATCATCCATCGCATCTGCACCATAATCATAAATGTGATTATTCGCAATTGAAACAATATCTGTCCCCATCTGTTCCAGCAACTTCATACGTTCCGGTTTTGCACGGAATACATAATACTTATCCTCCAGCGGGGTTCCACGGTCACTGACACAATATTCATGATTCAGGAAGAAAAGATCTGCTGCATTTGTCTGATCCAGAATTGTCTTGGAAATGCATTTTGACAAGTCATTTACCGTATCATAATAATCAAGAACATATCCGTCTTCCTCCAGACAGAGGTCTCCTGCTGCCGTAATCTGCACAGTTCCGTTCTCTGCTGCCTTCTTCTCATAGATATGATTCTTCGCAGCGGTAGCTTCATCCTTTAATTTTCCTTCGTATGTATCTGACAGAACATGCAAAGTTGCTCCAAAGGAATCATAAATATCCTGCGCTGTTATCTTTTTATTCTTCTGATAGACCAGAAATAAATCATCCATCTCTTCAGAATGGTTCTTTTCCAGCCATTTCGTAAATGCTGTAACATCCGATTTTTCCGCTGACATTCCATTATCCGTCAGGAAAGTGTTGTAGCAATCATTCAGCGATTCATTCATCTGTGCAATTTCCTGTTCCAGCTGTTTTTTCTGTTCTGCTGCCAATTTCTTTTTCTTAGCCACATTGACTGCAAAGGCTGCCAGCGCTATGATTATGCACAACAAAATACAGCCGGAAATCGTCATTCTTCGTCTGAGCTGTCTGATCCTCTTTTGTTTGATTTCTTCTCTCTGTCTTTTTCTCCGTTCTTCTGCCTGTTCAAATTCATTCATCGTTTGTTGCTCCTGCTGTTTTCTTATTGATATCCCGCTACTGTTTCATTCGGCCTGCCTGATCATCCATTACGCCATAGTTCCTGACACATAAACTGAAAACAGGTATCAGAACTTTCGTTCCGACACCTGCATACATTCTCACATCATATTTCTTCGGATTCTGTCTGTATCGGCTCGCTGCCGGCCGCAGCTTGTTGTAAACAGTAACCTCGGTTTAGCCAACTTTTAATTTGAATTTCTGAATCTCTTTTTCACTGGACACTTTCTCGATGATTCCACCCAGACTTCTGAGTTTCTCTTCAAAGCGTTCGTATCCTCTCTGGATATAAACAATATCATCTACGATCGTAATTCCTTCTGTTGCGAGTCCTGCGATGCAAAGCGCAGCTCCTGCACGAAGATCCGGCGCACTGACTCTTGCTGCCGTAAATTTCTCAACACCTTCGATTGTTGCTGAATTACCTTCAACTTTGATATTCGCACCCATACGTGCCAGCTCATCTAAATATTTAAAACGATTCTCAAAGATACTTTCTGTGATCGTACTTGTTCCCTTTGCAAGTGCAAGCACAACACCGATCTGTGGCTGCATATCTGTCGGATATCCCGGATATGGTAATGTCTTCACCTGTGTACTTGTCAGACGTCCCTTAGCCACTACGCGGACTGCATCATCAAATTCTTCTACTTCACATCCGATATCTACCAACTTGGAGATCGTTGCATCTAAATGCTTCGGAATCACATTGAGCACTGTCACATCTCCGCGTGTTGCCGCAGCGGCAAACATAAATGTTCCTGCTTCGATCTGATCCGGAATAATGGAGTACTCTGCCTTGTGCAGGGACTTCACTCCACGGATCTTGATCACGTCTGTTCCTGCACCACGGATATTTGCTCCCATGCTGTTCAGGAAGTTCGCTACATCTACAACGTGTGGCTCTTTCGCTACATTCTCCATGATCGTGAGACCGTCAGCCATAGCTGCTGCCATCATCACATTGATCGTCGCACCTACAGTTACAACATCAAAATAAAGATGTGTTCCCTTCAGCTCTTCCGCCTCTGCAACAATCTTACCATACTCAATGTCTACATCTGCTCCAAGTGCACGGAATCCTTTCAGATGCTGATCGATCGGTCTGCTTCCGATATTGCATCCTCCCGGAAGTGCTACTTCTGCTCTCTTGTATTTTCCAAGAAGTGCACCTAACAAATAATAAGACGCTCTGATCTTCTTGATGTAGTCATAATCAATACTGAAATCTCCGATTGTATTTCCATTGATCTTTACTGTATGTCTGTCAATTCTCTGTACCATTGCACCGATTCCCTCGATTGCCTCCAGCATGACATTAATGTCATTCACATCCGGAAGATTCTCAATCAAAACCGGTTCATCTGCCATGATTGCAGCTGCAAGAATTCCAAGTGCCGCATTCTTAGCTCCGCCGATTTCAACTTCCCCAACCAGCGGATTACCACCCTTAATAATATATTGCTCCATTTTGCACCTCAATTGTCCGATTCTGTATTACTTCCCACAGATTCTGTGTTCAGTAACGATTTATTCTTGTGTCTTTGTCTATACGAAAAGAATTTTCTACCTTAATTACAATATAATCCATACATAACTATAACACAAAATCTTTCATTGTGGAATCCCCTTTTTCTATGACGGTAATATTCACGCTTTATTTTGAGAGTAATCCTCAATAACATCAAGTACATTTTCTATTGTTTCTTCAATCTGACAGCCTTCTTCACTGATTGTCACATCTGCATACTTCTCAAAAAGGACTTTTCGCTCGTCATACAGGTCTTTTAATGTCTGACCGTCCTTCAAAACAACTCCTCTTCTTTGAGGATTCCTGATCCTTCTCTTTATTGTCTGATAAGAAGCATGAAGATATACAACAATTCCGATTTCTTTGAAATGTTTCATTGCTTCCTCGCAATAGACGACACTTCCGCCCGGAGAAATAACCGCATTTTCTGCCTTTATATCACGATTTACCTGATTTTCGATTTTTAAAAACCCATCATCACCGACTTCTGCTATAATTTCACGCAGAAGCTTTCCTTCTTGTTCCTGAATCAGAAGATCTGAATCTATGAAACCTTTTCCAAGTCTTTTTGCTACTACAATACCAACTGTACTTTTTCCGACAGCCGGCATACCGATAAATATAAGATTACTTTTCATTTGTATCTGTTCCCTTCTTCTGAATCCGTTTCTTTCGTTGTAATCTGAATGATTATATCACAGATTTTCCTGGCAATGAACAATAACTGTAAATTTTTTGTTTCCTTTTTCTCTGTTCGCCCCTGCGTCGGTAGATTTCCTGATACAACAGGACTTCCGCCAGATTTCTTAACATCCGTTCTTCCCCGGCAAACATTTTCTCCTGTTTTTTTACATTTTCGCAAATTCTGTTGCACATGATGCGTAGCTGCAATTTATCCGGATAAACATCAAACATCACACTCCCCGTGTATTCCATCCTGTCACATTCCTCTTCGACATAAGGCAGTATTCTCTTTGGAAGATCCGGATATAGGCTTTTCATATACTCCAGGTCTGTCCTTTCCGCTTTCTCATCATATTCTGTCTGTATCGGATAGGCCATATAATAAGGCAATTTCTGGTACATGTTGCTCACTCCCACTGACAGTAACTATATAACTACTATATGATCTTCCTTACTCAACTGTTACTTTCACACAGATTCTTCATTTTACGATCAAAAAGAAAAAGAAGTCCTGACTTTTCCGCCGGACTTCCTTGCCTGTAATTTCATTATTCACTTTCTCTTAAGATTCTGAGAATCTCCAGTCTGGTCTCCCCAACGCCGATCACATCTTCTCTCTGAATCTCTGTCGGACGATCTACCAGAATTCCGTTCAGGTATGTTCCGTTCTTGGAACCATCATCCATCAGATACAAACAGTCACCTCTCTGTATGATCACACAATGCTGCTTGGATACTCTTCCATCCTCATGCAGTGGCAGATACTTCTCATAATTGTCATTCCGCTTTGCTCTTCCGATTCCTACTTCGTCATAGAATATGAAGCTATACTTCTGCCATGTATCCAGATCTTCCAGGATAATCTTCCACTGTCTTCTCTTTTTAGAAGAACGCTTCGCTGAATCCATAGAACCGTTCTGCCCTGAACTGCGTCTCTTCTTTCCCTGCGGCTGATCCTCTTCTGGATCATATCCCTGATCTGCCTTGTTACGCTTTCCTTTCTTGGACTGCTTTCTCCGCTCTGCGTCCTGTGCCTTATTCTTTTTTACACTTATAAATGTACTGCAAAGAAGTGCGATACTCCCTAAAATCAGCAGTACCATAATCGCCCAATACCACATATACATTATCACTCCTATCTGAATCTTAATCGTACTATATTTTTACGTTCTCGGCAAGCATAACATGTATCTTTTTGTCGAATTTTGTGATAAAATAAGTAGAAACCGAGAAAATAAGTGATTTTTAGAAGAGGTAATATCATGGAAAGAAATGAATTGTGCTGGTGCGGCAGCGGCAAAAAATATAAGAAATGCCATATGCCGATTGAAGAAAAGATAATGATGCATGCTGAACGTGGTGAGATTGTTCCGACACGTAAGATTTTAAAAACTCCATTCCAGATTGAAAAGATCAGAAAAAGTGCTGAGCTTAATACAGCGATCCTGGATGAAGTAGCAAGACAGATCCACATTGGAATGAGCACGCAGGAGATCGATGACATCGTATATCGTTTCACAAAAGAACACGGTGGTATCCCGGCTCCGCTTAATTATCAGGGATTCCCAAAGAGCGTGTGTACTTCTATTAACAACGAGATCTGCCATGGTATCCCGGATGAGAATATCATTCTGGAAGAAGGCGATATTATCAATGTTGACGTATCCACTATTCTTGACGGATATTTTTCTGATGCATCCCGTATGTTCAAGATGGGAAAAGTATCTGAACGTGCAGAGCGCATCGTCCGCGTCACAGAAGAGTGTGTGAAGCTTGGACTTGAGGCTGCGAAGCCTTGGGGACATTTAGGTGATATCGCAGATGCGATCAATACACATGCCCGTGCAAATGGATACTCTGTCGTAGAAGATATCGGTGGACATGGAGTCGGACTGGAATTCCATGAGGATCCTTTTGTCAGCTATGTGACACCAAAGGGAAGTGAGATGCTTCTCGTTCCAGGTATGATGTTCACGATTGAGCCTATGATCAACGAAGGCAGCCCTGACTTCTTCGTAGATGAGGACAATGACTGGACTATTTATACAATGGATGATGGTCTTTCTGCCCAGATTGAGTACATGGTTCTCATCACTGAGAATGGGGCAGAGGTTCTTACAAAATAATAATAGTAACAAATACGGGATGAACAGATATCAAAACTGCTCATCCCGTATTTTTATTATTCTTGTATAATGCTCTTTCTTTATCTGCAAAATACCGTTCCACTTCTTACGGCATCAATCTCAATGCTTCTGCCGGCTTTAATACGATTGCTGAATGAGATCCCATATTCAGGACAATCTCTCCATCTTGTACGATATACTCGTCATATTCTGTCGTATAACCGTTTTCATAAGAGTAGATCAGTCGTTTCATCCGTCCTTCCATCTCTACACCCGCATACCATACCGGTACGGTCACTGTACGAAGTTCATCACTGTTATTCACAACAACGACAATCTGTTCATCTGCTTCAAATCTTCCATAGGCCAGCAGATTTTCATCCGAAGCCAACAGCTTGATAGAACCCTTTTTCAACGGCTTCTCTTCCTTGTGGATACGGATCACTTCTTTGTGGAATGCCTGAAGTTCTTTGTCTTCGTTCCCCCATGGGAAAGTTCTCCGGTTATCCGGATCGGTGAATCCACAAAGTCCTGCCTCATCACCATAATAAATTGTCGGCGCACCGATCCAGGTCATCTGCATAATAACCGCTTCTCGTAAGATTGCCTTATTCACATCCTTTTCAGCTGCTTCTGTTCCAAGCTGTGCCACACGTCCTGCCTTGTGGTTCGTACGTGTCAGGAAACGAGAATGGTCATGGTTTGAAAGTTCATTCATTGCCACCTGAAGAGATGGTGTCAGCATACTTGCCATAAAATGACGCATCGCTCCGACAAAGTTGTCAGCATTTCCACACAGATCCGGACGATATTCATCACTATGCTTCTCCATACCAGTCAAAAACCATGTCAGCGGTTCCATAAATGCGTCATAATTCATAACGCTGTCCCACTCATCTCCCTGGAGCCAATCCTGCGGATCTCCATAATGTTCTGCCAATATAATTGCATCCGGATTCGCATCCTTGACTTCCTTTCGGAATCTCTGCCAAAAGATATGGTTGTATTCATTACTGAATCCAAGATCCGCTGCAACATCAAGACGCCATCCGTCTACGTTATACGGCGGTGATACCCATTTTCTTCCGATATCCATAATATACTGCTCAAGCTGTGGTGAATCCTCATAATCGAGCTTTGGCAATGTATCATGTCCCCACCAGCCATCATATGTTCCGTTGTAAGGCCAGAGCTCATTTCTCGCATCATGGAACAGGAAAAAGCTGTTATATGGACTTTCTTTACTTACATATGCTCCCTTCGGATAGTCCGGCTGCGGCTCATAGATACGTTCTCTGTCCATCCATTTGTTAAAAGAGCCACAATGATTGAATACACCATCCAGAATTACACGCATTCCACGCTTATGCATCTCTTCTACCAGTTTGATAAACAACTGATTACTTGCCTCAAGATTGCGGATATCTCCTGTGCGTTGCTGATACTTTGTCGCATGGATATTATCCTTTGCACCTGCCGGAAGTACTTCTCCGTCATCCACAACAATCTTTCCATAATGCGGATCTATGTAATCATAATCCTGAATATCATACTTATGATTCGATGGAGAAACAAACAACGGATTGAAGTAAATAACTTCAACTCCAAGGTCCTGCAGATAATCCAGCTTATCTAAAACACCCTGTAAATCCCCGCCGTAAAAATTACGGATATCCATTGCTTCCGGTGCCTGATTCCAGTCCTTCACCTTGCGGCTTGGTGCCCCAATATAAATATATTCGTTATCCTCCACATCATTTGTCGGATCTCCATTATAAAAGCGATCGACAAAGATCTGGTACATCACAGCACCTTTCGCCCACTCGGGTGTCTTAAATCCCGGCGAAATAATAAAATCATAATAGTTTTCTTTTTTCCCTGTTATTCCATACCTACTATAAAAACAGATTTCTGCTCCCTGCTTGATTTCAAAACAATATCTTAAGATATCCTCACCAAGCTGATACTCAATCTCGTAAAAGTCAAATTCACCGTTCGTACGTGTCTTCCACATAGGATACTCCTGTTCTCCGATGTGAAGTTTCACTTCATCAACATCATTGTGTGCTGTACGAAATCGCAACACTACTTTTTCATTTATCTCAGGCTCTGCCGGACAGACATAATCACCTGTACCGTCACAAAACAGTGCTTCTCTATTCACCTGTTTAGCCTCCTTTAACTCAATTCTTAAAACTATTCTAAAATAGAACCAAAATACCCCCGGCCAACACGGGATCGCCCGCCGGCAGAGGGTATCTTATTCTAAATACATATAATCAATATACTGACTATTATCCTTCAACCTCACTGTCTGCAAACAGTGCTTCGAATTCACTTCTTGTTATCTTTTCCTTCTCAAGAAGCAGTTGTGCACACTTCTCGAGTACCGGATGATACTCCTGAATAAGTGTACGCGCTTTCAAATAACATTCATCAATAATACGTTTCACTTCTTCATCAATCGTTCCGGCCACTTTTTCGCCATACCCTCTCGATGTATGACCGAAATCACGTCCAATGAATACTTCATCGCTGTCATTATCATAATTGATCAGCCCCAGTCTTTCAGACATACCGAACTTCGTGATCATTGATTTTGCAATTGCTGTTGCCTGCTTGATATCCTGGGAAGCTCCCGTTGTGATATCATCAAAAATCTCTTCTTCTGCAACACGTCCGCCAAGGGAAACTGTAATTTCCTGAAGCATATGCCCCTTTGTATTGAACATATCATCCTTCTCCGGAAGCGGCATCGTATATCCGCCGGCTCCGCCTGTCGGAATGATAGATACGCTGTAAACCGGTCCTACATCCGGAAGCAGATGGAACAAGATCGCGTGTCCGGCTTCATGATAAGCTGTAATCCTGCGTTCTTTCTCAGAAACGATACGGCTCTTCTTCTCCGGACCGATTCCGACCTTCACAAATGCATGACGGATATCAGACTGCTGAATGTACACCCGGTTCTCCTTCGCTGCCAGAATTGCAGCCTCGTTAAGAAGATTCTCAAGATCTGCTCCTGAAAATCCTGCCGTTGTCTGGGCAATCTGCTTCAGATCCACATCATCTCCAAGTGGCTTATTTCTCGCATGAACTTTCAGGATCTCTTCTCTGCCCCCTACATCCGGACGTCCGACAAGGACATCACGGTCAAATCTTCCCGGTCTTAAGATTGCAGGATCCAGAATATCCTTACGGTTTGTCGCTGCCATTACGATAATGCCTTCATTTACACCAAATCCATCCATCTCTACAAGAAGCTGGTTCAGGGTCTGCTCACGCTCATCATGGCCACCGCCAAGACCGCTTCCGCGGCGTCTTGCGACTGCATCGATCTCATCAATAAATATGATACATGGTGCGTTCTTCTTCGCATCCTGGAACAGATCACGGACACGGGAAGCCCCCACCCCAACAAACATCTCAACGAAATCTGAGCCCGAAATGCTGAAAAATGGTACTCCTGCCTCACCGGCTACAGCCTTTGCAAGAAGTGTCTTACCGGTTCCCGGAGGTCCTTCTAAAAGAACACCTTTCGGGATACGTGCTCCAACCTGGATGTATTTCTTCGGATCTTTCAGAAAATCTACGATCTCCTCCAGTTCTTCCTTCTCTTCTCTCAATCCTGCAACATCACGAAATGTAACCTTGATCTCATTCTTCGTACTCATCTTTGCGCGGCTCTTTCCAAAGTTCATCGCCTTAGAATTTCCCCCGCCGTTCTGACGGCTCATCAGGAAAAAGATCAGAAATACTCCTCCAAGTGTGATCAGCATCGGAACTACAACTGTTGTCAACATAGAATCCTTCGGTACATCCGAAAGTCTGTACTCCACCTGATTCTCTGTCAGAAGCTTCTCTACCTGCTCAACATCTGACACATTCACTTTCCTTGTATTACCATCATCTTTCAATGTAACAGAGACGGTTCCTGTCGGAACTGCACTGTTCTGATTGATGTAGACATCAGAAACATTTTTTTCCTGTACTGCAGAGACAAAGGAGGTATATGTCATCTCCTGCTGATGCATCTGAAGCTGGTTCGCCATCCACAGAACCACAACAAGGATCACAACAAAACTGATGATCGTTGCCCCACTCAGACCTCTGCTTTTTCTGTCATTATTCAATTTATTATTGCTTCCTTTCTATTCTGCGACTTCTACTACTCCGATGTATGGAAGATTTCTATACTTCTGTGCATAATCCAGTCCGTATCCAACTACGAACTCATCCGGAATCTCAAATCCTGTCCAGTCTACGTGCACATCTTTCACACGGCGGTCTGGTTTATCAAGCAATGTGCAAAGACGGAGACTTGCCGGCTTTCTCTGACGAAGTACGTCCATCAGATAATACAGTGTATTACCGGAATCAATGATATCTTCCACGATCAATACTTCCTTATTCTCAATAGACTCATCCAGATCCTTCGCAAGTCTTACAACACCACTGGACTTTGTTCCGTCGCCATAGCTTCCAACACACATAAAGTCCATAGATACCGGAACTGTAATTCTCTTTGCAAGTTCGCACATAAAGAATACTCCACCTTTCAGAACACAGATCAGATGGATCTGCTTTCCTTCATACTCTTTACTGATCTTTTCTCCGAGTTCACGGATTCTTGCATCTACTTCTTCCTCTGAAATTAACACTTTAATCTTCTCAGCCATTGTTCTATTCCTCCATAATCTTTATCTTAAGAATCTTTTTCGTCTGGTCTCCCACCTGGTAGTACGAACTCATCCTTCTGCCCGGAATCCATACGATGTGGCTTTCCTCTGCGATCAGAAGCTGTCTGTCCCGTTCTTCTTGCGGAATCTTCTCATCAATAAAGTAACTCTTCAGCTTCTTTTTCTTTCCTTCCCCATCAATTGTAAAATAATCTCCGGGTCGTCTGTATCTCACACAGAGACTGCTTTTTATTATATCATAATCAAAGCATTTCGTGTAGCTTTTTTGTGGTATCTCTTTTGCTGAATTCTTCTCATTTTCACCGCTGATCGTACAGCAGATTTTCAAATTTGTTCCCGGGATCTGTGTTTCTCCCGGAATCTGAAGACACAGAACAGAATCACTCTCTTCTTTTCTTTTTTCTTTCTGATGTACAGATATGACTTTCTTATCATCTTTTGCAAGCAGGACTCCCTCATACATTCTTTTGGCTGTAACACTATACGGAAGATCGATCTGCCGTCCTGTCTGCCGTTCAAACAGTTGCAGTACTGCCTGGATATGCCTGCTTTCAATATCTTTCTGTGCCTCTGCCACTTCACTTACTGCTCTTTGGATCAGAAATTTCTTTATCACAGGATCAAGGTGTTTCATTTCCTCTGCCCTGAGGAATATTTCTTTCCCGCTTTGAAATCCGTCTGTCTGTTCTGCACAGATATTCCATGCCTGATCTGTCTGCTTTTCCAGATATTCATAGATTTCTTCTGCCTGTTCACTGAGCTTCACAAAATGTTCTACCGCCCTGGTGTTAACCTGCTCTTCTAACACCGGAATGATATGATGACGGATCCGGTTCCTTGTGTATTCATCTTCCTGATTCGTTTCATCAATACAATAGCTGATTCCGCAATCTTTCAACCACTGTTCAATCTCTTCCCTGGACAATTCCAGAAGTGGGCGGATCCATTTTCCATACACTGGTCTTATTCCACACAATCCGCGAAGCCCGGTTCCTCTTGCCATGTTAAGAAGCATTGTTTCTGCATTGTCATTACTATGATGCGCTGTTGCAATCTTTGTCCCGCCCTGTTCTCTACAGAGTTGTTCAAATGCCTGTCTTCGCACATATCTGCCTGCTTCCTCCAATGATTCTTTCCGCTTTTTTGCAATTAATTCCACATTTTCATGAAATGCAAAAAAAGGAACCTGCATTTTATGACAAAGCATTTCCACATATGCCTCATCCTGTGCAGCCTCCTCCCCGCGCAGTTCATGATTCACATGGCAGACAAGCACCTGAAATCCCAGCTTTTCCTGCAATGAACAAAGTGCCATCAGCAGACATACAGAGTCTGCGCCACCCGATACACCTATGACAATCCTGTCCCCTTTTTCTATCATATGATATTGTCTGATATAGTTTTCAATCTTTTCTAATCTTTTATCCATCATACCTCAACTATACGTTAACGGTTACTTCTATGTCAATGACTACTTTCTGCATTTCCACAAAGCTGCAACCAAAACTGACATATCATCCTCCGGTTCTTTTCCTGTCCAGTTAAGTACCTGCTGTAAAATATGTCTGGCCAGTTCCTTTGGGTTTCGTATTTCCGTTCCTTTTATGATTGTTTCAAGAAGGAAGTCCTGCTCTCCTACCGGAAGTGCATCCAGCACTCCATCTGTCAGCATGATTACATACGTTCCATCCGTCAACTGCCGTTTCACTGAATCTATTTCCAGTGAATTCATCACTCCGATCGGAAGGCTTGTCGATGTCAGATGCTCAATCTGATCCTTTCTTCGGATAAAAGTTGAGGATGCGCCTGCCTTGATCAATTCGCATTCCCCTGTATACAGATCAAACACTGTAAGGTCGATCGTAGAGTAATGGATTTCTTCTCTTCCGCAGACCAGTGTTGTATTGATCATCTGGATCGCAGTCTTTTCCGGAAATCCCGCTTCCAGAAGTTCTTCGAGAAGTTCTATCACAAGTGTGCTTTCCCGACAGGCAGCCTGCCCACATCCCATGCCATCTGACAATGCAACTCCCCTTTTACCACCCGGAAGATCCATCATCGTGAAACTGTCCCCTGAAATATTACTGCAGCCTTTTCCGATTCTTGCTATTCCGGACATTGTGTAATAGGATGGTCCTTCTCGGAAGACCACTGTTGTATAATCCGCTCCGATCAACTGCGCCCCTTCTTTTCCCGGAATCAATCTTCTTCCTGTCAGATTACTCAGAATCCCTGCCAGACTTTTTACCGGAATCTTTTCCGCTTTCCAGGTGCGCATCGTCAGATGCAATTCATATTTTCCCTCTCCATTCACAAGAAAATGCATGGAAAGTACACGTATTCCTTTTCTTTTTAATTGAGACAAGATCCGTTTCCCCAACCTTTCATCTGTAAATATGCTGTCTTCCAGATTTTTCGCCATATTTTGCAGCATATCTGCAAATAGATCAAGCTGGGCTGCACACCCTTCCCGGCTTCTTGCGATACGATTGATCCAGATCATATTTTGTCTTGCTTCGTGAAAACTGTCAAGCATCCCCCGATAAAACCGCGGAGCCATAATGCAGCGCTGCGTCAGTTTTCTTTTTGTCTCTGCATCCAGTTCATTTCCATACTGATCTACTGCTGCAAGAATCTCGTATCCCATCTGATACATCTGAATATAGTTTTCACCCCAGCACCAACTGTTTTTCTCACATTTTTCACACACTTCTTCTCTTACGCAAGCAAACATTTCATCAATCTCTTCTTCTGAAAATGTCTGCTTTTTTTCTTCTAATTTCAAAAATGTTTTCGCTAACTGTTTTAATGAAACTGCAAACTTATCAATCTGTTCCACATATAGACTACTATGTAATACCTGTCCATTTTCCATTTCCATCCCCCCTCGTTACTCAAAGAAAAACTCCAGGAGAACTTTCTCTCCCGGAGTTATCTTTCGTAAAATTCTGTATCCGTCTTTCACTGACTTTGCAGATTCGGTTACTATTCACTTGATTGGTTTAAATACGATTTCATTCGGATCAACAAGATTCAGCTTATCTTCTGCGATCTCTTTCATATAATCATCTGTCTGTACATACTGCTCGTATTCTCTGATCTCTTCTGCTCTTGCCTGCTCACTTTTGATCTGTGTCTTCAATTCTGCTTCCTGCTGTTTATACGCTGTATTCTTTGCATGAAGCTTTACTGCATTCACTCCCAGCACACCGGAAAGAAGACACAATACTGACAAGATCATAAGAACGCTTCTTTTGTACGGACTCGGACGTCTCTGCTCTGTATAACTGCGCCGTCCAGTCACTCTTTTTTTCTTTGCCATCTAAAATTCACCCTAAAATAATACACTCTTAACGTTACCGGGAAATCAATCCTGCCTTCACTGACGGAGTCCCCCTATAAACTTCCCAATTATCAACATTCTATCTGTTTTTTCTAATAATTTCAAGGTTTTTCCTTGTTTTTTTGTGTATTTTTTCTCCAGACGAAATCAGTTTCTGAATAACGGCAACGCCAAATACAAGACCTAGTAGAAAATACCATCTAATACTACCATACGTAGTTGCATATATCTGTGAAAAAATATATGCACTCATAAATATCCAGTAGAACAGATCCTCGATTCCTTTCACCAGATTATTATGTATTATCATTTTCCTTAAGAAAATCAGGATCTCATACCCAGCCCGGACATTCACACCTGTAAGACAGGCACAGAAGAAGACAAGCAGTTCTTTTTTTATATTTAGCATCTTCTTTCTGCCTCACTTGAACATCTTTGTCCAAAAGCTTTCTTCCTGTTTCTTTGCCTGTGAAATATTAGAATATGAAACACTGTCTATTGTTCCAGACAAATCTACTTCTCCCTTTTCCACACTGAGACGGTTCACATGCAAGTCTGTTCCTTTTACTAACAGCATTCCCTGCTCTGTTTCCAGAAGAATCTCATTCAGATCAAAAGACAATACATCCAGAACACCTGTCACCATACTTGTCTTCCGGTTATTAACCACCAGCTTATGAGCCTTTACAGTCTTTTGCTGTTCCTCCATCCGCTGCACCTCCCTCTTCTCTGGCATACCCCACAGTATATTACTGGAACCAGATAGCAGTTCCCTGTACTTTTCTATATATATGTCAGAGCTTTTACACTTATTCCTTACAGATAAGGGTTTTATATATGTGCGCTTGAAAATGCTTTATCGTATAGCATACAGAAAGGCAGGGAATATCTCACTTTATAAAATATTCCCTGCCTTTCTAAGATTACTGAAAACAATAACCATTGATCGACTTATAGATTCCTGTTGTCTGACAGACTTTACAGGTATTTGAATAAGTCCTTTGCTTCTTCTTTTTTTGTTGTCTCCTGTAGTTCAAGAACCTCAACCTTAACGGTTCTCGTTCCAAACTGAATCTCGATCACATCACCCGGCTTTACCTTCACAGATGCTTTCGCCGTCTTTCCATTCACCAGCACACGTCCTGCATCACAGGCCTCGTTTGCTACAGTTCTTCGCTTGATCAGACGGGAGACTTTTAAAAACTTATCCAGTCTCATATATTCTTCTACAAAATCCCCTGAACTAGTTGATTGCGTCCTTTAATGCTTTTCCAGCTTTGAATTTAGGAGCCTTGCAAGCTGCGATTGTCATAGTTTTTCCTGTCTGTGGGTTTCTTCCTTCTCTTGCTGCTCTCTCGCTTACTTCAAATGTACCAAATCCAACAAGCTGTACTTTATCTCCTGCTTTCAGCTGCTCTGTTACAACATCAACAAATGCCTTTAATGCTTTCTCGGAATCTTTCTTGGAAATCTCTGCCTTTTCAGCTACTGCTGCAATAAATTCTGTTTTGTTCATGGATTATGTCCTCCTTTATTGTACTCAAATACAATTCTATTCCTAATTTTATTTATTCAGGTTACAAGTCTGCACGATAACTTGCCTCAAACCCTTATGTACTGTTATAACGGTTTCCCTGTTGTTTGTCAAGATAAATCCACATTTTCCGCGGTTTGCGGAGCTTTTTTTATTCGAAGACCTCTCTCAAAAATACTTCTTTCTCCTTCGTCTGTTCTACTGCTGTCTGCAGCTTCTCTACACTCTTTTCCGGAAGCCATGCTTTATTTGATCTGGAATAAGCACTTGCTGTCTTCCAGAACTTTTCCGGATAGGCCAGTCGAAGGCAAAGATACTCTCTTTCATCTGGTTTTAATTGCCGTACGCTTTCATATGCTTCTAATATATTTTGTCCTGTTTTTTGTTTCCAATGATATTTTTCCATTACTTTTCTCAAAAGGTAATATAAATCATCTACTTGTATTCCGATTCGCATCCGCTCAAAGTTTGTTATCACCTCATTTTCCGGAAGGATCATGACATTATGATAATTATAATCTCCATGAAGCATTTTCCTTTCCCGTATACTTCTTTCATATAGATTCTGGCAACCAGACCGCTCTATCTGCTCTGTCACCTTTTCTGCCTGCCATGCAATTTCTTCATAATGCTTCAGATAATAGGATTCGAATTCATTTTTTGCAACCCGTTTTCTGATAAATGACCGCACTTTTTTCATTTCCCTGTTACGACGTTTCATTTCTTCCAATGGATTTTTACTTAACAATGGTGACAACTTTGTCCAGTCAATTTTCTTTTCTTCACAAACTGACTGCTGTGTATTCTGTGAGATTTCCTGCACCTCTTCTTTCTGGAATTTCTGAAATATTTCTTTCTCCTGCAAGTCCGGCTCATACCACTGAAATCCCAGATGAAGCTCTCCCAGTTTTCTTGCTGCCCGGAAAATATCTTCCTCTCTCTTCAGATTGCACTCTTCCCCCGGATACCATTTTTTCATCAAATATCTTGTTCCATCTCTGGAATTCTGCACCAGATTCCCTTCTTTACTGAACACAGGTGTATCCACCAGATATCCCTGCTTTTCTAATCGGTTTAAAATAAGATACAATAAAGGGACGCGCCTCTCCGAGATCTTTGTCTCTTTCAGAAGCATCGTCCCTTCTTTTGTATCGCAATAAAATGCACCTCTGATCCGCCGGGTGCTATTCACTTCAAGTTCGTACTTTTCCAGTACTTCCATCTCATATTCTCTCATGGCTGCCCCCTGTCCCATTGACCTGGATTATTATTCTTTTCCAGTTACCAGACTTTTTACTGTCGGTTTTAACAGCAACCGACAACGATTTCTTTCTAATCTATGAAAGGGACAACCTGAGTATTCTCTTTTTCTTCCGGTATTTTCTACTTTTCTTTTTCCATTTTTTCTTTCACGTACTTACAGAGATTCTCTTTCGTGTTCCGTTCCGGATCATCCAGCACATATTCCAGCAGTTCACTGAGCATTGCACCGAGTTCGCGTCCCGGCTTCATCCCCAGTTCCATCAATTCTCTTCCGCTCACCGCAAGCTGTCGAAGAGTCACGCACTGATTCTCCATCAGGATCTGTTTGTAAAGATTTCTTATCTCTACGATATTTTCAATCTTTTCCCTTCTCATGTAAGTGCTCTGTGATTTTGCATCTGCAAGACGCACTGCGAGATAATATGGGAATAATTCGACACCGATCCGATTCATTGCACGACGTACATTCGCCGGTGTTGCTTCCATCCGGTAATCATGATAGCAGACCAGCTTCGTTACAATGCGAATCGTCTCATTGTCAAATTTTAACCGCTTCAAAACTGTACGGGCAATTTTCTCGCTTTCCAGAGCATGTCCTTTGAAATGATCGTTTCCTTTCTCATCTGTTGTCTTCATTGCCGGTTTTCCCATATCATGGAACAACATTGTAAGACGAAGGTATTTATCTCTCTTCACATGCTTCAATGTATAAAGTGTATGCTCTGCCACATCGTACTTATGATGTATTGTATTCTGTTTTACTCCTACCATGGCGTCCCATTCTGGAAGAACCACCTTTGTAATTCCAAGTTCACAGGCATCCTGAATGCGCTCCGGATGTGGAGACGTCAGAAGTTTCACAAGCTCTGTCTGAATACGTTCTGCACTGATATTCTTAAGGTTTGGTGCGAGTTCCTTCACTGCTTTGGCAGTATCAGGTTCAATCGGGAAATCCAGCTGTGCTGAGAAGCGTACCGCACGAAGGATACGAAGTGCATCTTCTGAAAATCTTTCCCTCGGATCTCCAACGCAACGGATCAGATGATGATTCAAATCCTGCATTCCACCAAACACATCTACCAGCCGGACATCATCATTATATGCCATCGCATTGATCGTAAAATCTCTTCTGCGAAGATCTTCTTCCAGACAATTGGTAAAGCGGACTTCCTTCGGATGACGGCTATCCTCATATGCACCGTCAATTCTATAAGTCGTCACCTCATAACTGTCTTTGCCAATCATTACTGTAACTGTTCCGTGTTCTATTCCTGTATCAACCGTCCGGCGAAATATTTCCTTGATTGCTTCTGGTTTTGCCGACGTTGTGATATCCCAGTCCTGCGGTTTTCTCGCTAAAATAGAATCTCTCACGCAGCCACCTACTGCAAATGCATCATATCCTGCAAGTTGCAGATTATTAATGATAAACAATACCTTCTTTGGTAATTCTATCTTCATTTACTACTTCCTTCCTATATTAGTAAAAGTTTCTTTTTTCTCTCTATTAACAGATTAATATTATAACTGTTCTTTCTTGTTGTCTCAACTATTTTAGCACAGTTTTTCTTCTTTTATCAGCATAAAATCAAAAGGATTTCCATGAATAGGAACCAACTCTTATTTATAGATAGAAAACAGGCAAACTCTCTTCTATTGAAAGTTTGCCTGCTCATAATAAAGTTCTCTACTCCATCTCTCTTAAAAATGTGCTAAATCTCACTCCGTCCTCTGCCGCATCTGCCAGATTCACACAGCTGTTTCCGATTCTCTCCACGTTATGTAGAATCTCATTAAATGCAGCCGTAAGTCCTGCCTTACATTTTCCTTTGTGTACACGTTTAATATGTCCTTTTCTGATATCTCCGTCCATCTTGCGGATCTTTTCTTTCATCTTGACAAGGTTTTCAGCCTCATTTGCCTCTTCGTTATTAACCATTTTCATGACCATGTTGTACATTTCACTGACAAGTTCCATGCTCTTCTGTATATCCTTTGATGCTTCTTGTGAGAACTGTACTCTTTCTTCTTTTGCACTCTTCTTGTCCTTTTTCACAAGCTTTTCTGTCTGCATGGAAACAGCGACATTTTTCGTAAGTTCACTGATTCTGTCAATATCGATCAATACATACTGAAGCTCTGCTGCTCTTGCCGCCTGCTGCTCTGTCATAACTCCGGCCGCTGCCATTTCTGCAAGATAATCTGTGATTTTTCCTGTAAGCTCAGCTGTCACTTCTCTGCTCTTTACAAATTCTTCAACAGAAGCACCATCTCCACTATCAATCTTTTCTGCTGCCTTTTTCAGCGTCACGCCTACCTGCTCTCCGCAATTCATCAATTCTCTTACTGCAAGCTGTAATGCAACTGTAGGCTGACTGATCAGTTTGTTATCAAGAAATTTTGGCTGCACTGCATTGACTTCTTTCACTTCTCCGTCCGGGATCAGACGCATTACGATTTTCACCATAACTCCAACAAGCGGTACCCAGATCAGCGTCATCACAAGGTTGAAAAATGTATGTGTATTCGCAATCTGCCTGGAGATCACTTCAATCTCCGGTCCCTTAGGGGAAATATACTGGATAAACGCTGCCAGTGGTTTTACGAACCAGATAAACAGGAAGCATCCCGAAATATTAAAGATACAGTGTGCAAGTGCTGTTCTCTTCGCATCCTTTGGCTGACCGATACTTGCCAGAAGTGCTGTGATCGTCGTTCCGATGTTATCACCGAAAAGAATCGGGATCGCACCTGCCAGACCGATGATACTTGTCACTCCATCAGCTCCCGGCTGAGCCGCAAAGTTCTGGAGCACTGCGATTGTAGCACTGGAACTCTGTACTACAAGAGTCATTAATGCACCAACAGCAACTCCAAGGATTGGAATGTCTGCCACTTTGCCGATCAGTTCTGTGAAAACAGGGCTTGATGCTAATGGTTTCATAACTGTTCCCATCGTCTCAATTCCAAGGAACAGTAAACCGAACGCAAAAATCGTCATACCAATATTTTTTACACGTTCTGATTTAGAGATAAAATATACAATAAATCCAATAAAAATGATTGCATAAATGTAGTCACTTAACTTAAATGCAATCAGCTGTGCTGTCATTGTTGTACCGATATTGGCACCAAAAATAATAGAAATTGCCTGTGGCAGTGTCATCAGTCCTGCACTTACAAAACCAATCGCCATAACCGTCGTTGCACTTGAACTTTGCAGTACGGCTGTAACAAGCATTCCCGCAAGTGCTCCCATTACAGGATTTCTCGTTAAAAGTGACAGGATTTTCTTCATTTTTTCTCCTGCCGCTTTCTGAAGACATTCACTCATCATATTCATTCCATAGATAAAAACCGCCAGGCCACCAAGCAGCCCGAAAACAATCTGTATGTTTTCCTTCATTTTTCTTCCTCCAGATCCTCTCTCATGTCTGTTCTTATTTAAGATTCACATTCTTCTGTGATCTTCAAATATCCTGCATTTTTTCTTTCAGATGCAGTGTTTTTCTCTCTTTTACATATTCGAGATTATCATGGTTTTATAAAATGCTCTGTGAAGTTTTGTTAAATCTATGTTAAATTGCGAAAGTTTTGTTAAAGTTCCATTTAATTTAATGAGGGAAATGTTAAATTTACTATTGGAATCCAGAAGTTTTCCACATGACAGGCAAAAAAACAGAGTGTTATTCACAGTCCTTAGTTAAATCATGTGAATAACACTCTAAAATTTCTTTACATTATTACAGCTCGCAGTTGTTTACTGTTCTTGGGAACGGAATGACGTCACGGATATTGGACATTCCTGTCAGATACATTACGCATCTCTCAAATCCAAGTCCGAATCCTGCATGTCTTGTAGAACCATATTTTCTCAGATCAAGGTAGAATCCATAATCTTCTTCCTTAAGTCCAAGTTCTTTCATTCTTCCAAGAAGCTTGTCATAATCATCCTCTCTCTGGCTTCCTCCGATGATCTCTCCGATTCCCGGTACAAGACAGTCTACAGCTGCTACTGTCTTACCATCTTCGTTCATCTTCATATAGAAAGCTTTGATCTCCTTCGGATAATCTGTAACGAATACAGGACGTTTGTATACCTGCTCTGTCAGATAGCGCTCATGCTCTGTCTGAAGGTCACATCCCCAGGATACTTTATAATCAAACTTATCATTGTTTTTCTCAAGGATCTCTACTGCCTCTGTGTATGTTACACGTGCAAAGTCAGAGTTCACTACATTATGAAGTCTGTCAAGAAGTCCCTTATCAACGAAAGAGTTGAAGAAGTTCATCTCTTCCGGTGCATTCTCAAGTACGTAGTTGATCACATACTTCAACATAGCCTCAGCCAGTTCCATATCATCCTCAAGATCTGCAAATGCGATCTCCGGCTCGATCATCCAGAACTCTGCCGCATGTCTTGTTGTGTTAGAGTTCTCTGCGCGGAATGTCGGTCCAAATGTATAAATATTGCGGAATGCCTGTGCATAAGTCTCACCATTAAGCTGACCGCTTACTGTAAGGCTTGTCTCTTTCCCAAAGAAATCCTGTGTATAATCTACAGTTCCATCCTCATTCTTCGGAACATTGTCCATATCCAGTGTTGTAACACGGAACATCTCTCCTGCACCCTCACAGTCACTTCCTGTGATCAGCGGAGTGTGTACATATACAAATCCTCTGTCCTGGAAGAACTGGTGAATCGCATACGCTGCCAGAGAACGAACTCTGAATACAGCCTGAAATGTGTTTGTTCTCGGACGAAGATGAGAAATTGTTCTAAGATACTCAAAGCTGTGACGCTTCTTCTGCAGTGGATAATCCGGCGCAGATGCTCCTTCGATCACAACCTCTTCTGCCTGGATCTCAAATGGCTGCTTAGCCTGTGGTGTTGCTACCAGTGTACCCTTAACAATGATTGCTGCTCCTACATTCAACTTGGAAACCTCAGCGAAGTTCTCCATCTTATCATGATATACAATCTGTAATGTATCAAAATAAGATCCATCATTCAATACGATAAATCCGAATGTCTTAGAATCTCGAATGCTTCGAATCCAGCCCCCAACTGTTACCTCTTTGTCCAGATATGCCTCTCTGTTCTTAAATAACTCACGAATTGTTGTCAGTTCCATACCATTTACTCCTTCAAATAATTCTTCTATCTTTTTCTATTATCAGAATCTTCAAACAGATGCCTCCCGGCAGTCTTAACAGTTATTATAACACTCCAGGAGCGCAGAGTAAATAAGAAACAACTGATATCGCTTTGAAAAGTGAATTTATTTTATAGTCTGCCAATTGTGAAAAAGAAAGACCACCGAGAACGGTTTCAAAACTCTGCTCCATTCTCAGCGGTCAATCTTCATAAAGTCAATATTAAAATTCAGCGATCACTGTCTCGCCCTGTACTGCATCCATTCCTGTGTGCAGCTTCATATCCGGATAGTCATCTCCGTTTGTAACAACGAGAATACATGTTTTCTCATATCCGTGTGCTTTGATCTTCTCCGGATCAAATGAAAGCAGCTTGTCTCCTGCGTTTACCTTATCTCCTTCTTTTACGAAGTACTCGAATCCGTCACCTTCCATGTTCACAGTGTCGATTCCTTCATGGATCAAAATCTCTACTCCGTTCGCAAGTGTAAGTCCAACTGCATGTCTGGAACCTTCCATCAGCACAGATACTGTTGCGTCACATGGTGCCACGATCACATTCTCTTCCGGCTCGATTGCAAGTCCGTCACCTAATGCTTTAGATGAGAACACCTCGTCTTTTACTTCCTCGATTGGTACTACTTTTCCTGACAGATAAGCCTTTACAACGAATGGCTTATTCTCTTCTGCAGGAGCCTGTTTTTTCTTAAAAAATGAAAACATACCTACTTCTCGCCTCTTTCTTTTAAACATTGTCCATTGGTTTCAATTACGTTCTTATACCAGTCAAATGATTTCTTCTTTGTACGTCTCAGCGTGCCTTTTCCATTGTCATCTTTATCAACATAGATAAAGCCATAACGCTTTTTCATTTCACCGGTTGAAGCACTAACTAAATCAATGCATCCCCATGAAGTATAACCCATAATTTCCACACCGTCAATCTCTACGGCATCCATCATAGCCAAAATGTGCGCTTTCAAATACTCTATGCGGTAATCATCTTCCACATAGCCGTTCTCATCCGGCTGATCTGCCGCACCGAGTCCATTTTCTACAATGAAGAGCGGTTTCTGATATCTGTCATATTAAGAGACCATTTGGGGACGGAGTTTACCGGCTTTTTTCGTAGAAAAAAGCCGGTAAACTCCGTCCCCAAATGGCCTCCCTTTTCATTATTTTACACCGGTCTTAAACACGCCGATTCTTCTTCCACTTATATACTACTATTATAAGAAGTGCACTCAAAATCAATACAATCAACGATATAAATGACTGATCGTCTCCTGATTTTGGGACACTTGCTGTATTTTTTACTGGTGTCTCATCTTCCACTTTATGTTGGATTGTAAAACTCAATGTCGGAGATTTATTACCATCTTTTCTTCTAATTGCAGTCTTAACTAAAAAATCTTCTGAGCCATTCTGCATTACATAATTCTCTATGGTATAAACCTGCCCATCATAATCCTTGTTATCTTTTTCAACAACCTGTTTCAGCTGATATCGATAAGTAGCTGCCTCCTCATAAGAAAAAACCAATTCCTTACTATCATTACCATTAAGGCTAAATTTCAACCGGTCTCCATTGCTTCCTTCCGGCATTGGATTGCCAGAATCTAAACTTGTCAACTCATATTGAAATTCATCTGTAACCCCATTTGTTTTCCCTTTTACAGTCTGTTCCACCGTCAGAGCAGCTTCTTTATTTTTCCCCGCTGCATATACCTGATTTGGAATGGCCACACATACCATCATCACAAAAGCAAGGTATACCAGCTTTATTCTCTGTTTATATCTTTCACTTTTCACATACGTACCTCTGTCAGTTTTCCAGTTTTCTACTGTTATTTTTCGTTTTCTTTCTCTTTCCGCTCCTCTCCACTGCCATCAGTAGCAAAATACTGAACAACAGCAGAATCAGAACACCTAATCGCTTCATACTGGTTTTCCAGAAAATTCCCCAGTCGATTCGGTCGATCTGACTGTTCCTTTTCAAAGTTTTCTTATACGTATCTTTATACGTTTGTTTTGAAAGCTTTCCTATCAGAATATGCCTTCCATTTGTGATATTTTCCGTACACGTAGACATCACTACCAGCCGGTCCTCTGTGGAAAGACTAATCTGACGATACCACAAAGCAGTATCTTCTATCTCTTGCAAATACTGTTCTTTCCGAGAAACTTCCTGCACTGGTGTTACATAAAGACCTGTATTATAAGCATCCAACTCCAAGAATGCAAATAACTCCAGTCCATAATCTTTTCCATTGGTAAAAATATTTCCATACAAATGACTGTCCGCAAAAGACTGATCCAGATACTGGTCAAAATCCCCAAACATCGCTCCGCCATCCATATGGTGACCATAAATAATGGTATTAAAATCTGAAAAATCCTTCTGATTCATATAATCCATGAAGATTGAGCCCGACAAGCTATATTCTCCACGCGGATTCCTCATTAAATATGTGCTGTTATCCTCCGACTGCACTACCGGATAATCCACATGTGTTCCATAAATCGTAATCCAGCCACATACATCACTGTTCTGCGCCTTCAATTCGTCAAAATTCCCATAATCTTCTTCTGTTGGACGATAGATTTCATAATGTTCCGGCATGGCATTTTCTTCCAACATGTAGCTATCTCCAATGCCATAGGTTCCATAACAAAAAAGAATAACTAAAATAATCATCAAAATCCAATTCAATAGCTCGTTACAAATATCCAGTATACGAAACGCTCTGTCAGTTCCTGCGTTCTGTCTCTTCATTTTGATATTATTTCCGTCCTTTCCTTCTTCGTCTGCAAATCCACTGGTCTGCGAAACAGATTAATATCAATAGGAGCAGTAATAAGAATAAGGCAGTCTTCCATCCAGGTATAAAATCTCTCCACCCACCTCGTCGGTCTACCGATTCATTCCCGGCATGATCTTGATCTTTGGCACTGTATGTGTCTTTGTATGTCTGGTCTGTAATTCTTGCTACAAGAATATCCCTTCCATTAGTTGACTCTGATGAACAGGTAGATAATAGAAGAATTCTATCATCTGCTTCTAACGTAATGTCATTCATATAGACCGCATGATTTCGAATCACTTCCAAATAGGGGATACTGTCATTTCTTGTTACATTTATATTGAAAACAGAACTGTCATAAGCATCCGCTTCAATTAATGCAATGATTTCCAATCCAAAATTACGATTCTGAACAAATAGATTACCATATGGGTGTGCTTCGTAAAAGGCTTGTTCTTTAAATTCCTTGATACTTCCGAACATGACATTTGGAACCATGTTATGTCCATAGAGAATTGTATTAAAATCCTGAAAATCCGGATTACTTTCGGAATCCATAAAAATTGCACCGGTCAGGGAATATTCACCTTCTGCATTCTTATTAACATATTCCCAATTATCTTTTCCCTGTACAACCGGATAATCAATCGGGGTATCATACACTGTGATCCAGGCAATCACATCCGAGTTCATCGACTGTAATTCCTGGAATCCCAGCGTATCTTCTTGAGGTTTATAAATCGCATATTGTTCTGACGTTGCTTCCTCTGCCAGATTCTGCGAATCCCATAATGCATAGCATCCATATACCAGACCCAAAAGCAAAAGCAGAAGTAAACCATAATCCAGTATTCCATTCATTCCTCTTATTACTCTGCAAATACCTCTGTGTCTGCACATGCTAAATCATTCCTCTGTCTATATTCGTTACCCTTATCTTCTGTTCATTCTCTTCTTGCTATTCATTGCTACGATACCTGCAAGTGCAACAACTGCGATAGCAATCATGATAATGAATGGGAAGTTATTTACGATGATACCTGTTACTGCGATATCTTTGTAAATGTTTTTGTATTCAACCTTGTTTTCTTTCTGTCCAAGAGTTTTGTTTGCAACCTGAAGGTTCTTACCTACTGCTGCTGATAATTTCTGAGTATCTTTTACTCCATTGAATGTCGTTTCTGCTGTTGCTGTCCAGTTTGCTACACCTTTCTGATCAACTGTTACTTTAGATCCAGCATAGCAGCTCTGAATCATCATACTCTTAGTATCTGGCAGTGTAAATTTCACCGCTGTTCCATAAGTTCCAGTTTGTTTTGTTCCATCTACATAATAAACATATGTATTATCAGCTGTTGTAATTCCTGATGGCTTTGTTACTGTCATAGTATATTCGAAGTTTCCAGTTTGAGTTCCTTTGCTCTCAGTATTATTCGTTACTTTGAATGCGTAAGATTTTGGATCATTCGGATTTGGTACAACCGGATCTGTTGGATCTACGCTACCAGCTTTTGCAACATATTCATTCACGAATTTCAGACCACTAAAGTTACTTGCTGTACCACCTGTTGTTGATCCTGGCTTACCATCTACTTTTGTATCGTTGCCAGTATTTGTTCCAGCATCATTCTTAGTATTAATAATTGAAAGACCTTTGATGTATAATTTACCATCTGTATTCTGTGCTACGAAAATATCAAGTTTGTATTCAGCGTTTGATGCTGTAAATACATCATTTGTTTTTGCCTTTGTTACACTACTAGTTGACTTTACTGTATACACATATTCACCAGTTGTCATTTTTGTACTAGTACCCATTGCTGTTTTGAAACTTGCAAGAAAGTTATCGCTCTGTTTTCTTAACACTTTGATGTCTGTAACAGAAGTATCTTTAATCTGGTCTTCTCCTGCATTGAATTTAACATTTCCAACTGAAATAGCCGGCATATCGTTCAGATTCATTCCTGTAGGTGCACTAGTTTTAGTAAAGGTAAAGCTGACATCATTCGCTGGGGTCACTACATCATTTCCCATCTTGTACTCTACAGTAATTGCTGCGCTTGGAGTCTCTGTTGGTCCCCATTCAGCAGGAACATCTGCTGCGTTTACATTTGCTACATTTCCGAGACACATTGTTCCGACTAATACTGCGGCTGCAAAGAGTCTGCTCATTTTTTGTAAGGATTTTTTCTTCATCTTTCTTTCTCCTTTTCCTTAGTATATTTTTTTATTTAACACCATCCGCCATTATGCGGAGAAATATTAACAAGTTCTTGCGGCTTATCAAAAGCCTCTTCTTCGTACTATCGTCATAACTTTTCCCTTCGTGTCTTTCACATCTACTGCTCCGTACACTCGACTGTCTGACGCATTCTCACGGCTGTCTCCCAGGACGAAAATCTGCCCTTCCTGTAGTTTGATTGGGAAGTCCACTCCCGTATCATACCGCTGTGTCTTTTCATAAATCTGATGTTCTTGTTGCGGTGCTCCGTTAATTGTAAGACCATCCTCTGTAATATCCACCACATCTCCTGCAGTAGCAATCACTCTCCGGACCTGTTCTTTTCCTTGATAGTTCAAAACAACCAGGTCCGAAGCTACATAACTATTCCTTAACCGATAATAGAATACCAAATCACCATCTTTCACTGCCGGAAGCATGGCGTTGTCCGCATAGCGGAACACCCCGAAGATAAATGTGAAGATAACCACAATGGCAGTTGCAATTGCTACAATCTTCAACAGAAGGTACAAAATCTCACGGAAAATCCCTCCTGCCACTGATTCCTCAGAAATTACTTTTTCCTCTGCAGTGTCCATCTAGGATCTCCTCCTCCCTCTCACTCGTAAGACAGAAACTCCTGTGATTAGAAGAACTCCCATCAGACCTACAAGTAACAGACTGTTATCTGTATTTCCTCCATCAACACCTGTAACTACGATATTCTTCGTATTGGTAAAAACAAAATTGGTACTGATCTCATTTACATCTACATTCTCTACACTTGAAATGACTTTTGCATCTTTTTGAATCTCGCAATTTGTTCCGTTGCTGTCTTGAATGATGCTCTTAATCGTATATTGGTTATCCCCAGGTATCAGTTCTAAGGTCTGTCCTGCTTTCAGCTTAAATGTAATCTCCTGATTCGCATCTACAGTCAGCGATGTAATATTTGGTGCACTTACTGCTGGTGATACATAACTTCCTTTACACGGAATCACTTTTCCTGTTGGATAACTTGTCTTAACCGTATAAGTAAATTCTTGATTATTCCAGATACCATCTCCCTTTATCATCTGTTTAATTATTACACTTGGTTTGTCGTAATCTGCATTTAAGATTACCGATTTTGTCATCTGTGCTGTTTTCAGATCTACTTTTTTCTTGTTCGGATCTGTGCTATCTGACCACTGCGTAAATTTCTGGCTTGTAGTATCATTATAGAAGCCTGGATCAGATGGAATCTGACTTGGCGAAAGTTTCTGTCCCTTTGCAACCAATTCTCTCTTTAGTTTCGTTTTATCTTTAAAAATTGCTTTCTCGTACTGTGCATTTCCTGATGCATCAAATCCAACCAGTACATACTGCTGTGCTGTCGTATTACCATAATAGTCCTGAGCATATACATAGAGCATCTCTCCATTATTCATTGACTCCACAGCCGTATAAGTTCCATCAGTTGCTTTTGTAGGAGTTTTGTAAGTATCTGAAAATTTTCCAGTTTTGTTGTTACGTACAAGTGAAACCTGTGTTCCCTTATATTTTGTTGCATTTGCAACATATGTAAAGTTCTCCTGTGACTCCTTTGTCAAATCGGACGTACCATTTGCTACATCAATCATTTCATCCTTGACTTGAATCTTTGAAATTTTAAACTCCGTGTCATTATCATTCTCTTTTGATTTCGTGATAATTCCTGTATTCTCTATTCTAGGACCCTTAGTATCTAGCAGATATTTTGTCCACTTTCCTGTAAGATCGCGCACATAAATGAAATAATTCTTATTCTGATCGAACTTATAAGTACTAAACATCTTAAATTCCCATATCGGTTTTTCTGAAGTTGCCGTCACTGTTTTACCTTCAATATCTGTAAAACTTCCACTGGTAAGCTTCCTACAACTGAACAAACTTTCTAACGGCACAGATTCTGTGTCCGTATAACGGAATTTGAATCCTCTGTCTGCCTTTGGTGCATCATAGGTGCTGAGATATACCTGTGCATATCTACATCCTGGAAATTCTGCTTTCTCCGATGTTGAGAATGAACTTCCTTGTGTGTCAATTCCATCTCCATAAAGATCTCTGATATAAACTGTCAGTTTTCTTCCATAGTTATCTCCTTGGTCTTTTGTCCATTCACCTTCCATCTTTTGCTGATAGATTACCGGCTGACTGGAATCGTTGCTGTTGACAAATGCAAGTGACCGGTTTGTCGCATCCATACTGATCGGATTCTCGGTGGCATTACTGTTAAACTTCTCATCTGCCTCTGTCGTGTAAGTCGTCCAATAAGTAGATATCTCGCTCTGTGTCACCTTCACCTGATCATAATATCCCGGTAACTGGATCGTAACTTTCTGTCCATGGGAAAGTGAGATCTTAATTTCTCCACTTGAATTGCTGCTTGCAATTCCATTCGCCGGAGCGGTAACCCCTGTCTCTCCATCGACTGTTCCTCCTGTATAGGAGAAGGACTTTCCACTATAAGCGGTTCCCGATTCGTTGTTTACGGCAATCGTATAAGTAAATATCTTGCTCTTATCTGCCGTGCTTCCTGTAATCTGGTTACTGATCGTTAAGGTCGGATACGTCCACTGCGGATAATAAGTAGTTGCACCACTTACCGTCACACTTGTTAGAAAAACTTGAGATTTTCCACTGTTCGTAGAATTATACCAGTAGCGGAATGTCTGATTTCCAAGTACCGGACTTGATGGCACCTGTGCACTCTTCAAAGTACTTCCCACCAGTCCCAGTGTAGATGAAGTGGTAGACCCATCGCTGAACTTTCCAGTTGAGGTAGCCCCGCCGCTCTGTGCATCAAAAACAATTGGTACATAAGTAAATTTCGAGATATTTCCATAGCCATCCTTTACAAAGACATATAATTTTTCCGTTACTGAAACAGATACATTACTGAGTGTACACGCCCCTGTACTGCTGTTAACGGTTGCACTGGTATAAGTGTTCCCTGACCATGGGTCTAAACCTGTTTTGTTATATCGTACCTCTGCTATCTTCTTACTACTCTGAATATACTGCGTTGCATTCGCATTGTAACTTACATCTGCAATATCTGATGTTCCATATGTTGCAGTTTGTATTGGATCTGTAAATTTTAGCCCCGTAAATGTATAACTGTAAGTTCCATCTGATACTTTCTTTGATGTAATATTTGTGTAAGTACTTGTCGGGCCTTTCGTATCCAGAAGGAATTTACTCCAGTTTCCGGCATTATCTCTTGCGTAAATAAAATAATTTGTGTTTGCCTGATAAATACGTGAGTTCAATTTCAAATGCAATACCGGTGACTTTGTTGTAGCTGTCACTGACGTTCCATTGATATCTATAAACGACCCACTGTTCATCCAACCATAAGAAGATACATTTGCTGACTTCAACTGAATATCTGTACTGGAATTATATGTATATGCATAAACTCCATCCTTTAACTGAACATCCTGCGTACTTAAATACACTTGAACACCAGTTGGATATGCACCATCCGATGCATCATTAATGCTATAGCCACTCTTGTCAATTCCGTCACGATATAAATCCTTCAGATAAATCTCCAATTGTCCTATCTGATTTCCACTCAGAGACATAGACATATTCGTTGTCTTCGCCTGATATACCAGCGGCGCATATGTATCTGCACGAAGTACGATTTGGTTACTGTTTTGAGAACCTATTGCCAAATAATATTGTTTGTCTGCAATCCAGTTATACTGCTCCAGCTTCGCATTATTCGAAGAATCGAACTGAATCAATGGATATTCCACAGTCCCCTTATGTCTTGGTGGAAGCGTTGTTGATATGCAAAGCATACGAATTGGTGTTTGCAACGTATTCTTAATAATTAATGGTCTTCCACTTGGAGAAGTCTCACCTTTATAGTTATATGTAACCGATACTTCTGTACCTGTATCATCTGTTGTAAGGCTGTTGATTGTCCGGTTCGTTGATGTAGAAGACAAATAGTCTAACATCAGTTTTCCTTCATTCTTAAGAGAAACATCCGCTGCTCTTGAACTGCTTCCAAATCCACCTTCCACTAAATTGGCGCTGTCACCAAGATGAAGTTCTCCTCCATTAATCTCTATCTGGTCAAAGTAGTCCAAATTTACACTTGTAGCATCTTTCGGCCTTACTTTTGCAGTTACATACAGACTAGACGATCCAGCTGGTGCATATTCCGCTCCGTAACAATCTCCCAACAAAACGACTTCATGATCTGAAGAATCCTTGTTAAGGTAAACCTTTGCAGTATGTCCGCTTGTAACACTTGGGTTAGTGAACATCAGCTGTGCGTTCTCTGCTGTCAGTTTATAATCCCCTCTGACTTTTTCGTAATAAGTATAACTTGGAACAACCTTTGCAACACAATCCTTCAAATTAATGTTCAGATTTTTAACACTGGATTGTGCCGGATCAATTGTTATAAATCCACCTTCCGTACCAGTGTAGCCTGTACAGGACTCCACATTAATCGTTGTATTTCCTAATCCTTCTTGTTGCTTTGCGGCATAGATTACATTTACATTTACGCAATTTTTTAATGTAAGTGTAGAGCCTGATGTTCCCTGTGTACTGTTTCCTCCTGCGTTTATCGTCGAATTACCTACGAAAGTACAATTTTCAAATGTCAGATTGTGTCCATTTCCATGCATCACAAATGAATACTCATTAAATGCGTGGAAGTCTGATCGAAATTTCACATTTTTCCACGTCAGTGAATTAAATTTAGGAAAGACTTGATCCCAAAGCCTTAATCCTGTACTCGGAGATGTCCGCTCATCTGACCCTGCTATTGCACCATCCGACATGATTATCACATTTTTATCTATAAACCCTGTTGCATCATTAAATGCGTCAACATCCTTCTGTACCAGACTATACCCTGCTGCAAATGATAAAGTATAATAAGTTCCCGTCTGCTTTCGAAGATGGTTTAATGCATCTGCAAATGAATCTGTCTTATAGATTGCAGTTCCTGTATTGGAAGTTCCACTGTATAAATAGATTTCTTGCTGCGAAACGTCGGTAAACAGTTTAATCAAACCATAACTTTTTCCTGCAGTATACTCTGAAGCTGTTGTCATGAAGCACGTAACATTTGCATGAGTTTTCAAAGTCTCAATACACCTTGTTGCATTTACTAATTGTGTATTTTCTACTCGAAGCATAGCATATGCATCATTCTCTTTTGTTGGTGCAAATCTTCCTTCCATCGAAATCGTAGCTCTATATGATCTACCAGTTGTAGGCGTAAGTGAACTCATATCTACAACATTGGTACTATTCGTTTTGGTAGCATTGTATACTTCAAATTTGTTATTATTGTCCCACAATTCAATACTATTAAATCGCTGACGGTTCCATCCGTCATAGCAGTCTCCGCCAGAACAAATAGTTGAGTTCTTCATATATACATATCCGATACACTCCGATAAATCCGGGGCATAATTCTTTGGAACATACCGATCTCCCCCATTGGCATCCTGCTTTTTCTGTTCTGTCCAATAGTTATAGAAACTAGAATCATATTGCATATGTCCGAAATTGCTCACACTACCATCACACGTAACTGAATTATCCAAATGCAGTTTTCCCCATCCAAACACATTCGCCACCTGTGTATTATATACAGCGATTTCACCTCGGTATGCATCTGTTGGATTGTATCCCGGATATTGATATGCTCCTACAAATCTCAGACTCTCCTTAATATCAGAGAACGCATAATATATACGTCCTGCTTTGCAGTCATTTTTTGCGGTAAACCAGGTTCCACATTCTGCTACGTAACTTCCTGATGCATCTAATCTAAGATTTCCTGTTACTTTCCCATACAATCCCCAGAAAGATCCACCTACGGTATGGACTTCTTTCGGTTTCAACATTGGATCTACTACAGTTGTATCGAATTTACGAATGGCTGTATCTTGCAGTGTTGCATGGACATCTCCTGTATGTGTATAGGTGGTAGAGTTATATGGCCCACTTGATGCATATACATTTCCATAGATTGTACAATTTGTCATTGTTAGATTAATAGTTCCTGTTGAATTATCCTGTCCGCCTCCAAAGATCTTCTTTACAGGAGCATCCTTTGTCATCTCTACATCTTCAAATTTCAAATTATAGGATACATTAGTACTATTACTAGTATATCTTCCACCATAAATTGCTGTTACTGCTCCGCCTACAAATTTCACATCATCAAAAGTGGTATCGTTCTGATTACCATAGACTGTTGAACCACTCCAGTCCAGATTAACGTGTGTAAAATAAGCATTGAATCCATTAAAATAGATTCTTTGTTTTTGGGAAGTAAATGTTGTCCAACTGCTATACGAAATACTTGTGCTATAATTGGTTGCTCCTGTGAATACAATTGTTGGTTTATTCGTTGTTCTTTTCCCCAGTACTCCACTCGTACTGGATGGACTTCCCATCGCACTTATATCATTTGAGTTTGCCGTGTAATTATCTAGGAATGTAATTTTAAAGCTGTTGGATGTTGTATCAGTATTGATTGCAGTCAGCGCACTTTCCAAGGTTCCATACGCATGTCGTACAGTACCTGCTGAAGGCGTCTGGTTGGTTCCTCCCTGCACCAGAACCGACCACTTTCCATTCGTTCCTGCATCACCCACACGCTGTACTACTGTCATATCCTGTGTCAGGGCAATCAAGCTTGCTATCGACATATTCGCCTGTGTACTCAACAATGAAATTCCATCATCGGCTGCTGTCATCTGTACTTCGCTAATCTTATCGGCTGGAATGACATCTCCCATCTTAATCTCAGTCCCATCTGGATAGGACAACATAATACCTGCCGTCTTTGCTACTTGCCAGCCAATCAGTGGATTTGTGTTCTCCGCATCTGCATCCTCTTCCAACTGTACATCATCTGAAAGTGAAACCTCCGGTGCCTGAAGCCCTTCTCCTGTCACAGCCATCTGTGTGTAGCTGTCATATTCTTCTTCCGATACAGCAGATGCTGTCAGCTCCTGCGTATTACTTTCTATCCCTTTCTCTTTCTGCTGTTCAATCAGCTTTTGTGTTGTCTCATCCCCAAGTGCCTGTTCAATTACTGCACTTTTTGCTTCTTCCTGTGCTTCTCCTTCGGTATAGCTGTCCGGTGCATCTACCTGTAAATTCTGTGATTTCGGAAGATAATAGTTGACTGTTACGGGTACAACAGCATCTGCGATATTTACCGTCTCTTCCGCAGCCTCACCTGTTGTCTCTACTTCTGGTGACTGTTCTGCGTCGGCTGCATCTTCTGTTTGTTGTTCTCCCGACTGTATCGGTTCCGATGATTCGACGGTTGCATCTTCCGATACCTTATCTTCTGTCTGTTGTTCTTCCGATTGTATCGGTTCCGACGGTTCGGAGATTGCATCTTCCGACATTGGCAGTACTGTCTCTGCTCCATCCACCACAGTTTTCTCTTCTGTATTACTTTCCTGACTGTAATTCGTATCTGCGGCGAATACAGCCGGCATGATTTGGGAATGAATGAGCACAATTGCTAACAAAAATGCTAAAATTCTTCGTAAGATAACACTCCTTCTTTTCTTCTGTCCTTTCTTCATAAGCTCTGCCCCTCACTTCTTCTCATGTTTCTTTAATATTCTGAATTCAAATAAAAAAAATCAAATTTTACAAACAACTGTCTCTTCAATGATGTTCATAAAATCCGGTTTTGCCTACTGAAAGTAACAATCCTACTTATATTAATTTATTAATTTGTTTTCCCATGTTGTAATTTCTTATCAATTTTTCTAACAACATCATACCCCCCCCCGTATTTTTTGTCAATATCTTATAAATATTTTTTCCACATGAGGGGCTGTGAAAAAAATAATCCAATCCCTGTTTAACTTGCTGTTCATAACTCAATTTTTTTGTTTATAAAATGTGGATAACTTTTTACAATCCCGCCAGATCCACCTCATAGATAAATCTCTCCGGTTCTTTCTCCTGCTGATAAAACATACTCAGATACCAAGGGTAATACTCGATTCCTTCCTTCTCCATCACATTCCCTTTACAGAATACAATCTTTCTTCCAAAATCCCAGTTCTCTACAGCAGATACTTTATTCAATGCCGAATGTTTCTGATAATCGTTTCCTGATTTTATTTCCAGAAGATCTACTTTCATTCCATTTTGAATCACGAAATCCAATTCTCCATATTTCTTAGACTCAAAATAATTTAAAGAGAATCCATTTGCTTTTATTATCTGGGCAAATACATTTTCCAAAATGCTTCCCATATTTACGTCCATATTTCCCTGTAAGAGTTCAAATTGAATATTCTCCATACAGGAAGCACACAGAAGTCCTGTATCTCCCATGAATAGCTTGAACAGATTTCGTTTCTCGTTAAGCTGCAGAGGTGGCTGCGGCTCTGTCACATTATATGATGGAAGTGCAACGCCTGCGTCACTCAGCCAAAAGAATGCATTCCCATACCGGTTCATTCTTCCATTTTCATCAATCCGATTCAAAAAAAATCGCCTGTTCTTATCATCTAACTGTGAAGCAATACTGTCAAAGATTGCTTTGATTTTTATCTTTTCTGTGCTTTCCGAATATTTTGATATATCCTGTCTGTATAATTCCAGGATGCTTCTCTGAAGTTGTATTACTTTTCCAATATCATGTGTAGTTACATAAGTTTGTACAACATCCGGCATTCCCCCCACAACAATATAGGTTGCAAACAGCTTCAACAAAGTTTCATGCATCACCTTTGGAACCGCTTCATGTTTTTCATAACAAGTCTGTAACGTTTTTAACGTAGATTCCTGTACTCCATTCGCCGTAAGATATTCTTTGAAATTCATTGGATACATATATACGATCTCTTCAAATCCTACCGCATAAGACGGAACTTCCTTGTATCGAACTCCCAGAAGAGATCCTGATTCTATATAATCAAATCTACCGTCTTCCACAAGGAATTTTATTGCACATCTTGCATTCGGACATTCCTGTATCTCATCGAGGAAAATCAGAGTCTTCCCCGGTTCTAATTTCTGCATCTTAAACGCTGTGAGATTCTCAATAATCGTATTCGCATCTAATTTGCCTTCAAAGATCTTTTCTGCCCCTTTGTCTAAGATGAAATTTATTTCAACAAAGTGTTCGTATTGCTCTTTCGCAAACTCTCGGATAATAGTTGTCTTTCCGATTTGTCTTGCTCCAATGATACAAAGTGCTTTCTTTTTCTTCTGATTTTTCCGCACTTTTTTACTATGTTTTGTAACATTATTCTCGCATTCCGATCAGAATTTTCTTTCCTTCAAATACAAATCCGTAATGTCGAATCTCTTCTTTTTTGAATCCACGTGCAAAAAGTGTCTATATCAGAACCTTTTATCGTTTCTTGATATAGACACTTTTTTAATAGTCATTCTATTAACTAATTGATATTTTCGCCGTTTGTTGAAATAACTTCTTTATACCACTCGAAAGAATCTTTCTTTCTTCTGGACAAGTCTCCTGTTCCATCGTTATGTTTATCCACATAGATGAATCCATATCTCTTATCCATCTCACCGCTTCCTGCACTGACAAGGTCAATACATCCCCATGGTGTATAACCCATCAGATCTACACCATCTTCCTCTACCGCCTTTTTCATTTCTGAAATGTGGTGCTGCAGATATTCTACACGGTATGGATCGTGGATGCTTCCATCCTCTTCTAAAGTATCATATGCTCCAAATCCATTTTCTACAATAAACAATGGTACTTTGTAGCGATCTGTAAACCAGTTCAATGAATAGCGCAGTCCAATCGGATCAATCTGCCATCCCCATTCACTTGCCTTTACATACTGATTCTTTATACGATCCTTTTCTCCACGGTAATCATATTCCGGATTGTCTGGTTCTGCTTTTGTACAGAAAGACATATAATAACTGAAACCGATGTAATCGACACAGCCCTGTTTTAACACTGCAAGATCTTCTTCTGTTACGTCAATCTTAAGGTCTTTTCTTTCCCAGTATTTCAAAATATTTACAGGGTATTCTCCTTTTACATGCACATCTGTATAATAATATCTTTTCTGCATAGCTTTTTCAGCCTGCAGTATATCTTCCGGACGGCAGGTAGCCGGATAGATCGGGCACATTGCGATCATGCAGCCAATCTGAAATTCCGGATTGATCTTATGTCCTGCTTTTATCGCTTCGGCACTGGCAACCAGTTCGTAGTGAGATGCCTGATACATCAATTCTTCTACATTTTCTCCTGGTTTAACTACAACCCCGGAATCAGCGTAAAGCATGAATCCGTCACCGATATCTGCCTGGTTGTTAATCTCATTAAATGTCATCCAATATTTTACTTTGTCTTTGTATCGCTCAAAGCATGTTACTGCAAATTTCACGAAGAAATCAATCAGTTTTCTGTTTCTCCATCCACCGTACTCTTGTACAAGATGCAGAGGCATCTCAAAATGACTCAGTGTGATCACTGGTTCGATCCCATATTTCAGACACTCATCAAACATGTCATCATAGAATTTTAATCCGGCTTCATTCGGCTGTTCTTCATCACCATTTGGGAAGATACGTGTCCATGCAATACTTGTACGGAAACACTTGAATCCCATTTCCGCAAATAAGCGGATATCTTCTTTATAGTAATCATAAAAATCGATTGCTTCATGATTCGGATAATTCTCGCCTTTTAGTATTTCACCTGTTATTCTTCTTCTTCTATTTACATCTCCGCTGGTTACAACGTCCATAATGCTCAAGCCTTTTCCATCTCGATCATAGGCACCCTCCAGCTGATGAGCAGAAACTGCGCCGCCCCAGAGAAAATCTTTTCGAAATCCCATTGTTATTTCCTTCCTGTTGTCTTAATTGATTTGTATACTAGTGTTGGGGGCTTTTGCCCCCAACTTTTCTGTTTCTATATTCAATTACATCTTGATGATTATTTCTCATCAATTCTCTTATACAGTGCAATGAATTCATCTGCGAGAGTACGGAAACTCTCTGCACTCATAAGCTGATCTTCTGCATGCATCAGAAGCATGTATCCATTAGAAATCTCTCCATTTGCATCCATTGTCAGAAGGTCTGCATGAGCGTTATGCCCAAGTGAAAAGGCTTCATCTCCTTGTTTGATCAGCTCTGCTGCCTCATCATATTTTCCCTCTTTCGCACAATGGATTGCATTGATAAAATGTGTTCTTGCTGTACCTACATATGTAATAATCTGAAAACATGCCAATTCAAATTTTTCGTCCATTTTTTTCTCCTGTCCTGCTTTTATTATTTTTAAATTCTGATTTTACCAGTCTTCATCCTCATCTTCTACCGGCTGATTCTTCTCCTGAACCAGATTCATCTTGTCAATCTTCTTAATGAATGGCAGATAAACAAAGAATGAAACACAAAGGATCACTAACTGAAGTAAAGCACTTTTCCATCCTGCTAAAAGGAATCCTGAAATAATCGGTGGACAAGTCCATGGGATCTGTGTTGCTCCATATAATGGGCAGATTCCTGTATACAGTGCAAAATACTGGATTAAACATGCGATCACAGGCATTCCAATAAACGGAATTGCAAGCATTGGGTTCATAACGACTGGAGCACCAAACAGAACTGGCTCATTGATTCCAAATAATGCCGGAATAATTCCCAATTTACCAAGTGCTTTCAACTGTTTTGATTTTGCAAAGAAGAACATATACATTACAAGTCCGATTGTGATACCTGCACCTGTTATATTGATAAACTGATCATAAAACTGCTGTGTTACAATATGTCCTCCGTTTGCTATTGTAAGTTCTACACCACTGTCAATAATAGCCTGGTTTGCAAGGCTGTTTGCCTGTAAAAGTCCTGTCATGATTCCACCAACTACTGTTGAACCATGAACTCCGAAGAACCACAGGAATGGTCCTGTAAAGCACATCAGAACTGCTCCACCAAGGGAGTCTGTCATTTTCTGAAGTGGTGTCTGAACAACTTTGTAAATAATTTCCATACCTGTTGTGTTGAATCCAATAGAACAGATACCGTGAATTACTGCAGTCCCTGTCAGGATTACGAATGCCGGGATTAATGCTGAGAATGCATTTGTTACACCTTCCGGAACTCCGGCCGGCATTTTAATACGTATATTTTTCTTCAAAAACCAACAGTAAACAAGCGGTACGATCAATCCGACAATGATTGCTCCAATCATTCCCTGTCCTGCTGTCCATGTCTTATCAATGATTCCACTAACAACTTCTCCACTTTCTGTTGTTTTGGACGAAGGCATCAGAATCAAGAATGATGCCAATGAAATAATTGCACAGTTGAGTGGTTCCTGATTTTCCAGTTTCGCATAGCTATAGCTGATACCGATAACTGCGATCATAGCACTGATGGAGAATGTTGCACCACATGCCTGATCTAATACTGCTTTGATTCCTGTAGACTCTAATACATCGACAACTGCCTTTATCGGAAAGTTTGACAGGATCAGGAAGATTGATCCGATGATCAGAGGAGACATGGAAGTCACCATACCATTTTTTATTGACTGTATTCCCTTTGTATTAATAAACTTAAGGATCACAGGGATTACTTTTTCGTTAAATTTCTCTTTCATTTGCTACTACCCTTTACTTTAAATTGTGTATCTTTGTTTTCTCTTATTTACTTTTCGCAAGCTTATATGCAAATTTCAAAACATTCATTCCATTGCACATTCCATAATCCTGCATTGGGATCACATCTACCGGAACCCCTTTTGGATCACAGATCTCTTTTGCTCTGGCAAGCTGATATCCTACCTGTGGTCCGAGCAGTGCTACATCCACGCCTTCAATCATGCGTTCCATATCTGTAAATGGATATGCTGCGATATCAGCATCTTTTCCTTTTTCCTTTGCTGCCTCTTCCATCTTTTTTACCAGAAGACTTGTTGACATTCCTGCTGCACAAAATAATCGAATTACCATGATTGTTTCCTCCTTAATTTTTTCCCATTTGTTTTGATGGTGCTAGTATAACAGGTATTTTCCATTTTGTCAGTACTTTTTCCTGTTTCTGGTTTCCGTTCCATATAGGCGGAATTTGTTACATAAAAAAAACAGGGCATTCTACTTTATTGTGTAAAATGCACTGTTTTCCTTTTCCTTTTTTGTATATTATGATACTTTTTCGTGTATTCTGTTTTTTTTGTTACTTATCTGGTTACTATTCGTACCATTACATTCTACAACCTTAATGAAATGAGTCTTCCCTATCATTTTGAAACAGATTATCTGTATCGTTATGGACGCCCTTCAATTCTCTTCCGATTAATTCCAAAATAAAAACGACTGCCATCTGGGATGTCAAATCATAATCTTCGTCTTCTTTATTTTTATACTCTGAAACATAATAATTTATATTGCAGTCACTCATCTTCGCCAAAGAACAGTTTGCCTTATTTGTAATAGATATCAGGCTGCTCCCTCTTCTTTTCAACTTTTCTGCCAACATCAGTGTCTGTTCCGTCTCTCCTGATACAGACAATGCGATTGTAGCTGTTCTCTCACCTTTTCCACGAAATACTGGCGTGAACGGATCATCAATAGCAAATGAAAACCAGCCTACATTATTAAAATATCTTGCCCCATACTTTCCTATAATAGAAGAATTCCCCACACCTACAAATATAATTGACGATGCCTTTGTAAGCAACTTCATAGCTTCCTGGATATTCTCAGCAAATGCCTGTGTCTGCACCCTCTCAAAGAAATCTTTAACCGCAGTAAGATCCATATTGATTTTCTTCTGTTCCTTGCTGCTAACTTCCTGTTTTAATTTCAAACGGAATTCAGAATATCCCTCGCATCCTACCTTTTTACAAAAGCGAAGGATCGTCGTTGTCGAAACATGAACCTCCTCTGCCAATTCACGTACTTTCATATATACTACTTTTTCTTCATTGCTGATGATGTAATTATATACATCCATCTCTAACTGATTAAAAGATTTTATCATCTCATGCGTAAACATATGAATTCAGTTCCTTTCTATTTTTTCTCTCTATTCCATTCTTCTAATTATTCACTCAACAACTGGCTTGCTTCCTTCCAGCACTGTCGTCCTGCTGCCAGGATGGAACACGGCTGATCCAACGTGATCATTCCGCCCTCTGCTGTTGAGATAAATCCTCCTGCTTCCATCACGATCAAAGATGCTGCCGCATAATCCCACGGATACAGCATCAGTTCAAGATAGACTCCATTTGCACCGGATGCCACACGGCAGATATCAAGTGCTGCTGAACCACCGGCACGAATTCCAAGGCTGTTCAGATACAGCTTCTTCGCATGGTCAAAGATTCTGTCTGTATCTTCTGTCTGATACCGTGCAGTTCCGAATGCAACCAGATTATCTGCAAGTCCTTTATCCGAACAGTGAATCTCTTTTCCGTTCAGCTTCGCCCCTTCGCCTTTCACAGCGGAATACATTTCTCTTGTGTAAGGGTTGTAAACACAGCCAAACAGCATTCTTCCAAACTTTGTCAATCCGACTGAGATACAGCTGTGCTTGTAATCAAAGATAAAGTTCGTCGTTCCGTCAATCGGATCTATAATGAAGCAATAGCCATCTCCAAGTTCCTGCTGCATCCCGTCTTCCTCTGCAAGGAATGTCGCTTCCGGTATGAGTTGACGCAGGTTCTGAATCAGATAAAACTGAATCTCCTTATCATGCTTTGTCACAAAGTTTGCGGTTCCTTCTTTATCAAAAACTGTCAGTTCCTCGTCCTGTGCCTGAAGCATCAGTTCCCCTGCCAGTGTCACTATCTTCATGATTTCATCGTATAACATGTTGGTTGTAGTCCTTTCCTGTTTATTCATCCAATCTTACAGATTCCATTTTTCTATACTGCTGATTCTGCTAATACTTCTTTGTCTTTCTATCTTATCATGATTTTCTACATTAATCTATATAGAACAAAGAATGTGCTCGGCACATTCTTGCGCCTGCGGCGGTCGCTTGCGACGCCTACCTTGTGCGCCGCAGTGCGCATCCTAAGCGGAGCGCTTTTTTATATGTTAGGAAAGAACTTTCCTAACATATAAAAAAACATCTGCAACCGGCCAATTCAGGCTGTGCAGATGCTTTTTCGTATTTTCATCCTCTATTTCATTGCGTCTTTAATTGCTGTCAGGAGCTCATCATAAGTCTCATATGCCGGAAGTTCCGGATGATCTGCTTTGATCTGCTCTGTGCTGCGGAACAAGAATCCTGCCTTACTTGCCTGGATCATGCCAAGGTCATTGTAGGAATCTCCGCTTGCGATCGTGTCGAATCCGATAGACTGCAGTGCTTTCACAGTACTCAGTTTAGACTGCTCTACGCGCATCTTGAATCCTGTGATCTCGCCGTCCTCAGCTACTTCCAGACTGTTGCAGAACAGTGTCGGCCATCCGAGTTTCTCCATCAGCGGTGTGGCAAACTGTGTAAATGTATCACTGATCAGGATTACCTGGCTGAATGTGCGGAGCTCATCTAAGAACTCTCTCGCTCCCGGAAGCGGATCGATCTTTGCGATTGTCTCCTGGATCTCTTTCAGTCCGAGACCATGCTCTTTCAGAATTCCAAGTCTCCAATTCATCAGTTTATCATAGTCAGGTTCGTCTCTTGTTGTCTTCTTGAGTTCCGGAATTCCACTCGCCTCTGCGAATGCAATCCAGATCTCCGGTACAAGTACTCCCTCTACATCAAGACATGTTATATACATCGTAATATTCCTCCATCTGTTTCATTCTCTAATCACTTTATTACTTTACTGTAATGTATTGATTTTAACATATATGCTACATATTTACTACTTATTTTTTGCGACAGTGAAAAAGGAGACCAGATATCTGATCCCCTTTCCATCTTCTATTACTCCATAATAGGTTTCAGTGCTTCTGCAAGCTTCTCTTTCTCAGCTTCTGCCTCTGCAAGATCTTTACCAAGTGTTGTGTAGTAGATCTTGATCTTCGGCTCTGTTCCGGATGGACGAACGATTACTGTCTCGTTGTTCTCCAGTTTGTAAACAAGTACGTTAGCCTTCGGAAGTCCTGTTTCTTCTGTCTTCTCGTAATCGATCACGCTGGCTACTTTGTATCCTGCGATCTCTTCCAGAGGATTCTTACGAAGATTTTCCATGATTCCTGACATCTTATCCATTCCGCTCAGTCCCGGGAATTCAAAGCTATCGATCTTGTTGAGATAACGTCCGTACTGTGCGTAGATCTCTTCCAGTCTCTGTTTCAGTGAGCTTCCGATGCTTCTGTAGTAAGCGGCCATCTCACAGATCAGCATAGATCCGATGATTGCATCTTTATCACGTACATAAGGTCCTGCAAGGTATCCGTAGCTCTCTTCAAATCCGAAGATAAAACGGTCAACTTCTCCTGCTGCCTCGAGGTTCGCAATCTGATCTCCGATCCATTTGAATCCTGTCAGTACGTTGCGAAGTTCTACTCCGTAATGTTCTGCAACTGCATCTGCAAGTGGTGTAGATACGAGAGATTTCACTGCTACCGGTTTCTCAGGCATTGTGCCTTTCTCGATACGTCCTGCTGCGATGTAGTCAAGAAGAAGAACTCCGACTTCATTTCCTGAAACAAGCTCATAGGATCCGTCCGGGCACTTCATAGCGATTCCTACACGGTCTGCATCTGGGTCTGTTGCAAGCATGAGGTCTGCGCCTGTCTCTTTCGCAAGATTCAGTCCCAGCTCAAGTGCTGCAAAGATCTCTGGGTTCGGGTAGCTGCATGTTGTGAAATATCCATTCGGGTACTCCTGCTCCGGTACGATTGTTACATCTGTGATTCCGATGTCTTTAAGTACACGTGTTACCGGTACTAATCCAGATCCATTCAGTGGGCTGTATACAAGCTTCAGTCCTGCACTCTTACACAGACCCGGACGAACCTGACGGGACTCGATTGCCTCATACAGTGCATCCTTACAGTCATCTCCTACGAAACGGATCAGACCTTCTTCAACTCCCTGAGCGAAAGACATATACTTCGCACCTGTAAGTACATCTGTCTTCTGGATCTCTTCGTATACGATTGCTGCTGCATCATCTGTCATCTGGCATCCATCCGGTCCGTATGCCTTATATCCGTTATACTTCGCCGGGTTGTGGGATGCTGTTACCATAACACCTGCGTTACAGTTATAATAGCGTGTTGCAAAGGAAAGTGCCGGTACTGGCATCAGAGCATCGTAGATTCTTACTTTAATTCCGTTCGCTGCAAGAACTCCTGCTGCTGTCTTCGCAAACACATCACTCTTGAGTCGGCTGTCGTAGCTGATCGCTACTGTCTGTGTACCGCCCTGTGTCTTTACCCAGTTAGCGAGTCCCTGTGTAGCCTGACGAACAACATAGATATTCATTCTGTTTGTTCCTGCTCCAAGTACACCACGAAGTCCGGCTGTTCCAAACTTCAGCGCAACTGCGAAACGCTCCTTGATCTCGTCATCATTTCCCTCGATTTTAGTTAACTCCGGCATCAGATCTGCGTCTTCTAAATCTGCTACCATCCAGCGCTTATACTCTTCCTGATACATCTTAATCACTCCTATTATTTTCTTAAAATGTAAAATTATTGCAATTCAGCCATACAACGTAAGACCGTCAGTTTATGACCACTTCGTTGTATGGCTGAACTGTTTCTAAACTTTACAAGTCTAGTCATATTATACCATGCAGGTAGATTTACAGCAAGATTACTTGTCTATTTTAACAAGCATTTTCCATTACATAGAAATAATTCCCAATACATTTGCAATAGAACTAAGTAAAATAATGACCAGGAAGATTGGTGCCAGATATTTCAAAAAGAACATATATAACTTCTTTCTCTTAAATGCAGATGACTGTTCGATCTCTCTTGCGATTCTTTCAAATCCAACAGTACGAACGATCAGGAAGCATGTTGCAAGTGCTGCAAGCGGCATCATCACGGAATTTGTCAGGAAGTCAAAGAAGTCCAGACATGCCATTCCGAAAATCTGAATAAAGCTCAATACTCCATATCCCATAGAAGATAAGGTTCCGATTATAAGCATAACAGCAGCCATAAGGATACAGCATTTCGGTCTGCTCCAGTGAAGTTCATCCTGGAATGTAGATACGCTTGTCTCCAGAAGTGAGATTGCACTTGTCACTGCTGCAAGAAGTACCAATATGAAGAACAGGATACCAGCCAGCCTTCCAACGCCCATACTTGCGAATACCTTCGGAAGTGTGATGAACATCAGAGACGGTCCTGCCTGCAGGTCATCCGGATTACCACCGGAGAATGCAAATACAGCCGGAATGATCATAAGTCCTGCGAGCATTGCGATTGCTGTATCGAAAATCTCAACCTGTGTTGTACTCTTCTCAAGATCAACGTCTTTACCAATATAAGAACCATATGTATACAAAATTCCCATCGCGATTGACAGGGAGTAGAACATCTGTCCCATTGCCGCAACAACCGTCATTGCTGAGAAGTGCTTTGGATTCGGAATCAGGAAATACTTCACACCTTCAATTGCTCCCGGTCTTGTTACAGAATAAATTGCTACGATAACCGCAAGGATAACAAGGATTGGCATCATAATCTTAGATACTCGCTCTACACCATTCTCAACTCCTGCCAGGATAACGCAGAATACAAGAATAGAAAACACGATGAACCATGCTTCTACCTGAAAAGAATCTGAAATAAATTCTGTAAAATATCCGTCCTGTGCAACAGTCTGCACATTTCCTTTCAAATACTCTGCAAGGTACTTGATAACCCAGCCACCGATCGAACTATAATACGGCACGATCAGCATAGGGATTATTGCATTGAGCCATCCGCCGATCTTAAATGATTTTGTCTTACCAAATGTCTGAAAAGCTCCAACCGGACTTTTTCTTGTCATTCTTCCAAGTGCTGTCTCTGACATGATCAGAACATATCCAAAAGATACGGTCAGAATCAGATAAACGAGAAGGAAGATTCCCCCTCCATATTTCGCAGCCAGATACGGGAATCTCCAGATATTTCCCAGGCCGACTGCTGAGCCTGCAACAGCAAGCACATATCCAATTTTACCCGAGAAGCTTGCTCTCTTTGCTGATTGTCCATTGTTACTCATAAATTGCCTCCCATCACATAACAGTCTGTACTGCTATTTTCCCATCTTTTTTATAGCCTATACTGTTCTATTCTACCATTCACAATCATGAATAGCAACAAAAAAGAGCGTTGACAGCGCTTTTTAAACACATTTAAAATGCTATCTCGGCTCATTTTTATACGTTTTTATAATTTCCCTTCTATTTCTGCTCTTTCAAGCAATCTCTCAATCCCTATATTCCATGTTCCGATCTTCACTCCGGCATTGATCACACGCTTACATTTCCCTATTGTCTCAAATGCTTTCTGAAGCGTTTCTTCCCGAATCTCCTCAAACGGTTCTTCCGTGATCACTTCTGCTGCCAGTAATCTTGCCAGCCGGTAATCCATATCATTTTCATATAAAATACCTGCCGCAAACGGGATGTGCTCCTTCTGAAGTCTTCGATAAACCGGGATTCCAGTTCCACCGGAAGAGATCACGAACACTTCCGGCTCACCCTCCGGCGCAGGAAGTTCAATACTTCCAAAAAGCGGGTCAAAATATCCATTATTGATTCCATACAATTCGCGAATGATTTCTTCTGTAAATACTTCTTCCGGACTTCCATAATGTGAAATCGTCTCGCCTTTGACACAGATGATCTTGTCCGAAATCTTCTGTGCCAGATCGATTTCATGAAGAGACATGATCACCGTAATCTTCTTCTGCCGCGCCATCCGTTCAAGAATAGACAACAGTTCAAGCTTATATTTCACATCCAGAAATGAAGTTGGCTCATCCAGAACGATCACATCCGGATCCTGACAGATTGCTCTCGCCAGCAGAACGCGCTGCTTCTGTCCGTCACTGATCGCATTAAAATCACGGTTGCCAAGTTCCTGCGCATGAACTGCCTGCATCGCTTCTTCCACCAGCCGTTCATCTTCCTGCGTCAGAATCCCAAGTCGTCCCGTGTAAGGATAACGTCCGGTCGCCACAATATCATGACATGTCATCAACTCTGTCTTGATCCGATCCGTCAACACGACCGCCATCTTAGACGCAAGCTCTTTGTACGGCAGTTTCAGAAGAGAAGTATCATCAAAAAACACATTCCCTCCAACGACTTTCAGCTGTCTTGTAATACTTTTCAAAATCGTTGACTTTCCCGAACCATTCGGACCGATCAAAGTCACGATCTCACCTTTATTGATCCCTATATTAATATCATGGATCAGGGAGTTTCCATTATAACCTACCGACAGGTCTTTCATTTGAAAATAATAATCTGCCATCTTATTTTCTTCCTCCCTTCGGTATCATCATATAGATAACGATCGGTGCACCCAAAATAGAAGTTACCGTACTGATATTCAGCTCTACAGGAGCCAGCGCCATTCGTGCGATCAGGTCGCAGATCATACAGAACACAGCTCCCATAAAGAATGTTCCCGGTATGACCACGATCGGTTTTGACGTTCCAAATGCTTTCCTTGCAAGAAATGGAACTGCGATTCCCACGAAGGAAATCGGTCCGGCAAATGCAGTCACACACGCAGACAGAATACTCGAAAGCAAAATCAAGATCACACGAAATGTCTTAATATTCACGCCCATGCTCTGCGCGTATGCTTCTCCCAGCTGATACGCACTGATCGGCTTAGATAAGAAAAATGTAAACAGCACCGCAAGTCCGACAACCACTGCTGCCACACGAATATTGCTCCAGCTCATTCCGGAAAAGCTTCCTTGCGACCATCCATGCAGATTCACAATATCAGAATCATCCGCAAAGGTTACAACAAAATCCGTGATAGCCGAACAGATATATCCGATCATGATTCCTCCGACAAGAAGAGATGCCATATGCTGCACTTTTTTCGACATCAGAAGGATAAATCCCGTCGAGATCAGCGACCCGATAAATGCTGCAAGAATCAGTGTATACGAAGAAAATCTTCCGATATATTTCAAATACACGATCATTGTAAGTGCCACGACCATTTTCGCTCCGGAAGAAATTCCGAGAACGAAAGGTCCGGCAATAGGATTGGAAAAAAATGTCTGCAGCAAAAAACCTGAAAGAGACAATGCACCACCAAGGAGCGCTGCCATCAGAATTCTCGGAAGACGGATCTTCCATATAATATTGTACTCTGTCGCAGCTCCTTCTTTCAGAAAGAGAATGCGCAGAATTTTAGGCATCGGAATATGAACATTTCCGGTATTGATATTTAGTACTGTCACAACACAAAATACTGCTGCAAGAATCAGAAATACCGCTGTGTATCTTGTACGCCGTCTGAAATTTTCCTGATGAAAACTTGTCTGCTCCATTCTTCTACTCCATCTTTTCAAGAAATGTCATCTGAGATGCATCACCGTCTGTCAGCATCAGATGCATATCTTTGATCAGCTCTCCGACTGTATCTGTTGCCTGATATAAGTTCTTTCCGGTATACCAGACATTTCCGTCTTTCACCGCCTTGAATTCGGAGAACAATTCATTCTTTGCTTCCAGTTCACTGATACTATTTACCTGTCCGTCGATCGTCCCGTTGTAGATCAGATAATCTGCACCTACAGCAGTCGCATAGAATTCCTCCATCGTCAGTTTAACAGATGGTGCGTTACTGTCCGGATTCTTCAGATCTTTGAACGCATATCTTCCACCTGCGATTTCAATCATTGACGGAATATAATCGTCAGATTTTCTCACAACGATTGAACCATCCGTACTCACATAGAAATAAGCAACCGTCTTTTCCGTGTTCTCGAAGCCTTTCAGTTCCTCGATTACATGAGCCTGCTGGTCAAAAAATGTATCCGCTTCTTCCTCTTTATTCAGAAGCGCCCCATAAAGCTTGATCCACTCGGTTCTTCCAAGCGGATGTGACTCATAACTGGAGTAATCTACAAATACCGGAATCCCAAGATCTTCGATCATTTCCTGTACTTTCGGTGTATGAAGGATCATCGTTGATTCGATTGCCAGATCACAGTCTCCGTCAACGAGAGTCTCATAATCCGGTTCGCTGTATTTTCCCGCAAATGTCATCGTTCCGGATTCCATTGCTTCCTTTGCACTCTCTACATACCAGCCGGAAGCCTCAAGCCCGGAGAATTTCACCTTGTCAATTCCGCCGATTGCATCAAACAGAGACATGGATGCTGTCGCCGCCATATAAATATTCTCTGTCGGCTGCTGGATCACAACAATATCATCCGCCAGATTTTCCGGTTCTTCTTCACCTTCCGGAACGATCAGATATTGCTTATCTTCATGGACATCGATCAACTTATATCCATCCTTATAATAGTATACATCGAATTCTGTCGCGTAAGTCAGATCCATTGTAGCTTCATAGGTAAGCCCTTCGATCTCCGGTGCTTTTTTTGTCTTGTCGGCTGCATCTTTAGTCTTATCCTTTGTCACATCTGCACCTGCTGAATTATTACCGCTGTTTCCACCGGAGGCTGCGGTAGAACCGCAGCCTCCGAGCAGAAGTGCAGCTGAAAGCATTAACGCTGTGATTCTGCATCTTCTTATCTTCATTCTATTTTTCTCTCCTATTTCTCTGCCGCTGCTACTGCCGCATCAAACTTCTCGTTCGTCAGCTCTTCACATCCGTAGAGAACACCGTAAACCTTGATCCACTCCTGCTTTCCAAGTTCTGTCTTTTCCTCGGAAGAACGATCAACAAAAACCGGAATACCAAGCATTGCAAGCTTTTCTGTCAGCTCTTCGAACTGTTCCGTCTTCTCTTCTACTGTCAGAGTCTCTTTTGTATCTTTACTGTCTTTATCTGCTATTTTGTCAGTATCTTTCGCTGCATTTTCCTCAGAATCTTCTCTTGGAAGAATATCTCCTGTAAACAATGCAAGATTCACTTCACTCTTCACAAAATTCTTCAGTTTCAACTTGTCCGCTGTTCCTGCATATGCAACTTCAGCATTCTTCTCTCCGTCTTTTGCTTTCATCTTATCAGCAATCTCGGATACTGTACAGCCTTTACTCTTCATTCCAACTGCCGCAACATTGTCAAGAAGATCGAGATCTTTCATCGTATTCAGAATCTCATCAGACTCTGCATAAGTATGATCTGTCGGTTTTTTCACAATGATCATATCCTGCTCAAGACCAACCGGAACTTCCACATCCTCCGGAACGATCAGATATTTCACAACATTTCCCTTGTAAAGCTCTGCTGCCAGTTCCTGTTCGCTTGTGCCGTTGTTATCCGAAGCTGCGGATTCCTCGACAGAAGCATCTACTTTGCTTTCTGCATCTGAGTTCTTAGAATCTTCTGATCTATTGATCGTAACAGAAGCTACTTTCTTCTTGGAAGACTTCTCTGTATCTGCAGATTTATCTTCTGCAGACTTCTCATTTTCAGACTTTGCTTTCTCTGCTTTTTCTGGATCTCTTGCTGTGTCCTTCGTCATATCGATTTCAAGAAGTACAATCCCCTGATCATAATGATAAATCTTGAAATATTCTGCATAGTCAAGCTTTGTCTCTGACTGATATTCCAAGCCTATAATTTCAGGTGCTTTTTCATCCAGCTTCTGGTTACTGCTTGTTGAAGCAACTGTTCCGTTTGCAGATGTTCCTCCATTCGCTGCTGCAAGATAAACAAAGATTGTATATTCGATCTCATGTGCAACAGACATTTTATCTGTCATTCCAATAATCTTATTATTCTGATTCAATGCAACCGGGATAACAACTGTCGCTGATCCGCCGCCCTTTGTTGTGTAATACTTATTTCCGTTCGCTTTCACATACTGATAATGATCACTGCTGAACACGAGTGTTGCATAAGCCTGTCCATTCTGGATCGTCACTTTATTACAAGTAATCTGAACTTTACCTGTTCCACCCGACCAGGTAAAACGGTCCGGAGTATATACACCGTCTTTCAGTGTTGTTCCACTGTCTACATGAGAAGTAGAACCACTTGTATCGGATTCGTATTTTGATACATTATCTGCTTTTCCATCATTTCCATCTGTTTTTCCTGAATTAGTTCCAGATACAGAACCGCCTGGGAAAGCAGAATTGTTTGTTCCTGTATTACCTGTATTGCTGGAACCACCAGTAGTTCCGGAATTTCCTGTGTTTCCGTTGTTTCCGGAATCACCTTTATTCTCAGAATCTGTAGAATTAAGATCGGCAATCTTCTTCATTGTCTCTGACTGGAAAGTCAGCGTTCTGTCATACCAGATTCCTTTTTTAATGGAATAGGCTGCTACTGCGATTTCCTTATCCAACGCTTCTACCGGAACAGTATAAGTATATTTTCCTTCTTTATTCACCTGATATGGAATCCAGGATGACTGATCTGCGCTTGCAGCCTCTTCCTTTGTTCCCATATACAGATAGCCGTAACCGGTTCCGCTTAATGTAAGCACAGCACTCATTTTTCCGTCTTTTGCTGTCAGGATACAATCCACTACTTTAAACATGGAAGAACTGGAAGTTACGTCTATACTGTAGGTTCCGTTTGCTACTGTTGCTTCCGGTGTCGGAGTTGGAGTTGGTGCTGGATCCGGTGTTGAGGTTTCTCCCGGATTCGGAATGTACATCCATAAGTACTGTTTGTCATACCAGGTCTGATCTTTTGACTTTCTCAAAGATACCGGAATTGTCTGACCTGCTTTTTCTTTCGGCACATTGAAATGAAATGTCCATGCACCTCCTTCATCCTGTGTTCTTTCTATAACAGATGCCTTCAACAAATCATCTTTTGAACCAAGATATAGCGCATCAAATCCTGTGTTGTTTGTCTTGATCGTAATATCAAGTTCGCCATCCTTTTCAACAACTGTTGATTCACTGACCTTGAACATCTTGAACTCTTCAGCGTCTTCTTTTACTACTTTCACAGATTCTCCTGTTACAGAAGGCGCCTCCTGCAGTGGCGGAAGTTCCGGTTTCGGAGTAGTCGTAGAATCGTTAGAATCCGTAGAAGGTTCTGACTTGCCTGTCTCATCTTTTATCTGTGTATCCTTGTTATCAGTTTTTTCGTCCGCAACCTGATCTGAGACAGTTGTGCCTGGATTTTTCCCGGTGGTTTCTGTATCTTTCTCTTCTGAGTTATTTTCTAAGTTGTTTTCTGAATTATTTTCTGAGTTATTCTCTAAATTTGGTTTTGTTTCTGCTTCAATTGAATTCTGATTATCTGATTTATCCGAAGAATTATCAACTTTATCAGATTCCTCTGTCTGATCTTCTTTTGTTAAATCGTCATTTCTTTTATCTTCTTTAACATTTCCTGCGTCTTCTGTCTGACTCTCATCTTGTTTCTTATCTAAATCAGCTTCTTCCACCTCTACAGTTTCCTGTAAATTTGTCTCACACTGCTGCTCATTTTCTGCCGCATATGTTCTTGTATAAGACAATGGTGAAATCACCATAGAACCTGTCAGCATAAGCGCAAGCCATCTGCTCTTATTTTTCATTTCTTTTTTGTCTCCTATTAAATTGTGAATTATAAAATACGGAAAATGGATAGAATTATCTTGAATCAAATGAATGATTGCTGGTCACACGTAATGCGAACAGTAAGAATGGTTCTTTCGGTACAATCAATTACTCGTGATCTGGAATTCGTATATTCCCCGCACCAACGGCCGGCAGGTTTCCTGACTTACAGATCTTCTATACAGAACACCTTCCCGGTCTCCCAGTGGATGTGCGGACTCTCCACACTTGTCTGTATAGGAGCGGTCTTCTGAAATCTAATTTATAAGAAGACCGCATCTCTGCTCACAGTGACGAGTTCGTACAGGTCTTGCACCTGTTTCCCTTTTACCTGTTTCGATCAGGATATGGAAATATATTCTCTGATCAAACAGCACCGAACGCTATTATTTCTGACTAACTATAACATTTCATTATATTGAAGTCAACTATTCCGCCTTCACGGCCCATCGCATCTTCGTAGATCTTGCTCTTCCGTTCTGTGCACATTCCTGCGCTGACGGACGTACAACATCTCTCGCATATTCGGAATAGATTCCTTCTTTGTATCCTGCTTTGAGTGCTTTTTTTACAAGCTTGTCCTCTCCGGAATGGAATGTAAGAATTGCTACTCTTCCGCCCGGTTTCAATGCTCCCGGGAGTTTCTCCATGAATTCATACAGTACTTCGAATTCATTATTCACATCTATGCGAAGTGCCTGGAATGTTCTCTGGCAAGTCTTTTTGATAATGTCCTTCTTTTCTTTATTATTCGGAAGGAAATCCAAAGTCTTCTCGATCACATTTCTAAGCTTTGTTGTTGTATCGATGCGATTGCCTCTGCGAATCTCATTTGTAATTGCTTTCGCCAGCTCTTCGCAGTATGGCTCATCTGAATTCTCGTAAAGCATTCCGGCAAGCTCTTCCTCGGAAATGTTATCAAGGCGCTCTGCTGCGCTGATTCCCTTCTCCTGGTTCAGTCGCAGATCCAGCGGTCCGTCAACTTTGAAGGAAAATCCTCTCTTCGGATTGTCGATCTGCATAGAGGAAACTCCAAGGTCCGCAAGGATAAAATCAAATCCTCCAACTTCTTTCGCAATCTCATCGATCGTGCAGAAGTTCTGCAGACGGATACTTAAAATATCTTTTCCGAATCCCTGATCTGCCAGACGTTTTCTTGTCTTCGCAGACTCTTCCGGGTCAACATCTGTTGCATAGATGTGCCCCTCGCCTTTCAGACATTCCAGCATTGCTTTCGTATGTCCACCGTATCCGAGTGTCGCGTCAAATCCTGTCTCACCCGGCTGGATTTTCAGAAAATCAAGGATCTCATTTACCATGATGGAAATGTGCATTCCGGCAGGAGTATTTCCCTTCTGGATTACATGTGCGATTGTATCCTTGTATTTCTCCGGCTGTAACTCTTTATATTTCTCCTCGAATTTCTTCGGGTATTTTCCTTTATATCTCACACGACGCTTGTGCGGTGTCTGTGATTCCTGTGTGTTCTGACTGTTCTGTTCGCTCATTTCGCTCTCCTGTTCTTATTTTTACAACGTATGTACAGTATACCATGAAAGTTATTCACAATATACCATGAACTTTGAAATGTTTTCCACATAAGTCTTCATATTTTTCACCTATTCACATTTCTTTACCGGAACCTGCATGGATTCGCTATTTTATCCGGCTGCATATCTTACTGCCACGTTCATCACTCCCGCAAGCATCATCACAATCACCGGATTCAATTTTGTCTTACGAAGCAGTAACAGACAGATTCCAAAGATCACCACCATAGACCATTTTGTCGCCGCAACCTGCACAATTCCATCTGTCCAAAATGCAGTGTACAGAATTGCGATTCCTGCGGATGCGATCAGTGCAACAACTGCCGGTCTTAAGGATTCCAGTACGCTCTGGAACATTTTCATTTTCTTATATCTTAAATAAAACCATGCGATCAAAGTTACGATAATACAAGACGGCAGAATGCACCCACAGGTCGCCGCAACAGATCCCGGAACTCCCGCAATCTTGCTGCCGACAAATGTTGCCGCATTGATTGCAATTGGCCCAGGTGTCATCTGGGAAATCGTGATCAAATCTGTGAATTCTGTCATCGTAAGCCAATCGTGCTGCGACACTACCTGTTCTTGGATCAGAGGCATCGCCGCATAACCGCCACCAAAGCTGAACAGTCCAATCTGAAGAAAGCTTAAAAACAATTTCAAATAAATCATTTCTCTTCACTTCCTTTCTTCGTGATCTTTTTCTCAATTAATGCGCGGAGTACTCCGACAATTCCACAGATCAGAATCACATAGACTACATTTACCTCAAATATGCAGGAAGCTATAAATGCCCCGACCATAAGTACGTATGACAAAGCATCTTTCTTCTTCACGATTCCGGCACCCATGTCATATGTCACAGATGCGATCACGGCGCCCACTCCGGCCTGCATTCCTTCGAGCATTAAGCTGATGATCTGGTTATTTCGAAATGCCTGATAACCGGCAGAAAGTATCGATATAATAAGAAATGGTGGGATTACTGTCCCGGCAATTGCTGTCAGAATCCCCGCAATTCCAGCCAGTTTATATCCGATCACGATTGCTCCGTTCACTGCGATTGCTCCCGGTGCCGACTGCGCGATCGCCACAAGATCCAACATTTCTTCTTCCTCAATCCAATGATATTCATCTACGAACTTTTTCTTCATCAGGCTGACGATCACATAACCTCCACCAAATGTGAACGCACTTAAGTAAAAGGTTGACCAGAAAATCTTCCACAATTTTTTATCTTGTTTTTTTCCTTGTGTTTTTTCTTGTTCTTCCATATATATTGTCCTCGTATATTATGATTATGCGAATTGCGTAGCACTAGAACTCCCGCCACACTATATGCTATTGGCAGGCGAAATTCCCTAACTATGATATTCTTTCTCTTGTAGTCTATCTCAATCAAAATGATTATGCAATCGCCTTGAATTTTTTACATTATATTTTCCTTTTTGAAACCTTAATTTTATCTGAATTTTCCCTATTTAGAAAATGATTATGATACAATGAGAACAGTAATATTTATCATAAAGGAGATTGAACTTGAAAAACCCATTTTTTCGATTCTCTTGTGCCGTTCTCCTGTGTTACTGCCTGACCGGATGCGGTAGCATACAGCACAAATCCAGTACGGACACGGCGCAGACGCAGGGTACTAAGGCACCACCCAAGACAGCGGATGATTTTTCTATCTCATCAGATTCTGAAAATGAAACTGTAGATGAAACTTCTTCTGCTGATGCCGCCACCCCATCTGCTTCTGAATCTGAATCTGCAACTCAGCAGGAACCACTGACCGGCGCAGCGGCTCTTTACAGCAATGGACAGGAGATCAGCTTTGACCCTTCCTGGCAATACGCAGACTTTTCTGCAATCAATTCTGGAACAGCTACTATTTATCTTGCAGATTCTGACCGCAAGGATATCGTCGTTGGCGTGAATGCCGGACATGGAACTTCCGGTGGTGCTTCTGTAAAGACACAGTGTCACCCGGATGGTTCTCCAAAGACAACCGGCGGAAGCACTGCTCAGGGTGCAACTTATGCGACTGCAGTTTCCGGGGGAATGACATTTAACGATGGAACTGCTGAAAGCACTGTTACACTTCAGATGGCTCAGATTCTGAAAGATAAGCTGCTTGCTCAAGGATATGATGTCCTTATGGTGAGAAATAGCGACGATGTCCAGCTTGATAATGTTGCCCGCACCGTACTCTGTAACAATGTAGCTGACTGTCACATCTCACTCCACTGGGATGGAGATGGATTGGGATATGACAAAGGCTGTTTCTACATTTCTGTGCCGGATGGTCTGAAAAGTATGGAACCTGTCGCTTCCCACTGGCAGGAACATGATGCACTTGGGGCCTCTCTTGTAGAGGGACTTCGTACAGAAGGAATAACCATTTACCAAAATGGTTCTATGAATATTGATCTGACACAGACTTCTTATAGTACAATTCCGTCTGTTGATATGGAACTTGGAAATGCAAGCTCTGACCACAGTGATTCCACACTAAATAGTCTGGCTGATGGTCTGGTTCTTGGACTCAATGCTTATTTTGGAAATTAGAATTCTTATTGAGTTATTTATTTTATTTTTTAAGGAGGTTATTATGGAGCCACTCATTCGTGTTAAAAATATGTACAAGATCTACAATCCTGGAGAAAATGAAGTCCGCGCACTGGATGATGTTTCTCTTGAAATCAACCAGGGGGAATTTATTGCCATTGTCGGACATTCCGGTTCTGGTAAATCTACATTTATGAATATGCTCGGCTGTCTCGACACACCCGATTCCGGGGAATATTTTCTGGACGGAAAAGATGTTGCCCATCTCTCAGACAATGAACTGTCTGATATCCGCAATCACAAGATCGGCTTCATCTTTCAGGGATTCAACCTGATTCCAAACCTGGATGCACTTGGAAATGTAGAACTTCCACTGATTTATCGCGGACTTGGAAAGCAGCAAAGAAAAGAGATTGCCGGGGAAGCTCTATCGAAAGTTGGACTGGAAAATCGTATGGATCACAGACCGAACCAGCTTTCCGGTGGACAGCAGCAGCGTGTTGCTGTAGCCAGAGCAATTGCCGCACAGCCGCCGATCATCCTTGCCGATGAGCCGACCGGTAACCTGGACAGTAAGTCGACTATTGAGATCATGAATATTCTGAAAGATCTTCATGAGTCTGGAAGAACAGTTATTATCATTACACATGATGATGAAATTGCTAATCAGGTTGATCGTGTTGTCCGCATTATGGATGGAAAGATTGTGAGTGATAGTGTAAATCCGTCGCCTTGCTATTGAAGAATTTTCCGGCGGAAGAAGAACAAAACAATAGGCAGAACATATTTTAACAATAAAAAAGTTGCATTCTAAAATCAATAACTGTTAATAGGGCTTTTTCTGTGAAGCTCTATTAAAGTGCGTCTTCTTTTCAAATCTGCCTTCTTCTTTTTTTGTCTATATTACAATTTGAAATATAGACAAAAATATTTACGGTGTTTTTATAGCACCTGCTTTAATTACACGCCATACTTTACAAGCAGAAGCTGCAGGAACAATTTTTGAAACTTGATTTCCATTTATGGTTGTTCCGTATAGATTACTTATAGCAGGTAATGAATGCCACAATTGATCATCATACGGATTACTTCCAACAAAAATACCTATATGATGAATAGAGCTGATACTGTTCGGTCCACTTGTATCAAACATCCAAATTATATCACCATACTCTAAGATTCCACTAGCTAACATATCTGCTTTGGAACTATAATCATAAAATGGTAAACCATAATGATTATTATACGAAACCCATCCTTTTCCTCCTGCTGGAACAGACATTGGATGAGAAGCTCCGCATTGTTTTAATACATTATCAACAAATCCTTCACAATTCATTCCAGAACCAGCAGAATTAATCCAACCGCTAAATCCATTTGCGCCATCCTTGTAGCCATCATTTGAATATGTTGTACCTATATAAGTTTTATCAGCAATATGGGTTTTCAAAAAATTATAGTAATATTGTCCATCAATCCCCAAAAATTGACACAAGGTCTGTTGTTGAATCATACAACCAAATGAGTCTATGTAATAGATACCGTCAATTGTTGTATTTTGGGCCATCGTACCTATAGACTTTCCAGCATTATTGTTTGCCGGATATAAATAATACCAATTCCCATTATATAAAAACCAGCCTGTTTGCATTATCCCATTTTGATCAAAATGATACCAATTTGAATTGATATAATTCCATTCATTCACTGACATATCACCATATGGAGATAAGTAATACCAGTTATTTTTATAATACGTCCACCCAGTCTCCATTACTCCACTGTCATAGAAATAATACCATTTTGAATTGATATAATCCCATTCATCCACTGACATATCACCATACGAAGACAAATAATACCAATGTTCCCCATAATACAGCCATCCAGTTTTCATCACTCCGTTATCATTAAAATAATACCAGCTTGAATTGATATACTTCCATCCTGCATCAAACATTGCTCCGTCTTTTTCTGCATCCAAATAATACCAGCCTTCGTCCTGTAATAACCATCCGGTACAACGCTCCCCTTTTTCATCCAGATAGTATTTGGATCCATTCTCGGATACCCATCCCTTTTCTATGGTATTCTTTTCCTCTTTCACCTGACTATTCAAATCTTCAGTGTTATCTTCCACAGCCTCTGCAGCCGGCTTTTCAACCCTCTCCGGAGTTTCTACTGTTTCCTCTGCCCCTATAAAACTTGTACCCTCATCTTCTACGATACCGACTTTATCACTTATAACCACTTCATCCTGATCCACTATTTCTTCAGCTTTTACAGTATAACTTGCTGACATTGCAAATACTGCGGCACCTATTACTCCCAGCAAAGGCTTCTTCCATTTGTTTCTTTTCTTATACTCTTCCACCTTACTCCAACTCATCTTTCATTTCCCTTCATATTGAAAAATCCAGTAACAGTATTATTTTATAGCTTCAAATTCTTCCTCACACTTTTTATTCTACTGATACAAGCTCAATCTTGAAGTTCAGTTCTTTTCCTGCCATCTCATGGTTTGCATCGAAAGTGATTGTTGTCTCTTCCTTAGCTGTTACCTTTACCGGAAATGGCTGTCCATACTGATTGGACAGGTAAACCTGCTGTCCCACTTCAAGGTCTTCAGATCCCGGGAGTTCTGCAATCTCTACTGTGAAGATAGCTTCCGGATTCGGCATTCCATAAGCTTCTTCCGGCATCAGATGGATGTCCACTACCTGACCAACTTCCATATCAGCTACTGCTGCGTCAAATCCTTTGATCATCTGTCCTGCACCACATACGAACTCAAGCGGCTCTCCACGATCATAAGAAGAATCAAACTGAGTTCCGTCATTGAATGTTCCTTTGTAATGTGTACGGCATTTCTTTCCAACATTCTTTCCTTCCATTGTAGTGTGTGATCCGCATCCGCCACCGCAGCTGCTTCCACAAGAATGTCCCTCTTCATGATCTCCACAGGAATGTCCTTCCTCATGGTGATGATGATCACATGTAGCTCCTCTGGATACAAGCTCACCTTTCAGGTATGCCTCTACTGCCTGATCTGCGTCTCCCTGAGCACCTGAACACAATTCAACGCCGGCCTCTGCAAGTGCTGTCTGAGCTCCGCCACCGATTCCACCACAGATCAGAACATCTACATTCTGTCCTGCAAGCAGTCCTGCCAGTGCTCCGTGTCCTTCCCCATTAGAACCGATCACTTCACTGGAAACCACCTTATTATCTTCTACTTCGTACACTTTGAAAGTCTCTGTCTTTCCAAAATGCTGGAAAATATTTCCGTTGTCATAAGTTACTGCAATTTTCATTGTAAAATCCTCCGTTTCAAAATTCCCTGTCAGACTAGTATAATCCATTACGCAGGTAAAAGCAACCTTTGTGTAAATGCGACGTTGCGCTTTGTAACAGTTACTGTTCACACAGTGTGCGACCAGCAACGCAAACAGTATCATTGACACAATCTCCTCAAGACACTATACTTGTTATAAAACTTACTCCAAACCATCAGAAAGTGAGCACGACCATGGAATATGAACACATTACCCATTCCTTTGAACCAATATATAATGAAGACTCCGAGATTCTGATTCTTGGAACTCTTCCTTCTGTAAAATCACGGGAAAATAATTTCTACTACGGACATAAACAAAATCGATTCTGGAAATTGTTGGCGAAACTTTGTGAGGAGGAAACTCCGCAGACAGTTGAAGAGAAAACGGCCATGTTGCTCCGCCACCATATCGCCATCTGGGATGTTATTCAAAGCTGTGACATCAAAGGCTCCAGTGACAGCAGTATCAAGAATGTGACACCAACTGATTTGAAACAAATCTTAGATCATTGTCAGATTCGACAAATCTATGCAAATGGAAATAAAGCCGGAGCTCTTTATAAGAAATATCAGCAGCCGCTGACCGAAAGAGACATCCTTGTGCTTCCTTCCACCAGCCCGGCCAATGCCGCCTGGTCACTGGATCGTTTGTACGAAAAATGGAGTGAGATACTGAGGTGAATTATATTGCCTCAGTTCTCACTCCATTTTTATTCGAATAAATTACTATTTCAAACAACTTAGATTATTCGCTAACCTGCGCTCTTCTCTGCTCAAACACTGCTGCCAGTCTCGGCAGAATCTTATTGCATGCCATCGTGTATGCCGCGCCAAATACATTTGCCCCAATACGAAGCGCTACCGCATACGGCATTCCGAACAAGCCGGATGCAATCGACAATGCACCAAATGTATTAAATGCTGTCTGCCATGCATACCCTGCAGAATATCCGACTCCGATTCCTCCGATCATTCCGATGTATGGATACATTGACTCCGGAAGCACCAAATACAGGATAACAAATAACAGACATCCTACTATATTAAATGCAGCTCTCTTTCCTGCTCGTTCTTTACAGTCATCTGGGAATGGAAGACAAACAGACATGCTTGCGATCCCCGCCCACATTGCTCTCGGAAGTCCAAGCAATGACATAAATAACATTGCACTGGAAACAACTAATGAAAGACGAATGTACCATCTGTTTCTTGCGGAGTTAATATTGAACTCGCGAAACAAATCAAGAAATGATCTTCTATACGGTCTGTTCTTCTGATTCTTATAGAAGATTGCCATACACAATACCATTCCAACCAAAAGGCCAGCCACGCGATACAAGTACTCCTGTCCAGTCACATCATATCCTTGAAGAAGAAGATATCCAAGAACAAATGTAGAATGATTGTACATGATCACATTGTGACATCCCAGAATCATAAGAAGCAAAATACATACTATATTAATAAAGAATGCCGGAACCGGTGACACCATATTCGAAAGCTTCGGTCCTGCAATCAATGTTCCAAAGATTCCGACGATGGAGGCCAATCCGTGCGTTGTACGAATCCCAAAATCTGCCTGCCGAAGAACAAGCACCGCAAGAAGCACTGTAACGCCTACTACACTGTTGTTATTCCCTGTGAAATGACTGTATAAAGAAACTACCGCCACACAAAATGCCATTACAAGATAGACTTTAAAATTATAAATAAGAATGTGGCGATACCTTTCCTTCTTGTCTTCTGTCGCTTTGATCAGCTGCTTAGATGCAACTGAACTGAGCTGTAATTCCTGATAAAATGTCATATATCTCTTCCTCCCACTGTTATTTTTTCTTCAAAAGATCAACGAGAAACTATAATACAAATCCATCTCGGAGTCAATAAAAACTTTATTAAAGTTTTCTGATAAATCTGAATTATTCAAACAATATATAGAATTTAATTTTTAGACTTTACAAAACGCAGGCTCTATGATAAGATAGTTTGTGTCGAGCGGAAGTGGCGGAATGGCAGACGCGCTAGATTCAGGTTCTAGTGGGAGTTTATCCTGTGAGAGTTCAAGTCTCTTCTTCCGCATTGCTGACGAAAGTCGAGAAACCTTATTAAATCTAAGGTTTCTCGTTTTTTTATGCTTAATTATCCCATCCATTTTTCGCAAAAACTTTATTCATCCGCAGCGCCCCCGATCAACTCTTCCATCCGAAATAAGCCGTCTTCTAATTGTTTCTTAGACTTCATAAGCCATTTATCCAATATTACAAGCGCACCTTTTTCCTTTTTAATATCTCATAAATGATGATATACTTATTTACAACAACCGTTAAAACTTTTTATATCAAACAAGGGGGAAAACAGATCATGAAAGGAAAATACTTAAAAAAATGGATGTCTGTCTTTTTATCAACAGCACTGGCAATCAGCAGCATTTCAGGTTGCGGAAATTCAGACAAAGAACCTACAGACTCCACAGACAAATCTGCGAACGAAACAACAGATACAGCAAATAAAGACACCGCATCGGACGAAGCATCTGATGTACAAGATGGCGATACGCCTCTGATCGGATCATGGATCGATCTTAGTTACGGTATACAAGTGAAAATTGAAAAAGACGGAACTTTTGTCGTTTGGAATGATGAACAAACAGCCAAAGGAACGTACACATACGAAAACAACTATTTAGTAATGACATCAAAAGACGTCCAAAACGAAGAAAAAGGATATGTGAAACTTTCAGATGATCATTTTGCGTTATTTACTTCTGACTCTATGATCCTAGATTACACTACTGATTGTTTTGTACGCAGCAGCGCCGCTGACAAATATGATCCTGCAAAAGATTTTAGCAGATATAACCAGGCATGGACTATAGCATCCGGTCCTGACCAATTTGTAATCAACAATGAAACATACGACGCCAACGAACTGTATATTATTTTAACAGAAGGAAACCGATTGAGAATAGGAAAACCTGAAAAAATCGGCGATTCTAACTACGAAGTACTGACAGAAGGTCTGATTGAGTTTTCAGATAACTATAATAAGCTGGAATTTATTTTCAGCGATCCTTTTACAGGACAAGACGGAACTGACTACAGATCCGAATTAAAAGACGGTCAGTGGATCATTTCCCCTGAAGGAGAGATTGCCGACAATCCTCAGCTTGTTTTATCACCTTTGTAAAAATGCTCTAAGGTGATCATTGCAATCATCAGAAGCGCCAAAAGTACGTTCCAAGATTGACAGACGCTCACCACGTAAAAAGGAGCTGTCAGTAAATACTGTTTTTTAGCTGCTAAATCTTAAAATAAGAGAATCTCCTACAGAAATCAACATTTTTGATACTTGATCTTCCATGGGAGATTCTTATTTTTTTGTATATGTTTTCGAGCGCCCCTTCAAGATGATAATTGAACGTTCCTCTCTACTTTATGTCAAATCCTCTTCTAATCGCCTCTATGTATTGTTTTTCACCATCGAACAT
>OGRT01000082.1_pt1 | contig 105903 bp, 82 predicted proteins | sample 1553581 | NCBI WGS metagenome assembly OGRT01 (sample SAMEA2580113, study PRJEB22360) | human gut metagenome | biome: human gut; feature: human-associated habitat; material: faeces | place: Denmark | collected 2008/2010
TCATAAAAGCAATACAGCAGCTTCCCGTTGTTTCATCACCGCTTGGAACCTTCCAGTTTGTACAATAAGAATATACATACGTTCCATTTATTTTATTAATTTCACTATCCTCAAACAAATAATACGGGTCTAATTCTTCCGGGTCTGATACCAGACTGCACATATCTTCACCCAGTTTCACTACGCGCGCCGACTTTGGATGCTCACTATCCGTACCCGTTCCGCCGCCAAAATATAAATAACCAGTTCCGTCATCATCAACAAGAACCGCAGGATCAAACAACCACGGTACTTCACTTGAGGAACAATTTGGGGTATCACGAGAAATCAGCCTTTTTCCACTTGGATCTTCCCATGGTCCTAACGGGGATTTTGAACGCAATACGCCAATTCCGTCTCCACCATTTGCAAAATAGAGATAAAACATAGTTCCATTTTTTTCTTCCCGTTTACAAATCGTTGGCGCCCAGGAATGTTTTGCCCATGTAGCCACTTCATTTACCTTAATAGTTCCATGATCTGTCCAGTTTACCAAATCCGCAGATGATATACAGCGCAGTTCACATGTATTGTATGAATTAGAAATTACATTACCTTTTGAATCCGTTTCCATTTTATCTGCTGTACCAAAAACATACAATCTTCCATCATATTCAACCGCCGTCGGGTCAGCCATAAAATCCTGTGTAATCAATGGGTTATTTCCAATCATACCTTTCTGTTCACTAAAACTTTTGGTCAATTGCAAATTATCCGTGTTTGCATCCTGTTCTTCAGATGGTGTGTAAGGGTCATAGCTTTTTTTCTCACCGGCAGAAACTGTATACTTGACATAAATCTTACTAATTTCCAAATCATCAATATTTACACCATAGGATGGTCCTTTAAAAAACAATTGTCCGGCTGCCGTCGTCGCCTCCAAATCATACAACAGCTCAATTTCACCACCAGTAAATCCAACCTCGTCATTGGTGTTAAATACATTGGAGTTCGTCGTCTGGCTATCATCAACAAGCCAGCTTCTGAATCCTTTTGTGCCATGATAAGTTCCTTTAAGCATTACGCTAAGAACTTCTCCTTTATTTATATTTTCCTTCAATGGAAACTGAAAATTCTCAGCATCCTGTATATGAAGTGTTTTCGTCTCTGAATCATAAGAACCAGCCTCACTGGCATTATTCATCCGGCATGTTGAAAGGTCTATCTCTTCATATCCTTCCGGCACATCCGACGCCGGAGTCTGGCTCGGCTGTGCCGTATCACTCGGTTCTGTCTTGGATGTATTATCCTGTGTCGCCGCAGGCGTCACTGTCGGTGTACTTTCTGTCTTCCTCGGATTTTTTGTGGTTTGCGGCACTTTCGTATTTGTAACATTTGTTTTTTTCGCTCCCTGCGCTCTAGCAACTTTCACTTTACATTTCAAGTGGTAATTCTTCTTTTTTGTCTTTACCTTAGCTACAACAACTGCCGTTCCTATTTTCTTTCCCGCAACAGTAACTTTGTTCTTTTTCTTTTTCGTTAATGTAATTACCTTTTTGGTTGTTTTCCACGTTGTCTTTAAAATCCCTTTACCCTTTATACGAATCGTTTTTTTCTGTCCTTTCTTCAGCGAAAGCACTTTTGTCTGCATTTTCGGTGCCGCTTTAGCACTTACCTCGTTCTCCATTCCGAGCGTGGTAAGCATCAATGCCGCTGCCATTCCACATGCAATTACTGATTTTGTTTTTCTTTGCATAAAAAAACCTCCTTTTTGAAATTGTTTTTTATGATTTAATCATAACATATAAAAAAGAGAGGTTTCCATTCTACTTTTTTTGCTTCTATTGTAATTTTTGTGCATTCTTAATTTTTTCTTTTACGACGAAAATCTGAAGGCGAAATACTCATTTTCTTCTGAAAGACTTTAACAAAATAACTTTCACTGGAAAAGCCGCATTCTTTCGCAATTTCCTTTATCGTTTCATTACTGCTTGCCAAAAGCTCCATTGCATAATTCAGACGAACTTTGAGAAGATATTTAACCGGTGTCATACCACACTCCTGTTTGAACACTCTCGTCAGATAATTCTGGGACACGTGCAACTCTTCCGCTACTTCCAAAATACCATCAATTCTTTCAAATCGTCCTTCAATTATTTTCATTGCCTCTAATACCATAGGTGAAAACTTGTATCGTTCTGTCAATATCTCATGTGACAACTTGCACAAAAAATCATATGCTCCGGCAAACATCAAATACCGGCTGTCTAACAGAGACAATCTCCGTTTTATAATCAAATCTACCATGCTCGTAATCGCCATGCTGTTCGGCGGCATGTAAAATACTATTCCTGCCTTTTCAAGTATTTGATTGCAATATTTCTTAGTCTGTTTCGTAACAATAAACATAATCCAGCAGTACCGCCATTTTTCTTTTGTTCCAGGCTCCGGATACCGTTTTGTCTTCGACGGTTCAAAGATAAGAGCAGCGTGATTTTTCCCACATACATGTTTAATTCCCTTTTCATCTTCTACAATCCCACTTCCTTGTATTGTATACAAAAATGTGTATGTATAAATAGGTCGTTCATTGTGCTTAGTAACTTTATCCGGATACCACTCTGTCTCTACCCCAAGCGCAGTAAGCCTGAGTGGTCCCTCCAAAGTTTCTTCCTCACTCAAATATTCAAAACCAAAATGAAAATCATGATCAAACATTTACATCCCTCCTCAAAACATCTAAAAAAAAAACAGCCGACACATCTATATATATGCCAACTGCAAAAAACGGAGAAGGAGGGATTTGAACCCTCGCGCCGCTATTAACGACCTACTCCCTTTCCAGGGGAGCCCCTTCGGCCAGCTTGGGTACTTCTCCATAAAAAACGGAGAGGGTGGGATTCGAACCCACGCGCCCTTTCGGACAAACGGTTTTCAAGACCGCCTCGTTATGACCGCTTCGATACCTCTCCGGGTCATTCGGCTCATCTTTTGAACTTGCCGCGCTTCATCAGCGCAAGATGTATTCTATCAGAGCTTTACAGGAATGTCAACACTCTTTTTCATTTTTTTTACTTTTTTTGTAAAAAGCCGATTTTTTGTTGAAAACAGCCGGTTCCCGACCTAGAAAAAACATGTCCAAATCCTTTAACTGTGCAGATATTTTTCTGCAAGCGGAAGATCTTCCGGTGTAGTCACTTTCAGATTGCGGTAGCTTCCCTCCGTCAGTTTCACCTGATGATCTGTAAACGTCTCCACCACCATCGCGTCATCCGTAATTTTGATTCCTTTTTCCGCCAGAGTATCTTTTTGTGCTGCAAGCCGGGCATAGGCATCATAAATCAACCCAAACGAAAATGTTTGAGGTGTCTGCACCTGCCATACGCGATCCCTGCGGGGTGTCGTTTCCGCAAAGCCGTTTTCATCCGCAATTTTAATCGTATCCTTTACCGGCACTGCAGCAACACACGCATGATATTTTTGGGCATCCTGAAAACACCGTTCCAGAATATCCTCCGATACCATTGGTCTTGCTCCATCGTGAATAAACACAATTCCCTCTGTCGCTTCTTTTGGCAGATCGTCCTTTACCGCCTTCAGTCCCATCCAGACGGAATCATAGCGTTCTTTTCCACCTGTGATAACCGAAGCAACCTTCTGAAAGCCATAGGGACGCAGAATAGTCTCCTGACAATAGGAAATCTGTTCTTCGCTGCCGACAGTCAGTATGATCTTATCAATCCGCGGAGAACGTTCAAAAGCAAGGAGCGTATAGTACAGAAGCGGTTTCCCGTCTATTTCGAGATACTGCTTTGCAATCTTTGTCCCCATTCTTTTCCCGGAGCCTGCTGCCAGTACGATTGCCGTACAGAATGTTTTTTTCATCAGATTCTCTCTCCCAGTTTCAGATTCGGCACTGCGTTTAAGTCCCAGCCATGCCGGACACCCTTTAAATACTCATAATATCCTGCCGCCCCGATCATTGCAGCATTATCCGTACACAAAATCGGAGATGGTCTGAAAAACTTCACGCCCTGTTTGCTGCACGCACTCTCCAGCGCCGCCCGCAGATGGCTGTTTGACGCAACACCTCCTGCAATCGCAAATTTGTCCACATGATACCGTTTTACAGCATCCATCGAGTGTTCTACCAAAACGTCCACCACTGCTTTCTGGAAAGAAGCGGCGACGTCAGCCTGATTGATTTCAATGCCTTTCATCTGGCATCCGTTCAGATAGTTCAAAACAGCAGACTTTAAGCCGCTGAAACTGAAATCATATACGTTGTCTGCGATTTTGGCACGCGGAAATATAATTGCCTCAGGATTGCCTTCGTTTGATACGCGATCGATTTTTGGCCCGCCAGGATACCCAAGTCCGATTGCACGCGCAACTTTATCAAAGGCTTCTCCGGCTGCGTCATCCCTTGTTTTTCCGAGGATTTCATATTCCCCGTAATCCTTTACCCGGACGAGATGGGAATGTCCACCCGATACGACGAGACATAAAAATGGCGGTTCCAGTTCTTTATTTTCAATATAATTGGCGCTGATATGCCCCTCGATATGATGCACACCGACAAGCGGCTTGTTCGCAGCAAATGCAATTGCCTTTGCTTCCGCCACACCGACTAAAAGCGCTCCGACCAGTCCCGGCCCGTAGGTCACTGCGACCGCTGTAATATCGTCCAGCGTACAGCTTGCGTCCGCAAGCGCCTTACGGACAACCTGATTTATCTTTTCAATGTGCTTGCGTGACGCAATTTCCGGCACTACGCCGCCGTAAAGCGTATGCAGGTCAATCTGCGAATAAATGACGTTGGAAAGCACTTCCCTGCCGTTTTTGACGACAGCTGCCGCCGTTTCGTCACAGGAGCTTTCGATTGCCAGTATGAGCACATCTTTTTCTTTTGTATCTGTCATGTCCTTACGCCTCATTCTTCCTCAAATGCAAGATCCTGGGTCCATCCGTCCTTTGCCGCAAAGGAATCCGGAAATATTTTGCGCACGCCGCCCATAAATTCCTCCGGATGCACCAATGACGGACTGTAATGGGTAAGCCACATCTTTTTCACCTGTGCACGCTTCGCCATGTCCGCAGCTTCCAGAAACGTCATGTGCTTATGTTCTTTTGCCTTATCTTTCTTTTCCGGCTCCCCGTACATGCCCTCGCAGATAAAAAGATCCGAACCTGCCGCATGCTTTACAATGCCTTCCGTAGGTCTGGTATCCGTACAGTAAGTGACCTTCAGTCCCTTTCTGGCTTCTCCCATGACCATATCCGGCGTATAGATTTTCCCATCCAGCTCCAGTGTCTCACCTTTCTGCAGCTTGTTCCAGTAGCGTCGCTCAATTCCGAGCGCTTCCGCCTTATCCAGCTGGAACTTGCCTGCACGGTCAATCGAAAGACTGTATCCATAGCAGACAACATTATGATTGACCCGAAAGGCTTCTATTCTCAGCCCATCAAAACACAGGGTCTGTTCATTTTCTTCAAATTCAATACATCTGATTTCAAACGGAAGCTCCGGTGCAATCACACGGAGCGCATTCACCGTCCTGGTAAGCCCTTTGGGACCGATTACCGTCAAGGGTTCTGTCCGTTCTGCATTTCCCATTGTTAAAAGCATTCCAGGCAGCCCGCTGATATGATCTGCATGAAAATGAGTAAAACAGATCACGTCGATAGGCTTTGGGCTCCATCCTTTTTCTTTCATCGCAATCTGTGTACCCTCTCCACAGTCGATCAGGATACTTTTTCCATTATAACGAACCATCAGAGACGTCAGCCACCGATATGGCAGCGGCATCATTCCTCCGGTTCCCAAAAGACAAACTTCAAGCATTCTGTTCCTCATTTCTAAATGATAAAATATCTGTTTTTCATTCAGAGAAGCTCTGTCGCTTCCTCTTCCTGCGGTGCAATCAGAAAGCTTTTCTTTAACTCCAGATAGCATGCCTCACACAGGTCAAATCTGACTTTTGTTCCATCCATTGCGCTAAAATAGCCAAACGTCTGACATACCTGCAGGCAGCCTTCTTTCAGCACTCCGTTCTCTACCTTCAGCTGTTTTCCGCATCGGTTGCAGACAACAGACTGCAGCACAGCTTCATCCTGTTTCCATTTCCGCATGGCAACCTCCTTTTCCTGCTCATTGTAGCGCTTCTTATGCACAATAAACAGCGGTAAATTATCCCTGCGTTTCCTGCTTTTTCCATAAAATCAAAGCATCTTCCTTCGGCGAATCATAAAAATTGGGACGCACGCCCTCGTCCAGAAATCCAAGCTTATGATATAGTCCGATTGCAGCCTCATTGGATCTGCGCACTTCGAGCGTAAAATTTTTCACACCCCGTTTTTTGCCGTTTTCCATCAAAAAAAGAAGCAGCTGTTCACCGATTCCCTGCCGTCTGAGGGTCTGATCCACCGCAACGTTGCAGATGTCCGCATCCTCAAAGGACTGCCACAGTCCGCAGCAGCCGACCAGCCTGCCATCCAGCCACGCGCCCGCATACCACGCATTTTTATCTTCCAGCGCGTCTTCCCACGCTTTTTTGCTCCACGCTTCCTTTAAACAGGACGCCTCCAGCTCTGCTGCTTCCTGCGCAGATGTTTGCGGAAGCTGTCCAAACACAAGCGCGCCCTTTTTATTTTCCGTGTCCGTTTTTACACTCATTTGGTGATCCCGGCTTTCATCAGCTCGCGATGCACCTCGTCCGCCTCCATCCGTTCACGCTCTGCCTGGGACATGCGCAGATATTCCGGTGCAAAATCGTCGGAGCTTACCGTTTTTCCTGCTGCCGCCAAGCTTTGTCCTAAGACAGCAACACACGCCGCACGCTGTCTGTTGCAGCTTGCAGGTGCAAATTCACACTGCTCCTGCAGGATTTCCTGCACTTTTTCCCGATAGACCGGAACACCATCCCCCAGCAGAACCACTTTTTTGCCGTATTTTTCGCATTCTTCTTTCAGTCTGCCCGCAAGCTCTTCTACAGAAATCGCGCACTGTTCCTGGATCACCTGCATCTCACCGTTCACAAATGTATAAATTCCAGTATATACCTGTCCTCTGCGCGCATCCATCATCGGGCAGATCAGCTGTTCACAGCCGTACAGGTTATAAGCGAGGGCATCCACCGTCGGTACTGCTGCCAGCGGAATATCCAGTGCAAGTCCGAGCCCCTTCGCCGTCGCAGAGCCGATTCTCAGCCCTGTAAAGGAGCCGGGACCTGCCGCAACCGCAATCAGATCAATGCTCTTTAAATCGAGATCCACCATCCTGCGCAGTTCATCCAGCATCGGAAGCAGCGTCTGGGAATGTGTTTTTTTGTAATCCGTCGTGTATTCCGCAATCAAAACATCATCCTGTATCAATGCAACCCCAGCCACAAGGCCGGAGCTGTCCAGTCCAAGCACCTTCATGCTTCCACCTCCGTCACTGTAATTTTCCGGTAATCAAAGCCTTTTTCCAGGTCTTTTTCGATTCGGATTTCAGTATATTTTTCCGGCAGGATCTCTTCGATCAGGTTCGCCCACTCAATCAGGCAGACACCGTCCCCGTAAAAATAATCCTCATAGCCGATTTCGTCCATTTCCTCCACATCGCCGATGCGGTACACGTCAAAATGATACAGCGGCAGGCGTCCTTCCTCATAGACCTGCAGAATCGTAAAGGTGGGGCTGTTGACCGCCTCTGTGATGCCAAGTCCCTCTGCCAGTCCCTGTGTCAGCACGGTTTTGCCAACGCCAAGATCGCCTACCAGCGTGTAGACAGTTCCCGGTTCTGCAGCTTCACCGAGCTTTTTTCCAAATGCGAACGTATCGTCCGCACACAAACTTTCGATGATCATCGCTACCTCTTTTCTGCCGCCTTTTAAGAGCGGATCTGCACCTTTCCAGGCTCCATATGGGAAGAAATCATTGCAATTACCGCAGACTGTTTCTCGCCCAGATCCTTTCTCGGGAAAATGCTGGCATGGATTTTGTCTGTATACAAAATCAGGCTTTTGCCTGTGGAAACCGCGCGGTACATATCTTCCCATTTCTGAAACTGCTGCGTCTCCTTCTGGGAAACCTCCACGCCCTCTTCGGTCATCTTATAATGAAGAGGCTCCTTAAAAACGGGAAGCAGCGCCTGTTTCTGCGCACGCAGCCATAAAGACACCGGCTGATACAGTAAAACCACCGCGCCGAAAATCACATAAATCGGATACCGCTGCATCATGCCTGCAACAATGCCGAGCGCGCCTGCTGTACTTCCCAGAATCCCCGCAGCCTTTGTAAAAGTATGGCGGAGCATATAATCGTATAACGCATTCGCATCCACATGTACGTCAAATTCCAGTTCCATCGCTTCCTCCTGCGTCTCTTTCTTACCTTTATCAGATTACAACAGAAAAAGAGGACGGTCAAGCAAAACCGCCCTCTCAAAAGGTATGCATATGCCTGTTGCTGCAGCGTTGACTATCTATCACGCTTTTGATTTCCGGATCACTCGTCTCCGAGATCCGGCGTATCGCACAGGATTACTGTAGCTTTGTGTTTCCCTTCTGTTTCGAAAATCAAAAGCTCGTTTTTGCCGGGCTTTAATAATGCGCCAGGCAGATAGAGGCGGCGCTGGGGACCTTCTTCCCAAAAGCGTCCGAGATTAAAGGCGTTTACAACCACGAAGCCCTTGCCCCAGCCTGTCATATCCAGGAACGTATCGGCAGGCTCGTCTACGTTAAATTCTACCTGATAAAAGGCAGGAAGTCCTTCTTCATAACCGGCTTCAAAGTTCAGCTGATCCAGGTTCGTCATGGGCAATGCATACTGCTTCCAGTTATGCTGTGCAAAACGGTCGTTAATCATAACGCAGCCGTCGATCCCTTTTCTCTGCCAGTTTAAGTACGGTCCGTAGTTGACGCGTCCCATGTTCTCCACCAGAATGTCGAGGTGCATATTTTTCCCATGGAACGGTCCTACCTCATGACGCACTTCCAGCTCCCGGTCGTATGCTGTCATCGCGCGCTGTTTATCAATAAACGCGATTGCGCGGTCCGCCGCTTTGAATAATTTCAGGCTGTTTAGCTCCGAGCTGGATTCCAGAACAGCAGAATACAGCATGTAGCCGTAACTCTGTCCCATCCGTTCCATCGCCTGCGGCGTTACGCTCTCCTGTGGCTGCGCCAGATCCGGCAGGGCATGGAACAGATCGGTCTTTGCCACAACAGGCGCTTCTCCGTATGCGCTGCGCTTTACCTGTGGTAAGAGTTCTACTTCCTGCTGTGGCTCAAACTCTGCGATCACCTTCTGGCATTTTTTATACTTTTCAGTAATCTGACCGTCCTCTGTCAGCAATGCATCATAATCGTAGGACGTTACATCCGGTGTCAAAAACTCGCCATAGTTAGAACCGTTCATGAAGCCGAAGTTCGTTCCGCCCTCCGCTACATACAGATTGACACTGCCGCCCTCCAAAACCTCACGAAGCTCCTTTGCCGCCTGATCTGCATCCGTTGTATGATGCTTTCCGCTTCTCCAGGCATCAAACCACCCTACCCACAGCTCTGCGCACATACAGGGACCGCCGTGATTATATTTTTTCAGACAGTCAAATGCGATCTTCCCTCTGCTGCCAAAGTTTGCCGTCGGAAACAGGTCCTCCACCGCTGTATTCTGAAAAATATCATCGGCCGGGCCATCCGACTGGAACAGTGGTACATCGATTCCGCCTTCGCGCATCATATCCCGCAGCGCCTTGATATATTTTTTGTCATTTCCAAAGGTACCGTATTCGTTTTCCACCTGCATCATCAAAACAGGTCCGCCCTGTGTGATCTGCAGCGGCGCAAGATAAGGCATCAGCACCTTGTAATAGTCCCGGACGTGACGCAGATACCGCTCGTCGCTCGTCCGCAGCGCCATATCGCCGTCTGCAAGCAGCCATGCCGGGAATCCGCCAAACTCCCATTCCGCGCAGATATACGGGGACGGACGCAGGATCACCCACAGTCCGAGCTTCTGCGCAAGCTTTACATAGCCTACAAGGTCTGTCAGCCCGTGAAGCTTTTTCCCGGTAAAATCAAACTCGCCCTTTTTCGGCTCGTGCAGGTTCCACGGTACGACCGTCTCTACAGTATTGCAGCCCAGCGCCTTTAATTTTAACAGGCGGTCTTCCCAGTATTCCGGAAGTACCCGGAAATAATGCATTCCGCCGGAAATAATCCGAAACGGGTTTCCGTCCAGATAGAACTGATCCTTAATTTCAAATGTGTGCAGCTGTTCCATTTTTTCTCCCATTTCTGCGCACGTTTTTGCGCATGCCTGGTTTGTGTCAAGTGCGAGCAGACACAAATCTTTGCCCTCTCTTTATGCCAGTTTATTCATGCCGGAGTGCTTCAATCGGACTCAATTTTGCAGCCTTTTTTGCAGGATAGATTCCGAAGAAAATTCCAACCGCTGAAGAAAACAGCGTCGCGCCCAACACCGTAGACAGCTTCACCTTTGCAGAAAAGCCGATCAGACTGCAGACGCCAAATGCGCCCAGTACGCCCAGCAAGATTCCGATCAATCCTCCCAACAATGTAATAATTGCAGATTCGGACAAAAATTGCAACAGTACAGAACCGGTTCTTGCACCGAGCGCTTTACGGATTCCGATTTCCCGCGTCCGCTCCGTAACTGATACGAGCATGATATTCATAACACCAATGCCGCCCACCAGCAGAGAAATCGCCGCTACCAAAACAACAAAAATCGTGATATAATTCAATACGCTGTTGACCTGGGCAAGCGCATCGTTAAAGCTCTGCACTAAAATAATTCCCTTTCCGCGCACATTATGGCGTTTTTCCAGAAGGCTCACACTGTCCTTTGCGATCTTCGAGGTATATTCATTGCTTTCCCCAATAATGTAAAAGTCTGAAAAATCACTCACATAATAGCCGAAGGTTTCCAGCGTCGACAGCGGGATCTCCATGGACTGCATTCCTCCGCTCGTCATATTGATCAATGCGGCGCTGCTATCCTGCCGGATACCGATCACTTCAAATTCCTGGGAAATACCGTCGATATCCAGATTCAGCGTCATTCCGACCACATCCGTCGTACCAAATAACGTCCTCGCCGTGCTCTCCGGGATCACGCAGACCTTTTTTGCCCCATAATAATCATTTTCTGTAAAGAAATGTCCTTTGATGATCGGGTCTTTGCTATAGTCCTTCAAGCCAGCCGTCCCGCAGCTGAGCATGATATCAAAGCTTCCCTTCCGGGTACTCGTGGAACCATATACATTATAGACCGGCGTAACACTTTTTACGTGAGCCACCTTTTCCTGAATTGCATCAAAATCTTCTTCATTGAAGGAAACCTGTTCCTCCTGATTTTGCTGCATATCCGTATAAATTGCGACCTGTCCGCCAGCCATATCGTTTAACTCGCCGTTTACCTCTGACTTGATGCCGTTTCCGACCGAAATAATCATAATGACAGAGGAAATACCGATGATAATACCCAGCATCGTCAGAACAGACCGCCCCTTATTGCTCCTGATGTTCATCAGCGCAATTTTGATATATTCCCAAACCTGTGACATATATTCTCCTTTTGCTTACTGCATCACAGGATTTACCTGCAGTCCTTCCATCAGATCCATATCCGAGGAAATCACAACAGTATCCCCCTCGCTGATTCCTTCTTTGATTTCAACATCCGTATCGCTGGAAATCCCAGTTACAACGTTCTGCCGCACAATCGCACCGTCTTTCACCAGATAGCAGAAATCACCGTTCTTATCCGTGTTGACCGCCTCATAGGGGACGAGCACGACGCCCTCTGCGGAACCGGTCAGGATCTCCGCCTTTCCTTCGATGCCGAGGAAAATATTGCCGTCCGGATTTTCGATCGTCACATCCGCATAAACGACCGGTGTATTCTGGGCGTTATTCTGGGCAACGCGGTTGATCCGGCTCACCGTTCCCGAATAGGAAACGCCTGCGACCGTCACCGTCGCGCTCTGTCCCTCTTTGACCTTTTCCAGATCATATTTGCTCAGTTCAACCGTTACCTGTACCGCGCTGCTGCTCTGGATGGTGAACAGCTCGCTGCCCTTTTCCACGCGGCTTCCGGCTGCAGTCTTAATCCCGCTGATGATTCCGTCAAAGTCCGCAATAATGCCTTCCTGCGCCTTTTCCAGATCGGAGGCTGCCTGATCGGCATTCAACCTTGCGCTTTCTACGCTCGCCTCTTTGCTCTTTTTATCATAGCCGTTTAAAATGCCGTTCTCGGAGGAATCTTTTTTGCTCTCGCGTTTCTGAATTTCCTCCTGCATATCCTCCAGCTTTTTCTGCTCAGCGTCAATCAGGCGCTGCTTCTGCAGAATCTTTTCGTCGCTGTCGATCATACTCAGCTGGTTCGCCACATCCGCACGCTGACTGTTGATATTGTCAATGACTTCACTGATGGACTCCGTATCGCCGCCGTATGCCTGCTGCTCGGAAAGCTTCCGGTTCTGATAGTTCTGCTCCTGCATCAGCTTCTTGTCCCATTCGTTTAGATCCTTGCGCTTTGCGTTCTTGTCATCCTCCAGCTCGTATTTCAGACCCTGAACGTACTGTTCCTGATCTTCCTTCATCTGTTTTAATTCATCGAGACCAATGGACGCGTCGGAATATTTATTCTGGTTTTCGTTGCTCTGCTGCAGAGCGCTCTGATAGCTGCCCTCGCTTGCTTCCGCATCCAGGTCTGCCTTTTTCTTCGTCAGCTCCAGATCCTCTGTGTCGAACGTTACCAAAACATCTCCCTTATGTACCGCGTCGCCCTCTTTGACATGGAGTGCCTGCACAATCGTGCCGACCGGCGCATAGTAGGTTTGCGTTTCCGCACTGCCCACCTTGCCGCTTGCAGAAAGCGTCTCCTCCACATCCCCGACAGCTGCCGCCTGACACAGAACGCTCGGAAGCACCTTGCTGCTGCTCGCTTTCACATACAGCCCTACGCCAATGACCGCTACTGCAGCAATCGCTGCAATCCATGCCTTGCGGTGCTTTTTCCCGGTTCCGGACGCCTTTTTGGCTGCCCGCTCTTTTTTCTTTGCTGCACGTTTTTCCTTTGCAGTCCGTTCTGTGCCGTTTTCCTGCGTGCTCTCCATTTTATCCATCTGATCGCTCATTTTCAGTCTTTCCTCTCATTTCTGCGCACGCTTTTTGCGCATGCCGAGTTTGTGTCAAGTGCGCGCAGACACAAATCCCGAGATTGAAAAAGATTATTTTTCAATCTTCTACCTGCTGCTCGAAATCCGCCTCGATTTTTCCGTCTTTGATGCGGATGACCCGCCTTGCCTGCGCCGCGATATCGTTATCATGGGTGATCAAAATCACGGTTCGTCCCTCGCGGTGGAGCTGTTTTAAAATGCTCATGATTTCTTTGGTGGAACCCGAATCCAGATTACCGGTGGGTTCGTCCGCCAGGATCACCGGCGGCGCCTGTGCAATTGCCCGCGCAATCGCAACCCTCTGCTGCTGTCCGCCGGACATCTCCGATGGCTTATGCGACATACGCTGTCCCAATCCGACCTTTTCAAGCGCCGCTTCCGCCAGCTCCCGGCGTTCTTTTTTGCCAACGCCACGGTAAATGAGCGGCAGCTCTACATTTTCCAGCGCCGTCAGATTCGCGATCAGGTTAAAGCCCTGAAAAATAAAACCAATCTCCCGGTTTCTGACGTCCGACAGTTCATCGTCACTCATGCGCGACACATCTTTTCCATGTAAAAAATAGGAGCCGCTGGTCGGCACATCGAGGCAGCCGAGCATGTTCATCAACGTCGATTTGCCCGAGCCGGAATGACCGATAATCGCCACAAATTCCTTTTCCTGAATGGATACCGACACATGATCCAGCGCCCGGACTTCGTTCTCACCGGGGTTATAGATCTTGCAGATATCCTTAACTTCCACAAGTGCAGCCATTGATTTGCCCTTTCTGTATTATTTGTATAATACAATAATACGGTTGTGCTTTTCTGTCAACCCACAGGTTTTACACATTGTAGTTCATTGTACCTGAATACCTTTGAAAAATCCCCCGTCTTTCATAAAATCTTTCTTAAATTTTTCCAAAGAAATCAGAACCCGGAGGGCAGGGTCCACTTTTTTGAAAAACAAAACCGCAGAGGATTTCGCCTCTGCGGTGCGTGGTGGGAATTTGTGTGGATTACGACAGCTGCTTTGCAGCCATGTAATCGATTTTTTTATTCATAACGATAGAATGCTCGCAGAGCGTGCATTTTATTATTTATGCGCTGCCTTTAAGATCGGGCTGAGCTTTTTGTAAACTAAAATAGTGATCAGCGATACCAGGCCGCCTTTTAAGAGGTTTAACGGTACAACACACATCAGCACCAGTCCGCTGATGCTGTGGATCGCCGGGTTAATCGCCGTTCCCATTCCGATGATCGCATCCAGCGGGATTCCGTACAGCTCAGAAAATTTCGGAAGCAGATAAATGGCATTGAAGCAGGAGCCAAACGCCGTCATGATCAGTGTACCCACAACGGTGCCGAGAATCGCCTGTTTTCTCGATTTTTTGAACAGGTAGATCACGGACGCAGGCAGCACCAGCATGCAGCTGATCGAGAAGTTTGCCAGCTCTCCGACGAACGCTGTGGAAGAGGGCTTTAACACAAGCTTGATCAGAATTTTACAAAACTCGATCATGACACCCGCCACCGGTCCGTATGCAAATGCACCGATCAGCGCCGGAAGCTCGGAAAAGTCCAGTCCGTAGAAGGACGGTGCGAAGGGAACCGGAAACTCCAGTACCATCAGGATCGCTGCAATTGCGGAAAATACGCCGATCACGACGATTTTTCTGGTTGCAAGGACACGCTCTGTGTCGTTATTTTTTTTCTTGACTGCTTTTTCAATGACATAGGCGATCAGAAACATCACCACGATCAGTGCAAGAAACTCCAATACAAATACTACGTTTTCAGATACGGTTTGCCATAAAGAACTCATTTTTAAGTCTCCTTTCGATTTGCAGGAAAGTTCTTTGCACAGCGATATGCCTGTCAGGGATCCTGCCAAAGGGCTTTTCCTTCACAGGATATCCCCTTCCTTGGGAACATAAAAAAACCCGGAAGAGAAATCTTCCGGGTCTGTGCGCTGTTTGCTTTGGGTTTCTTCTGCGTCGGCAAAAACGCATCAGAAAAAGCAATCGTCTTCTTCCATCCAGACTGTACTGTCGGCTTCGGAGTTTCCGTCTGCTCCCATTGCAGAAGGATCACCGAATCATGCCCCGCTGACTTATACAGCGAAAGGCTCGTGGGCTATACCACCGGTTGGGACTTGCACCCGACCCTGAAGAACTTTACCTTTATTAACGTGTTGAGTATATGACGTTTTTGATAAAAAATCAAGAGAAAATTTATTTTTTCTTATTTTTGATCCAGCCGCATCGTCAGGCCGATCCGTTTTTTGACCGGATCAACGTCCAGTACCTTTACATCCACGATATCCCCAACGCTGACGGCTTCCAGCGGATGCTTGATAAAACGGTCCGTGATCTGGGAAATGTGCACCAGTCCGTCCTGATGGACGCCGATATCCACGAATACACCAAAGTCGATGACGTTACGGACGGTTCCCTTTAACACCATGCCGGGCTTTAGGTCCTTCATATCCAGCACATCGCTGCGCAGGATCGGGCGGGGCATGTCTTCACGCGGATCGCGGGCGGGCTTTTCCAGCTCCTTCACAATATCGGTCAGCGTGATCTCGCCGATACCAAGCTCTTCCGCCAGCTTTTTCTTGTCCGGGATGCGGCGTTCCAGTGCAGAAACGGCTGCTGCCTTCTGGCCGCCGGATGTGCTGCTGCCTGCAGCGACTCCTGTCGACGTATTTGCAGCGTTCGATGCACCTGCGCCAGACCGCCCCGATGCGTTTGCTCCTTTTTTGCCGGTTCCGCTATTGTCTGCATCCAAAGTCATTCCCTGCATGGCTGCTGCCAGTGCGCGTCCCATCGCCGTATCCGTATTGCGGATGTTGAAGCCGTTTTGTCTGCGGTCCTTGCGGTTTGCTTTGTTTTTGGCGGACACATTCTGACGTGCAGCGTCGCCCGAAGTATTTTTGCTGTCAGCGCCCGATGTGTTCTGCGCAGCGCGTCCCTTTTTGGCTTCCGCCTGCAGCATGCGCACATCTTCCATGGAAAGCTCCAGTTTCTTTAACAATTCCATCGTCGCAGGATAGGACTCGGGATGTACGCTCGTCGCATCCAGCGGATTTTCTCCGTCCGCAATCCGCAAAAAGCCTGCGCACTGCTCAAATGCTTTGGGCCCCAGCTTCGGAACCTTTAACAGCTGCTTCCGGTTTGTAAAGCGTCCGTTTGCTTCCCGGTATTCTACGATATTTTTTGCAACCGTCTTGGAAATACCGGAAATGTACTCCAAAAGCGGAGCAGATGCGGTATTTAAGTCCACGCCTACCCGGTTTACACAGTCCTCTACCACACCGCCCAGGGCTTCCCCAAGCTTTTTCTGGTTCATATCATGCTGATACTGTCCGACACCGATGGATTTGGGATCGATCTTTACCAGCTCGGAAAGCGGATCCTGCAGACGGCGTGCGATCGAAGCCGCACTTCTTTGTCCCACGTCAAACTGCGGGAACTCTTCCGTTGCCAGCTTGCTGGCAGAATAAACAGATGCGCCCGCTTCGTTGACGATCACATACTGAACCGGCTTTTTCAGCTCTTTGATCAAATCGACGATCACCTGCTCGGACTCGCGGCTCGCAGTGCCGTTTCCCACAGAGATCAGAGAAATATCGTACTTGTCGATCAGCTTCTTTAATTCCTTTTTGGCTTCTTCTACTTTGTTCTGAGGTGCAGTCGGATAAATGACCTTCGTATCCAGTACCTTTCCGGTCGCATCCACAACAGCAAGCTTACAGCCGGTACGAAACGCCGGATCCCAGCCGAGCACTACATGTCCGGCGATTGGAGGCTGCATCAAAAGCTGTTCCAGATTCTTGCCAAAGACGCTGATTGCACCCTCTTCGGCTTTTTCTGTCAGCTCATTGCGAATATCGCGCTCGATCGCCGGGGCGATCAGACGGTCATAGCTGTCCTCAATCACGGCGCGCAGTACCGCCTCCGTCACTGGATTTTCTTCGGTAATTACTTTTTTTGCAAGGTACTGCAAAATACGGTCACGGGGTGCTTCCACCTTAACGGTCAGGAATTTCTCCGCCTCGCCGCGGTTCAATGCCAGCACACGGTGTCCCGCTGCCTTTTTGAGCGGCTCCTCGTACTGATAGTACATCTCATAAACACTCTGCGCCTTTTCATCCCGCGCGGTGCTGGTGAGCTTGCCCTCGTCCATCGTGATTTTCCGGATGTACATTCGGTAATCCGCTTCATCGGAAATTCCTTCCGCAAGGATATCCTGTGCGCCCTGCAGCGCTTCCTTTGTATCCGCTGCGCCTTTTTCAGGATTCACATAAGCAGCTGCCGCTTCTTCCAGAGAACCGGAAAATTTCTGTTCCCGGATCAGATCGGCAAGTCCGTCCAGCCCCTTTTCCTTTGCAACACTCGCTCTCGTCTTTCTCTTCGGACGGTAAGGGCGGTATAAATCCTCTACGACAACCAGCGTTTCTGCCGCCTGAATTTTATTTTTCAGATCGTCCGTCAGCTTGCCCTGCTCTTCGATGCTCGCCATAACGGAGGTCTTTTTCTCCTCCAGATTGCGCAGATAGTTCAGACGCTCGTACAGATTTCTCAGTACCTCGTCATTTAAAGAACCGGTTGCTTCCTTTCGGTATCTGGAAATAAAGGGAATCGTATTGCCCTCGTCGATCAGCTTGACCGCTGCTTCTACCTGCCAGCGCTCTACCTGAAGTTCCTCTCTGAGCTTATTTAAAATGTCCATGTCAATTTCCTTTCTGTCTGTTTGCTTCCTGCCTGCACTGCAGCGCGTCCTGGTCGATCAGCAGCGGTATATTTTACCAATCTGCGGCGCATCCGGCGCGCACATTCCAGTCCGAAACCATATTTGACAGCATACCAGAAGTCCCGTTTTTTGTAAAGCTTTCGCCCGGTCAGCACGCAGTCCTCATTCTCCGGATTTCATGAGCTGGTTTTCCCACGATTCATAGCCCTTTTGTCCCCTGCGGTCGGGAAAGCTGTAGTTTTTGGAAAGCCACTTTCCAAGATACGCCGTGTACTTTGCGCTGCCCGCCTCGTTTAAGTGCGCGTGGTCTGCATAATCCGTTGAAAAATCCAGCCCCATCTCCCGATAACGGGCAGGCGTATTAGTGTTCCAGAACAGCAGTCCATCTTTTTCTGCCAGCTGCCCAATGGAATTGTAAACCTCCTGATCCCTTTCCTCCAACAGATACGGTCCGGAAATCAGCGCAAGTGTAATGCCTTCTTTTTTTGTCAGCTCTACGATTTTTTCAAAATATTCCTTTGATTTTTCGGTCATTTCCTGCGATGTCGTCACATGGCTCATATCCGGCTCCGTCAGCTCTGCGTGGCGTTTTAGCGGCGTGTAGCCTTTCCAACGCTCCTGCGTTTTCCGATTCCAGACGAAATTCTGAAAATCCTCTGTCGTCAGCTGATCATATCTGGAATGATATTCCGTAAATCCAAGGAAAAAGTGACTTTGCTCCTCCTGCACGCTTGTATACACTGCTTCCAGCTTATTCAGGGATATCCGCATCCCGTCAAGGTTTTCATCTGCCCATCCCGGCTGGAAATCATCATAAAAACGACTCGGACAGAACATGTCCAGCACCACCAGCTTCGGCTTCTGGGTCTTCAACGCTTCTTTCAGATTATAATAGCTGTTCCAAAGCGGCTGCTCCGCGCCGGTCATCAGGTACGCTGCCATGCCGTATTCGTCCCAGAGCAGCTGCGTATTCACGTTGCAGTGAACGTGGCTGCTGCCCAGAAAAAGTACGTCGATTTTATTTTTCGGCTGCACATACAGATACCGCGCCTGATCGACTCCATGCGGCGATTTGACACACAGAATCCGATTTAAATTGCTCAGTAAAAGGAGCACCAGACACAGAAAAATGCCCCCTCGAATCCACTTTTTTCTCATTTTATTCTCCATTCCGCAGGCGCTTGCGCCGAAGGAATCGCGAGGCGAACATCCAGTTCGGCTCTGCAATCCCAGCTGCTTTGTGACGCCTGCGGCACAAATAGCAGTGTGAAAAATAAGCGATCACGCTTATTTTTCCCATTAATCCCCCACACGCCTTAAAATTCCACATAAATAAATCCGGACGGGTCAAAGCCCTTTCCATATTGCCCGACCACGAACACTGCGCCGATCAAAAACAGACAGATCGCCCAGCGCACCGGAAGCGGCATCCTATAAATCCAGACTGCCGGCTCCTGTTTCTTTTTTTCAGAAATCAAATCGATTCCAAGCAGCACTGCAATCCCAGCGACTGCAATGAAAAACTGCGTTTTTTCCAATCCCATCGTGAACAAAAACTGTCTCCAGTACAGAAATCCGTTCCACCTGGTAAACATATTTTTCAGACAGATCACTGCCATCGATACCGATTCGCTGCGGAAAAAGATCCAAAAACACATCACCGTAAAAAAGGTCAGCAGAACCGAAAGCATATGCCGCAGCTTTTCCAGGCCAATTTTTGCTTCCCCGAATACCGCTTGCTTCGCCTTTTTGTAAAAATCCTGCACGACCTGTCCGGCACCATGCAGCAGTCCCCATGCCAAAAACTGAGGCGCGCCGCCATGCCACAGACCGCTGATGAGAAAAACAAGCAGTATATTGCGCTGTCTGACTGCAAGTCCCTTTCTGCCGCCGCCCAGCGGAATATAAATATAATCCCGCAGCCAGCTGCTCAAAGAAATGTGCCATCTGCGCCAGAAATCCGTCAGGTTTCTGGCAAAATAGGGCTGCTTAAAGTTCTGGACCAGCTCAAAGCCAAATAGTCTGCCGACACCGACCGCGATCATCGAATAGCTCGCAAAATCACAGTAAATCTGAACCGCATAAAAGAGCGCCGCCATCAGCATCGTAAAGCTGTTGGCATCCTGATACATGCTGTAAACCTGATTTACGAGAATTTCCGCCCGCTGCGCGACGATCAGCTTCATCCCATAGCCGAGCAGCATCGCAATCAGCCCCTGCATGACCCGGTCGTAATTTAGAAGCTCACGCCGCTTTTTTTCCGTAATTTCTCTAAGCTGTCCCAGAAAATGGTCTCCACGCTCGATCGGTCCGCTCATAATGTTCGGAAAAAAGGAGAGAAATGCCGCAAAGCGCCAGAAGCTTTTTTCCGCAGGATATTTTCCCCTCGAAACGTCTATCAGATAGCCGATCGCTTCCAGCGTATAAAACGAAATTCCGATGGGTGCGACGAGTCCGAACTTCGCTGCAACATCCAGATGAACGATTTGCAGACCTCTTCCATATGTTTTGTTGATGATTTCATTCCAGACCGGCAGATATTTAAACACTGCCAAAAGAATCAGCTGAAAAGAAAGGCACGCTCCGATCAGCAAACGGCGCTTCGTCCTGTCTGCGCCTTTTTCCACTAAAAGGGCACAGCCCCACGTCAGACACACAGAACTCAGCAGCCAGATGCCCGCAAACGGATCTGCCCACTCGAAAAAGAGGATATTGAAAATCAGTAAAACTGCCAGCCGTCCCTTTTTCGGCACGGCATAAAATCCTCCTACTGCTGCCGCCAGAAAAGCGGCAAATGTAAATGATTGAAACGACAAGACTTTTCTCCCGGATATCGGGAAACCCCATTCCCGTATTTGTCCGTCGACCCCTCGGGCAAAGCCGGGTCGTTACGACAGTGCGGAATGGATGCAGGGCAGCTGGCTCAGCACCGCGTGGTTCGATCCATCTAACGAACTGCAGCTCCGTTTTGCGTAACGACTGGCTGTAAATCCGGTTTCTGAAAACTCCATTGCCCTGTTTTCTCCGAAACCGTTTTCTCATTTCCTGTTGAGAGTATTATATCCATTTTTTTCAGAAAGCGTCAATCGTTTCGTCCAAATCCTAAGAAAGACTTAAACTTTTGAGGGAAGCTGCAAGCAGCGTTCTTTAACGGTACACGATTTCCCGCTGGATCAGGAAGCTGATAAAGAACAGGAATACGTCCACCAGGATCTTAACTGCCACCTCCGAGCCACCCAGAACGCCATACAGCAGGCTGACCAGTCCGGCGCTTGCCAACATCTGCACGACTGCGAGCACAAAATAGCGCACCGCCGATTTCCACACTGCGCCGTTGCTTTTAAACACGACCCTGTAATTCAGGAAAAAGTTGTAGCCCGCCGACACCACGCGCGCAAGCACGGTCGAAACCACAATATAGCTGACAGCCTCCGGCATTCTTTCTTTCGTCAGGCTGCAAAACAGCGCAAACAGCACCAGATCGATGATGCACGATGACAGGGAAGAAAACAAAAATTTTGCAAATACCAGATAAATCCGGGCTGAATCCAGCAGCGGGTTGAAATGGCTGCCTTTGTTATCGTTTAAGTAAACCGTTTCAATTGGCACTTCGCGGATGCCGACCTTTTGCTCTCCTGCCTCCAGAAGCATGTAGGTTTCAAACTCGAACCGCTCGCCCTTGACGTTCATCAGATGGCGCATAAACGCAGCCGGAATGCCGCGCAGCCCGGTCTGGGTATCCGATACCGCCACGCCGCAAAGGTATTTGAGCACCTGACGTGTGATTTTGTTGCCCCATTCCGATTTTGCCGGGACGTTGTCCTGATCGAAATTCCGGCAGCCTAAAATCAGCTTTTCCGGCTCTTTTTCCATCGCTTCCATACATTTCTGAATGCAGGCGGGCGTATGTTGTCCGTCCGAATCCGCGGTAATCGCTCCGATCGCCTCCGGGTATCTGTTTAAAACTTCATTAAAAGCAGTTTTTAATGCACGCCCTTTCCCCAGGTTCACCGCATGAGTCAAAACAATTGCGCCGAGCTGTTTTGCCTGTTCAAACAGGTTCCGATACTCGTTTCCGCTTCCGTCATCCACCACGACGATTCTCTCGATTCCCGCTTCCTGCAGCGTCTGCAGCAGGCGGATCATTTTTTCATCCGGTTCATAAGCCGGTATAATGACCGGTATCCGTTTTTCCATTGTGTTCTCCATTCCAATGTTTTCCTTGCGTTATTTCTGTGTACCCTTACTCTGATGTTATCCAACGCCGTTTGATTCCTTTTATGGCTGTCCCTGTCGGCTTTCTTCCGCTCTTTCCAGTGTCAATGTCCCATCGTTCATTTGAATTCGATACAACGTTTTCCACGCAAATTCCTCTGTATAAGGCGCAAACAGCTCTTTTAACGCTTCATCCGTTTCATCTGCATATAAGTAGCCCGCATGGGAAGCCTGCACCAGCTCCCACACCTGTCCGGACGTGGTGTCTTCTCCGATTCCGCCAAACAGCACCGACACCGGAGACGCCTCAAACGAAATGTAGGTATTTCTGACCCACTGCACCGCATCCTGCGCATTTTTCAGATACAGCACCCGCATCCCGCTGCCCACGTCCTGTTTGGACATTTTTTCCAGAAATTCTTCCGACGCTTCCGTGATCATGTTCGACCGTGCCTGCAAATCGTCGTCTAAGCGCTGCCGGTAACCGATCATCCCGTCGTAGACAGCGCCCCAGTTTGCGCACAACAATACGGCTGCAGCCAGCGCTGCATAGGGCGAAATTTTCCCCCACAGTCTCGGACTGCGTTCCAGAAAAATACCGAACAGCAGATACAACGTTCCAACTGTAAACGGTGCGCTGTAGCGCTCGATCGACGCGATCATCCCGGTTGCTTCCAGATACTGGGTTTCTGTCGCAAAAATCGTCAGATGACTCACAAGGTTGATTCCGTAAAAAACAATTCCCGTCAGCGGCACATACACAAACAGGAAATTCCGCTCCGTTTTGGTCAGAAGCTTCCTGCGGTACAGCCATGCGATTCCGATCAGAAAAATCACAAACAGGGCAAGCGCTGATACACCAATCCAAGAAAATCCATCCCGATGCAGCGCCCGTGCTGCAAATGCTTCTGCATACGCATGCAACAGCTTCTGTACCGTTCCTTCAAGCAGGATCGGCAGGTTGCCCGACGCCATCGAAACCGCCGCCCCGGTCAGTTTTGCCACCCGCTTCATGAGCAGACAAAACAGCATCCAACTTCCTCCGCTGACGGCTGGAAGTGCTGTGATGCAAAGCAGCTGCCGTATTTCTTTCTTTTTGTCCGCTGCGCCATGCAGCCGCCAGAACCAGACAAAGACGAGGGCGAACGCCGCCCACAAAAATCCAACGGACTTTACGAGCACCAGAACGCCGAGATACAGGGCGATCCGCAGGTTGGAGAAGGCGCGGGAACGGGAAGCTGCATCAGCAATGTCTACGGTAGCGGTGTCTGCGGCGGCAGTGTCTGCACCAGGCACAGCCCGATCTTCGAGACAGCTCATCAGTATCACACCGTAGATCACCGCCATCACCAGGTCGGCGCACATTCCTCCGAGGTAAAACGTCTCTGTCATACTCGGAAACGCTGCCAGGCAGACCGCAAGCACAACGGTCCAGAAAAGCTGCTTCACCGTCCGTCTATCAGTCTGCAGCGCTTCGTCCAGCCTGTTAAGCAGTGGCGTCAGAAAAACAAACACGCCGAAATAGTATCCGGCAAACATCAGCCCCTCAGAAAAGCCGTCCGGCTTTAAATGAACAAACCACCATTTGAGCAGCTGGATTCCCGGCGGGTAATCGCCAAACTCCGAAGCTGCATTTGTATATTTCGCTGCAAAGCCATCCAGCGCATACAATGCCTTGACGTCCGTTGCCCAGAAATTCAAGTCATCCCACCACGTTGCAATTTTATTTCCGGTCAGAAGCACTGCACCGGTCAGCAACACCATGGCAGCAATCGCAGACGGCGCAAAGAACAGCTCCCGCAGCTGTGCAAACAGCTTTTTCTTCTTTTCTCCGGATAAAAACAGAACTCTCAAAACTGCTCCCACCACAATCGCTGTGCTGAAATAATCGATCCAGGACAGCCGCCGGAAAAATGCGAGCACATATAATATTAAAATCAGAATACAGGTTGCCAACGGCAGGACAGCCGTCAGCTGCTTTTCAAATCTGAGCGCCAGCAGGCAGGCGATTATCAAAAAAGCAGCGAGCAAAACAACAGCCATGTTCTTTCTCCTTCTTCTTTCGTGTCTGTTACATCTTAGCATAATACAGGATGGCGGGCAACTGCAGAAGTGCTGCGCAGTGCGCCTTGCGGCATAACGTACATCGCCGTAAAGCGCACCGCAAAATCGGGCGGAAGCTTTCGCTCCCGCCCGGTTTTGGTTTGCTGATTCAAATTTGTCAATGGCTCTGTCCAGATCTATACTTCCGGCTCAATCAGCCCGTAGGTATTGCCTTTTCTTCTGTAAACAACATTTACCTGATCCGTCTCTGCATTGCAGAATACATAAAAGCTGTGTCCTAAAAGCTCCATCTGTACGCAGGCATCCTCCGGATACATCGGTTTGATATCGAACTTCTTGGTTCTGACGATTTTAACCTCTTCCTCCTCTTCTTCATCCGCTTCCAGGTAATCAGGCTGGAAACTTGCAGCCGCCTGCTGCTGTGCGATCAGCTTCGTCTTGTATCTTCTGAGCTGTCTCTCGATAATTTCCTCTACCAGATCGATCGATACATACATATCGCTGCTGGTCTGCTCCGACCGGATAATGTTTCCTTTCATCGGGATGGTCACTTCAATTTTCTGTCTGTCCTTTTCCACACTTAATGTTACATAGATTTCCGTATCCGCTGTAAAATACCGCTCCAGCTTACCAAGTTTTGCTTCTACTGCACTGCGCAGACCGGGTGTAACGTCAATGTTTTTTCCGCTGATAATCATCTTCATAAAATCATCATCCCTTCTGGTCCATAATTAGGATATTGCAAGAGCTTTCTTTCTCTATCCTTATTCAGATTATACCATAAGTCCTCGTCCCAGGCAATATTTTCTGAGCATTTTAAACAATTGTCTTTTTTTTCTGACAATTATATTTCTTTTCAGACTGCCGCCAAAAACAGGATTGCTGTGATAACTTCACAAAACAACTGTTTGTTTTGGACATTCCGTATTCCACAGGATTCGGTTTTTTCGTCTGTGGATAATGTGGATAAAATAGTGTATAACTTAATTTCCCGCATTTTTCGCCTTTTTTCGATGTGGATAACTATGTGAGTTTTCATTTTTGTTATTTCGCACATTTTTGTTCCTTCTTGTGCATTTTAACAAATCCGGCTTCTGAAATTCCATTGCTGCTTTTTATCAATATCAGACAATTTCCGTGTTTTGAAACAATGGGCAGATTTTCGCTTTCTCCCTGTAAAGAGAAACCGCTGTACATTCCTGCACAGCGGTTTCTCTGTTTCTTATTTTATTGATGCCAGGGTCAAAAGGTCTGAACCCACATGAGCTTGCTCATAGGTGGGTGAAAGACCTTGTGACCCGCCCCGATAGGAGCATAAAAGTGGGATGATAATCCCACGATATGCGACTATCGGGCAGGATTGTGGGAGTGCGCAGCACGGAACAATCCGCAGGCATCAATGCCAGGGTCAAAAGGTCTGAGCCCTCATGAGCTTGCTCATAGGTGGGTGAAAGGCCTTGTGACCCTGGCATCATTTTATTCATGACAATAGAATGCTCGCAGAGCGTGCATTCTATTGTTTTGCGTATTTACTGCAGCCGTCTTAGAAAATACGTCTGATCGCCACAGGTGTTCTGTAGCTTGCGTTCGAAATCTTGATACCGGTTGCTTCCGTGCTGGCATGGACGATCTGTCCGTTACCGATATAAATCGCAACATGTCCGGAATAGCAAACCAGATCACCGGGCTGCGCGTTTGCCAGACTTCCTACGTTATAACCGACATAACGGTCGGAAGTGGAGGAATGCGGCAGGGATACGCCGAAATTCTTATAAACGCTCATAACAAAACCGGAGCAGTCCGCACCGTTTGTCAAACTTGTCCCACCGTATACATAGGGATTACCGACAAACTTTACCGCATAGTTTGCAACAGACTGTCCCAAGCCGGAACCAGAAGATGAAACAGTCGCCTGCTGAGAAGCAGTGGATTCGGAAGAAGTACTCTTATCCGTTATCTCGGCATTCTTCCCTTCCTTTGCTTTTTCCTTCGCTTTCATACGCTCTTCCGCTGCCTGCGCGGCTTTCTTTGCGTCTTCTCTTGCCTTTTCTTCTTCGGCAATTCTGGCTTTCTCTTCTTCGATGGATTCTGCGGTCACATACTCCGTTGCAACTACGACATAATCCTCGGAAACCCAGCCGTCACCTTCTTCGATGCTGACTTTGACGAAACCGTTTTCTTCATCCAGAACGGAAAGCTCTTCGCCTCCAGGAACCAGACCAATAACGCTCGCTTCCAGACTCGCTTCGCTTCTGACCTTCAGGGTCTCGGTGTTGACAGTCGCCATCTTCTGACCGACTTCATCTGCGATCTTTTCCGCCTCGTCTCCGGTCTTGAAATACTCCGCCTTCACATAGCCTTCTACGCTGCCGGATTTTACCTGATACCAGTCGCCGTCCTTTGCAACCAGCGTGCCGACAGAATTGTTATACAGCTTACCGACGATTTCGCCATCCGTGCTGGCGGTGCTGCGGATATTTACATAATCGTTGACCTGCGCGATGATCAGAACGTCCTGTTCCTTTTCACGCTCTTCATCGGAGATCTTCGTCTCAGGCTCTTTTAATACCGGCTCTACCGCTTCGATAATCTCCGTCTCAGCTGTGCTTTCTGCCTCCACTGCAGCCTCTGCCTCTGTCGCAGATTCTGCGACTGTCTGTGTTACAGATGCCTTGGTGTCGCTGGATGCAACCGGCTCTGCCGGCTCTTTTTCTTCTTTTCTCTTTTTAATTTCTTCACGAATCTGCGATACCGAAACACCGTCATTTAATACCAGGCCAACGCCTGCTGCCGGCAGGACTGCTGATATCGCAGACTTTGCGGATACCGTCGCTGTATTTAGTTCCGCAGCAGGCATGTTTCCGGTAACTAATACTGCCATCGCCATAGCCGCTGCTGTCATTTTAATCTTATGATAATGCATGGATTACTCCCGATTCTCAAAATTGTTACATTTGTTACAAAATTATTAAATTCGAAATATACTATAGCACTCCATGTCATTTTTGTCAATTCCTGCAGATCGCAATCTGACGGAAATACTGTGACAAATTTATGAATTTTTTATGACTTCATACAGCCAAAGCATCTTTAGCTGCTCCGGCGACCAGCAGTTTTCCCTTTGGACGCTGTTTTTTTACCGTGTCTGGAAATATTCCTGCACAGAGTTGACCGCATTTGCCCCGTCTGCAACCGCCGTCACGATCTGACGCAGCTTTTTCGTCCGCACGTCCCCGACTGCAAAAATGCCCGGCACGCTCGTGCAGCAGTCCTCTCCCGCACAGATATAGCCTGCCTCGTCCGTTTTTACAAGGCTCTTGAAGCTCTCGGACACCGGCTGAATCCCGACCGCAATAAAGATTCCGTCCGCCGCGACAAAACGCTCTTCTTTTGTCTGTGTATCCAAAAGCTGCACGCCGGTCACGAACGCTTCTCCCGTGATTTCCTCTACAGCTGCGTTCCAGACCAGCTCCACATTCGGCAGGGTAAACAGCTTTTCCTGCAGGCTCTTTGCCGCACGCAGGCTGTCCCTGCGGTGGATCAGGTAAACCTTTTCACAAAGTCCCGCCAGGAAAATCGCATCCTCCACAGCAACATCCCCGCCGCCGATCACTGCCGTCACTTTCTTCTTATAAAAAGCGCCGTCACAGGTCGCACAATAAGAAATACCTCTGCCAGCCAGCCGTTTTTCCCCGGGCACGCCAAGCTTTTTGTGCTCCGCACCGGCTGCAATAATGACCGCCTTTGCCGTAAACTCCCCAGCCGACGTCAGAACCTTTTTGCAGTCCGGCAAATTTTTGATTCCGGTCACATCCGCTTCCACAAATTCCGTACCGAGTCTGTCCGCATGCTCCCGAAATTGCATGCCGAGGTCAAAGCCGTTGATACCGGGAAGCCCCAGATAGTTATCCACCTCACAGGTATTTAACACCTGACCGCCGCTCATGGGATTTTTTTCAAGCACGAGCGTGGAATATCCCGCCCGTTTTCCATATATTGCCGCCCCGAGCCCCGCAGGACCGGAACCGATAATGATTAAATCGTACATAATTCCTCCATTCTGCAGACAACGCTTGCACTATTGGAATCGTTACTGTTTCCTGTGCGCCGACTGCCTCTTCAAAAGTATACGCAAAATCCGGCATTTTCACAAGTGACAACGCAAGAAATCTGTGCTACGCTGATCCTAGTATTACAGTTTCCTCGTGCCATGGAAGCTACGTGTAAACTGTAACATCACAGTAGTGCCAGGTGTCAGAAAACGCCTGCGGAATGGAGATTTTCTATGTACTCTGATCTTACCCCTATTTTTCCGGCGGAAAGCTCCTCCCGCCCCATCGCGCTGATCACCGGCGCGTCCCGCGGTATCGGAAAAGCGATCGCCGAAACCTTTGCGCAGGCAGGCTATGACCTGATTTTAACCTGCCGCCAGAACCGGGAAAAACTGGAAACGCTCTGTAAAAGCCTTTCCGAAGCTTATTCAATCCAGGCAGCCGCTTTTATCGGCGACCTCGGCGACTATGAAACGGTAAGGGAACTTTTTGCCCCGATCCGCCGTCTCAATCTTTTGGTCAACAATGCCGGAATTTCCCATATCGGACTTTTAACAGACATGTCCCCTGACCAATGGCGCAGAGTTATGTCAACCAATCTGGACGCCTGCTTTTATACCTGTAAGCTCGCCGTTCCACTCATGCTGCACCGCCACTCCGGGCGGATTTTAAATATCTCCTCCGTCTGGGGCAATGTCGGCGCCTCCATGGAAACCGCCTACTCCGCCTCCAAAGGCGCAGTCAACAGTCTGACCCGCGCACTGGCAAAGGAGCTTGCGCCCAGCAATATTGCAGTAAACGCCATTGCCTGCGGCGTCATCGACACCGACATGAACCGCTGTTTTTCTGAAGAGGAACTCCAGGCACTGATCGAAGAGATCCCCGCAGACCGCTTGGGACAGCCTGAGGAAGTCGGACTGCTTGCGTTAAAGCTTGCAGAATCGCCCCTTTACTTAACCGGGCAGATTATCACAATGGACGGCGGATTTTTATAATCCGCCGTCCATTCTATTACTTTCTCCCCATTCCCTTCGGGAAGTTTACCTGATTCTTTTGTTCCTGCATCCGCTGTCTCTTGTTCATAATCCGTTTTAAGAAATAGATGATATAGGCAGTCTGAAGGTAATTGATCTCCATATTCCAGCCGATTCCCCCAAAGAAAAGGACTTCTGAAATCCCATACAGGACGATCAGCACCATCGGAATATAGATACCCCATTTGCCAAAGTAGTTCGAATGCCAGCCAACGACACCCATAAAGACCTGATTGACGAACATAACCAAAATAACCATGGCATTGCCTTTTGCCGGATCGGGCAGCTGCATCAAAATCAGCGGCACCAGATAAAAGAGAAGGGTTCCCCCGGCGCTGAAGCACGCCAGCCGAATCCAGTTTGCCTTGCTCAATTGTTTCATAACGTATATTTCTCCTTAATTTTCCACAAGCCAGTCGCACTATCCTGCGCACGCAGCGCCCCTGCGATACGCTTTTTCGTCCGTCGATGCGCACCGCACCCACGGCGAGCTACGCTGCAGCGTCAGGACTGCAGTGCTTTCAGCTCGTAGAAATATCCTTTCTTTTCCATCAGCTCGTCGTAGCTGCCGACTTCGACAATCTTACCGTCCCGCATCGCAACGATCCTGTCCGCATTGCGGATCGTGGAAAGTCTGTGTGCTACCAGGAAGGTCGTACAGTTTTTCATCATGTTGCTGGTCGCTTCCTGAACTTTTTTCTCGGAGGCAGAATCCAGCGCGCTCGTGGCTTCATCGAATACGATGATCTTCGGCTTACGAATCAGTGCCCTGGCGATGGAAATTCTCTGACGCTGACCGCCGGAAAGCTTATCCCCGTGTTCTCCCAGCTGCGTATAGATGCCATCCGGAAGCTTTTCGATCATATCCTCCAGTCCGACATCCTTTATGACCTCCATCACTTCCTTTTCCGTCACATGTTCCAGACCGTAAGCGATATTGTCCAGAATCGTTCCGGAAAACAGGATTGTATTTTGCGGCACGACTGCGATCTGATGACGGTATTCATTGATATCCAGATTGACCATATTGATGCCGTCGATCAGGATCTTTCCGCTGACCGGAGGGATAAAGCCGATCAGCAGGTTCAGAACCGTAGATTTTCCGGCGCCCGATTCTCCCACCAGCGCAATGCTCTCCCCAGGCTTTACATCCAGAGTGAAATCGCTCAGCGTATTTTTATCGCTGCCAGGATATTTAAAATCCACATTGACAAATTTTACTGCGCCCTTTAATTCCCCCAGCGGCACAATGGAATTGTTTTCCTCCACATGGCTGTTTCCCATGATGTCGCCGATGGACTTGACAGACTCCAAACCCTTGCTGATCTGCGGATAAATATTGATCAGCGTCGAAATCTGTCCCACCAGAGAGGTGAAGTAGGTCTGATACAGAACAACCTCGCCAACCGAAATTTTGCCTTTAACTGCCAGATACGCAGTAAAGGCAAGACAGATCATCTGGAAGGACTGGAATACAACCCAGTTGACTGCACCGAAGAGTGCATTGATCAGATCCAGATTGTAACCGCGGTCTACGATCCGGTTCAGGTAGGTATTCATCTTGCTGATTTCCACTTCCTGCAGACCATGTGCCCGCGCCACCGGAATCATTTCAAGCATTTCGGCAACTGCACCCTGCGTGTTTTCCATCTCGCTTCGAAATTCCTGGTTTTTCTCCCGAACAGGCTTTTTAAATGTCCGCATGGTCAGAACTGCAAAGGGTACGACCACAAGGAAAAACAGAAATACCATCGGACTTTTCCGCAGGGTAATGACAATGATCACGGAAATATCCAGGACAAAGAAAAACAGGGTTCTGAAAATCTGGTTCAAAAGCTCCGTAACATTTTCCACGTCTCGCATGATCTTTGATTGCAGACGTCCTGACTGTACTTCCTTGTGGAACATGATGGAGAGCTGCTGCAGCTTTCTGACCATTGCATTTCGGAGAGAGCCTTCGATTCCTCTGTTGACGCTGGCAAATGCAACCGTTGCCAGATAGTTCGTTCCTGCATTCTGCATAATAAAGAGCAGTGCAACCATCACATTCAGCAGGATGATCTCCAGGGAGCCTGCATCCGGATTCGTCGCCGCATTGATGATGTTGCTCGTTGCAATCGGAATGATCCAGATCGGAGAGCGCTGCAGGATCAGGAAAAATCCTGTTTCTACCAGCTTCTTCTGCTTGCCTTTATAAAAACTGCATAGGATTTTTATCGGATGGTCTTTGTTCGTGGAATAGGTCTGCAGATAATCCTGAAACCTTTCCAGCCCCGCTTCTGACGGTTCTCTTCTTTCCGACCAGCGCACTTTCCTGGGCTTCTCCGGTTTTGCCCCCGCCTGTTGTCCCTCCGGAGCCTTTTCTTTTTTATGGAATAACATAGTAAGCGTCCCTCCCATTGTTTTCTTCCATAATCCTGATTTTTGAAAAAGCCGGTGCACAACCGTCTGTGCACCGGCCTCTTCCTAACTTATAGATGCGCACTACAGCGCGGTACGCCAGGCCTTCCTATGGGCCTGCATGCCATGCTTTCGATCAGCGAATGTCGTATACGCTGCGCAGACGCAGGTTTTCGGTACTGCCGGAGATCACCTTCACACGCTTCTCATTTGCATTTAAGTCGAAGTAGTTGTCTTCCAGAACGAGGTCTTCGTTCTCGTTGAGGATTTCAACGCTCTTTGCATATGCTTTTGCGGATACAACGATCTCATCGTCCTCTACGCGGCAGGTAAGCTCGGGATCTTCGTAACGGAAATACTTCGGATAAGAGAAGTTTACCGTACCCTCGGATACAACCTTGCCGTCGCAGATCAGCTCGTAGCTTACATAATGGGAGAAGATATCCGCATCCGGGAACTCTACCTTATCCAGCCATGTGCTGGTCAGGGCAGGAACGGTCAGCTCCTGCTCGCCGCTTTCCAAAACAGCTGAGCCGGGATCCCGCAGTGCCCAACGAACGGTTACGTTCTGATCCTGCATGGTTTCGTTTGCAACGTTTAAGCGAATGGACTTCTCGAATACGAAATGCTCACGGTTCATGTTCGCCTCAGAGCTCATCATGCCCTGCTCTTCACAGGAAATCATCAGCGGTGCGAAGAACCGTTTTGCATAGTAATGCAGTGCCTTTAAGCGTCCGCAGTAGTCTACGGAAGACCAGGAAATTACCGGCCAGCAGTCATTTAACTGCCAGTACACAGCACCCATACAACGTCCTCTGTTGCGGCGGAAGTGTTCTACACCGTAACGGATACCGTCTGCCTGCAGCAGCTGGGATGCGTATACAAAAGTCGGGAAGCTGTTGGGATATTTGTAGGTCTGCTGCATATAACCCATGATCTTTCCGTTTGCACTGTACTGACGCTGATGCTTCTCCATGATATAAGAGAAGGGGTTCATATCCTCTTCGTTATCCGTAAACTGTTCAATCGTTTTCACAGACGGGAATGCCTGGAAACCAAACTCAGACAGATAACGGAAGAAGTATTTGCGGTACTCGGTGAACGGACGGTTTCCGTGCCATACCTTCCAGTAATGTACGTCGCCGCGGTTCGGATCGTTAGGCTCGTCCAGACAGCCGCCTGAAGACGGGCTTGCAGGCCAATAGAAGGTCTGCGGATCGTACTCGTGAACGATTTCCGGGATGATGCGCTCGAACATCAGGAAGTAATCCTTGACTTCGGAGGGCTTGGTCAGCCAGGAGTTACGTTCGAATACGAACTGTTCCATTTCGTTGTTGCCGCACCACAGTCCCAGAGATGCGTGATGGCGCAGACGTTTTACATTCTCGATAAATTCCTGACGGATGTTCGCTTCGAATTCAGGTGTCAGCTCATAAACTGCGCACGCGAACATGAAGTCCTGCCAAACCATCAGACCCATCTCATCACAGATATCATAGAACCAGTCGGAGGGATAGTAACCGCCGCCCCATACCCGGATCGCATTGTAATTTGCAAATTTTGCTTTTTCCAGAAGCTTTCTGGTGGTCTCAGGATTCACTCTGCCAAGCAGATTATCCTCCGGAATATAGTCAGCGCCCATTGCGAAGACGTCCACACCGTTTACCTGATGTGCGAAGCACTCGCCCCACTCGTCCTTTTCGATGTGCATGGTCATGGTGCGCAGACCGATTCTGCGGGTCCACTCATCCAGCGCAACGCCGTCGCTAAACAGGGTAACCTTTACTTCGTACAGGTTCTGCTCGCCGTAGCCGTTCGGCCACCACAGCTTGGGATCGTCGATCTTGACCTCAACCGGAGAGTTCTCATACAGCGTCTTGCTTCCATCCGGAGCAGTGATCTCTACGGTGTAGGTATAAGCCTTGCCGCACTTTTTGCAGGTATGACCGCCGGTAATGTTCTTTAGCTTCGGTCCTCTCTCTGCATTGCCCACGACCTCCTGCTCCACGTCGAAGGTCAGCGTAACGGATTTTGTGATGGGACGAACGGTACCGGGCTCTGTCTCGCCGGTGCGCTCATGGGTCTGCTTAATGTATACACTGTCAATTCTTGCAGTGTTGATGCCAAGCAGGGAAACCGGACGGAAAATACCGGCATCCGGGAGATGTGCGCCCCAGTCCCAGCCGAACATATAGTGTGCCTTACGCAGATGTACGAAACCTTCGAAGGTATCGTCATTGCCCAGGGTGCGGCATTTTTTGAAGGCTTCACGAATCCATTTGTTGGGAGAATGCAGGATAACCTTCAATTCGTTGTCCTTTTCATGCAGGATTTCCTTCACATCATATTCCCATACACGATGCATGCTCAGAGGGCTGCCCAGATGGATTTCATTTAAATAAACGTCACCGACAGTATCAATACCGTCAAACCGCAGCACTACGCGGTCGCTGTCTAAAAGACCGTCCTCACAATCAAAGTGAGAAACATATTCGTAGTCTTCCTCCATCAGCTCGCAGGCATCGTTTTCATTGTCTTTCCAGAACGGGTTTTCCATTTTTCCGTTGGAAAGCAGGTCGCCGTATACGCTTCCGGGTACGGCTGCAGGCAGGAATTCGTCGTTGCCGATCTGCCGCATTTCCCAGTTTTCATGTAAAAACTGCTGTTTCATTGCTGTTCCCTTTCCTTTCGTACATTCTGTTATTTGATCTGACGCAGGTAATCTCCATACCAGCATACCAGCTCCTGGATATAACGCAGTTCAGATTCTTCACTGATGCTGCGATATACTCTCTTGTAAAAATAGAACCATGTCTCCAGCTCCTTGGCAAGTGCCCAGCTGTCCGGCATGCTCTCATAGGTGCAGCCCAGCACATCCGCAGTTGCGAATTTGCCGATCTGATTAAAGATGCGGATCGCATCCACTGCAACGATCTGGGACATTACCAGTGCGCGCTTGCTGCTGTCCATCTGCTCGATCTGTGCATACAGCTCTCTTGCGATTTCTTTCAGATTTGCGTCCTTCTGATCGATGTTGTCCATCTGACCGATGCGTTCCTTCATCAGGCCAACGCTGACTTCATCCTGTTCATGCAGACCGCGCTTCATTTCCCAGTAGCGTACTGCAACATTCCAGTCGTAGCCGCTGTTTTCCTGAATCTTTGCTACAACAGCCAGGTAGTTTTCACTGCTGTCCCGATATTCGATTCTGGAAATCTGACGGTTGATATCCTCGTAGGAAGGAATATTGCTGTTCCAGGAGAACGCTGCACCGTAGATCATGCCGACTCTTGTGAAATCGGGATGGTTGACATGCAGATAATCGCCCCAGTCCGTATTTAACAGCCCGATCGCACCGTACTTGTTTGCATAGGTACACATTCTCATGATGTTGTTGTATGCGTACCAGTTGAGTGCAGAAAATTCATTCCATCCACAGCAGCCGGGGCAGCAATACTGAACCGCTCCTGCTTCGTGCATCCACTTTGTCTCTTCTTCCCGCTGGTTCCACATATAACCCCAGTTTAAGCAGATGATCTCTTTGGGAAGCTCTTTGATCATCTCCGGGAAGCCGACGATAATATCCCCCCAGAACATGGGACGACGACCGTTATCCAATAAGAACTGAGCCAGCTTCTTTACATAATTAATATAAACTCTGTCCTTGCCCAGCTTTTCCACTGCTTCTTTGTTGCGTCCTCTGCCCAGGTCAAAGGTCTCATCTGCACAGAGGTTGAACTGTCTGGAGGTAAACAGCTCCATATATTCGGAAATCATACCCTCGATCAGCTGCAGACTCTCCGGATCGGATGTGTTGATTGTGTGGTGTGCCATTCTGCCGGTCTGGGAGAAGGGTTTTCCTTCGGAATCCTCCAGCTCGCATAAATGAGAGTATTCTCTGGAGCAAAGCAGCTTGTAAAGGTGTCCAAAGCTTGACAGGGACGGTACAAGCTCGATGCCGCGCTCTGCACAGTAACGATCAAACTCCATGATCTCTTCTGCAGTCAGCGGAGTGTCATCTCTCCACAGCTCTGTCATGCCGCGGAACAAATAGGAATGCTCTACGTACAGCTGTAACTGGTTTAACTTGTAATAAGCCATCCGGTCAGCCAGCTGCTTCAACCAGGAAAGCTTCGGGATACGTCCTCTGGTGCAGTCGAAGTAATAGCCGCGGTTTACAATAGCCGGAGCATCCTCGATATGTAAAGCGGACAGGCATGCGCCCTCCTGTTCGATGATCTGCAGCAGTGTCTGCATACCATGCCACAGACCTGCCTCATCACCGGTCAGTACAATTGCATCCTCGGTGATATCCAGCACATAGCTCTGGGCTTTCATGGTGTCGTCCTGCTTGAAAACGACGTCACCAGCTTTGGCAGCCCCTCTTGTCAGAAGGGGACGGTAGCCCAGTTCTTTTTCTGCGCCGTCACAAAACAGGGACGCCTGACGGGTCACCAGCTGGCTGCAGCTTTGATCTACCGTCACATATCTGTCATAGGCCCAGATAAAACGGCCTTCTTTTTTCTCCAGCTTCGCCGGAGCGGGAATTAAATACATAATGTAAATTCTCCTTTCCATATGGTTTGCGCGCTGTCAGACAGCTCAATCCGGAATACTCCAGGTTCCGCAACATACTTCATCTTCTGATTCCACAGGCAGAATGCCTCCTTGCCAAGCTGCAGGGAAACGGTTCTTTCCTGTCCTGCATCCAGCCATACCTTCTGGAAGGCTTTTAATTCTTTCACTCTCCGCACCGTGGATGCTGCAACGTCCGTCACGTAAATCTGCGGTACGATATAGCCGCCTCTTTCACTGGTATTTTTCACAGAAAAGCTGATGGTCAGGCCCTTATTTTCCAACGCAGCCACATTGCACCGTTCTGTGTTTAAGCTGCAGGTTCCCCATTCAAAGGTCCCATAGCCAAGTCCGTAGCCAAAGGGAAACAGCGGTCCTACCTCCTCATCCATATAGGTCATCGCCCGGTAGGAATTTTTATAATTGTAATAAACAGGAACCTGTCCTGTCGATCGCGGCAGGGAAACCGGAAGTCTTCCGGAGGGAGCAACTCTTCCTGAGATCACCTCTGCAATTGCCTGTCCGCCTCTGGGACCGGGATAAAATCCAAGGATTACACCGTCTGCTAGCTCACACACCTGGGTCAGCACCAGCGGGCGACCGCAGATCACAACTGCGATCACAGTTTTTCCGGTTTCTTTCAATGCCTTTAACAGCTCCAGCTGCGCATCCGGAAGCTCAAGGCCGCTGCAGTCCATTCCCTCTCCGCAGTCCATCAGCGTCCCCTTGTCGTCGGCCTCAGCATTATCTAAAAGCGCCGCGCCGTTTGTGTCAAAACTTGCACCGCCGAACCGGCTCGAGGAACCGCCCAGCACGCAGATCACAATGTCACTGTTTTTCACAGTATCCACTGCCTCTTTCAGCAGGTTTTCATCTCGTTTTCTCAGATAACATCCCTGTGAGAACCGGATATCGGATTCTTTGAAAATCAGCTTCATGCCGTCCAATACCGTGATACCGTCGTCCCTGCGCAGCGGAGGTGTGTAGTCACCCAGCTGGTTATACAGATCGTCTGCATTTGGTCCGACCACAGCGATCTTTTTACCGGATGCCTGGTTTTCCCAAAAGGGAAGCACCTGGTTTTTATTTTGCAGAATCACAAGCCCTTCCCGCGCCAGCTGTACACTCTCCGGATTCTGTGCATAATCCATATGGATCTCTCCCTCTTCTTCGAGGTAAGGATGCTCAAACAGTCCTCTCTCGAATTTGAGGGTCAGCACACGCAGCACTGCCTGATCGATCTGGGCTTCCTTTACAAGACCTCTGCGTACTGCTTCTTCCAGTTTGCCAAACGCCTCATCCCACAGACCGACGTCCACGCCTGACTGCAGGGCCAGCGCACCGGACACCACATTATCACCAGTCATGCTGTCAAGCTGATCGATGGCAACACCATCAGACATCACGATACCGTCAAAGCCCATCTCCTTGCGGATGACATCATTTAACAGCCAGCGATTTGCGTGACAGTAAACGCCGTCGATCTCATTATAGGCAGCCATGATGCCCTTGGCTCCTGCTTTGATTGCAGCCGCTGCCGGAGGAAAATGAATTTCCCGAAGTTCGCGTTCTCCAATTCTTGCCGCGCTCGCATTGACGCCACCGGTTCCTTCGCCCTGTGCTGCAAAATGCTTTGCTACAACCTCAGGTCCGCTTTCCTGCATACCGATTACGGCAGCTTCTGCCATCCGCGCGGACAGATACGGATCTTCACTGTAGCATTCCTCACTGCGTCCCCATCTGGGATCCCGCAGCACATCCAGCATCGACATTAAGGCAAAATCCACCCCCATATTCTGCAGCTGACGGCCGCTTACCCGGTACGCTGCCCGTACCATTGCAGGATCAAAAGTCGCTCCGGCAAGAAGGTTTACCGGAAGCAGATAGCCGTCCAGCGCCTGATGTCCATGTGGGCATTCCGAGCTCATCATTACAGGAATACCGAGTCTGGAATGCTCCAGAACATAGCGCTGTACCTGATTATATGCTTTTTTGGAAAGCACGCCGGTCAGACCGGTTTCGTAATCCTTATCCGCCCAGGGATCCGCACGGTATAAACCGTACAGAACTCCCAGACCGCTGTATTTTTCAACCTCCTGACGAAATTCCTCCGACAGCTCGATGGTATCCTCACCATTTACGCATTTTCGCTCATAAATCCGAAATCCGTAAAGACGCTGATTGATCTGACCGACCTTTTCTGCCAGCGTCATCTCCTCCAGGAGAGCCTTCGCCCTCCTGGCAGGAGCTAAAGAAGCATCCTGATATGCCTTCATCTATTCACAATCTCCGTATTTTTCTTTCAGCAGCTCGATTCCGTACTCTCTCGGAGTACCCTTCAACCGCTCCATATAAGACTTCAGCTGTCCTCTGCAATGCTCAGGGCCGCCCTCCCGCATCACGGTCCACATGGGATCTACATCGTAATGGGAGGTCTTCATCATCTTGTCATTCCAGTCGAGGATCATCTTCGCACCTTTTGCGCACAAGTCAGGGCGCTCCTCTGCCAGGTTATGCTGCTCGTGAGGATCTTCCTTTACATTGAACAGCATTTCCTCCGGGAACAAATGATACCCGCCGTGTACGGTTCTGATATATACATAGTCATCAAACCGGGCACTTCTCTGGCACACATGGGCACACTGGGTCAGAATCGCATAGGGCTTGGAGCAGTCTGTGCCATCCTTTAATGCCTTTGCAAAGGAACTGCCGTCATAATGATAACGATCCGAAAACATCGGTGTACCCAGCAGTTCCTGCACGGTAGGTGTCAAGTCTGTATTGTCATAGAAGCCCTTAACCACTGCGCCCTTCTGCATGCCGGGCCAGCGAACGATCATAGGAATCCGGCAAACCGGCTCATCCGCAGTGCCATGCTCTCCGTAGATACCGAACTCTCCAAGATCCTCGCCGTGATCCGCGGTGATGATAATCGCAAGATCGTCGTCATACAGTCCGTTATCCTTTAACCAGCCAATGATCTGACCGATGTTATCATCTGTGTATTTTACACCGTCATCATACAGATCCAGAAGGTGCTTTGCCTCTTCCAGAGTTGTCAGCTTACCGGGGTGCTTTGGCCACTGAGGAAACGTATCATCATTCCACATGTTGATCTCGTTTGCGCAGTGGGGTCCGATGTGCAGCAGGTGCTCTTCAAAGGTCTTCTCGTCGATCCAGTCATCCGGAAGCGGCGTATCCGCAAACTGGCTCGGATAATCTGCCGGTGTACGATAAGGTGTATGAGGATCCCAGTAATGCACATGCATCATCCAGTTATCCTTCTTGCCGTTTCTCTCTAGCCAATCCAGAACATGAGGAGTTACCATCTCTGCGGACTCACTGCCTCTCCTGCCTACGTTGTAGCATTCATTGAAACCGGAATTAAACCACCATGCACTGTGACGTTCTGCAAAGGAAGAGAAGGAAACCGTATGCATTCCGGCTCTTCTAAACTGCATGAACAATCCGTTCTCAGACATGTCATCCGTAAAGCTTCTGGTAGTTCCCTGCAGACGCATATCCGCAGCTGTACCGCCATGCCCTACAATTCCGTTATGAATTCCATACTGTCCGCTGATCATGGATGCTCTGGACGGAAGGCACGGTGCATTCGGGCAGTAATAATCATCGAACCGTACTCCCTCCTTTGCAATTTCATCCATTACAGGTGTGGTATTTCTGCCATAGCCATAACAGCCCATATGATCCGCCCGCAGCGTATCAATATCAAACAGTAATACTCTCATTTGTGAGTTGCTCCTTTTCCCCATTTTTTATAACAACAGAAAATCATTTTCTGCAGTTTTCAATTTTTCCCCGCTCTCATTTCGGAAGGTGTGCTGTCATAATAATTATGAAAATGCTGATAGAAATAATTCATGTTGGAATATCCGACTTCCGCAGCTACCGAAGAAATCTTGTCGTCGGTATTTAGAATCCTCTCCCGCGCGACATACATCCGGTATGCCATCAGGTATTCCGAAAATTTCATATCTGTTTCCTTGATAAAAATCTGACCAAGATAGGTCGCATTCATCCGGAATCGGTCGGCTATACTTTTTAAGGAAATATGCTGCCCATATTCCATTGCCACGATCATAACGATCTTACGGATCAGCGGGGAAAATTCCTCATAGGGCCGCCGCAGGATCGGATCTTCGTTTTTACGCACCTCCAGCTGCACAGTTCCGTGCAGGTTTTCTACCACAACCTGTTCAATGCGCTTCTGAAGCTGATCCTTATCAAGGGGCTTTAACAGATAATCCACTGCGCCGCAACGCAGTGCTTCACAGGCATACTGAAAATCGTCATATCCGCTCATCATAATATAGTTGGATTTGACACCCATTCCATTTAAACAATTAATCAGTTCATAACCAAATTCATTGCCGATCCGTACATCCACCAGGCAGACATCCGGTTTCCAGTCCACCACATGGGATACCACTTCAAAACAGCTTCTGGCGGTCCGGATTCGTTCAAAGCCAAGAGATTTCCAGTCAAGAAGCCTGCAAATGCCTTCGGCAATGGCAGGTTCATCATCCACGATCACCAATGTGTACATCTTCTTCCACCTTTCCCGGTATCAGGATAGAAATTTTAAATCCCCCTTCCGGGTTATTCCCGATTTCCATCTTAAAACCATTTCCATAAAAATAATTCAAACGCATATATACGTTTCTCAGTCCGATATCCGCTTCCGGATCGTCATTTCCTTCGCGCATCGTCTTCTGTACCTGCTCCAGCTGATCTGCAGGAACACCGGAGCCATTGTCCATGATTTCGATCACGGTGTCCGGGCCTTGTGCATGTCCGCTGATGATCAGCAGATTATACATGCTCTCCCGGTCAAAGCCATGAGTAAAGAAATTTTCCGCAAGGGGCTGCAGCCAAAAACTCACCGTTGGGATTTCTCTGAGTGCATCTTCCAGCTCGACCTGATAGAAGAAATTATCTCCAAACCGCAGTTCCATGATCTTTAGATACATTTCAAGCAGCTTAAACTCTTCTCCCAGCGTGATCGTATCCTTCGTATGGGTTCTGGCACGATACAGAGCCCCAAGCAATGCGATCGCATCCGCCGTATCCCGGTCTCCTTCCAGCAACGCCCTGGAGCGCAGCGTTTCCAGCGTGTTATATAAGAAGTGCGGGTTGATCTGATGCTGCAGTGCACGCATCTGAGTCTCCTGCTCCTTCAGCTTCCAGACATATTCCCGCTGGATATGACCCTGCAGCTTTGCACCCACATCCTTTAGGGCAACTGCGATCATGCCATATTCATTTTTGCGCCGCTCGCTGCTTAAATCTTCCTCCTGAACATCCGCAAACTCACCGGATTCCATGTGCGAAAGCATATGGATGATCTTGGAAAGAAACTCATAATCCGCTTTCAGCTGCATATTTGTAAACAGAATGATCCCAAAGGCTATCAGAAACAGTGTTGTCCCTATCACGCCAACGACATAACGATTATCCGCCACCAGCTCTCCGATACTTTTTATGACAACATAGGAGAACGTTCCCTGATTGGATGTATGTTTTGTAAAAAAAGTCCTCCGGCTGCCGGTATTCTCCAGCCAGCCAAACTGCACCCCCCGCAGAGCCGCCTGGAACAGCTCTGCTTCCTGCTGTGGGCTCATCTTGCTGTGGGCAAGCATATTCCCATCTGCATCGAAAATCCCCCAGGAAGCATTGATCTCATCATTGACCTCATAAAAATCCGCCGCGCTGATCCAGAAATCCATCGTTCCCATTGAAATACTCATGGTATCCGGGTCACGAACCGAATAAGAGGACGCCATAATATCCCCAAATCCTGGAATTGTCTTCACATCCTCGATTGTGCGGCATTCAAAATCCACCCACAGATCATAGTTCGTCATTCGCAGGACTTTTATACCGGTATCCGACCGCAGCGTTACACCGCAGATCTTCGTCCTGCCGTCTAAAAACAGCTTCTTGACATCTGCCGGCACATACCGGATTTCCGAATCACTGTTCAAACTGTTTTCCCGGCGCTTCGCGATGTAATCCTGATTGTTCGCAGCGCCAAACAATGCCTTTAAATCTTCCATCAGCGCCGCATCGGTGTACAAGCCTTCCACATAGGACCGTGTCCAGGTCTGAACATTTTCCAGCTGGCGCTCCTTTTGCTGGAAGCGGTACTGAGACTGGATCTGCACATCATTGACCCAGTTGCGGATAAAGAAAAACAGAACGCCCGAAAACGCGCTCAGGCAAAGCACAATGACTACGATGATCGTCCCCAGAAATTTTTTCCGATAGATCCGATATTCTAAAAATGTACTGTGGCCTTTGCTCATTTACTGTCTTCTCCTGTGTCATACATCTTCTGCGAAGCCGCAGCTTTCCGATCCCTATTTCTAGTTCGATTATATCCTGTCTATATAGACTTTGCAAGCGTGACAGCTCTGCGGACGCTGTGTTCTTCGTGCTTTCCCATGCACAGATTTGCATGGGGACAGGTTATCTGTACATGGGAAAACACAAAGGAGCTGTTATGGAAAAAGCCGCCCGAACCAAAGTTCGGACGGCCTGTCTTTAGTTCCTTATCCAATCAATATGACAGGGAAATGTTACTTCACCTTTTACAGTTTCTTCTGCGTCCGGCATCCTTCCCCTGCAGATTAGTTTGCAAAGAACTCATCAACCTGCTTCTGTGCCTCTTCGATAACGGTATCCAGACCTGCAGCCTTCAGCTCTTCGATACAAGCGGGAACTGCAGTTGCCGGATCAGATGCACCGGTCAGCAGGTCATTCTTGTACTTATCCCAAACAGTGTTGCAGTTTGCGATCTCGTTCTGAATATTGGTTACATCCAGAGCAAAGCCCAGGCAGGTAGAAGATGTAGCAGATTCGTTCTGCTCTTTTACCTGATTCCATGCATCCGGATCGCCATCCGCCTGAGTAGACAGGATGAAGAAGGTACCCTGTGTATAAGAAGGCCAGTTCCAGTCATCACGCAGCTTCTGTACTGTGCCGTCTTCTGCGTACTCCATGTAGTTGCCTTCTGTACCATATGCACACATATCACGGAATTTGGGATCTGTGTTCATCAGCTGCAGAACCTTCAGCGCTTCTGTCTTGTACTTGGAGTTTGCGGAGATCGCGTTCATAGAGCCCTGAATGGTCTCGGTTGTGTACAGAGGTCCGAATACCTGAGTCAGGTCATACTTCTCAATACCCTGGTTGAATGCCCATGTGGTTGCTGCTGCAGGCCAGCCCTGTGCAGAACCGAAGATGGAGCCTTTACCGCCGTCTGTTACAACGTTAGCATCGGGATTGATGATGCCGTCCTGATACCATTTGTGCAGCCAGTTTAAGCCGTCCATGATATCATCCTGCTCCAGTGTGCATACAACCTTGCGGCTTGCATCGTCATATTTCACGCCGATGGGCTGCAGACCGGAAGCAAGACCGTCATAGTTGTTGAAGAAGCCGTTGAAGGTAGAACCCTGAGCCAGCTGCATCGGATATACGGATTTGCCCTCGCCCTCTTTGATGGTCTGCAGAGCATCATTTAAGCTTGCATAATCTTTGATGCTGTCTACATCAATGCCGTACTTCTGTACGTAAGTATCATCCAGCATCCAGAACTGTGTCAGAGAAGAATCCTTGTAGGTCGGTACTGCATATACATTACCGTGAATCTTAGCACCTTCCCACAGGTCTGCAGGGATGAAGTTGTACAGATCCGGTGTCTCAGACTGAACAAGGTCTGTGATGTTCTCCAGAGCGTTCAGGTTTACAAATTTGGTGTAGTTTGTGTTGTTTACGAACATCAGGTCGAAGTATTCGCCGGTGTTGATGATGTTGTTCATCTTGGTGTCGTAATCTGCCCAGCCTGCGATCTTAACATCGATTCTTACGCCGATCTTTTCTTCTGCGTAATCGCTGATCTGAGATACAGCCTGATCAAAATCGTCTGCAGGTGTTCCGCCTACAGTCCACCATACCAGGGTAGGTACTTCACCATTGCTTGCTGCAGAATTAGAAGCAGCTTCTGTTCCGGCTGCAGCGCCGTCAGTTGTGGACGCAGAGCTGCCACAGCCTGCCAGCATTCCAGCTGTCATAGCGGCAACAACGCCCAGGGCAAGAATCTTGTTCATGCTCTTGTTTTTCATAATGTCTCCTCCTTAAAATCGTGCTCCCTGTATGCAGAGAGCCCGTTTCTATACCACAGCCGGTCCTTCCGGCAGGATATCAAATTAAAACACACAGATAATAAATATAGGGAATATCAGCCCTTAACCGCACCAACCGTCAGACCGGAAATGAAGTACTGCTGGAAGAACGGATATGCGCAGGCGATAGGCAATACGATAATAACTACGATAGACATACGAGCCGCTTCCTTCGGCATCTTTGCAAGCATTTCTGCTGCAGATGCACCCAGTGTTGCTGCATTCTGTACCAGCATCTGGATATTGGTCAGGATCTGGTTTAACAGAGCCTGCAGGGAAAGGAGCTTGGTGTTATCAATGTACAGCATGGACTGATACCAGTCGTTCCAGTATGCGAAGCAAAGGAACAGACCGATGGTTGCCAGTACCGGCAGCGAAATCGGAAGAACGATTCTGCTGAAAATCGTCAGCTGAGATGCGCCGTCCATCTTCGCGGATTCGATCAGGGATTCCGGAACTGTCGTCTTAAAGAAGGTACGACAGATGATAACGTTAAAGGACGAAACTGCCAGAGGCAGAATCAGTGCCCAGATTGTGTTCTTTAAGCCCAGCAACTGGCTGACTACGAAGTAGGTGGAAACCAGACCGCCATTAAATACCATGGGGATAAATACCACCATTGTAAGGAAACCGTTTAATTTGTAGTTCGGACGGGAAAGTACATAGCCCATCAGAGTTGTCAGCATAACACCCAGAACCGTGCCAACGATCGTTACAAACAGAGAGACACCCAGTGCTCTCAGCAGCATCGTGCTCTGAGAAGCCAGGAATGTGTAGCCCTCAAGAGAGAAGATCTTGGGGATGAAGCGATATCCGTATTCTGTGATGGAATCCTCCGCAGAAAAGGAAATTGCAACAACCAGCAGGATCGGTATTACGCACAGCAGCGACATAATAATGAAAATGATATTCAGTACAGCGTTAGCGCCTTTGGATACCCGGTTGAACCGGTCGAACCCGGTAGGCTCGTCTTTGTTTACTCTTTTAATTTTTTTCGTTGTTTCCATTGTTCTTCTCCCTTAAATCATTGCGCTCTCACGGTCAATCTTACGAACGATCGCATTCGCCGTCAGAATCGTAATACATCCGGCAACAGACTGTACAAAGGCCGCAGCGGACGCCATACCGGTGGTCGAAGTTTTCAACTGTTTGTAAACATATACATCCAGAGTATATACATAATTGTACAGCGTATTGGAATCTCTGGGCACCTGATAGAACAGACCGAAGTCGGAGTAGAAAATACGTCCTACTGCCATGATAAACATCATGATGATAACGGTCTTCATCAGAGGCAGAGTGATGTAGCGGATCTGCTGCCAGATCGTAGCGCCGTCGATACCGGCTGCTTCATAATAGGTCTTGTCAATACCGGTGATGGTTGCCAGATAAACGACCATTCCGTAGCCAAGACCCTTCCACAGGTTCATAAATACCAGGAACGGAGGCCACATAGCAGGCTTCATATACCACTGCTGGCGATCCATCCCCCAGGACTCCAGCATACCGTTGATCAGACCCTTGTCATAAGACAAAAATGCCCAAACCAGTGCGCTTACAACGACCCAGGACAGGAAGTAAGGCATGAACATCGCAGTCTGATACGCTTTTGCAAGCTTCTTGCTGTGGAGCTGTCCAACTGCGATTGCTGCAGCAACCGGTGCCACAATGCCAAGGATAATGAAGATGACATTATATCCCAACGTATTACGCAGGATCAGCCAGATATCCTTTGAGGAAAACAGGAATTTAAAGTTGTTAAATCCCACCCATTCACTTTTAATAAAGCTTGTTAAAAATCCACCGTATACCTTGTAGTTCTTAAATGCGATGATAATACCGAACATCGGCAAAAAGCAGAACAGCAAATACCAGATGGTAGTCGGCAGTGCCAATAACGACAGCTCTGTGTCGTCTTTACCCCAGATGCGTTTCTTGCCTCTGCGGCCAGTCTTTTCGTTACTCATTTTCCGTTTTCCTCCTTCTTCGCAGATTCCTCACGTAAATTCCTTTACTTGGAAACTATATTGCCATTATAACTTAGTTATTTTGACTCTACAACCTAAAATTTATTATATATTGGTATAAAAAATCCAGTTCAGGTGTACAATTTCTTTTTACTTTTTTGTGCACTTTTTACACAGTTCTATCCGAGGTCACCCAGTGCTGCCTGCATTGGAGTGTAAAAGCTGTATAAGGTTATATATCGTTCACCTAACGTTTTGAATACAGTCTGTGAGGAACGCTGTTTCCCTATGGAAAAGACCCCCCGGGAAACCCGGAGGGTCTTTTTATGATGACAGAATCATTATTCAGCAAAGAAAGCATCCAGCTGTTTCTGAGCCTCATCGATAACAGTCTGCAGACCAGCTGCATTCAGTTCATCAATGATTGTAGGAAGAGTTGTCTCAGGATCAATCGCACCTGTCAACAGGTCGTTATTGTATTTTTCCCAAGCAGTATTTACATTTGCAACTTCGTTCTGAACCGGTTCGGGATCGAATACGAAGCCCAGGCATGTAGAAGAGGTTGCAGCTTCATTCTGCTCTTTTACCTGCTCCCAAGCATCCGGATCGCCATCAGCCTCTGTAGCAAGGATGAAGAAGGTACCCTGTGTATAAGAAGGCCATACCCAGTCATCACGAAGCTTTGTAACAGTGCCGTCTTCTTCGTACTGCATGAAGTTGCCTTCGGTACCGAATGCACACATATTACGGAACTTCGCATCGGTGTTCATCAGCTGAAGAACCTTCAGTGCTTCTGCTTTATACTTGGAGTTTGCAGAAACCGCATTCATGGAACCCTGAATCGTTTCAGTAGTATACAGAGGTCCAAACACCTTTGTTACATCGTACTTTTCAATACCCTGACCAAACGCCCAGGACTTTGCTGCTGCAGGCCAGCCCTGACCTGTACTGAAGATAGCGCCCTTGCCGCCATCTGTTACAACGTTAGCATCAGGATTGATAATACCATCCACATACCATTTGTGCAGGTAATTCAGGTTTTCTTTTACATCATCCTGCTCCAGCAGGTTTACAACCTTACGGCTCTCATCGTCATACTTAACGCCCATGACAGTAACACCTGCCGTCAGTCCGTCGTAGCCGTTGAAGAAACCATTAAAGGTAGCTCCCTGAGCCAGATGGATCGGATATACGGACTTGCCTTCACCCTCTTTGATGGTGTGGATGACGGGATCGAGAGTTGCAAAATCTTTAATGCTTTCCATGTCAATGTCGTACTTCTGTACGATAGAATCATCCAGCATCCAGAACTGGGTCATGGAAGAATCCTTGTAAGTAGGAACTGCATAAATCTTCTCTTTGATAGTAGCGCCCTTCCACAGGTCTTCGGGAATGAAATCATACAGCTCAGGTGTCTCAGACTGTACCAGATCTGTGATATCAGCAAGTGCATTCAGGTTAACGAACTTGGTGTAGTTTGTATTATTTACAAACATCAGGTCGAAATACTCACCGGTGTTAACGATGTTGTTCATCTTGGTTGACCAGTCAGCCCAGCTTGCGATCTTAACATCGATTCTTACACCGATCTTTTCTTCTGTATAGTCGCTGATCTCTGCGATGGTCTTATCGAAATCATCGGGAGGTGTTCCGCCGATGCTCCACCAGATCAGAGTAGGCACTTCACCGTTGTCTGCCTTCGCAGTATCGGTGGAAGTTTTGTCATCCGTAGCTTCTGTAACGGTTGTGTCAGCAGCACCATTGTCTGTTGTTGTGGATGCTGTGTTTCCGCAGCCTGCCAGCATACCCGCTGTCATAGCAGAAACGAGACCCAGCGCAAGAAGCTTGTTTACGTTCTTCTTTTTCATACATTCCTCCTTTTGTGCACTTTTGCACATTTGATTCCCTCTCAGGAATATTTTTGAACAATCTGAATCGTTTTGGGCCGATTCCATCGTTCCGTCCGTCATTCGGTATACATTCTCATGTTCCGAACTGATGTATTTATTATATATTAGCAAATCTGTCCGCACAACCTAAAATATGTTATATACCAGTATAAAAATATTATCTTCAATATACAAAAGCAGTGCTCATTTTTGTGTATTTTGTATGTTTCCCTGTTTTTTATTCTTCTGCTTCACCGTAGTTACGCATAAAAAAGGGTGTTTTTTGAAATACCCCATCTCACTTTTTTAGGATAGACACCACACTTTTATAAGGCTTATACTGTGCATAAAGGCAACGGTCTTGTCCGTCCTTCGGCAGAATTCTGACATGCTCTGCCTCAATATTGCCATCCGGAGGAGGTTATCTTGTTATTATGGCAAAGGATAATATTTTACTGATCACGACGGATCAGCAGCGTTTCGACACTCTGAACGCATGGGGGAATCAGAGTATCTTTACACCGCATCTGAACTATATGGCGGCAATGGGCATCAGCTACAAAAACTGCTATGCCAGCTGCCCAATCTGCGTTCCGTCCCGTACAACCATCATGACCGGACGTCAGGGCTACGAAAGCGGTGTGGTTTCCAATGCAACCCATGAGACTTTTATGCGTGCCTGCACTGAGGAACGCTCTACCCTTCCCGCCGTTTTGACAGACGCTGGCTATCAGACCTGTGCAAAGGGTAAAATGCACTTTGAGCCCGCCCGCGCCCACTATGGCTTCGAGCATATGAAGCTGCCCCTTGACTACATGCGCGAATATGACAAGAAGCAGGTTCTTGCACATCCCAAGGCCCACGGTGTCGGTGAGTGTGAGGTAGAGCCTGTGATCTCCACGGTAGAGGTCAAGGACAGCATTACCAGCTGGATCGCGGAGGAAGCGATTGATTTTCTGGAGACCCGTGATACGACGCGTCCGTTCTTTTTATGGACAAGCTTTACCAAGCCCCATCCGCCCTTTGATCCCTGCCGTGACTTCTGGGAGCTGTATGACAACATCCCGATGCCGGACGCGGTTACAGGCGACTGGTCCAGAACCGTTGAAGAGACCCCTCAGGGCTTCCTTGCAGGCGCTTATGAAAACACGAACCTGCATCTGCTTGGCAAAGCGCAGCGCGCTGCTTCCAAACGCGCCTACTATGCCTGCATCACACAGGTCGACTATGCACTGGGACGTATCTTTGGCTGTCTGAGAGAAAATGACCTGTTCAAAAACACCTGGGTCATCTTCACCGCAGACCACGGCGAGATGCTGGGAGACCACCATATGTCCCAGAAGAATCTGTTCTTTGAGGGCAGCGCCCATGTACCGCTTCTGATCATGCCTCCCCAGGGACGCAGCCTTCCTCACAACATCAGCGTAGAGGCCCCGACTGACCTTGTAGATATCTATCCTACGATCCTTGCAATGGCAGGGCTTTCTTCCCCTGTTTCTGTCAGCGGCAAAAACCTGCTTGAGCCAGTTCCCATGGATCGTATGTTCTTTGGAAACAGTTTAAACAAAAACTTCTGTGTCATGGAAGAAAAAGTGAAGCTGGTTTACTCTGCAGTCGGCGATCACGTTCTGCTCTTCGACTTAAACACCGATCCGATGGAGCAGCATAATCTCGCAGAGGACCCTGACTGGCAGGAGCGCAAGGCAAAGCTCTGGAAGCTTCTGCTGGAGCACACCGCCCAGTACACGCCTGAGGCGCTGGACGAAAACGGTCAGTTCCTTACCTACGAAGCGCCCCGCTTCCCCGGCGATATGCCCGGACGGTGGTTTGGCTTCCATTATCATGATTATTCCGTGGATACGTTCCACTAAGGGCAACGGATAAGACTCAAAAACCGGGCAGATTCTCTCTGCCCGGTTTTTGAGTCTCAGTGCTGTCAGATTAACGATTTATCTTTTGCAGTTTTTATCACTGCAGAAGGCTTGCCGCCTCATCGATTTTTTAAGTTCACACGTCCTGTATATCTTACCGTGCTACGCGGATATCGCAGTAGTCCAGAACCAGCTCACAGAACATAGCGTTTGCCCAGGAGAACCACTCTCTGGTGTAGTTTGCAGGATCATTGACATCGAAGCCCTCGTGCATCATGTGCTTGCCGGCATCGGTATTTTTCATGGTGTTCAGGATCGCAAGCTTTTCTTCCTTTGTCTTGCTGGTCAGACCCTGGATCGCCAGAGCAATATGCCAGATATAGCCAGGCTTGGTGTGCTGGCTGCCTACACCCTTTGCACAGCTGCCTTCATAATAATAAGGATTTGCACAGCTGAGCACAAAATTACGGGTGTTTTCCACAACCTGACGGTCATCCGCCTCGTAGCCAAGGTAATCCATAGCCAGCAGGCTGGGTACATTTGCATCGTCCATCAGCATATACTGACCGTAGCCGTCTACTTCGTATGCATAAACCTTACCATAGTAATAGTTATCTACGATCGCCATGCTTTCGATGGCATCGTGGATCTCTTTTTTCAGGGAAGCTGCTTCTGCTGCCAGAGCCTCATCCTTTAATACTTCATGTGCAATGGTTTCCATATAGCCCAGAACAACTGTTGCAAACATATTGGACGGGATCAGATAGCCGTAGATGCAGGCATCATCGCTGGGACGGAAGCCCGACCAGGTCAGACCTACGCCGGATTTTACCAGAGCGCCCTTGCCTTCTCTGGACAGGGTATCTGTAAAGTAGCAGCCCTTACGCTGGAAGGAATAAGGGGATTTCTCCTCGTGATACTGTTCGGTTTTCCATACGTTCAGGATGGTGTGCAGGCCTTTTACGAAATTGTCATCAAAATGGTCTGTACGTCCGGTGTTTTTCCAGAGCAGATATGCGAACTGAACGGGATAGCACAGAGAGTCGATCTCATATTTGCGTTCCCAGAGCCAATCGCTCATTTCCGTCTCATCGTGATCCCAGCAGTTGCCGTTTTCTTCCTGATTGAAGGCATTTGCATAGGGATCATGGTTTACAAAGAAAAACTGTCTTCTGGACAGACCAGCCAGCAGGTCGGAAATCTCCTGATCCTCTGCTGCAGCTACCAGATAGGGGCGCACCTGTGCAACGGAATCCCGCAGCCACATCGCCGGGATATCACCGGTGATAACATGGGTTGTGCCGTCCTCCATCTTTTTCACAGTTGTATCCAGGGTGTTGGAAAAACAGTTGATAAACAGTTCTACCATTGCAGGATCCTCTGCAAAGGCCTCTTCCACCTTGTGAATCAGCTTCTGCAGGGATACCGGTAAATTCTCTTTCATTGGTATGTACTCCTCTCTTCTTAGATACTTCTATAGTGCTGGGTTTTTCGCAGTCTGTCAAGATATAAAAAACTCATATTCTATCCCCTTTTTTTTAACCCTGAAGTTTCCTCGTATCTTTCCAAATGGTGCGTGGCACTGCAGCACTTGCCCTGTTTTCAAAACCATGTTAAAATCAATCCATTACGATTCACAGGATAGGTTCCATTACAGCAGGAGCAAAACGAGACAAGGATTTTTATTATGAAAAAGCAGCAGGACAAATACGATATTTTAAAAACCTATTATGGATATGATACGTTCCGTGACGGACAGGAGGAGCTGATCGACTGTCTGTTAAACGGTCAGGATGTCTGCGGCATTATGCCCACCGGCGCCGGGAAATCCGTCTGCTATCAGGTTCCAGCCCTGCTGCTGCCTCATGTTACCCTCGTGGTCTCCCCCTTGATTTCCCTGATGAAGGACCAGGTTCGTGCCCTGAATCAGATGGGGGTCCACGCAGCCTATTTAAACAGCTCTCTTTCCTGGAATCAATATAAAAAGGCCCTCGCTTATGCCAAAGAAGGCCGTTATAAGATCATCTACGTTGCGCCGGAACGGCTGCTGACGGAAGATTTTCTGGATTTTGCAGCCTCCACACCGATTTCGCTGCTGGCAGTTGATGAAGCCCACTGTGTATCCCAGTGGGGACAGGATTTCCGCCCCAGCTATTTAAAAATTCCGGAATTTGTCCGCACGCTGCCCATCCGTCCCGTCATCGGCGCTTTTACCGCGACGGCAACCAGGGAAGTTCGCGAAGACATCATCCGGATGCTGGAGCTGTCCGATCCCCATGTCGCTGTGACCGGTTTTGACCGAAAAAATCTCTATTTCGAGGTTCGCCACGATAAGGACAAGTACCGCAGCATCCGCGATTATCTGCTCGCCCATCCCGACAGCTCCGGCGTCATTTACTGCGCAACACGCAAAAATGTCGAAGAGGTCTGCGACAGGCTCCTTGCGGATGGTTTTCGGGCAACCCGCTATCACGCCGGACTTTCCGACGAAGAACGGCGCGCAAACCAGGAGGCCTTTACCTACGACGATGCACCGATCATGGTCGCAACCAATGCGTTTGGCATGGGTATCGATAAATCGAACGTCCGCTTTGTCCTGCATTATAACATGCCGAAAAATATGGAAAGCTATTATCAGGAGGCCGGGCGCGCCGGACGGGACGGTGCAAAGGCCGATTGTATTTTATTTTACAGCGGTCAGGATGTTATCACAAACCAGTTTTTTATCGAACAGGATCGTGATAACGAAGAGCTGACCGGCGAAGCACTGGAGGAGGTTCGCAGACAAGACCGCGAACGCCTCAAGAAAATGACCTTTTACTGCCACACCACCGACTGTCTGCGGGACTACATGCTGCGCTATTTCGGTGAGTTTGGCTCCAACTACTGCGGCAACTGCAGCAACTGTTTAAATACCTTTGAAACCATCGACATCACAGAGCTTGCCAATGACCTGATCGGCTGTATCTTAACAAGCGGCATGCGCTTTGGCGTCAATGTCATTCTCGACACGCTGCGCGGCAGCAAAAACGAAAAGGTACTGCGTTTTGGTCTGGATTCCAACCGTTACTACGCAACGCACGCCCAGGATACCATCGTTTTTCTGCGGCAGGTGCTCAATTATCTCGTTCTGACGGATTATCTGGTCGTTACAGACGATCAGTTTCCTATTGTAAAAGTGAAAGAAAAGGGACTGTCTTTTTACGCAGAGTCCGGGGAATTCCACCCCGTACTCACGATGAAGGCAGCAAGGAAGACTACGCAGACACCTGCAAAAGCCGGGCAGCTTCCCGGCACGGACAAATCCGGCAGAAAGCGTTCTTCCCTGCACACCGGCAGCGATCCCTTCGAGGCGCTGCGCAGGCTGCGTACCGAAATCGCACGGGCACAGCATATTCCTCCCTATCTTGTCTTTTCCGACAAGTCACTGGAATCCATGTGTGTCCTTCTGCCTCAGACGAAAACTGAAATGCTCGCTGTCCATGGCGTCGGCGAGCTGAAATACCAAAAATACGGCGAACAGTTTCTGGCGCTGTGCCAGAAGCTCGCCGGAGAGTCAGAGGAGTTTTAAGCTTTTATGTTTCAACAAAAATTAAATAAAGATACCATCCTTCACTACGGTTCCATGCTGCTCGGCGCAGCAGTGCTGTCCTTTGGCCTATTCAACGTCCACAGCCAGAGCAAGATCACAGAGGGCGGAATCCTGGGACTTACCCTGTTTCTGCACCACTGGACGGGCATTTCACCCGGCATCTTTTCCTTTCTGCTCGACATGACCTGCTATATCATCGGCTTCAAGCTTCTGGGCACCGACTTTTTGAAGAATGCCATTTTTTCCACCTGCTGCTACGCACTGCTGTACCGGTTCTGGGAATTTACCGGACCGTTTCTGCCCTCCTACGCAGATAAACCACTTATCGCCGCCATCCTCGGCGGTCTGTTCGTTGGCATCGGCGCAGGCTTAATCGTCCGCAGAGGCGGCGCTTCCGGCGGAGATGACGCACTGGCGCTCATCCTCCATCAAGTGACCGGCTGGAAAATTTCCCGCTCCTACTTTTTTACGGATTTCGTCGTGCTGATGCTTTCGATTTCCTACATTCCGCTGCGCAACATCTTCTTTTCCCTGCTGACAGTTACGCTGTCATCTGCAGTTATCGAGCTGTTGCAAAAGAGCAGACAGAATACGTCGGCGGAGGAAGCAGATTGCGAAAGCAGCTGGAAGGATTGATTTTTTACCTTCCGAGCATTACAATTAGATATAGAAATGCAATGATGTCCAAGTGGACAAGAAACACCCCCGGAGTGCCAGCTCCGAGGGTGTTTTTTGTTCCATCCTATCGAACGTCTGTCGCGTATCACGTGGCAGTTTTACGATTATCCATTCTTTTTCAGCCGTTTATTCATCTCTAAACTGCTTCAGATATGCTCCGCCTTTCCGCAGAAATGCTTCCAGCCCTGCTGCCGTATCCGGAAAGAAAATTCCGTGCCGCGCCAGCTTGTCTGTACGCATCATCAGGTTGCGGACATTACCGCCTGTCGCTTTTTCTGCAAGGGCTTCCTGCCCAAAGGATGCCATCACGCAGCGCACCGTTTCATACATGCTTGCATCGTTGCTGCTTCCATAATTGTAAATGCCGCCCGGCAGTTTCCACGCTGCTTCCATGTTCTTTACGACAAGGGTTACGTCCGTCACACCACGGTGGTCCGTATCCGAAAATTTCCGGGGCTGCTTTTTGTCGAGCATTTCCCGAAGCATCGTTGCAAGGTTGCGTCTGCCTTTTGCCAGCTCGTTCTCTGTCAGGCTGTCATACATCCACGAAAGCCGAAGCACTACGCTCTCCGGCTGGTATTTTAAGCAAAGCTCCTCACCCTGCAGCTTTTGTTTCCCGTAAAGTGGCTCCGGTGTTTCGATGCAATCCTCCCAGTGGGGCTCCAGATATGCGTCCAGGCTCTCCTGCTCTCTCCGTTTTCTGAAATAAACCTGATCCGAGCTGCACATTACGAGCTTTGTTCCTGTTTTTCCGCAGGCTTTCGCAAGGTACTCCGTTCCCAGCACATTGACGGCATGAGACAGCTCCGGTTTTTTACTGCATTCTGCCACGTCCGAAATCGCTGCACAGTGAATCAGCACATCCGGGCGGTAATTTTCCACTGTTTTGAATACCGCTGCCTCATCCGTCAGATCCAGGTCTTTGTGGGTTACGCCCCACACGTCGTATTTTTCCCCATAATAGGCTGTCAGACGGCTTCCTACAAAGCCGCCTGCGCCTGTCACCATGATTTTCATAAGGTTCCTCCTTAAAAGCTTCTCAGCTCATCGTCATCCCCTGCCGACTTGTCGATCGAACGGATCACGACATAGTAGCCGTCTCCAGCGCCGATTTCCACAAAAACTCTGTCACCAACCTTATGCCCCAGCAGCGCCTTCCCCAGCGGAGACTCGCCGGAAATCAGTCCTTTTAAGGAATCCTGGCGCATTGTCGTCACAATTTTGTAGGTTTCTGTCTCGTCATCCTCTTCAAACCAGACCTCTACCTTATTATTCATGCCGACCTCGTCCGCTGCGGATTCGTCCGAAACAACCTCTGCCGTTTTGATCATCCGCTCCAGGAAACGGATCCTGCCTTCATTTTTGTTCTTGAATTTCTTTGCAGCATAATATTCGAAATTCTCCGAAAGGTCGCCCTGGGCCCGCGCTTCTTTTACATCCTCCAGCGCTTCCTTGCGGACAACGAGCTTTCGGTATTCGATTTCCTCCTGCATCTTTTTGATATCGCTTTCCGTCAATTGATTATGCATGATTTCCTCCATTTTTGAAAATATTTTGCATATTTCCCTGCTTTTTTGGCATGTCTTTTCAAGCATCCTTTTAAAAAGAATGTGCCTTGGCACATTCTCGCGCCGAGGCGCGGTTGCCTCGGCAACCATCTACCCTTGCGCCGAGTGCGCATCCTCGCGGAGCATTTTTAACGTATGGAAACGAAGTTTCCTATACGACAGGAAAGAGACGGAACTCTTTCGGAATCCCGCCTCTGTTTTTATTTCTAATACTAAAATTACTTCCGACGCGCGCACATCATCCTGCCTCACTGCTTCGGCGCAAATCCTTCAAAAATAAAGTAATCAAAGGATCTGCTGCAGGCATCCAGCTGTGCCTGACATTTTACCGTCCATGCAACGGACGGACAGCCAAACAGGTTCCGGCAGATGTTTTTGGATACCGCATGCATTGCACGGCAGTCATATGCGATGAAATCCGGCTTTGCAAGAAAATTGGTCAACAGATGACGCAGTGCAAAATACTGCGCACCCTTTGTATTTTCGTCCCGCTCAAAATTCATGGAAAGCTGTCCGCGGCAGATATGGGGATAGTTTTTCCGATACCAGACCAGTACCTGCGGATGGAAGGATTCGATACAATAAATTCCGGTATAGCCGTTTAAAATCTCCTGGGCTTTTTCACAGATCTTGCTGCCCTCTTTATATTTCAGCTCAACGATCAGCGGTACCTTTCCGTCCACTGCCTTTAAAACATCCTCAAACAGCGGCACCCTCTGGTCACTTCCATAGATCGGATAATCCTGCAGTTCTTCATAGGTGCACTGGTCGATCTCCTTGTCCACACCACTGATCCGCTTGAGGTTAAAATCATGTACAACGACAACCTTTCCATCTGCAGTCATCTGCACATCCAGCTCAATGCCATAGCCTGCATCCACCGCTTTTTGGAAGGCTGCAAGGGAATTTTCAGGCGCGTCTGAAATATTATCATGCAGACCGCGATGCGCGTAATACACCTTCGGCATACGCTCCGGCCGTTCGCAAAGTCTCGGAGCGATTGCAATTAAATAAGCACCTGCAGCGGTCGCTGCCGCCGATATCCATTTTTTCATCAGTATGCCTCTCCTTTGATCCAGTCATCTTTCCGTTTCATTGTCGTTTTCGCAATTCTGAACTATGAAAGTATTTTAATCCTCTACGTCAAAATTTTCCAGCAGATTTTTTTTGCGTTCCGGTTTATTATCGCCGTGGTGCACCATGCTCATGGTAATCATCGCTGCAACCGTAAAGACACAGGCATACGGAAATAACGTCCGATAGGAAACATACTGTAAAAACGCGCCGGACAGAATCGGGGTCACAATCTGTGCCGACATGGAAAAGGTATAATAAAGCCCCGTATATTTTCCGACATCTTCACTCGAACACATCTCCACAACCATCGGCAGGGAGTTTACACTCACTGCTGCCCAGCCCATTCCGATCAGGGCAAAGCCAAGATTGATAACTGCGTGATATTCCGTGAAGAAAATCGCCGTAAAAAAGCTGATCAGCATCAGTACCAGACCGCCCATAATCGTCTTTTTCCTGCCCACCTTCGCGGAAATCATGCCGATGGGGATATAGCTGATAATCGCCGCTACGGTCGCTACCATCAGGCAGTTGGCAAAGCCGCCGCCCTCCATGCCCCATACGGTACGGGCATAGCGGGAAAATGCTGTCGTCACTGCATTATATGCGGTAAACCACAAAAAGATCGAGATCAGGATCATCGTCAGACTGCGCTTTACTCCCGGAGTAAGCTCTCCTGTCTTGTCCGCCTTTTGTTCTTCCTCTGTTTCTTCTTCCAGATTTGCTTTCGCAACCTCCTGTGCAAGCTTCTTTTCCCGCACTGTCAAAACAAGAAGTACAACAGAAACCACCATCAGAAGTGCTACGCCCAGAAAGACCGGCGTATAATCCGGTTTGTCTCCGCCCTTTAACAGCAGACTGATTAAAATCAGGGTATATATCCCTCCGACTGCACCCATCAGGTTAATGATCGCGTTTGCCTGACTGCGCAGCGGCTTCGGTGTCAGGTCAGGCATCAGCGCTACTGCAGGCGACCGGTACAATCCCATCGCAATCAGCAGGAAAAACAGGCTGATGACAAACAGCACAAAATTTCCTGTTTTATCCGCATGTGGAAGCAGCATCATCAAAACAACCGCGAGTACCGTCCCGACCACAATAAACGGCGTCCGTTTTCCCCATCTGGTGTCCACTTTATCGGACAGTGAGCCCAGCAGCGGAAGCAAAAATACCGCAAGTACATTATCTGCCGCCATAATTGCTCCGGTAAGCGTCTCATTTAAGTGAAACGTTCCCTGCAAAATCAGCGGGACGATGTTGTCATACATCTGCCAGAACGCACAGATGGACAGAAAGGCAAGTCCTACCAGAAATGTTCTTTTGTAATTCAGTTTCAAAAAAATACCCTCCTTTTCCTGCGCTGCAGGACAAATTCCCCCGATGCCTCAGCGCGTCCTCTATTTTCTACTATACCCCAGAAAGAGGGATTTGACAAATTCAAATGGAACAAAATCGCGAAATCCGAATCACATAAACCGGAGCGTATCTGCAAACATCTGTTTCCTGCCACGGCTGTTTCACTGCCGCGGCTGTTTTACTGCCGTCCCCAGATCTCCCCGGCGCGAAAGCCCAGAAGCATCAGCTCCAGCATTTTCGGGTCGTACTGGCGGTATTTCAGAAAATAGTAGAGTGTATCCAGATAGTTCATAAACGCCTTTTTATCCTGCTCCCGCAGCACCTGGTCTTTGCGGTTTCCAACCAAAAATGCCGCAAGTCTGGAGAAAACAAATTTTTCATTGATAAATGCCAGAAAATCATCCTGCCGCTGTGTCACTACCTGCAGTGGTTTTCTGCGCAGCAGCCAGAATGTCTCGTATGCGATCACCTTTGTTTCGTTGATATGATGGATATGGTGAAATTTTTTCAGTCTCGACACATCCGAAAAATAATCCAGCACTGCATGCATCAGCAGTACTTCATCCAGCCGCACCTCTGACTCCAGCTTCTGACTTTTCAAAAATTCCATACATTCCTTGTATAAAAAGGCGTACCTGCTGCGGATGACATCCTCCGAAAATTCCTCCAACAGTCCGCTATAGTTCAAATACATGCTTTCGATAGAATTCATTCCGCTGTCCATCCGGCATTTCTCCCTTTCTGTTCCTCCCTGCAGCAGGCGGCAGGCGTTGTTTTCTCTCCCTGCTCTGCAGCCAATCCATCCGATGCTGTCTCGTCCTGAGCAGACATGTCTGCTCCCTCCAGCTGCAGAATCTCACAGCAAAGCTTTGTCTGCAAAAAATTGCAGTATTCATCCACGCTCTGATCCTCAATCGTGCCATGCCGGATCCGGGACGTATCTCCCAGCAGGTGCTGGCGGATTCCGCCCTTTCGCGCAAGTGTAAGCATTCGATCCGCGCTTTCATACGCACTCTTGGGAATTCCCCAGAATAAACTATCCTCCATGCAACCTCCTTATTCCGCCAGAATGGAATCGATCGCATCCTGAACGGTCTCGATTTTTTCCAGTTCTACACATCCGACCTGGGTTTCATGAGTCTCATATTCCCGCCGGACATCCACCATACTCTTTTTGTCCAGAAAGGCATCCCCCGGAACATCCTGCAGACGTCTGTAAAAGGATGCCATTTCGTCCCCCATTCCGGCAAGACGGTTCAACAGCTCCGAAAATTCCGTCAGCATCGGATTCTGTTTTTTGTAGGGGTAAAGAATGTGATGATCGATTTCTCCCCACCCCTCCTCAAACAGCGTCCTGACCTGCACCTCCAGGTACATGCCGCGGTATTTGAGAATATAGTGCACAGAACGGTAATATTTCTGATCATAAATATCATCGCTGGCGATCCAGTCTGCATAAATGTCCGCGAAATCCCCCGGACGCATGTGTACCTTGGGTGCTTCCACCATATAGCGGTCGCGGCTTTCGTCAAAATCCTTCAGGCAGTCATGCACATACCATGAAGCATGATTTTCAAAATGCTTCAACAGATATTTATGGAACACCACCCAGTCCTCCCGGTACAGCAAAAGTCCACGGAACCCGATGATGTCTGTGACGAATTTCAGATAGTTCTCCTTCGTCAGTTCTTTATATTTCCGATAATTTTCAACCCGTCTGCGGATAATTTTTTCTACCAGATGCCCCGGTGTCTTTATTCTGGTACGATAGGAATGCAAACCGGTCTCGTCTTCTTTATTTTCGATCAGTTCTTTTAAAAACATATCCCGAATCATGTAAAAGCCGTCCACGCGATAGGCATAGTCCTCCGCAATCGCTTCCAGATCCGCCCAACTCATACCGGCTTCTTCATACATCTTTTCCGGAATGGCATATTGGTTTAGAAAAGCAGTTTTATCTCCCAGCATTTAAATCCCCCTGTTGCATCACATCTTATCCATCCGGTCGGAATGAGCAAGCCATTTCTCTCCGCGAAAGCGCAGACCAAAGGCAACTGTTTTGACCGCCCATTCGGTACACATCGCTATCCAGACGCCCTCCAGACCCAGTCCCATCGGGATCGCCATCAGGTAGCCCAGTCCGACACGAACCACCCACATCGTAACAAGAGAAAAGTAGGACGCGTAGGACGCATCACCCGCCGAACGCATGACAGAAGGAAGCACACTGGATGCCCCCCAGAAAAACGGCATGCTGACTGCCGCAATGATCAGTACCCGGTAAATCATCGGAACCGTTTCTGCCTGCGCCTGATAAAGCTTTAACAGAATCGGAATACACGGCATTCCGATCGCCAGTGACAATAACACCAGAACAGTACACAGCCAAACCATGGATCTGCCGTAACGGCGCGCCAGCTTTTTCTCTCCTGCACCGATACACTGACCAACGATCGTCACGGCCAGCGTCGCCACTGCGGACGGTGCCGCATACAAAACAGAAAAGATCGAGTTGGACACGGCATTTGCCGCAACGCTCGCCGTTCCCAATTTTGCAATGTAAACCTGAACCAGCATCGCGCCTCCGTTCATAAACAGCTGCTCCATTCCACAGGGGATGCCGATCCGAAAGATTTCTTTCTGAATACGCCAGTCGATTCGAAAAACGTGCCTCGGACGGATCTCAATCGAACTTTTTTTGGATATCAGCATCAGGACTGCAGCCATGCCGCCTACCAGACGCGCCAGGTTCAAAGAAAGTGCGCTTCCCATGATATCCAGCTTCAAAATATTGATAAATACAAAGCTTGCCACAAAATGCAGGACATTGATCAAAATCGACAGGTGCAGACATTTTTTCGTCTCTCCCAGTCCACGGAATACCGCAAATCCACTCATGTAGACAGATAAAAATACCGCCGAGATCGCAACCCCGATCAGATAATGCTCTGCCTTTACGAGAATCGTTTCCTCCATTCCATGAAACAGGAAACGGATCAGCGGATCTGCACAGAGCACAAGAAGGATACATGCAGCAAGGGAACAAAGCGGCAGTCCCACGATCAGCTGACCTGCTGCCTCTTTTACCCGCTCGGTTTCCCCTTTTCCCTTAAACATTGCAACTACAACGGTACCACCGGCAGAAATGGCATTGTTGATGGCATATACCATCATATAGAGCGGCCCGACCAGGCTGATGGCCGCTACCGACTCCTGACTGGAGGAGCTGATCATCGCAGTTGTCAGTACACCGATACCGAAAACGAAAAACGAATCCATGATCAGCGGCATCAGCATCGAAATGATCTGACGTCCTGTAAAAATCGAGCTTCCAAGTTTTTTGTCCAAAATTTTCGTCAACATGAGTGTACACCTTTCTGTCGGTTTCTCTGTGGAACCTTACGCGGTAGCGCACTGCGCGAATACAAGCTGCGCCCGGCACGGCATTTTTCACGTGCGATCCTCGTAGAGCATTTCTTATCGTATGGAAACGAAGTTTCCTATACGATAAGAAAGCCCGGTGCCAAGTTTCCTGTAAAGCACCGGGCATTTCTGTATGTGATTTTATCAGAGCCACCTAAAAAAACAAGTACCGAATTTTATATAAATCCGTAAAATTTCAGAACTCACATTTTTATACTTCAAACAGCAGCGTCACGATTTCATAAGGCTTTACGGTCATCTGAATCGTACCGTTTTCTTTAAAATCGCCCTGCGGACGCTCTCTTAAGTCGCATTCGCAGTAGCGCTTCCACGCAAAACCGGGCGTTATGGTCAGCTTGTTCGTTCCGCCGGTAAAGTCGTGGAACCGGACTGCAATATATTTTCCATCCTCTGTCTTCTTGACAGCATCCAGTTCAACGCACTCTTTGTCAAAGCCTACAAAAGAACCTGCAAACGGAAGTTTTACGCTGCCTGCAACGCTGTGCATCGGCCAGTTCAAATCGCTCGCTTCCTGTACGGTGCGGCCTGCAATAAAGTCTCCGGTATGAGGCAGCAGCGCATAAGTGAAGTGATGCTCGCCCTGATCCTGGCTGTGATCCGGATAGGTTGCTGTCTTGATCAGAGTGATGCGCAGTACATTATCCTTTACATCATGACCGTACTTGCAGTCATTTAACAGGCTGACGCCATAGCCGTATTCGGAAAGATCTGCGAAACGATGTGCAACGCTCTCGAACTTCGCCTGATCCCAGCTTGTATTCCAGTTATTAGAACGACGTACATTACCATACTGTACATCGAACGTTCCGTAAGTGGTGCGGATGTCAACCGGGAATGCAGCCTTCAACAGCTGATGGCGCTCATGGCAGTCTGCATCCGTCACGAAATCAATTCTGCGGTCATCTGCATACAGGATAACATCCTGGTCAATGGTGGAATTCATATACTTCCATCCCATGTGAAGCACCAGACGAACCGATCCGCACTCTTTGACTTCAAAACAGGTCAGTCCGTCAATGACACGCATCTTTTCCTGATAGTAGATCTCGATATCCCATGCGTCATTGCCCATCGGCTTATCTTCAAATACCTGCAGAACGTTGCCGCACTGTCCGGGTGCAAGCACCTCACGGTCATTTTCTTTATCATACAATCTGGAAATCTGACCGGCTTCATTAAACTCAACCAGATAAAACGGAGTTTCAACCTTATGTCCGTCTACGATAAATGCCGTATTCTCTGCAGCAGGTGCTTTTTTCAGGACAACCGCAGCGGTGCCCATTGCGGGAACCTCCGGGATTTCCACAAGAAGTCCGCCTTCTGTTTCCTGACTCTTTAATGCCGTGCCGTCCTCCAAATAAGCGCTGTTTCCTGCAGCACCGAGCAACAGAACCGAGCCGCCTTTTCTTACAAAGCTGTTGCTGTTAAAAACGGTATAAACAGAGGCTTCTTCTGTTACGGCGTCTGCAATAAAGCCTGCTTCCACCTCCTCGCCCTGTGTTGCGATCCATTCGTAATCTTTTTTGGAATCCTCATATACTTCGAAGATCGAGGAGCCGGGGATAATGTCATGGAACTGGTTGGTCAGGATATGTTTCCAGCCGGCTGTCAGCTTTTCCTGCTCCGCCAGGGACAGATCATTACCAAGCAATGCACGCAGTACGGTAAAATACTCTGCCTCACGATATAACAGCTCCATCTTACGGTTCATGCGTTTGTTATGCGCATGGCTGGTATAGGTACCACGGTGATATTCCAGATACAGCTCGCCATCCCAGGTATTGACATAGCGGTCTGTCTTTGCAACCGTTTCCTTCAGCTTACGGAAATATTTGCCTGCAGTAGTCGTCTCCACATGCGGCAGTCCCGGAATCTTATCCAGTCTGCGGCGCTGCTCCAGCATATCACGGTTGACACCACCGCCGCCATCTCCGTAACCATAGGAAAGCAGCAGGTCATGATTCATTTCCTTTTCGCTGTATCCGTCCCAGATACCCTTGACGGTACGGGGCTCAATCAGTCCGTTATAGGTATAGAACCAGCTGTCTCTTTCTCTCCCGGGCTCCGGCGTCGTAATAAAGTGGGTCAGCACTTTGCTGCCGTCGATGCCTTTCCAGTAAAACGTATCATGCGGCATACGGTTGTACTGGTTCCAGCTGATTTTTGTCGTCATAAACATGTCGATGCCGGCTTTTTTCAGGATCTGGGGGAGTGCCCAGGAATAGCCGAATACATCCGGCAGCCACAGAAATTCTACTTCCTTGCCGAATTCATCCTTGATGAATTTGCTGCCGATTAAGATCTGACGGGTCAGAGACTCGCCGCTTGTCAGGTTACAGTCTGCCTCAACCCACATTGCGCCGTCCGCTTCCCAGCGCCCCTCTGCCACGCGGTCTCTGATCTGGCTATACAGCTCCGGATAATCTTCCTTTACCCACTCATAGAGCTGGGGCTGTGTCTGCAGGAAATCATATTCCGGGAACATCTCCATCAGGCGCATGACGGTTGTAAAGGATCTGCCGCACTTTTCTCTGGTGTTTTTGAGTCTCCAGAGCCATGCAGTATCAATATGGGTATGTCCAACTGTGTATACATGGATATCGGAGTACTTGTCCATCGCGTCAATTGCTGCGTTTAAGCAGTCGTCTGCTTCCGCAACAGATGCATAGAAGTCATCGCTGCCCGGATAAGACCAGTCAATCTTTAAAAATGCACGGTCAAGGGCTGCCTGCAGGTTATGGCGAACCGGATCGTTCTCGGAAAGCTCTTCAATCGTCTTCCAGACCATCAGACCAAGATAATACAGGTCGTCTGTCTTTTCATCCAGATAGCCTAAAAATGCGCTATTTAAGCGATGCTCCACCTCTCTGGGCAGTCCGCCGCCTTCCAGACCGGACCAGAGGCGGAAGGTCAGGCTGACCTCATTTCCACAGATCTCAGGTCTGAAAAATACTTCCTTATGATTGGCATCAACCGCCTGATACTGTTCGCCGTTTACAAACAGCAGTGATTCAAACCCGCTGTTGTTGCCGCCGCCTGTCATACCGAAGTCAAACACACCTACCGCGCGCTTTCCTTCCCATTCTGCCGGCACTTTCATCTCCCCATGCAGCCAGAGATATAAATCCCTGCCCTTCCAGTCAGAGCCGGTACAGATCCTGTCCCAGCCGGTAAAATCTGTCGGCACATCCGGATTTACCAGGCCGCTTTTGTCTTCTTTTGCCAGAAACGATTCAAAATTTCTGACGTCCCGGTAACGGTATTCTCCCAGCTCCCGGATTCTTCCTTCCAGCTTTCGCTGTGTGAAAAACATGTCCATTGTGTTTCCCCTTTCTTGTTTCCCTTTCTTGTTTCCCTTTCCTTTTTCCCTTTTTTATAAACTCCCTATAATTCCCGTTTGCCCAGCCTGACCTCTTCCATATAAGAGACCAACTCCTCCGGCAAATGGTCAAACAGGTAATTATGGTCGTTTTCCGTAAGTTGTTTCTGCGTGCTGCCCGGTCTTTTTTCAATCCGTTCCAGCACCTTTTCGCGGGTCAGCTCGACTTCCTCCAAAAGCTCCCGCGCCGCCATCCTGCGCGCGCCCTGTCCGTAAATGATGACCTGCTCCAGCGCATCGGAGGTCGCTACCGTCACATCGGCTTTTTTCCCGATTTTGTGGACGGTTTTTTCGATATATTGGTCAGCCGTCTCCGCTTCCTTCGTAAAGACGACGTGAATATTGTGATAATTGAAAATGCGTTCCTGCCCGCCTTCCACACGATAAGCGTCGAAGACGAGGATCAGCGTGCAGCCGTTAAAGCCCTGGTAATCGCACAGAACATCCATCAGGAGGTTCCTGGCGCTTTCGATATTAACCTTCGAAAGCTCGCGCAGCATTTCCCAGGAAAAAATGATATTATAGCCGTCAACCAAAAGATAGCGTTCCCGCGGCTTGCTCCGATCCGCCTCTGCCGCACGGGAGCGTTCCATCAGGCGCCGTGCGGGCGCTTCTTCCCTGCAGCGCTTCTGATAGCCCTTTTTGCTCTTCGGCTCGCTGTTCTGATAATAGGTGCGCTTGAAAATTTCTTCCAGCTCTTCTTCGCTGACAAAGGTTTCCGGCGTCTCTTTTCTTTCACGGACAAAATATTCTGCGCGGCTGCTCTGCGCTATCCCGGACGCTTCTTTTTCATCTGCACTGCCTTTTTCAGACGGCAGCGCAACTGCCTCGAGGTGCATATAATCCTCCACCTGATCCCATGGTACCACAAATCCGGCTCCGTGTGCACAAAAAACGGAGGAAGGAGGATTTTCCAGGTCTGCTTCCGGATCATAGCCGGCTGCCGCCATCACTTCCTCTGTGTTATGGCACACAGCATAGCCCTGCAGCGTACAGAACAGCTTTCCACGGCCTCGGCTGTAGGAGGTAACCTCCTGCTGATAGCCCCGCATACATGCAACCGGCGCGCTTCCGCACAGAATCGCAAATTCCCCTTCCGTCTGCGGCGGCTCAAAGGTACCGTTCATCCGCTGAATATCCGTCATCGCCCGTCCGATCTGCTCCTGTGGAATCTCCAGTCGAAAGCTGTAAACAGGCTCTAAAAGTACGTTTTGTGCTCGCATCAGTCCCTGTCGGAGTGCCCGGTAGGTCGCCTGACGAAAATCGCCGCCCTCGGTGTGCTTGATATGCGCCCTGCCATTTACCAGCGTGATCTTCATATCCGTGATCTCTGCGCCGCATAAAACACCTTTATGGCGCTTTTCTTCCAGATGGGTCAGCACCAGCCTCTGCCAGTTACGGTCCAGCACATCCTCGCTGACAGCTGATTCAAACTGCAGTCCCATGCCGCGTTCCAGGGGTTCCAGCAAAAGATGAACCTCCGCATAGTGCCGAAGGGGCTCAAAATGTCCGACGCCCTCGACGGGCGCTGCGATGGTTTCCCGGTATACAATGCTGCCCTGTCCGAAGGAAACCGGCACGCCGAAGCGCTCTCTGATCTGGTTTTTCAGGATTTCCATCTGCACTTCGCCCATGACCTGTGCGCAGATCTCAGAGGAGGCTTCCTCCCAGACAATCGAAAGCTCCGGTTCCTCTTCCTCTAACTGCCGAAGATTTCTGAGCATCGTATGCGCATCGCAGTCCGGCGGCAGCTCGATCTGATAGGTTAATACCGGCTCCAGCAGCGGCAGCACCGGTTCCGTTTGCGCCCCAAGCCCTTCTCCTGCATAGGTTTTTGACAGTCCTGTCACGCTGCAGATTTCTCCTGCGGCCGCCTGCTGTACCTGTTCATAGCCACTTCCGTTATAAATCCGGATCTGGTCGGCTTTTTCTTCCCATTCCTGTCCATCAGCAGTTTGTCCCCTCAGGCTCTGCCGCGTAAAAAGACTTCCTCCGGTCAGCTTCAGATGCGTCAGACGCTTTCCGGTTTCGTCCCTCGTGATCTTAAAAACACGTGCCCCAAACTCCTCTGTGTATTCCGACTCTTTCATCAGCTTCGACAACCCGGACAATAGCGCATCCACGCCACAGACTTTTAGTGCCGATCCAAAAAAACACGGAAATAGCTTTCTTTCCTTTACCAGAAGTGCTGCATCCTCCCAGGTCAGCGTATCGCCATCGAGATAGCGTTCCAAAAGGTCTTCCTGACACATGGCGACATTTTCCCAGAAATCCGGGACAGGAACCGGTGCTTCACATGGCTGCAGGCTGTCCGAAGCGTCTGCGCGCATACTGCACACCTCGATACAATGCTCTCCCAGCTGCTTTTGCAGCTGTAAAAGCAAGGTGTCCTCCTCTGTCCCTTCCTGATCCATCTTGTTGATAAACAAAACAGTGGGGATCTGATAACGGGAAAGCAGCCGCCAGAGTGTCTCCACATGTCCCTGCACACCGTCCGCACCGCTGATGACCAGCACCGCATAATCCAGCACCTGCAGGGTCCGCTCCATCTCTGCAGAAAAATCCACATGTCCGGGCGTATCCAGAAGCGTCACGTCAAAATCGCCCAGTGCAAACTTCGCCTGTTTTGAAAATATCGTAATGCCGCGGGCCCGCTCCATGGCATCCGTATCCAGAAAGGCATCCTGATGGTCCACTCTGCCCAGTCGCCGCAGTGTACCGGTCCGATATAAAATTGCTTCTGCCAGTGTGGTCTTTCCAGCATCCACATGTGCCAGAATGCCGACTGTTACCTTTTTTGTGCCCAACTTCCGATTCCTTTCTGTAAGATTTTGCGCTGCGTAGATATCTCCACTGCTAAAAAAAGCCCCGCATATGCGGGGCTCTTTTAGTCATCCTTATGCGATGTGAACGTTAACCGCTCTCAGCTTTCTGGAATCCTTAGGATCGCTTTCTACATCGAAAGTTACCTTCTGGCCTTCTTCCAGAGTCTTGAAGCCATCTACCTGGATAGCGGAGAAGTGTACGAATACGTCCTCGCCGTTTGCATCGTTGGTGATGAAGCCATAGCCTTTGCTGGAATTAAACCACTTAACTACACCTGTGTTCATTTTCAAGTACCTCCTGAATAATTTGGATCAATTGGAGACGCCGCTGCGCGCTGACTTACGAAATCTATCCGTAAAAAAAGACTGTCCGCAAGCCACCATAAAGAAAAGGACGACTTTTCAGTACAGTCAGTTCTAAGCTCAAATTGATTCTGGAGCTATCATAGCATTATTCCCCTATTTTGTCAAAGATATTTTGCAGTTTTTTCAATATCGTAGTATGCTAAAAGGAGGTACCAAACGAAACACCAAGGAGGTTACAAAATGCAGTATTTTGAACGTCAAAATGACAGTCTGATCTTTCGCTTAAATGGAGAAACCGTTATGGTTTCCCCTTGGGGAGAAGACAGCCTGCGCACGCGGGCGGCATTGTTTAACGAGCTTTCAGACAACAGTCCGGCACTTCTTTCTCCGGCAAAAAGTGAGCCTGTTATCGAACTCGGGGAACGTCAGGCTGTAATTACCAACGGCAAAATCCACGCTGTGCTTTCCCTGCAGGACTGGGGCGATGAGCTGCAGATTTCCTATTATAATCAAAAGGGCGAGCTCCTGCTGCAGGAAATTCCAAACGGCGGTGCCCTGTTTTTAAAGGCACGTCGCTTTCAGTCCCTGCCCGGTGACTCTTTTTTCCTGACCGCATCCTTTCTCTCCAACCCATCAGAAAAAATCTACGGTATGGGACAGTATCAGCAGGAAACCCTCAATTTAAAAGGCTGTAATCTGGAGCTTGCCCACCGCAACTCACAGGCGAGCATCCCCTTTTACGTTTCCAGTCTCGGCTATGGCTTCTTATGGAATAATGCCGCTGTGGGAGATGTCCATTTCGGCACGAATACGACACAGTGGACTGCCCGCTCCTGTAAACAGCTGGACTACTGGATCACTGCAGGCGACACTCCTGCTGAAATAGAAGAAGCTTATGCCAACGCAACCGGAAAATCTCCCATGATGCCCGAATACGGTCTTGGCTTCTGGCAGTGCAAGCTGCGCTACTATAATCAGGAGCAGGTGCTTTCCATTGCCCGTGAATACAAGAAACGGGATATCCCCCTGGACGTCATCGTGATCGACTTCTATCACTGGCCCTACTGTGGTGACTGGCGTTTCGATGAAGAATTCTTCCCGGATCCTGCTGCCATGATAAAGGAGCTGCAGGAGCTTGGTGTAGAAACCATGGTTTCTATCTGGCCTGCCGTAGATTTTCGCAGTGAAAACTACGAAGAGATGAAGCAGCAGAATATGCTGGTAAAATCCAACTCCGGCGTCGATGTCCAGATGATCTTCCACGGCAACAATGCCTTTATGGACGCAACCAATCCCAAAACACGCCGCTATGTCTGGGAAAAATGCAAACAAAACTACGCGGACCTCGGCATTCGCACATTCTGGCTGGACGTTGCAGAGCCGGAGTATACGTCCTACGATTTTGAAAACTATCGTTACTATTCCGGTACGGTACTGGAAACCGGCAATATCTATCCCAGAGAATACGCGCGGCTTTTCTACGAGGGGCAAAAGGAAAACGGTCAGGACGACATCGTCAATCTGATCCGCTGCGCATGGGCAGGCAGCCAGCGTTACGGTGCTCTGGTCTGGTCCGGAGATATTATGTCAACTTATGAGGACTTCCGTAAGCAGATCTGTGCCGGAATCCATATGGGACTTTCCGGCATTCCGTGGTGGACAACCGATATCGGCGGTTTCCATAACGGCGTTGCTGCAGATCCCGATTTTAAAGAGCTGCTGATCCGCTGGTTCCAGTTCGGTACCTTCTGTCCTGTTATGCGTCTGCATGGCAGCCGCCAGCCCTATACCCCTATTTATAACAAGGCGGGCGAACTTCGCGAGGGAACCGGAACCGATAACGAGGTATGGAGCTATGGCGAAGAGGCTTATCAGATCATGACAAAATTCATCCATGTCCGTGAGCTGATGCGAGACTATACAAGAAGCCTCATGCAGCAGGCACACGAAAACGGTCATCCGGTGCTCCGTGCTCTGTTTTATGAATTCCCGTCCGATCCGATCTGCTGGGACATCAAGGATTCCTACCTGTTTGGATCTGATCTTTTAGTCGCACCGATCTGCCATGAGCATGCAGTAGACAGACAGGTTTATCTTCCTGCCGGCGCATCCTGGACAGATGCCCGCACCGGAGCAGTTTATGAGGGCGGTCAGTGGATCATGGCGGATGCGCCGATGGATACGCTCCCCGTGTTCCTGCGCGACGGCAGACAGGACTACCTGATCGGAGAGATCTGATACCGCCACCACCGCTAAGAAAGGAATTTTCAACCAATGGATACCAAAAAAGACCCTTTCCAGAACCTTCAGGAAAGAATGCGCAACGCCCTTGCCGACCACTCGATCCGCGCGTTTCAGGAGCTTTCCAGCTCCACGCGGGATCTGATGTCCTGCTATCGCTGCGCGATTATGGAGATTGAAACGAAATTCCGCGTATTAAACGAACGTTTTTCCCTCCAGCACGACCGCAACCCCATCGACAGCATCCAGAGCCGCTTAAAGTCCCCCGACAGCATTCTGGACAAAATGCTTCGAAAAAACCTGCCCTTCACCCTCGAGGCAATTGAAAACAACATCTTCGACATCGCAGGCATCCGCGTCGTCTGCTCCTTTGTGGACGATATTTACATGCTCGCCGACTGCCTGCTGCAGCAGGACGATATCACGCTGATCGAGCGCAAGGATTACATCAAAAATCCGAAGAAAAACGGCTATCGCAGCCTGCATCTCATTATCGAGGTGCCGATCTTTTTACAGAATGAGAAAAAAATCATGAAGGCGGAGGTACAGCTGCGCACGATTGCCATGGAGTTCTGGGCAAATCTCGAACACCAGCTCCGTTATAAAAAAGACCTGTCACCGGAACTGATGGAGCAGACCTCCCGCCAGCTGAGCGAATGCGCACGCTTAAGCGCTGTCCTCGACGAGCAGATGCAGGCAATCCGGGATATTATTGAGAAGGAAGAAGATTCGTCCGAAAAAAGCGACAGCCCTAAAAAGCCTTCCGACCGGCTTTCCCGTCCGATCTTAAGTGCGCTGGAAAACTATGCCACGAAGGCAGAATAAGGAGGATACTTATCATGTTCAGCAGTCGATTATGGCAGCTATTTTTAGACTCTTTTCCCAAAATCCTGCTCCCGGGCCTGACGGCAACCATCCCGCTGACAATTATTTCCTTTTCGCTGGCGCTGGTGATCGCGGTGGTTGCGGCCCTCGTGCAGTTTGCAAATATTCAGGGGCTCAAGCAAATCGCCCGTTTTTATATCTGGATTTTCCGTGGAACGCCGCTTTTGGTACAGCTGTTCGTCGTGTTTTTCGGTCTGTCCAGAGTCGGCATCGTCCTGGACCCGTTTCCCGCTGCAGTCATCGTCTTTTCTTTAAATGAAGGCGCTTACTGTGCAGAAACCATCCGGGCGGCACTGGAATCCGTTCCGAAGGGCCAGCTGGAAGCCGGTCTTTGTGCAGGACTTTCCTATTTACAGACCATTTTCCGCATCGTGCTCCCCCAGGCGATGCGTACCGCATTTCCGCCGCTGTCCAACTCCCTGATCTCCATGGTCAAGGATACCTCTCTGGCAGCCAACATCACCGTAACGGAAATGTTCATGGTAACCCAGCGAATCGTTGCCCGTACCTACGAGCCGCTTCTTCTGTATCTCGAAGTCGGTCTGATCTACCTGATCTTCTCCACCGTCCTGACAAAACTTCAGGCTGTCGGTGAGAAAAAACTCGGTTCCTACGGACAGAAAGGAGTCTGACCTATGCTGGAAATCCGAAATATTCATAAATCCTTTGGCAGCACTCCTGTCTTAAGCGGAATCGATCTGGACGTAAACCAGGGAGATGTTATCGCCATCATCGGTCCGAGCGGTTCCGGCAAAACCACTCTGCTGCGCTGTCTGAATTATCTGGAGCACGCCGACGAGGGCACGATGGTCTTTGACCAGGAAACCTTTGCGATGAATAAAATTTCCAAAAAGGACATCGCCCGGCTCCGCAAAAAGACTGCCTTCGTGTTCCAGAGCTATAACTTATTCGCCAACAAAACCGCCCTCAAAAACGTCACAGAGGGACTGATTGTCGGCCGCAAAATGCCCAAAGAGCAGGCACGTGAAATCGCTATGAAGGCGTTGGAAAAGGTCGGGCTTGCCGACCGCAGCGACGCTTATCCGGCACAGCTTTCCGGCGGTCAGCAGCAGCGTGTCGCAATCGCGCGTGCCATTGCCGCCCAACCGGAAATCATCTATTTCGATGAACCGACTTCGGCCCTCGACCCGGAACTGACCGGTGAAGTCCTTTCCGTCATGCGTTCCCTGGCAAACGAGGGAATGACGATGATCGTCGTCACACACGAAATGAGCTTTGCCAAAAATGTTTCCAACAAGGTCATCCTGATGGAAAACGGGCGTATCGTGGAACAGGGCCCCTCGAAGGAGTTTTTTGCAAATCCGAAAGAAGAACGTACCAAAGCATTTTTACAGTCTTTTGACCAGCAGTAATCCGGCGCTTTACCTGTCCGGCTGCCGCTGGCAAGAATATCAGAAAGGAGTTATTTTTTTATGACCTTCAAAAAATCTATTGCACTGCTGCTTTCCGGCTCTATGCTGGCAGCGGCTGCTTTAACCGGCTGCGGTTCTGACAACACTGCAGCAGCTGTCTCCAACACAGCAGGCAAAGACCTGTTAGACCAGATCCAGGCACGGGGCAGCATCACGGTTGCCATGGAGGGTACCTGGGCCCCCTGGACCTATCACGATGAAAACGACGAGCTGGTGGGCTACGACGTAGAGGTTGCAAAGCTGATCGCAAATGAGCTCGGCGTCGATGTCAACTTCGTCGAGGGCGAATGGGACGGTCTGCTCGCCGGCCTGGACGACGGCCGCTACGACATCATGGTAAACGGCGTAGGTGTTACACCAGAGCGTCAGGAAAAATACGATTTTTCCGTACCTTATGCCTATAATAAAACTGCTGTCATCGTCCGCAGCGACTACGACGAAATTCATTCCATGGAAGATTTAAAGGGAAAACACACTGCAAACACCATCAGCAGTACCTATGCAACCCTTGCGGAAAAATACGGTGCAGAGGTAACGGGCGTCGATGACCTGAATCAGACCATCGAGCTTTTACTTTCCAACCGAATCGATGCAACCCTCAACACGGAAGTGACCTATTATGACTACTTAAAGGCACATCCTGATGCAGATATCAAAATTGCCGCTTTGTCCGACGAGGTAGAAAAGGTTGCAATCCCCGTCCGCAAGGGCGACGATACAAAGACGCTGCTTGCATCCATCAACGACGCTCTCGCAAAGCTGGACGAATCCGGCGAGCTGACCGCATTGTCGGAAAAATACTTCGGAACCGATATTTCGAAGCTGGAAAATTAAATCACCAAAATTCACTTCAAAAAGCTCCTGTGCATATTCCTGCACAGGAGCTTTTTGATTCGTAGGGTGTATTGTTTCGAAAGTTTATTCGTGAATCTCCAACGGAAGTCCGTCGGGATCTGCAAAAAATGTCATCGGTTTTCCGGTAAACTCATCGGTACGGATCGGCTCTGTCACAATTCCGAGGCTGTTTAACCGCACAACCGTATTCTCCACGCTCTCCACAAAAAATGCGAGATGCCGAAGTCCCTGTGCCTCCGGATAGCTCGGACGCTTGGGTGCATCCGGCTTGATAAACAGCTCGATCTCCTGCTCTCCGCATTTCAGATCGATCTTGCAGTCTGCTTTGTCTTTCCGGTGGTTTTCCCGGATCACCGTAAAGCCGAGCAGATCCACATAAAAATGTCTGGAGCGCTCATAATCGCTTCCGATGATCGCAATGTGGTGGATTTTTTCGGACAAAGCGCCCGCTTTGATTGTCAGCTGTCCGGTACGCTCTTTCAGCACGTCTGCTGCCGCCGACGCCTCCTGTGCACTGTCTGTCAGGGTCGGAACGATTTCTTCAAAAATTCCATCCAGCTCGTCCTGGGTCTGATAGGTTCCCGTCGTCAGAATCACAAACAAATCCTTATCAGGCAGCACAACGCCGAACTGTCCGAAGGCGCCATCCGCACGGAAAGATCCGGGTGTTCTGCACATCCAGCACTGGAATCCGTAGCCGTAAGCCCATTCTTTGACGTGTCCTTCCGCATCTCCGGCAGTCTCGATCTGCTTGGTGCAGGCAAGGTCAAACCATTCCTCTTCCAGCAGCTGCCTGCCTTCCCAGCGTCCACGGTTTAACACAAAATAAATAAAACGCGCCATGTCCTCTGTCGTCATCCGCATACCGCCGCCAGCCATTTCCACTGCTTCCGGTCCCTGACACTTCGAACAGGTCAGGGAAGTAATGCCCAGGGGCTCCAGCAGACGGGGCTTTAAAAATTCCGTCACATCGCAGCCTGTTTTTCTCTTCAACACAGCCGCCAGCATGTTTGTGCCCGCTGTATTGTATTTATAAAATGTTCCCGGCTCATGTAAAAACGGATGCTGTAAAAACTCCCGAATCCAGTCGGGGGATTCCATATCAATTTCCGTCTCATGTCCGCAGCTCATGGTCAGGAGATGCCAGAGGGTGACCTTCTGCAGATTTTCTGACGGCTCCTTCGGAAGAAGCTCCGGAAAAAGATCCACTAACCGCTCCTCCAGTGACAGGATTTTTTCCTGTCGTGCAAACCCGATTGCCGTTGCCGTCAAGGTCTTGCCAAAGGAATACAGCGGGTGCGCAAGCTCCGGTGCATACGGCTTCCACCAGCCCTTTGCTGCACATTTCCCATGCCGCACCACCATAAAGCTGTGCAGCTCGATGTTCTTTTCCTCCATCCGGTCCAGAAACCGGAGAATTCCCCCGGAACTGATCCCCAGCGATTCCGGTGACGCATCCTGAAAATAAGACATACCCCATATCCTCCTCTTTTTTAGATGATCTGCCAAAAACGGCTCCCTGTTTTCGGAGCCGTTTTTGGTAATACACATCAATTCAGACCCGTTTCAGTTCATATGCACGGGTGCCCAGACCGATTTTTTCTGCCTGATCCAGCGTCGCTTCCCATTCCACATTCGGATTGGAATCCAGGAAATGATCGTGATGATGATGCCAGTCGGGCTTTGCCAGATGTTCTCCAAGCTGGCTGTTTGCGATCGGAGTCGCCTGCAGGCAGGCATCCGCACACGCCTGATCCAGTGCTACCGGGTCAAAGCTTGCAAACATACCGATATCCGGCAGGATCGGCGCATCATTTTCGCCATGACAGTCGCAGTTGGGGCTGATATCCTGCACCAGTGAAATATGGAAGCAGGGACGGTTCTGACAGACAGCCATCGCATATTCTGCCATCTTCCGGTCCAGCAGCTCGTTTGCACAGCTGTTTTCATTGTAGACTGCATCAAAGCTGCATGCTCCGATACAGCGTCCGCAGCCCTTACATTTGTCGTAATCGATAACCGCTTTTCCATTCAGATATGTAATCGCATCGCTTCCGCACTCATGTGCACAGCGTCTGCAGCCGCGGCATTTTTCCAGATCGATAGCCGGCTTTCCGCTGGTATGCTGCTCCATCTTGCCTGCACGGCTGCCGCAGCCCATGCCGATATTTTTGATGGCACCGCCAAATCCGGTAGATTCATGTCCCTTAAAGTGCGTCAGGCTGATAAAAATATCCGCATCCATAATTGCACGTCCGATCTTCGGTGCAGGACAATACTCTGCATTCGGAACCGGTACTTCTACCTCGTCCGTACCCCGCAGACCGTCTCCGATCAAAATCTGACAGCCTGTTGTAATGGTATTAAAGCCGTTTAAATTTGCACAGTCCAAATGCTCCAGCGCATTTTTGCGGCTGCCGGGATAAAGGGTGTTGCAATCCGTCAAAAACGGAACGCCACCCTGTGCCTTACACAGATCTGCCACTGCCTTTGCATAGTTCGGACGCAGAAATGCCAGATTTCCAAGCTCGCCGAAGTGCATTTTAATCGCGACAAACTTACCGTCCATATCAATGTTTTTGATGCCTGCCGCGAGACAGACCTTTTTTAACTTATCCAGCTGACTTGTACCAACCGGGCACCTGAAATCCGTAAAATAAACTGTTGATTTTCCCATGCTTCCCTCCAAATTTTAGCTATGCACGACACGTGCCATTTTTCTGCCTTGAAGACATTTTACCATCTTACATCAGGAAATCCAATGCACTTTTCAAAAATTTGTCGGGTGACGCCACAGCCTGTAGTCCTGTTATTCCTCGTTTTCTCCCGTATCGGAAGCAATGGCCTGATCTATGAGCTTTTGCAGCGTTTCCGCCTGATTCTTCTCCGTAATAGCGCCCACGATGGGATCCCCGACGATATTGCCGTTCCGATCTACTACATAGGTAGTGGGATAGGCATAAATGCCGGTGGTAAATCTTCCCGCCTCGCTGTCAGAGTCAAAATACACATTCTGATACGTAGCGCCTTTCTTGGCCAGTACGTCCTTCGCCTCGGAAATTTCTGCCTCATTCCCATCCAGCGTAAAGGAGTTCACACCGATGAGTGCGCCGTTTTTCTCTGCAAGCTCTTTGTTCAGCGCATCCAGCTCCCCAAGCTCGCCTACGCAGGGACTGCAGGTGGTAAACCAGAAATTCACCACGGTTACTGCATTCCTGGAAAACAGCTCGTCACTCTTGACCGGGTTTCCATCCAGATCCTTGCCTTCAAAGGCAGGAAACTTCTGTACACTGCTATCCTCAGAGGAGCCTGCCTGGGCACTGTCCCCAGGGATACTCGTTTCACTGTCCATGGATTGCTCCACGATCTCAGGATATTTTTGCTCCAGCTCCGTCAGCTTGTTTTCTATCTCGCTGATCTTTTCAGCAGAGGTTTTGAGCAGCTCATATTCTTCGTCCGAAAACTGATCTTTGACATTCTCTATCGTGTCCAGTAGAAAATCTCCGTAGTTTTTTCCGTTTTCCAGCATGGCTGAACCCTTGTCAGCCTCCATATAGACCTTTTCCCACAGATCGGTATTCTCCGAAAGAATCTCGTTCTCCTGATCCATCAGCTTCTTATACGTAGAAAGTGCCTCCTGGGCATTTTCTGCTTCCGCCGTCATCGTAACAGCACTGTTGCTCTGATCTGCATTCCCGCTGTCCTTTGTGCCGCAGGCTGTAAGAGAAAATGCCAGCAGTACAGTCAGTCCCAGTTTGATCCATTTCTTTTTGTTCATTTTGATTCCTCCATATTTGTTTTTTTTGTAGTTTTCTTTGTCGTTTCATTTACAGCTTCTTTTGTCGTTTCATTTGCAGCCTCTTTCCCGTCGCCAAAGCCGTAGCGGAAGCAAACCGCACCGGTAGGACAGGCACGAACGCACATCCCGCAGCGGATGCACTCCCCATGATTGGGTGTTTTTGTCACATCCACATCCATTTTGCAGGCTCCGGCGCATTTCCCGCAGGAAACACATTTGCTCTCGTCCACCTTCATCTGAAAAAGGGACACCCGGTTCATCAGGGCATAAAATGCTCCCAACGGACAAAGCCATTTACAGAAGGGGCGATAGAACAATATGCTCAGTACAAGGATTCCCAGCAAAATGGTGAATTTCCATGTAAAAAGAGAGCCAAGTGCCGCCCGGATGCCGGAATTGGCAATAGACAGCGGGATCGCCCCCTCCAGCACACCCTGAGGACAGAGGTATTTGCAGAAAAAAGGATCTCCCATGCCTACATCGTTTACAACCAATGCCGGCAGCAAGACTACCATTACCAGCAAAACCACGTATTTCAGATAGGTCAGGGGCTTCAGCTTTTTTGTGGAGAGCTTTTTCGTTGGAATTTTATGCAGCAGCTCCTGAAACCAGCCGAAGGGGCATAAAAACCCGCAAATAAAGCGTCCCAGCAATACTCCCAGCAAAATGAGAAAGCCGGTTACATAATAGGAAAAGCGAAACCGTGAGGAGCCTGCCACTGCCTGAAATGCCCCAATGGGACAGGCGCCGGAGGCTGCCGGACAGGAGTAGCAATTCAGCCCCGGTACGCAGACCGTTTTTCCTGTGCCCTGATAGAGTCCGCCCTTGATAAAATTCGGCAGATGCAGATTGGTCAATAAAGCTGCGCCTGCCTGGATCCAGCCCCGAAAACGGGACATAAGCTGTGATACACCTGAAATTTTCTTATCCAATTCCCACACACTCCAGACATAATTTGATGGCTTTACTCAGTACCGTCGCTGCCTCGCCTCTCCAGGCACCAAAGCACAGCATTGCAGCTCCTGTTATCAGCAGTGCGATCTGCGCTGCGACTTTTTTCTTGTAACGCAATTTTTTATCATCCTTTCTTTTTTTTACGTTCTGATCATAGCACAAATCAGTTAAAGTCTCTGTTAAGAATGAAAAATTAACACAAACTTTATCTGCTTCTGCTATAATTATGGGAAAACAATCGCTATTAAAATAGGAGGATTCTTATGCACCTTTTGGTCATTGAAGATGAGCGCGTCCTGTGCGAGACAATCGTCCGCAGTCTGCGGCGTCTGGCATACAGCGTGGATCACTGTTACGATGGAGATAAGGCACTGGAGCTTCTTGGCACAGAGCGGTATGATCTGGTTCTGTTGGATCTGAACCTGCCCGGTAAGGATGGCATGACAGTACTGCGCACCTTTCGTCAAAGGGATCGTAAGACCCCTGTGCTGATCCTTTCCGCCCGCAGTGAGGTGAAGGACAAGGTGGAGGGATTGGATGCCGGAGCCAACGACTATCTTTCAAAGCCCTTTCACTTAGCCGAGCTGGAGGCCCGCATCCGCAGCCTGACTCTGCGGCAGTTCACCCAGCAGGATGTGCTGCTGACCTTCAAGGCTCTGAGCTTCGATACCCGTTCCCGCACCGCCACTGTTAACGGACAGACGCTGGCCCTCACCCGCAAGGAAACAGGTATTCTGGAATATTTAATGGTACATCAGGGACGGCCGGTAAGTCAGGAGGAACTGATGGAGCATGTCTGGGACAACAGCGTAGACAGCTTCAGCAACTCCATCCGTGTGCATATCTCTGCCCTGCGTAAAAAACTGCGCGCTGCATTAGGTTATGACCCCATTCGCAACCGCATCGGCGAGGGCTATCTAATGGGAGGTGACACAGATTGAAAAAAATTTCTCTGCAATGGCGCATCACGCTAATGACTGCTCTGCTCATCGGCGTTACCTGTATCGCCATGAATCTGCTGCTCTGCTCCTCCGGCATCTATTATATGGATACCATCGCCGACACACTGCAGGGCGGCGACAGGATCCTCCTCGACGAGGAAGACACCGTGAGCTTTGATCCGCAGCTGGCAGCGCCTGACGGCGAGCTGACGATCCTTATTGATGGAGCACAGGGCCGCTTTCGCACAACAAACTGGTATATCACGGCGGTGGTGACGGCATTGAGCGGTATTCTTGCCTACTTCGTCAGCGGGCATGCCCTGAAGCCCCTGCGCAGCTTTGCCTCCCAGACAGAAAAGGTACAGCTGAACAATCTGGCAGATATCCGGATCAACGAAAATGTTCTGCCGGAATTCAGACAGCTTGGTCACTCCCTGAACCAGATGCTGGAGCGGTTAAACAATGCCTTTTCTGCCCAGAAACAGTTTACCGGCAACGCTGCCCACGAGCTGCGCACACCTCTGGCGCTGATGCAGGCACAGCTGGAGCTTTTTTGTGCAGAGCATCCTGACATGCTGCCGGAGACGGCAGACTTTCTCTCCCTGCTGCAGGAGCAGACAGAACGGCTGTCCCAGATGACAAAAACCCTGCTTGAGATGAGTAATCTGCAGCAGGTAGAACGAAACGAATCCATTCAGCTTGCTCCCATGGTGGAGGAAATTTTCACAGACCTTACGCCGCTGGCGGAGAAATCCGGCATCACTCTGGAGCTTGCAGGTGACGGTGTTATGACCGGCAGCGACGCACTGATCTATCGTATGATCTTCAATCTGACAGAGAATGCGATCAAATACAATCGTCCAGACGGTTCTGTACAGGTCTGCATCACCCAGGAGCCCGAAAAGCTTCTGATCCTTGTTTCCGATACGGGACGGGGAATTCCGGAGGAATATCAGCAGAGTATCTTTCAGCCCTTCTTCCGTGTAGACAAGTCCCGCAGCCGAACCTTCGGCGGTGCCGGTCTTGGTCTTGCGCTGGTATGGGAGATTGCAGCCCTTCACGGAGGCTCTGTCCGGGTTGCAGAAAGCTCAGACAGCGGAACCACCATCGCTGCAGAGCTGCCACGCTCCGGCAATCATGCAACAGACCCCAAAAACGAAACACTTTAGAAACAATAGAATGCTCGCCCTGCGAGCATTCTATTGTCATGAATCAAAACGAACAGAAATGAGAGGAAAATATGATCGATAAAATGCTGATCCGTGGAGCAAAGGTCCACAACCTGAAGAATATTGATGTGGATATTCCGCTTGGAAAAATCGTGGGAATTGCAGGCGTGTCCGGCTCCGGCAAATCATCCCTTGCATTGGGCGTGCTCTACGCTGAGGGCTCCCGGCGCTATCTCGAAGCCCTCTCCACCTATACGCGCCGCCGCATGACCCAGGCCTCCAGGGCCAGTGTGGATGAAGTCCTGTATGTTCCCGCTGCACTGGCACTGCATCAGCGCCCCGGTGTGCCGGGTATCCGCAGTACCTTCGGCACAGGAACAGAGCTGCTCAACAGTCTGCGCCTGATGTATTCCCGTCTTGCCAGCCACCGCTGTCCTAATGGACATTTCCTTTCTCCTTCTCTGGCTGTAGCCGCAGGAAAAGAGCTTGTCTGTCCGGAATGCAGCGCACATTTCTATGCACCGTCTGCAGAAGAGCTGTCCTTTAATTCCCAGGGAGCCTGTCAGAGATGCGGCGGCACCGGGATCGTCCGCACTGTGAATCCGGATACGCTGGTGCCGGATGACTCGCTGACGATCAACGAAGGTGCTGTTGCCCCCTGGAACAGCCTGATGTGGTCCCTGATGACAGACATTTGCCGGGAAATGGGGGTGCGCACGGATGTTCCGTTTCGGGAGCTGACAAAACAGGAAAAGGAGATCGTATTCCACGGTCCTGCTGTGAAAAAGCACATTCTTTACCATCCGAAAAAATCTGACTCCAACGACTTTGCAGAACTGGATTTCACCTATTTTAATGCCATCTACACCGTAGAAAATGCCCTTGCCAAGGTCAAGGATGAAAAAGGCATGAAACGGGTAGAAAAGTTTCTCAAAGAAGATATTTGTCCGGATTGTCATGGCACACGCCTGTCTGCTGCTGCCCGTGCGCCGAAGCTGCAGGGTATTTCGCTGGACGAAGCCTGCGCTATGACACTCTCTGAGCTGGTCGTCTGGGTAAAAGGCGTCCCCCAAAGTCTGCCGGAAGAAATGCGTCCCATGGCCCAAAATATCTGTGAAGCCTTTCAAGCTACCGCAAAGCGGCTGATGGACTTGGGACTCGGCTACCTGACCCTTGATCGATCCGCATCCACACTCTCCACCGGCGAGCGGCAGCGGATGCAGCTTGCTCGCGCCGTGCGTAACCGCACCACCGGCGTCCTCTATGTACTCGATGAGCCCTCCATCGGTCTGCACCCTTCTAATATTGTGGGGCTTACCGGTGTACTGCAGGATCTTGTTGCTGACGGAAACTCCGTCATTTTAGTCGATCACGATACGCAGATTCTGAAGGAATCCGACTGGCTCATAGAAATGGGTCCGGAGGCCGGCGCAAAAGGCGGTCACATCATTGCGCAGGGCAATATTTCCACCATCGCAGCAGATCCTGCTTCCCAGATCGGACCGTTTCTTTCCGGCACAGCGAACGCCAGACTGCGCCCCTGCATCGAAAAGGAAATGCTCTTTACAAACGGCAGGATTCACCTGTCCACGGATCGGATCCATACCGTAAAGCCCCTGGAGGTCGATATTCCAAAAGGACGGCTCACAGTTGTCACCGGGGTATCGGGCTCCGGCAAGACCACTATGGTACTGGAGAGCCTGATTCCTGCACTGCAGGCAAAGATCAACGGCAGTGCACTGCCTGCCCACATCCGTGCAGTCGATGCCGACGGCATTGCACACGTCAAGCTCATGGACGCCACGCCCATCGGCATCAACGTCCGCTCCACTGTGGCAACCTATGCAGGCATCCACGACGAGCTGCGCAAGCTTTATGCGAAGTCTCCGGATGCCAAAGCCCTCGGCTACAAGGCCGGTGATTTTTCCTACAACACCGGGACGCTCCGTTGCCCCGGCTGCGACGGAACCGGCGTTGTCAGTCTTGATGTACAATTCCTGCCGGATGTGAACATCCCCTGCCCGGACTGCCGAGGCTCCCGCTACAGCAAGGCAGCTTACACAGTAAAGCTCACCAATAAAAGCGGCGCGCACATTTCCTTACCGGAGCTGATGGATATGGACGTAAACACCGCCATCGACTTTTGCAGGGATATAAAAAGCGTCAGCCAGAAGCTGGAAATTCTAAAGCAGCTCGGACTCGGCTACCTGACCCTTGGCGAAGAAACACCCGGACTGTCCGGAGGCGAAGCACAGCGGCTCAAGCTTGCCAGCGAGATCGGAAAGACCCAGGAGGATTCCGTATTCGTCTTCGACGAACCCTCCATCGGTCTGCATCCGCTGGATGTGCAGGTTCTGCTGGACGTCTTTCAGGCGCTTCTTCATCACGGTGCGACCGTTGTCGTCATTGAACACGACCTGGATGTGATCAAAAATGCGGACTATGTGATCGACATGGGACCGGGCGGCGGCGAAGCAGGCGGACAGATCATAGCCAGCGGGACGCCGCAGGAAATAAAGGAAAACCCAAACAGTATTACCGGGAACTATATCTCATAAACCTCGTTCTCGAGGTGGCTTGTCTTTCTCAGCCGGCCAGGATTTTCTGAGTGCCGCGTAGGAAATCAGAAAATCCGCAGGTCGGCGGCTGCCTTCAATATCCACTTTTTTGTCTTGAATGTCCAATTTTTCATTCTTAATATCCACTTTTGTATCCCCAATGTCCACTTTTTCCTCGTTCAAAAGTCCAGTTATATGGAGATTTCTCTATAATCTGCAACAGGTTTTCTAACTGTATCTGTTCCTTATTAAGATTAAGCGGTACTTTACCGCCATTAGTGCCACTTTCGTTGCGATTAACGCCATTTCCGGCATTACTAACGCCATTTTTAACGCCACCAATGTCATTTTTGGCGTCGTTGGCGTTAATCGTGGCGTCGTTTGTCCTATTGGCGGCTTTCCTGGAGAAGTAATTTCCAATCGGTTGTCATACATGTTTTTTGGGGGGGGCAGGGACCGAATTACTGTATAACTTCTTATACCCTTCCAAAAGTTACTGACACATTTTTCTCTTTCACACAGTCCATTACAGCTGATTATACTTCGCTGCACTTCCCTTTGCTTTTTCCACGGGATACTTTGCCTCATTCTGTGCCATCTTCATATTGATGATTTCATCTGCATCCAGCCCCAACTTGTCCAACAGATTCTGGCAATAAACCATGACATCCGCTATTTCCTCTTTTACATGCTGTAAATCATATTCCTCATCATTCCATTGAAAACATTCCAGAAGTTCAGCTGCTTCAATCACTATTGATTTTGCAAGATTTGCCGGAGAATGGAACTGGTCCCAATCCCTATCCTCTGTAAATTTTCGAATTCGATCTATTGTTTCCTGCTTCATTTTCAAATCTCTCCTTATTTCATTTCAAACATATTTTCAATAAATCTCATTCCGTCCGAATTATCGCAATAAATAAAGCTGCCATTGCCATCAATTGTTCTGATTACATCAAACCTTACTGACTGTACGGTACAATGAATAAGATCACAATCTGGTCCCATAAGCGTTTCACCAATTGTGCAATTATTCTCCTTTAAAATAGACATGATTTCTTCAAATTCTTCATCATCCGGTCTATTCTCATAATTAATCTGACGGAATCTCTATTCATATGAAAAGCCTTCATGCCTATTCCCCTTTTATACTTATTCTGGCAGCATGGTTCCATTTTTTAGCATCTCTACAATAGCTGGATCATCCGACTTGATTTCACCTGTCACATACATAAGATACTTACAGATGCTGGTAAGAACATATTGGGGTCAGACCCATGATTCTCCTTTTGCGGAATCTCCCGGATTTTTTGCTGATGACTTTTTGCTGCGTTTTTTCGGTGCTGTCAGCTCATAGCTCAAAGAAAGCAGGTCTTTGATGGCATGATCCAACTCCGGTTTTCCTAGCTGAATACTAAGCCACTTCTCCTTGTTCATGTGATAGGCCGGAAAATAGCCATCCTGCCCGCGAAGAGAGCCAATTAACAGCGGATCACTTTTCACATTGAGGACATCAACGATGTCTGCTTCCGGCAATCCCAACTTATCAGTCGATACCTCCAGAACTACACCATACCATTTATTATTGTCGTTGTGCCGCAGCACAGCATTCCTGTCATGCCAGGGGTATTCCGGCTCCGTGCCGTACTGCTGGCGTACCCATGTAAATAATTCTTGTCGTGTCATTCCACATTGCAAGTGAAGTCAATCTATGTTGCACTTCCCACTGCATCCTCCATTTCCACAGAATTCGCAGCCATGTGTATGCCCGTGTCCATAATACCATCGCCCATAGCGATAACCATAGTGGGGAGGACAATGAGTACAATCTCCCGTGCATCTGCCTGTACTTTTAGGCTTAGGACTGCCAGCCAGAGCCATTCCCATCAGTATACTGCTGAACAGTCCCGGCTTCTTCGGTTGTTCCCCTTTAAGCGGAATTTCCTCGTCAGGCTCATCCGGATCAGCATAAGGAATGCCGCTACGCTTTGAAATCTTCCTGATCAGCGACTCGTCCACACCATAATCACACAACTCATTCAGCCCATTTTCTGTGAAAATCGCATCTGTCTAGTTGACCAGCTGATAGATGGATTCCTCATCTGGCAGATTAGGAAGCAGTGTCAGAACATCCTCCTCTGTAAAGTGCGTTGGTTTGGAAGTAATCTTATCAATCAACTCAAACACCGGTTCCGGATCAGGAAGACAGCTCAGCAGCGTATCCAGCTGTTCCCCCGTATAAGCATCCACAGCTGTCTGAATCAACTTTTCCAGTGCTTCTTCATCTTCGATTTGCCCGCTATCTGCAATCTCCGCAACTTCCGCGGCTCGAAACCGGACTCCCGCTGCTAATGCTCTGCGAAGAATGCTGGTCGCTGTGCGCGTATCCACATACTGAATGCAGTCACATATTTCCTCAGATGGACTTCCATCCGGTCCGAAGTCCTTGATAGAGGCCAGACGGCTATACTGAGTACTTTCCTGCCATCCGTCATATCGCTCATAATATTCAGCCCAGGTCACTTAGCCGCACCTCCTCCACACTGCATCGCCATCAAAAATCATCTAATGCGGCATCTATTTCTTCCAGCCGATCAATCCAGCCCAGGTCGGATTTCTTCTTGGTTGCTGGTCTTTTCTTATCACCGCCAACCACTTCAAACCGTTTCTCTTCTGTCCCGAACAAACCTTTTACCTGAATTCTGAAATCCGGCTTGTTGTTGGTCAGTCCCTGCATAAGCTGTACATTCTTGTATCTGGGTAGAAGAATTTGACAAATAGCCTGAATGTCTTGCTCCTTAACACAGGGAGTCGCCATAAACTTTTTCGTTATGTAAGGCTTTATATCTGTCAGAACCTGTGACATCGAGGCTTTCTTTCGATTATCAGCCATAAAAATCTCCTTTCCCGGATATTTCATTTCAAGTTAACGATATCGAAATCTCACCGCCAAATGTACTGATTGAAAATCTGTCATCTGAAACAATAGTTTCCTTTTCAACATGATATTCAAAGGGAAACAGATATACTGAATCATTCAATTCCTGAAAAGAGTAGTATCCACTGTCATCAATATTCATCACTGCATATGCCATAAATGCACTGACTTGTTCATTATTTACTGTCATCCTGTTGATGTGATACTTTCCCGGTTTTTCACAGCGTAGCACATCGAATTCCTTCAATGTTGAAATCAATTTATCAATCGAATGATATAAGGTTGTTCTTTCTCCCCACTCATCAAATAGCTTTTGCTTTAACTGGGCAAGTGTTATTTCATCCTGAAATTCCGACATTTTTCCAATCAGTTTGCACATATCAAGAAACACCGGATATGCCGCCAACATCATGCACCAGTTGATACTCACCGCATATTCCGGATACTTTTCTATCAGCTGTACTGCCTCGCTTTTTAAGCGGGAGCTGTACGGATTATCATAAACCCAGATGTTCATCAAAATCTCTCTGGTCTTACGAAGAACTGTTGGGCTTTCAATCTCATAGCTCAAATACTCATTGAGCTTATCTTTAATCTCCGATTCCGATGTTCCGTCCGCCACTAAGTCAACTGTATATTTCAGCCAAGGCAATTTCAGTTTTCTTGACAAACCAACCATTTTAGCCATGATAATCCTCCGTCCTCGCGATTATGAACGGAACCACCACTTCGTCAAGCGAAATCCCGCCATGCGTCATTACATTTTCACCTTTGATATCCAAAGAATCCCCCACATTGCAGATTAGATAGTCATAATCTTTGGGCAAATAATATTTCGGATATTCCAGAAGGCCATATCGTTCTATCAAACTGTCTTTATTAGCAAAATCCTTCAATACCACCATTTTGTGGCTTCTTGTTTCAACTTCAACGCCAGAGCCGGTCAATCGTCCCAGTCCTGTACAAGGCGTGTTTCCATGATCTGCTGTAATATAGACATCAAATCCATCCTGCAACAATCGTTTGGTCAGCTCAGCAAGCTTATTCTGTTTCATCAGCACCGTATCATCATTCAACATTCCAATGCGTCCCTGATATTGGGCATGAACCAATTCATCAATATCAAGAATGATGACAGCCCCACACTTTACAAACGCCGAAAAGCTTGCATCATACCCTCGTTCATAACCTATCTGATTGTCCTTATACCCATATTTTCTTGCGCATTCGTAAAATTCATTCTTCTCTTTACTCTGCTTCCACGGTTCAATCAGCTGACTGGGATATTTTCCACTCAGTAGGCATTGGCGAGAAATAGATGTCGTAGATGGAATCATGGCAAAGGCAGCACTTTGGCGATAACAAATTCCCGCAAACGATCTTTTCAATATCGTCCAGTCAAATTCTGACATACCATCCATTACGATAATGGCAGCCTTTTCACTATGGTCATGGATATAATCCATGACACTGCTTACCATGACCGGTGATTCCAGGTTGATTTCCGAAGACAACTTTCCAAAATTTTTCATCGCATAGGCGCAGAACGCCCGATTCAATTCCGAAGTATCAATGTCAACATTATGTTCTACTGCGGTTACATCAATCGTCGCTTTTTTCTCCGCAATCTCAAACCAAGCCCTGTAATCTTCAACACTTTTCGCTTGACTTAACGCACATTCATATAAATCTCTCAAATAGTACTCAACATTTTTCTGAGAATACATTTTGCGGCGAAAAAACATTTCCGTCTGTTTCCGTTCATGGTATTCCTCAAAATCAGTCTGATACGCCAGCGTAAGAAGTTCCAAATCCAGATTTTTGCTTTCTCGCAGAACTGCGCTATTCAACTTTGGAAATAATGACTCGAACGAAATTTCTTCCTCCCGGCATTTTTTCCGGATATCATACGGCACATAAACACCCGGCTGCACCAGAATAGCAAGTTTTCCCTCTCCATTTAGAAGGCTTGTATTATTAACTCGGAAGTTCAAATCATCAGTATACGCAACAGTCCTGAAGCCATGTGCCTGAAACACCGCGCTATAATGCACTTTTTCTTCCAGATGATCTGCATCAACGAGCATCATTTTTTTCGTATACTGTGCAGCTGTTTTTTCAAACACATAGTCTCCAAACATCTGTTACGCCTCCAATCTTGCCATCATGATTAACCTAAAATCCGGATATACCTGTGAGCCTTTCCTGTGCTGTGCTTCAATGTTGGCCTTTTCTTTTTGCAGCTTTTGCAGGCGGCTTCTGCGGATATTCTCAATCCCAATATGTTCCGCAGCCTCTTGTCTCAGCTCCAAAGCATACATATATTTCTTGAAACTCTCCTCATTCTGCTGCATCTGCTTCTCTTTTAATTCAACAAATGTGTCATAGGCAAAATCCATGCAACTTTTTTCAAGCTTAGAATAAATTTCCGCATCCACATTCGGCGCAGACGAAACCCTGAGCTTGCTGTTTCCATCGAGGAAAACATCCATAATACGCTTTCCTGCCATCGGTCGCAATAACATTGCGCTGTTGACAAATATCGGCAAAATCCGCTTTCCGCTCTCTTTTTCAGAGATAGACAGCTCCCAAAGCATAAAATAGCCTTCCTCATTGGGGAAGTTATCAATCTGGATGGACATAAGCGGTGCCGTCCGATCCTGCACCAACTCTGTCTTCAAATGCTGTGTGATTTCTTCATCTGCAATGCTGATACGGTCAATCAAACGCGGGTCATGCCCCTGCCAGCACTCATAATAGGTCAGCATTGTGCGGAGCGCACTGTCTACATCGAAATTCGACTCCGTTCCGACAAGTTTTGTCAAGTCTTTCTCTTCTCGGATTACATCTTTATATTTCTGCGCATTCGTAAGCTGCTGCTTCATCTCTGCCTCAACTGGGTACAGATTCTTCTCTACCTGTGAAGCATGACCAATGGAGCGCATATACACATCTGTGAAGTCGCATTCTGCCACTTCGCTGTCCAGAACATCAGAATACTTATCAACGCCCATCTCTTTCAGAATAACGGACAGCTTTTCTTCCAACACTTCGCGGACACGGTTCTCTACCGTTTCGCCAACAATGAAGTTGTAAATATGTACATCCCGCTGCTGACCAATACGATCAACACGACCACACCGCTGCTCGATCTTCATTGGGTTCCACGGAAGGTCATAGTTGATGATAATATTGGCAAACTGCAAGTTCAGACCTTCGCCACCAGCATCTGTCGAAATAAAAATACTGGTACTGGTCTTAAACTCCTGCATGGCAGCATTTCGCTCGTCAATGCTCATGCCGCCGTTTAGAATCGTTACCGTATAGTCTCTATTCACAAGCAGCTCCTGCAAATAAGTCTGCGTAGCAACAAATTCTGTGAAAATAATGACCTTCTGTGTACGATCCTCACTCAGAATAGCATCAATCTCATTCAACAGCGGCTCTACTTTTGCATCCTGATTCTGGAACTGTGCCTGTTTTGCAAGGGAGATGATCTGCTTCAGCTCTTCGATTTCCAACTCCATATCCAGAGAAATCGCTTCAAGGGCATCCTCAACACCATCCTCGATGTTCAGTTCGTCCAAATCCTCTTCCCTTAAATTACCAACGCAGGTGCGCTGCTCCAGAAGAACATTTAATCTGCGCTCCAGGCTCTGTCGAATGGCCGCCGTACTGCTCGTCACCATGCGCTGCATGATAATCAACAGGAAGATCAGGCACATATTTTTCTTGCGATTGCGCAGTGCTTTGTTATAGGTCTTTGCGACATAGGAGCTGACCATCTCATATAGTTCCCGCTGCAAATTGTTGCGGTCGTCCCATGAAATCGTCACAAGATGCATGATACGGTTCTTGAACAGCAGATTCCCGTTATTGTCAATGGCCTCGCGCTTTTCCGTGCGGATCAGGAATGGAGCAACCTGTTCTCGGACAATAGACTTGGCATTCGGGAAAGCATCCGCATCCAGCAAACGAATCAATCGCAAAAACGGCTCAGTTTTGCCATTATGCGGTGTTGCTGACAACAGCAGCAGATATGGGCTTGCCTGTGCCAACAGATTACCCAGCTTGTAGCGAGCCACTTCGCCGGAAGAACCAGCCACACGATGCGCCTCATCTATGATGATCAGATCCCATCCACTGTTGATGATGGAATAGATTCGTTCCTCGTTGTACTTTTCAACCTTTTCCTCACTCCAACCGGCGTGTTTTTCAATCGGCTTAATAGAATCCATCGGAGAAATCACCTGATCGAACTGACCATACACATCATCATTATCCGTCAGGCGACGAATCGTATCATAATCGGATGGCAAAATTACTTGAAATTTCTCATGGAACTTTTCCTGCATCTCGCTTGCCCACTGGGTCACCAGACCAGTCGGGCAAACAACGAGAATCCTACTGACAAGACCGCGGCTCTTCAATTCACGGATGATCATACCAGCTTCAATCGTCTTACCAAGACCGACTTCATCCGCCAGAATATAGCGAATGTTGTTGGTCTCCATTGCGCGATTCAACACATGGAGCTGGTGCGGCAAGGGAATAATCCCGCTGGCAAGAGAAGAAAGGAAACCACCGGCAGTTTCGTTTTTGATTTTAGAGAGCAGCGTAACATAGCGCAGATAATTTTCATCATACTGCATCGTATTGCCCGATGAGCTAAGCTGTTCCTCATTTGCCTTATACACCCGACCGGTTGCTGGGTTAAAGACCTTATAAGAAATATAGCCCCATGCTTCGATCTTCTCCAAAACCTGCACATTTGCTTTTTCTATTGTGTCAAAAACGAAATCGCCGACAGATATCATTTCTCTTTCTTCCATTCTTTAATTTGATTTCGGCCTGTAAACATTTCATCGTAGTGCCACTTTCCAGTCACAAGCCAGTATTCATAAGTACTCAGCCATGTACAGACCCATGGCACAAACGAATCTGCAACATACATTTGCTGATTCCATTCTTTATATTTGGGGTAATAAACACACAGTTGGTAATTTCCGCTATCATCCTTGCCGTACTTATGATGTGGATATTTTCCCTCATATTTTTGTAATGGTGGCGAAATCAGCCATGCCTTTGGTGCTCCATCACTCAGTTTATAAGTAATTTTGATTCTATACACTTGAGACTCGGAGGACGGCTGTATATCTAAAATACATACAAGCATGGAATTCTCAATATAGTTTGCTACCAGTAGCCTATTGTACAAATATTGCATCTGTATTTGCTGATTCACCAACGAAATAGGCTTAGGTTTCAAATATTTACGCGCCAAAGTGATGTGCTGGTGGAACTGAAACTGTGCCATTTTTTGATATATTCCCTGTCGATGTGTCTACTTTCAAGGTTCCCGCTGCAATAGCTGATCTCACCGTCTCTGCTTCACTGTTAAAAACAGCTTTTCCGGTCTCGCTGCCAAAGCATTCTTTTAGATGATTTCCCATTTCAATTTTGTTATATTGCAAAAGTCTTCCATCAACCAAGTCTTTTCTCGCAGTATCTAACCATTTAAAAAATGCAGTAGCACGTTCCGGATGTGTATTCCACTTGTCAGCAAAGTTTTCACCTTTATAACTTGGGTTTTCTATGTAAAATTGCTGACCTTTTCGGTTATCCATAATCCAAGAAGGAGCTTTAGAAAGGATATTGAAAAGAGCATCGTAAATATTATCCTCTTCTTCATACAGCCTTCCCGCTATTGTTGTGATTATAATTGATATGGGCTTATTACCGCTGTTGTCATCTGCAAACTTAATGTCTCTATGCCGTTTAAGAATCTGTACAACGCGTTGTAATGGCGTTTTTACTTTTCTACGCTTTACATCTTCAACCTCAGCTTGCGCAACAACTGTACGATGATCCTTGATATATTGCTCATATAATCTGTTGCGTTGCTTTGCACAAGCATCGAAAAACCATTTCACATAGCCTGCCGGATTGCTTCCCAAATAATCATAAGTATCATAGTCTTCATTATGATCAGTTATACGGATTACGCTCCCATAAGTATGAGCAGGAATAACATCCATATGAAAGTTTGGAACATCATCGTATTCAACATGCCAGCATCTCTTTTTTTCTTCAATTTCCCTACTCGTTTTTTTGTAACGGACAAGCAGTGGTTTAACCACATCAACCTTCAGTTCCTTGGCTGTCAACCCATACTGACTCTTAAATTGACAGACAATATCCAAATCGTAATCATCTGCATTTGTAATTGGACGAACCACAGTTCCGAGGGCAAACGAACCTTGCGGATAAATACTAATCTCATAATCAGGAGTCTCCTGATCTATCCATTTTCCAAGATCTTTATAAGTCTTTTCTGCTGCCTCAAACATTTCATCACTAATATCAATGTTCTGAGCTGTCGATTTAAGCAGACTATTATACGCTTCTTTGGTATACATCTTTTACCCTCCAATCGTTATAGTTTCTTCAAAACTGTTTTTCTGTGAAAGTTGATCATAGATTTTAACTGGCAAATCCACCTTGGGCATAATATCCATACCCGCACGAACTGCAAGCGATGCTGGCATAGCTGGAAATAAGCAGATTTCCTTTGCCTTAGGATTATCATTCTTTATTCTTTCCATTGCCAGCCGAAAAGTACGGACAAAACTATCTTGAATCTGAGGGTTCTTGACAAACACGCGATTTGGCTCCGGAATAGTCAGATGATAGATGGAACATCTTTCGCCCAATGTATTTTCAATTCTTTGATCAATAATTTCAGCACTCAAATCAATAACCAATGCCACCGCAGTTTCAGAATCAGCCTTTGACTGATGGATTTGAAAATCCACTGTTGACTGATCATCTGGCCATGCCCATTTATCTCCCTCACGATGGCACTGGAAGACACGAACATTTAATTGATCGCAAAGTAAACACCCCAATTTAAAAAGAAGTGGTTGCGGAGCAAGTGCAAACAATGCAACAACATCTTCCTTCTTTACAATGCTACCAAAATACTGCTTGACCTGGTTTTCCAGTTCAGATGCTTGCAATTGAAAAATGTCCTTTGACGGTATGTATTTTGTAACCGATCCATTATGCAATTCTATTGGGTCATCCTGTTTTGGATAAAAACCACATTTTACAGTGGCTCTCCTAAGTACAGATGCTGCATTAAACACATCTACATTATCTATATTTGAGAAGAATGTCACTACCTTACAAGAATCAGCATCTTGAATCTCCGTTAATCTCCGAATCCGGTCTTCATGAGCCTTCTTCTGTACAATCAAAAAATCCGACAGGTAGTTTTCAGGCTTAGTATCTATTAAATGGTGATGCTCGGCACAAAGAAGCATTAAATTGTCTATGTTATTTATTTCATCTTGCGTCATATCATCAGCATGTCTTGGTCCTGTTTTACCAACTGCGTGAATGTGGGCATTTTCAGAAAAATTAGCATCATCACCATAATGTGAATCCAAATACAGCAGTTTGTTGCAAATTTCGCATCTGCCTGCTGCCATTCCCCACAAGCGCAGTTTTACTGCTTCGCGAATTGGTGTTCTCTTGATTTTAGATGATTCATTCTTCCCCATAGGCAACGCTCCTTTTACACTCTTCCAAGGCTGATATCATAGTACATCAGCAGGTTGGAATCCTCCTGAATGGTCTGCTCCGGCAGACGCTCGGCGATATCAACGATGGCTTTATAGTTCTTTTCTTTCCAAAGGCGAGAGAAGCCCACACGGATGGCCTCCGAACGGAATAGCTTCAGCTTGCCCTTGCTGTTCATGTAGCTTTCAAATTCTTTCCACAAGTTCTTCTCACGCAACTTGACCAGATCGCCTTCCTTGGTCACATCTGGGATGTACCAGCGGCCATTCTCATCTTGCAGGAAGTTCTCTTCCAAAATGGTAGCAAGCTCCGGCATCTGCTCATACTTATCCACAGCTTTGACTTCCTGCATGAACTTCGGCTGAAGCTCTGCATAGGTCTGCGGACCACAGAACTGCGGATCCAGTTGCTGATACAGCCAAGAAATAGCAGACTTTTCGTTCGTCACAAATAGCGCAAATTGGATATTCTCCACTTCGGTTGTGATACGAGCGGTATCGTACTCATTGACCTGATCCGGCAAGAAGTACATATTATCGCGTTTTAGGAACTTTTCATCCAAACCGCGATAAAAGTCGGTAGCATCCAACGGCACAGGAATACCTCTCATAATATGGTATGCTACCATACGATCAAATAGTAAATAGGCTTGCCTTTCCGCAATCATTTGTATTTTGTTATTTTCGACGCTAACCACAGGCAAATTATCCAAATATTGGCCAACAAAGAACCAAGCTGTTTCTTCACTTCCTGCCTGTTCCGAGAACTTACGTTCAAATTCCTCTTTGGGTTTGTACGCCGAAATTGCCAAATCTTGTTTTACTGCTCCATTTGCCGTCTGCTGATTATAGCTGCCCTGCCCTTTGTCGAGGGTCTTTACATAAGAAACAACAAAACCTGCTTTCTGAATTGCTTCATTAATTGCCATCCATACCGTATTCTTGCTATTATGAAACTCTATTGTTATCCATCGATTTGGTTTGAGGCATCTGTAAAATTCTCTAAAGCACTTTTCAAAAAGGTCTTGGTAATCAGACAGTGCCTTTTTTTGTGCCCTACAAATTATTGCCTCTTTCTCATTGTTTGTGACGATTCTCAACCACGCATCCCAAATAAAACTCAATTCTGAATAAATCAAGTTATCGCCAAAAGGAGGATCAACGAAAATATAATCTATTGAATTGCTGGGAATCATGCGCAAATCCGTAGATGAGCCACATGATACGCAACAATTTTCATCCTTCTTTGTGAAAGAAAATACAGGTTCTATATCCTTTATTTTCCCCCTCACAAGTGTAAAAATATTTCTTTCTGCCAGTATACTTGGAATATACAATGCATTTGGCATAGCGCCCGCTAAATTGATTTTTCCTTTTTTCATACCGACATTGTGCAATTTTGATGCCGTTTTCATTAGGACTGCTGTTATACAGAACATTATCTGGTTTTTGTACCTACTTCTTTGTGCCATATCCCATATCAAAGCAAGTGCGCAGAGATTTCTTTCTGTATAGAAAAGATTGACCTTATTAAATCCTGCTTTTATTGGGTCAGCAGTTTTTTCCCCATATGGAACCTCCTCTGTCGGATACCATTTATCCGTATCCATTTCCTTAATTTTCTCTATGAGTGCGATATCTTCAGCATCTGGTACTTTATCGTAACGTTTGCCACCATAAGAGTAATTAATCAGCACTGGAACTTGCTTAGAGATTTCTATGGTCTTTCCGCTTTTCTTGTCAATGAGTATATCTTTAGCCCTTGCGCATTGTGATTTTTTAATGATAGAGCCACACGAATCGCATCGAAGCTCCTTTTTCATATTTCCATCACTGTCAATGGCAATATTCCAGAAAACAATTTCCTTCCCACAATGAGGACAATAAAAAACGTCAGACCAAAGAGTATAATTTATTACAGCCTTTTCTCCCAAGAGATTTTCCTGTATAGGATGAGTAGAATACATCCATCCTAATTCACGTTCAGCCGCATCTACGATACGATGAGCCTCTTCAGAAAAATCATATCCATCGACCGCAGCATTATAATTTGAAGCAATAAAAGTAGCGGACGGCGAAAGATCATTCAGAATAGCTTTCCGTGCGCCCCAGGAAACACTGGGATTCAACTGTTCAATTTTGTATCTAAAATCATTATCTGGACAACCACACATTTGTGCAGCAACACCGGTCATTCCGGTACCACAAAAGCCATCCAAAACCAAATCACCGGGCTTTGTATAATGCAAAATATACTGCATAATAGCTTTGTGCGGTACTTTAGTGTGATATGTGTGTGCCATGTAGATTGGATCTGTTTTACCTTCACTCACATCCGCTGCAAACGGTTCTCTGTGATAATCGTCTGTTGCCTCATCATACGGAATGCCATACTCCTTGATAAAATCCTCGATGAAAGGATTCGGGCAGGCAGTATAAAACGGCGCATCCGAAAGCGCAATGATATCCTCATCTGTACCAATTGGAAAGCCTTCAATGTTGCGCACTTTATCTATATCTTCTTTGGTCAGCTTTCTGCGTTCCATAGCTGTTTCCTCACTTTCGTTTTCTAAATTGTGCAAGCGGCACTTGCACAATTTCATTTAATCCGTTTCTGGATATCCTCAACGGACGGCAGCTGCTTTTCCAGATCATCTGGCAGGCTACTGGTAACTTTGTATTCGCTCACTCCAATCGGCTTGGAAATGTCCTTGAGGGAGTATTCTGCTACCACGTTGTTCTTGCTCTTGCAAAGGAGCAGGCCAATGGATGGGTTATCTTGCTCTTTCTTTAAGATACCATCCACCGCTGACAGGTAGAAGTTCAGCTGTCCGGCATATTCCGGCTTGAATTCTCCGGTTTTCAGTTCGATAACCACATAGCAGCGCAGGTTCAGGTTATAGAACAGCAAGTCGATATAGAAATCATCGCCGCCAACATTCAGGTGGTACTGATTTCCCAAGAACGCAAAGCCTGTTCCAAGTTCCAGAAGCAGCTTGGTCACATCCCGCACTAATGCCTGCTCAATGTCCCGCTCCAGCATATCTTCCCGGAACGGAATGAAATCAAAGACATACGGGTCTTTCATAGTCTGCACTGCAAGCTCGCTCTGCGGAGATGGCAGACGGCGTTCAAAATTCGTGACCTTATCCACCAGAACTTGCCGCTGATATAAGCCACTTTCGATCTGATGAACAAGAACATTACGGGACCAGCCATTTTGTGCCGTTGCATTTGCATACCAGATATGTTCTTCCGCAGTTTTAACCTTATCCATCAAAGCAATATTGTGATACCAAGTAATTTGTGCAAGCACCTCTTGCACAATTTCTCTGTCAGCAAAGCGGGCTGCAAATTTCGCCATGTACTTCAGATTTCGGACAGAATACCCTTTTCTCTCCGGGAAAGTCACCTGAATATCATAGGAGAGATTTTCAATGAATTTATTTCCCCATGTTTTGTATTCGTTAATAACCGTTCCAATGTCATAATAAAGGAGTAGCAAATCCGAATTCGCATGAATCGTTGCACGGTATTGTGCAGCCTTGATCTCACTTTTGATATTTTCGATGATGGAGAGATACTCCGGTGTATTCATCAGCACACGCTTCGCCTCGCTTTCTCACAATTTTATCTTACTTAACAATAATACGGAGTTTACCTTCGTCTTTGCCCTTGGTATAGCCAGCAATCAGCTCATTCAGCTTCTGTTTGAAAGTAGATTCATCCATCGGCGGCAGCTTCGTCAGCTTATCCATCAAATCTTTTGCATCCACTACCACAGGTTCAAAGCCCTTCAGCAATGCCTGAATCGCCTTGATGAAGAAATCGTCAACACGCTTCGGCAAAGTACCGGATGCAATAAAATCATCAATGGCTTTCTGCTGTTCTGCACTCAGGTACTCTTTTTGGCTTGCCACAATCGGGTCAGAAATCGTATTCAACAGAGTCTGCGTCCACTCCGTCACCAGATCATCAATCCGAATATCCAGATTATCCAGCTGGCCCGCTACATTCGGCACTTGATCACCAAGGTTATAATGGCAATGCGGGCAGATATGAGTTGTTTTCAGCTCAGTCGGTGTCAGCTCATAGCAGATTTTCAAGTTAGCCATGTCCTGCTCGATCTTTGTCAGTTTGGCTGCCGAAAGGATTTCAACGCCACGCAACTTACGCAGATTTGCCAGTACGGAACTCTCCTGTAATTTACCGCGTCGTTTTGCATCGTCAATGTCCAGGCGTTTTTTCTTGTGTTCTTCAAAATAAATGCCGATATACTCTTCTTTAACCTTTTCAAGAGCAGCATTTACCTTCTGCGCGGCTGCATCTCCGGATGTACCGGTCAGAATGCTATCGCGTGCAGAACGGAATTCGTCTTTTGCAGCTTCCAGTTTTTGTTTGAAGTTTGCGCCAAGGTCGATGAACTCAATGTTACTCAGATAGGAAACATTGTTTGCGCAATCCGTTTTGAAAGTCACATATTCCGCAATCGCCTTGATCAGTGTAATCTGCTCCGTCAGCTTATCAATTTCCTCAAAGGTCAGCGTGAAGTTGTTCAGCTTCGCCGGAGTATTGAACCGTGCAGAATAATTGCTGAATTCATCCTTAACTGCTGCACAGGCTTTCTGCATAGCGATCAAATGCTGCGCATCCACAAGCGGTTCATTCCAAAGCTCAAATCCATTGTTCAGCTTCTGGTTCGCAAGAACAGCAGAGTTGCTCGTTTCCTGCGCTTTTTTCAGCAGTTGTTTTACTCCCTCATCACGGTCATTCGGGTTGTCCAGCAGAACCGGATTGATTTCCAGCACATCAAAAAGCTTTTTCAGCTCTGCCATTGCCATCTGCGCAGGCCGTGCCAGATATTTGAACTCATACAAGTCCAGAACACCAATGCGAGGTACAGTATCCAGATTCGATGCACTCAGAACAGTGCCATTGTGCAGAGTCATCGTTGCATAGCCCGCATACACCATGGACAGGAAGATGATCGGTGTAAAAAGATAGTTGATCTTGAAATGCTTATCTTCGTACTGATCATCGTATTTGACATCAAAGATATCCGAATAATTGATAACGCCCTGCGGCGGCAGCTGTTTCAGCTGGTCAATGTAGTAAGCTGCATACTTGGAACCTTCCGGTCGAATCTTATCGCCATCCAGAACGCCAAAGCTCTGGAGCATCAAGGTTGCCGTCTGCGTTTTACGACCAGCAAAATAATCAAATGCCTGCCGTACATTTTCTGCCATGTTTTTCCGAGTTACCTTTGTTTTCATCATAGGACAATCCGGATATTTGCCGCAGAAATATTCATCCAGACACAGGGAAGCCGCCAAATCAACGGTGTCCTTAAAGTCCATATCTCGGTTATAACGTCCACGGAGCACTTCGATCATCTGCCGCTTCTGCCCCTTATACTGGATATCAAAGCAGGTGTTCTTATTTTCACTCAGATACTTAATCAGCTTTTTGCGGATCATCGCCGCTTTGCTCAGATAGGCATCCTTATCTTTGCCTTCACTGATCTGTGCCTGTGCATTGGCAGCAGAGAAGAAACCCAGAATCTCCTTGAACTCCGCAGTAGATTTGAAGAAGAAATAAACTTCATCCTCCAAATTTTTCACAGCAATGCTGCCGCTGCTGTATGGCGGCATAATATGGATATAGAAATCCCGTTCCGGCTGCGCAGTGCTACGCTCTCCCGGCAGACCGAGGAACAAATAGCCTTCACGGAAAATGTTATGGCTATCCCAGTTTAGGTCACGCTGATAAATCTCAAATCCAGGAACATACTGCTTTGCATCCCAATCGAGGCAGCTGTAAATCAGCTGATAGAAATAGCGATTCAGTTCTCCATCTGCCATGATGGAAGCCTTTTGCTTGATCTTCTCATCATAGTCAACGACCTTATCCACATCAATGTAATACTGGTTATTGGCATCGTTGTAGATAATGAACTGACCGGATACCGTGGTCATGATATCTTTCAGCGTAGTTTTAATCAGAGCCAACAGGAAGTCTGCATCCTGCTCCGGCATCGGCAAGAACAGGCAAAGGTCATCTTTCAGGTTCTCTGCCGTCAGTCCGAAATGTACATCCAAGCCATTCGTAGTCAGACGATGGACACTCAGTGCATAGATAATTTTAATTGCCAGCGGCTTATATGCGGGCTTAGGGAACGCACGGTTGATGATATCCTCCAGCTGTCCACTGGCAGTAACAACGCGGTTGATGGTCACATCACTCTTGAGTAATCCATTGGATTTGATTGCAGGCCAATAATTATCAAAAGAGATGATGCCCGGCTCATTCTCTGGCACATCGCGGTTAAAAATGTCGCGAATTGTCATAGAGATATTTTTCAGGATATGCCGGTTCTCAATCAGGTAAATCTTATTGAACACATCAATATAGGACGGATGAATTGGGAATAAATCTACAAACTCGTCCATCCGGGAAGACATACCGGTATAAAGCATTGAGAATTTCTCCAAATGCTTGCGAATCAAAGCTTTCTGCTCAGGCGTTTTCTTCAAGATACGCTCAGACACAACATAAGATGTTGCCTCTTTTGTGATGACAATCTGCGTAAAACGATCAGACACATGTTTCAGTGTGTCCGACACAAAGCTGAATCGCGGATTATCAAAAATCTTCTCCTGCACACCAAAAATCACACGCAGTTTGCTCTTGGAGCACATCTCGCCAAGTGCGCGGAAAAACTCAAGGTCGAGGACAATTTGCCGCTCGTCACGGGAAGTCAGATAGCTCAGGAACTCATCCACAACAATCAGATATCCCTTGTCTGGATACATTGCAGAGAAGGCCATCATCATATCACGAATCAGCTTTTTATTATCGCGGACTGTATCAAAATCTGGCACTTCAAAATCAATTCCTCGTGCTGCAAAATCGTCTTCAATGAAGCCAAACAGAATTTCACGCAGCGACATCGTTACGCCGCCGATTTCAATGCGAAGTACTTCAAACTTGCCTGCGATGCACTCCATCTCTTTTGCAAAGTTTTTATTCTGGAGATACTGAAGGTTATCCGTATCCTTGGCAATAGAAGAAATCACGCTCATCAAGTGTGATTTACCAGTACCATAGTTACCAACAACAAGAACACCCTTGTTATCAACCACTTCATCCATCTGAAGCTGATCCAATACCGGGCTTTTCAGATTTGCCGCCATGGTATCAGACATAACATAAGATTTCACATACTCTTTCGCCCGGTTCGCATCATCTGCTGTAGTAAGCTGAATGACATCCTCAATCGGGTTGAAGCTGATCAAGTCTGAGTACTTCACTTTTTTATCCTCCCTTAAACGACACAGGTTATGTCGTATTGTTCTACATCGTATTCTTTATAGTCCGCATATCCATCTTCCGCATAAACCAATTTTCCATCTGCCATAGTTCCCGGCCATAAAACAGAAAACGATTTGCTTCGATTCGCAACTGTAAGAAGTTGCAGTACATCTATCTTGTATGCTGGATTGAACAGCACGTCAAAGTCTCGGATACAACTGTTCTCCGGAATATTTGTAAGAACTTCCTGAAAGCATCTTTCAAGCCTCATGGTTCTTCGTTCCGGTTTAATTTTTATGAGCAGAGTCGCCATTTTCTCATTTAATGAAACCTGCTGTAAACTTTCGCAGTATTTTTCATCACAGTAGACAACTGGTCTCATCAGTCCTGTTTGATTTTCGGATTGGAGCAGCCGATACTGTATTATCCTTCCCATTCGGCCACCATCCTTATTCTACATTATCAGCTATCCCATTATCTGGACTCTCTGGGATGAAATCCAACACATCGTCAGCCGTACATCCTAATGCAAGACAGATTTTTTCTACCATTTCAATAGAAACAGGTTCTCCGCGCCCCATTTTCCCAATGGTACTTGCGCTGACTCCAGCAAGCTCGCACAGCTCTTTCTTCTTCATTTTCTTGTCTATCAACAGCTTAAACAACTTGTTATATGATACTGCCATCGCCTCTGCCTCCTGCTTAAAAACAACCTGTCCATGGGTATAATTTCTCTATTTTCAAGTATAGCGCTTATCGTCTTCTAAGTAAACAGAAAATCGTGCGTTCAAAACGCTTTTCACTCTTCTGCAAGCATGTCTTTCGTGTCACAACAAGTTTGACCCGATTGAGTATTGTGTCCATAAAAACGGACTTCATATAAATATCATGTGAGCATATGTCAAAAGTATACAAAACCTAAAATATATTCTATCACAATTTCATGGATTCTTCCATAAAAAATAAACCGACAAGGCATTACCCCACCGGTCTATCAGCTCATCCTTATTCCATTTATTTCTCCACCAGCATCTTCATCGCTTCCGAAGTTTGCCCGAGGTCTGACCCCGGGCTTGGACTGCCGCTCCCCATCCCGGCTTCAAAGAAATATTTCATTGATTTGTCTGCTGTTTATCGTGATAATCGGCAAGAATCTTATCCAGTGTAATGGATTTCATGCTGGCAATCACATCTGTTTTCAACTCTTCGTAGGTATCATCCAGCACTGACTGAATCTTCCTGCCCACAGGGCAAAACGGTGATGGTGACGAATGAATGCCGATCATTTTGTCAATGGCATCCGGTTCCACTGCTGTACAAATCCGATAAAGTGTTATATCTTCGGATTCTGCTGCAAGAGTCGCACCGCCAGTACCGGACTTCACATACAGAACACCGCTTTTTTTCAGCGCACTGAGAATACTCCTGATTGTCACCGGATTGCAGCCGGTAGAAAGCGACAGCAGTTCGCTCGTCACTTTATTCTCTGTTCCATATTCATGGATAAAGATCAAACAGTGAATAGCAATCGAACATTTGTTACTGACATGCATAATCTTTGCCCTCCACTTTCATATTAACATAGTACCCTCCTGCTGTAAATATTGACACGACACCTCACGACTGCTATAGTAATATTAATACTGTAATTCTATTTTTTACATCAAAGGAGTGTTTATAATGAAATGCTATCAGATTCTTTTCAGTCCCACTGGCGGAACCGAAAAAGTCGCCGCTGCAATCACTCAGAACTGGCCGGAAGTCCAGACGATTGATCTTTCATCTACCTCCACAGATTTTGCATCGTTCTTCATTGAATCCGGTTCACTGGTGCTTATCGCCATGCCATCTTTTGGTGATGTAGCCCCACAGCTGGCAATTGATCGTTTTGCTCAGATCAATGGAAATCGCGCGAAGTGCGTTCTTGTGGCAGTATATGGGAATCGCGCCTATGAGAGTACACTTGTTCAAATGGAGGATACTGCAAATGCCGCTGGCTTTCAGGTGATTGCCGCCATTTCTGCCGTTGCAGAACATTCAATTATTCGCGAATATGCCGCAGGTCGTCCCAACGCAGAAGACTGCAAACAACTCTCTGCATTCGGTACCAAAATTTTTGAAAAAGCACTATCCGGCTCCCTGGCAGTTCCCGCCATTCCTGGCAAGCGTCCTTACAAAAAATCCAGCAGCGGATTTGTTCCTTCTGCTGATTCTCATTGCACAAATTGCGGTCTATGCGCGGAGAAGTGTCCTGCTCAGGCGATTTCCAAGGATAATAGCAAGGTCACCGATAAATCCAAGTGCATTTCCTGTATGAGATGTGTCTCAATCTGCCCTGTTCATGCACGCAGCCTTAACAAGGTAACGGTTTCTGTTGTGGCATCAGCTATCAAGAAAGCCTGTTCCGTTCAGAAATCAAATGAACTTTTTCTATAAAAGGACAAACCTTTGGATGGGTTTTGACCGGGGTCAGCCCCCTGGGTTTTAAGCCAGTTGTTGCAAACGATTAACCTTTTCTGTATTTTGTTTTTCTGCCGCTTCCGTCCTGATAGATCAAGCCGTCTGTAACCATGCGTTTTATAATACGGCTGGCCGTTGTTTGGCTGACATCCAACAGTTGATCCACATCGCTACGCACTACATAGCCGTTTTGGGCAATCAAGTCCAGAATCTTTTCTTCATTGGATTTACGTTCATTAGGCACGCTATCAGTTGCCTTAACGGCATTTCTATTGGGGAGTGTAATTTTGAAAGCGTTGTTTGTCACTTCAATTTTAGGTTCTAACCCTGTGCCTGCGTATGCTTTCATGATTTTGGGCATACCGGTTCCGTAAGCTTCAATCAGCTGTAAGCGATAGAAGATAGCTGCTAATTTCGGATTTCTGCAAACGGAAAGTCCGAGCATAATGTCATCCAAAGTGATTCCGGCAGGCAGACCGCCCACGGATACGAATTCGATTCGATCATCATAGATACTGACAAGGGTGCTGGCACTAAAAGAATAATCTCTATGCACCAGAGAATTCATCAATGTTTCTCTCAGAGCGTCCTCTGGATAATCTTTGGTATCAGTTCTGTATAGTCCCTCAAATGTGGCCTTGGTTTGATTGTGCAGATCGAGATAGGCATACAAATCCTCCATCTGCTGAAACAACGAACCGGTAAACTCACGTCTATCTTGGAATACGCTCTGATCAACACCGGCAAAGGTTGCAGCCTTGATGGTACTCGGACATTGTTCGGACAGAAGCAACGCTACATTGGAGTAAATGTCGTCCGAGGAAACCATTCCCAAAGTCTGCATCTTAGCAGCATCATAGGGAACCTTCCTCTTGGCAAACTGTGCTTCAGCTGCCTGAAATGACAAATTCTGCTCCAAAGAGCGCATGGTTTCAAAACTGTCACCATCGGTTTCTTTAATCATTTTTCGAATGGCGGTATCAGAGGCAGGATCTGTATATGTACCATTGCGGACATACACGCCGCTGGGCTTTAATCCCTTACTGCCCAGATAATAGGGACGGTCTGTACCCTCCTGAACGGTCACGGCGATAATTTGTTTATCATTTATCACCTGTGTCTCGTAGTGGACAAACATCGTAATATCAGGTTTGATGGAATCCCGAACCATATTATTTATTTGCAAGGTAACACGGTCGGCACTATCCACACCAATCACCGTACCATTGTCCTCAACACCAATGTAAAGAGTGCCGCCTCTTGTGTTAGCAAAGGCAATCACCTCTTTGCAAAGGTCTGCAACAACCGAAGACTTGAGTTCGATAGTTTCGCTCTCAATAAATGTCATAAGGCACCTCCTGTAGTTTTCCTAATCACCATTATAATCATTGTAGTCATTATAGTCATTTTGTCAATTTACATTCATGTGGTGATCAGAAAACCTTGACACTTCTCACAGGTGAAAGTTTGCCCGGGGTCTGACCCCGGGCTTCTATTATTCCATCCTCCGTCCTATCAAAGCGGCATCGGTGTCCGGGCGATCAGAATGATCGCCAGAATCGCGCCCACAAATGCCGCAGCCCCTATGACTGCCAGCACCTTTTTGTTGAACTTCTTCTTCGCTGCCTTGCAGATCAGCGTGGCGCAAGCCACACAAACAGCCGCGGCCACAAGTGCAATGCCCAGCGTTTCCCATAACCAGGATAGTTCATATAAGATTTTCATGTGATCATCATCTCCTGTTCGTTAAACTTGAAGTTTCTTTATAACTGCCTTTGCAGATACACCATATCCACCAACTGTACTCCATCCTCATATATTGGATGGTCGTAATTATCTGTAAAGAAATTTGGTATGATATGCGAACGGACAAACCCACACTTTTCATAAAATGGTATTGTCAATGGGCTATCACCTGTTCCTACTTGTAGAATAGCATATTGCTCTCTATATTTCTCTACGATAAAATCAATTAAAGATTTTGCATAACCTTTGCCTTGATAGTCTGGAACAGTTGCAATGTTCTTGATTTCAAGCACATCATTTCCTTCATCGGTAACGATGCACTCGCATTTAATCCCATTATCATCAAGCACATACATTTTGCCTTTATCAAGGTATCGGTCTATCATATTTTCCTGCTCATCTGCCAATAACAGCAAATCAAGATATTGTTTTTTATCTTCTTTGACTTCAATAATTCTCATCAATCGCACCACTAAATTCAAAGTTTCTGTTCCTACAAATTTCGATTGAGATTTCACCTGTTTTAAGAAATTTAATAACTGTTATATCTTGTTGTTAAATTCTCCGCAAACCATTGAAAACACTGGATTTGTCGCAGGTGAGCTTTCCCTTATTGTTTCCCTTGTGTT
>OGRT01000085.1_pt1 | contig 103524 bp, 97 predicted proteins | sample 1553581 | NCBI WGS metagenome assembly OGRT01 (sample SAMEA2580113, study PRJEB22360) | human gut metagenome | biome: human gut; feature: human-associated habitat; material: faeces | place: Denmark | collected 2008/2010
CCGAAGGCTACCGCCGAGAGGAAGGGTTCATTGAACCACCGCTGCTGCGTTCGCTGCGGCGCAGGGCGCCCGCGATTATGGTATAACAACCTCACAGCGCAGCCAAAATCAAAGATTTTGACGCATAAGAGAAAATCGTATCACAAGACAGGTAAGAGCATGAGTAAAAAGGGGAAAAGACTCAGGGAGTTTGAAAAGAACAACCGGGAATTTAACATTTCCGAAGCTCAGAGGCAGCGCCAAGAGAGACACCGGGCGACGAGAGAGAGAAAAAAGCTCAAAGGTGTTAGCGGCGGAAAGCCCGACGTTCAGGGCAAGACCGACAAGCGAGGAAAAAAGAAGAATAAAATAGCTAATGCGAAAAGACTTATTGCCGGCGTGATAATTCTCATATTTATCACGTCTATTGTCGTATCCGCAGTAAAGATACTTAAACTTAAGAGCGAAAGAGACAAGCTTCTTGAGACTAACAACAGGCTCACTGAACTGAAAGAAGATCTTACGGCAGAGATGGATCAGATAGACTCGGCTGAATATATAGAGCAGCAGGCGCGAAAAGAGCTGAAGATGATAAAGAGCGGCGAGATACTTTTCCTCGTATCGGATGAACAGGGAGAAGGTAACGACGAGGCAAAGTGATATGGACAGACTTGAGATAAAAGAAGCTATAGTTGTAGAAGGCAGAGATGATACGGCGGCGCTTCGTAAGGTGACAGACGCCCTCATAATAGAAACTCATGGCTTCGGAATAAAAAGAGAAACGTGGGAACTCCTGGAAAAAGCATACAGAGAAAAGGGTCTGATAATACTTACCGATCCGGATTTTTCCGGAGAGGAGATAAGACGCAGGCTGACCGAGAGGTTTCCCGAGAGCAGACATTCATATATGCCCAGAGCAAAAGCCTTGAAAAACGGGGATATAGGCGTAGAAAACGCATCTCCCGAAGATATTGCCAAAGTCTTAGCTAAAGTGTGTACGCCGTCTCATGAAACCATTCGCATGAAATTCACCCAAAGAGACATGGATGAGGCAGGGCTTGCCGGAGGAGCCGAATCCAGGGGCAAGAGACAGCAGGTGGGAGAGATCCTGGGCATAGGTTACGGCAACAGCGGCACGTTCATCAAAAAACTTAACAGCTTCGGAGTGACGAGAAGAGAGTTTGATGAGGCGGTCAGGAGAGCCGGCCGGGGAGGAAACAAGAGATGAAGCTATACGAAACTTCCTATATAAAGGATATAAGAAACAGATATGGATTCAGATTTTCCAAGAGCCTGGGTCAGAATTTCCTGACAGATAAATCTATAATAGACGAGATCATCGAAGGGGCGGACATAGGTCCCGAAGATACGGTGGTGGAAATAGGCCCGGGGATCGGAGTAATAACCCGGGAAGCAGCCCGGCGGGCTAAAAGGGTGATCGCCGTAGAGATAGATAAAAATCTGATCCCTATTTTGGACGAGACTCTGGCCGGGCTTGACAACGTGAAGGTTATAAATGAAGATATTCTCAAACTCGATACAAAACAGCTCGTATCCGGGGAAAAGCCCGAAAATGTTAAAATAATGGGAAACCTGCCCTACTATATAACGACTCCTATCATAATGAAATTGCTGGAGGAAGGGGTAAAAGCCGAAAGCATAACCATAATGATGCAAAAGGAAGTGGCCGACAGGATCAAGGCTCTGCCGGGAACTAAGGCTTACGGAGCGCTTTCCGTAGCGGTGCAGTATTACTGCACGGCTGAGAAGATACTGGAGGTGCCAAGGAGCGCTTTTATTCCGCAGCCTAACGTGGACTCTGCCGTATTGAGGCTCTTCATGAGGAGAGAAAAACCGGCGGAGCTGACTGATGAAAAGCTCTTTTTCAAATGTGTAAAGGCCGGGTTCAGTCAGAGGCGAAAGACTCTTCTCAATTCTATGCAAGTATTAAAAGGGACAGACAGGGATTTAATAAGAGATTCTTTAGAAGCAGCCGGCATCGATCCGGCCAGAAGGGCGGAGACTCTCACTATTGAGGAATTTGCCAAAATTGCTAACGAGGTGGATAAGAGATTATGAATAAGGAACCTAACAAAGAACAAAGCAACAATTTAAACAATGAGATGGAAAAAGAACCTGTAAAATTCGACAAGTTTGAAAAGCTGGACAGAAAAGTCGAGGAGACCATACAGGAAGTAGAGACTATAGGCAAAAGGAAATTTGTCCTCAAGGCCGTACATACCAGTTTTGCCGGGGCGGCCGTATGGGCGCTGCTTTTGAATCTGGTCATAGAGACTCTTGGAAGGATGCCGACGACCTCTATATGGGGAGGCTTTCAATTTCTGATAGACGAACCTATAGTATTCTTATATAACACGCTGATAATATTTGCTACTCTGGTGATCGCCTCTGTATTTAAGAGGAGATTGTTCGTGTTTACCATAGTTTCGCTCTTCTGGCTTGTAATAGGAATAGTAAACGGAGTGATACTAACCCAGAGAATGACTCCCTTCACGGTCAAAGATCTGAGCATACTGGACGACGGTATAACTATAGTCAGCAATTATATGTCTACCTTCCAGATAGTCATGGCAGCCATAGGCGTGGCGGTAGCCATAGGACTTTTGGTTCTGCTCTTTATAAAAGGGCCGAAGAAGAAAGAGCGTGTAAAGTGGAAGAGAAATCTGATAGGGGTTCTTCTTGTATTGGCCGTAACTTTTGGCGCCACTTCCATCATGATAAAGACGGGAAAGATAGAGACTTTCTTCGGAAATCTGGCGTATGCCTACAGAGATTACGGCGTAGTATACTGCTTTACCAATACCTGGCTCAATACCGGAATAAGCAAGCCTGACAATTATAGTCAAGATAGGATGCTTGATATCTTCAGCGATGAGGAACTGGGAGACGACAACGCTATGCTGCTGACTCAAAAGGATGAAGATGAAGAACATCCCAATATAATATTCCTCCAGCTGGAGTCGTTTATAGATCCGTCCAATATAACTTCTATAGAAACATCAAAAGAAGCATGTCCTAATTTCAGGAATCTGGTAAACAATTATCCGTCGGGGCAGCTCACCGTACCGGCCTGCGGAGCCGGAACAGCCAACGTGGAATTTGAAGTCATGACGGGGATCAGCGCTAAATTTTTCGGCCCCGGAGAATATCCGTATAAGTCGGTGCTCAAGGAAAAGACCATGGAAACTCTCGGATATGACCTTAAGAGCCTGGGATATTCCACTCATGCCATACATAATCATAGAGCTGTATTTTATAACAGAAATACGGTGTTCGCCAACATGGGACTGGACACTTTCACCAGCATAGAGTACATGAGCGATGTGGAAAAGACTCCTAAGAACTGGGCCAAAGACAACATTTTAACCGAGTCTATGCTGGACGCCCTTAATTCAACGGAATCCAGAGATATGATATATACCATTTCCGTACAGGGACATGGAAAATATCCTAGTGAGCAGGTAATTCAAAACCCAGAGATCACGGTCACTTCCGCCCCGTCAGAAGAATTGAAGTGGAAGTTTGAATATTATGTCAATCAGGTACATGAGATGGATAATTTCATCGGACAGCTTACAGAAGCTCTGAGCAATTATGACGAACCGGTGGTTCTGGTCATGTACGGAGACCATATACCGGCCATAGATATGACCGAGGACGATCTGGCCAGCAGAAACCTTTACGGAACAGAATATGTCATCTGGAGCAACTTCGGCCTCGATGGCGACGATGAGGATATGTATTCGTATCAGCTGGCGGCGCACGTAACCGAGATGCTGGATATTCAGGTGGGAACGGTGTTCACTTATCAGCAGAACCACAAAAACAGCGAGACATATCTTGAAGATCTGAAAGCGATAGGATATGATATCCTCTACGGAAAGTACTACCTCTATGGAGGAAAGAATCCATTTGAGCCTACGAACATGAAGATGGGCGTGAAAGATATAACTATCGATGAAGTGGTTAAGATAGGGGATAAGTACTATATAAAGGGCAAGAATTTTACGGAGTACAGTAAAGTGACTCTCGATGGAAAAACCCTAAAGACTATTTATCTGGGAAGCAATATACTGGGTCTCCTGGAAGATGTAGATCCTGACGATGCGGCCAATATGAAGGTGAGTCAGATAGAGACCAAGAGCAATGAGATATTGAGCACCACCGAGTAAAGAGGAAATAAGATGAAAGAAATCACGACAGAGAGACTCGTTCTTACCCCTTGGCGGGACTGTCAGGAGGACGCCTCAGGCCTCTACAGCTATGCGAAGGATCCGGAGGTAGGGCCAAGGGCCGGATGGAAACCTCATGAGAGCATAGAAGAATCGAGAGAGATAATAAGAAATGTATTTATGCCTCACGCCGTATGGGCTATTCGCGAGAAGGAAAGCGGCAGGATAGTAGGCAGTATAGGTCTGGAACCGGACAGGCGCAGAGAAGATGTAAGCAGCAAAGAGATGGGATATTCTCTCGGCAGAGAATTCTGGGGCAGAGGATATATGACAGAGGCAGCTGTAGCTGTGATGGATTACGGTTTCAGAGAGTTTAACCTTACTGTCATGGCTATATGCACTTCTCCCGACAACAAGAGGTCTCAGAGAGTCATAGAAAAATGCGGATTCAAATTTGAAGGCCGACAGAGACGAGGATACAGGATCTATGACGGCAGTGACAGAGATAATATGGTCTATTCTATTCTCAGAGAAGAATGGGAAGAGAGAGGCTTATGACTGCAAAAAAGAAGATTCTGAAAACTATAGCAGCAGCCGCCGTGATCATAGCTGCTTTGGCAGCGGTATCAGTTCTCATGGTGAACTTTTCGGTCAAGAACAGCGTAGAGGATAAGATCATATACACTGTTACTGGAGAGACAGCTTTTGATAATGAAAACATATCTGAAATGAAGGCACTAGAGCCGGACTGCATACTAATACTGGGAGCGGGCATCACTGATAAGGATACGCCTTCGCCTATGCTTAAAGACAGGCTGGACGCAGGTATACAGCTCTATAAAGAGGGAGTGGCTTCCAAAATATTGCTCAGCGGCGATAACGGACAGCAGGAACATAACGAGATACATGTCATGCTCAAGTATGCTAAAGAGGCGGGGGTGCCTGAGGAGGATATCTTTTGCGACCACGCTGGATTTTCAACGTATGATTCGATGTACAGAGCCTCCAGCATATTCGGGGTAGAGAGGGCAATCGTAGTCACCCAGAAATATCATCAGTACAGGGCGCTGTATGTAGGCGAAGAGCTGGGACTTGACGTGTGGGGCGTGGCTTCCGATCAGGAAGAGTACGCAGGTCAAAGCTACAGGGATCTCAGAGAAATACTGGCCAGGATCAAAGATTTCGGAAAGGCCGCCATAAAGTCAGAGTCCGTCTTAGGCGGAGAAGTCATTCCTATAAGCGGCAGCGGTATAATAAGCCATGGGGAATGACAGGCGGTAACAACGAAGAGACGATGAGCATAATATATAGAGGACTTAAAGTCCTCTATTTTTATTATGCGGGGATACGAATATGATATATCTTGATAACGGAGCGACATCTTTTCCAAAGCCAAAGGAGATGATAGCTGCCATGAAAGAATGTATGGCAAAATACTGCGGCAACCCGGGTAGGTCCGGGCACGCCATGTCTCTCAGGACGGGAGAGGAAGTATATCACGCCAGGCGCAAGGTAGCCGGACTCTTTGGCATCAAAAATGGTGAGAGGCTGGTGTTCACTAAGAATACTACAGAAGCTTTGAACATGGGCTTAAAAGGATTTCTCAAAAAAGGAGATCATGCCATAACCACGTCTATGGAACATAATTCTGTCCTCAGACCTCTCAAAGCGCTGGAAAGATACGGAGTACAACATTCAATAGTCAGGGCAGACAGGCTGGGCATGGTAAATCCGTGCGACATAGAAAAGGCCATACAATCCAATACCAAGTTGATAGTGGTGACTGCCGCCTCAAATGTGACGGGAAGTAAGATGCCCCTTGAAGAGATAAGCCTCATAGCAAAAAAGCGGGGAGTGGCCCTGATGGTAGACGGCGCCCAGGGGGCGGGGATGATGGATCTCGATGTGGAAAGACTCAACATCAGCATGCTGGCGGTTCCGGGACATAAGGGGCTTTTGGGCCCTCTGGGAACAGGCGCACTGTATGCTGCGCCGTGGGTGAATTTAACGCCGATAATGGAAGGCGGCACGGGAACTGAATCAAAGAGCAGGCTTCAGCCTCGGGAGTTTCCGGAGGGGTTTGAAGCGGGAACAGTAAACGCTCCGGCCATAATAGGCCTGGGTGTAAGCGCTGAATTTGTGGGAAAGATCGGTCCTGACGTCATAGGCCGGTACGAGGAAGATCTGATAACTTGCCTTGACGAAAATCTGATGAACATGGAGTTCGTAAAGTTATATGGGCCGTCGCCGTCCGAAAAGACAGGCATATCGCTTATAACTATAGACGGACTTGAGGCGGAAGAAGTCACTGCGCTTTTAAATAATGACTACCAGATAGCCGTGCGGGGAGGATACCACTGCGCAGGACTGGCGCACAAGACTATAGGGACATGGGATACGGGGGCGGTGAGGATCAGCGTGGGCCCTTATAACACTAAAAGCGATATATACACGCTCATCGACGCTATATGGAAGATAGGAAAAAACTCCTGAAAAATTACATAATTCTGTAAACCTTGAGCCTCTATCTGTAGACAAAAGGATAAAAGTGTGGTAATATATTTTGCGTTACGGGATGTGGCTCAGCTTGGTAGAGCGTTGCGTTCGGGACGCAAAGGCCGCAGGTTCGAATCCTGTCATCCCGACCAAAATAAAAAAACCGCCGCAAGGCGGTTTTTTTTAAAAATGAGAGGATGAGAACCTGAGAAGGCACGAGCGTAAAATCCGAAGTCCCGGTGAGACTTCGGATAACGAGTGTTCCGAAGGCGGCCGGGTGGCCGCCGAGGAAGCAGCGCGTAAAATAAAGCCTACGAAACTATTGTCTTATATCTTCTTGAAAACAATACTAAACTCAACACCTTATATATTAACCTTAAAAAAGTAGACCGGATTGCCGTAAAAAATTCATTTAATAACACTTTTTACAAGGTTCATATCCTGAACTTTGTGCATAGTCTATAGCCACTTGACGTGGGTTTTTCATGCCGCTACAGGAAGCGTTGCTGTGATATTTGCTTCCGCTCTGAGGTATCCATACCATCTGTGATTGCGTGGATTGTTGATTGGGCTGCTGGGAAGATTGCTGCTGAATAGCCTTTTGCTGTTCGGCTTGACGTTCTGCCTGCTCTTGAGCCTGACGTTCTGCCTCGAGCCGTGCTTCTTCTTCAGCTTTTTCCTGAGCCTCTTTCTGTCTCTGTTCCTCAGCAACAGGGTCTATGACTTCTATTTGATATTCATCACTTGAAATATTGCCGCACGAAAAATACAGCATCCCACGACCTTCTTTTTTGAAAGTAACAGTGGCTATCCCATCAGAAAATTCAAAAGAGGCAAAGTCATCATCGCTGATACTGATATTGCTCAAATCAAAATCCACAGGGTCAGGCGTTATTTTGACCGTTGTCGATTCACCAACCTCAAATGAAGTCTTCTCCCAGGAGACATTCAGGGAGGTCAAACTTCTTTGCGAAATTAGAGCAACTATTATCGCTAAGATAACAATACCCAAAACGATAAATTTCGATTTAGGTGTAATTTTAAAACTTTTTCTGAATCTAAGTCCCATGATATATTCCTCCGTATATTACTAAAAATCTTTCAACAATTTAAGCCGGAACAGTAGATAGAGCATATTATCTCAATGTAAATTTTAATAATTGTTTGTCTACATCGAGATGATATACGATTATACTTTTTATTTCAATATAATCGCCAGTAAAGTGGTGGGCTGTTTCTTTAGTTAAAATACAGCATTCTGAAAAAAGCAACCGGCTATACAGTCATCGCTCTTTTATAATGATCTTTACGATCATATCACAAGGCTTATCCAATAAACAAGGTGTTGATACCAATTTACTTTTTTTGACGCGCTAATTTTTGTTCGTCAGATTTCAATCTGCGTTCGATCTTCTTGATATCCTCACCGGGAGGAAGTTCTTCAGGTTTAATTCCTCGTTCCCCGAGCATTTTTCTGACACTTTTGTTATTTTGAATATGTTCAGATGTAATAGGTGTTTCTCCGAATAAATCTTTTGTTTCTACATTTAAATTGGTCATTTCTGTAGCCAAGTTTTTTGCTGCGATAGTGACAGCAGGTAGTTTATCGGCGAGCGCTCCGCTTTTTATTCCGTATGTATCTTTCATATCTTGTGTGGTTTTGCCGCCAAACAAAGCGGCGTCGCCTTTTGATCGTATACGTCCGAAGCCTCTTTCATCGACTCCGCGTTCATAAATGTTTTGAGACAGTCTTTTTTCTGAAGTTCTCAACTGGTCGCGAAGTTGTAAGCGGTTGATTTCTGCAAGCCTTTGTTCAATAATTTCGGCTTTTCTTGTTTGGACCGCAAAATAACTTTGTGCGAAAGCTATCTCATCTTTACGAGGGTCTCCATTTTGCGCGATTAAGTAACAGGCATAACGGGTTAAGAGATAACCGCTAAACTCTCTTTGAGCTCCTTTCCCTGTAGATATCATCTCGCTCACCTCAGCGAAATGATCAGATGTTGGAAATCCACTATTCTCACATGCAAGTATGGCCTTTTTTATTACAGGAATGAACTTGTTAAATTCGTTATATCCTAAAACTTTACATAATTCCCTTGCGCTCCAATACTCCACGCCATCATCGGTAATGTGCATAATATCATCAAATGTTAACTTTAATGATTGAATTGTTTGTCTGTCCATAGTACTTTTCCTTTTTCTTAACGCATATTTTTTGAACCCATCTATTTCACTAATTTCTTTTTCTGTGGGTTTGGAACTCGTCAGGTTCCATTGTTTGAAAAACTAAAGAGTTAGTGTTAATAGTTTATTAGCTTATTTAAAGATTTGATAATGCCATTTTATTTGTGATAATATTAACATATATGTATCGAAAATTCAAGCAATAAAACTAAAAACATATTTCCAAACTTCGAGACTGGAATAGTTAAAGATGAGGTATTATAACATTTATCAGCTTAGAAAATTTTTCACCGGATTGCCAAATTCCGCTTAACGGAAGAATTCACTCCGATTAACCCTGATGTTTTCTTCCCATTTCTTCTCTCAGCAATTTTTTCGGAGTGTCCTGTTATTAGTCAAGCCTTCGAAAAATGCCAAAAGTTCTGCCTCAGTAGCTCGATTAAACTTTAAAGTTTATCTTTCCTTTTCCCTGTTTTGCCCTAATGCAATAAATCCCGCCGTAACAGCCAGAGCAAACATGATATCATGTTCGCCCAGCGGATTCGTCACTATGGAATAAATTAAAAACGCTGTACAAATTAACAGTATCGCCAATATGATCCTGCGAATAATTTTGCTTTCTTTCATTGCGTATAATCTCCGTTATAACTTCGAATTCACACCTCGGAAATATTTCTTATCTTTTTTAAATCACCGCTGCATAAAGCTTCAAGATTTGTAAATATCTTTTCTGGCGGCCAGTTCCACCATTGCAGCTCCTGCAAATATGAAATGAGTTCGTCGTCAAATCGCTTTTTGACGATTTTACAAGGGTTACCGGCTGCGATGCAGTAAGGGTCAATATCTTTTGCCACAACTGAATTTGCCCCGATGATAGCCCCGTTACCGATATGTACCCCCGGCATGACAGTGACATTTTGGCCAAGCCAGACATCGTTTTCGATGACGGTGTCGCCTTTGTACGGCAGATCTTTCGAGGCAGGGGCGCATTTTTCCCAGCCGCGCCCCATGATATTAAACGGATAAGTAGTTACACTGTTCATCCTGTGGTTGGCGCCGTTCATTACGAACTCAATACCTTTTGCGATAGCGCAAAACTTCCCGATGATCAGTTTATCCCCGAGGAACTCATAGTGGTGGGTTACATGTTCTTCAAACTTTTCTGCGCCGTTTATATCATCATAGTAGGTATATTCGCCTACCGTAATATTGGGTCGGGTAATTATATTCTTAATAAAGCAGACGCTTTTAATTGCTTCATTTGGATACACTGCATTGGGATCCGGTCCGTACTGCATTTTCAAAACCTCCTAATCAGCTTTTAGCTTGTTTCTCTGATTATAGCATACAAGACTGTGAAAGAGAAGCTGCGATACAATGCAAAAAGATGAACTGAGGCGAGAGCCATGTCTTTCATATTCGTGTATGAGCCGGAGAGTTATAGCTTGTCCACTTCGGATAAAAGGAGCAAAACCTTTTATAAAAAATACTGATTTAATAAAAAAGCCTTGACAGATTTTTAAGAGATGCTATAATACACCATGTTTATCGGAGGATTTATAATCGTAAGTATAAGGCCGGATAAGATACTGAACATAGGGTTCGACGGAGGGTATTCTTGCGTACGAGAAGCCCGGATAAGAGAATCGCTCTTGTTCAGATATTTTATCCGGCTTTTTTGATGTAAAGAGGAGGAACGAGTGATGGATTTTCTGAACGGAAAAATTAAATCGATGTACTTTAAATATCTGTCCGCTGCATTTGGAAGCGCTATGATCACTTCTATTTATTCCATCGTTGATATGGCGATGGTAGGCCAGTATCAAGGCCCCAGCGGCACAGCAGCACTGGCGGTCGTGGCGCCTGTGTGGAATATCATCTACAGCCTGGGGCTTCTTATGGGGATCGGCGGTTCTGTTATCTTCAGTACAAAGCGTGGCAGAGAGAATGAGGGGGCGGGGGACGAAAATCAGTATTTCACCGTAGCGGTGATGGGGTCGGTCGTCTTATCTTTGGCTGCATGGGTGATCGTTGTAGCCGGGGATGAGCCGATTCTACGGTTTTTTGGAGCAGATGAAACTTTGCTTCCTCTCGCGCAGGAATATATGCTGCCCATTAAATTTGTATTTCCGCTTTTCCTTTTCAACCAGATGTTGGCGGCCTTTCTTAGAAATGATAAGAATCCCGGGCTTGCTACATTGGGCGTGTTGAGCGGAGGTATATTCAACATTTTCGGCGACTACGTCTTCGTCTTCACGTTTAATATGGGTATCTATGGCGCAGGACTGGCCACGGCGATAGGCTCGGCGATTTCTTTCGTGGTGATGCTGACCCATTTTTTCAGCCGTAAAAATTCGCTGGCGCTTGAACGACCGACAGCCGTATTGAAAAAATTCCGCGAGATTTCTGTAACAGGTTTTTCGACTTTTTTTATAGATGTGGCGATGGGTATTTTAACTGTGCTGTTTAACCGGCAAATCATGGAATATCTCGGAGCAAATGCGCTGGCAATTTACGGACCGATTATCAATGTGAGCACCTTTGTCCAGTGCTGCGCTTACAGTGTGGGGCAGGCGGCGCAGCCGATCATCTCCACAAATTACGGCGCAGGCAATGGAAATCGAATCAAACAAACTCTTCGGTACGCACTTTATACTACGGCATTTTTTGGAGTCTTCTGGACTGCCTTGAGCTTTGCCTGTCCGAATCTGTATATTCGGATCTTTATGGAACCGACTGCAGAAATATTGGCTATGGCTCCGGCCATCATCCGATGCTATGGGTCGTCGTTCCTGCTGCTGCCTTTGAATATTTTCTCAACTTACTATTTTCAGGCCATACTCAAACCAAAAGCGGCCTTTGTCGTATCTGTGTCCAGGGGCCTTGTCATCAGCGGCATATTGATTTTACTTCTGCCGGTTACACCCGGAGCTGATATGCTTTGGTTTGCGATGCCGATTACAGAATTGCTGGTCATGTTTTACGCGGCCGGCAGAATCCATACTTATACGAAGAGATTGCCCGACGAGACTTTAGCGGCAGTAAGAAGCTGATTTTGCCTGCCGGGTTGTTACTGTCTGACTGTAACTATGTAGAGTAGTAATGTAGCGCCGCATTTTTTTGGAGGAAATATGGCCGGTATGGCCGCCGAGGAGGCAGCGGGCGCTTTAAAGAATTGACTTTTTGAACGGAAAATGATAATAATATTAACAAATTACTTTATAAAAAAGAATTGTTAAAAAGTATGATGATGAAGTCGCTTAAAAATATAAATTACAGATTATTTTTGTCATTACTTGTCATAGGCTTTGTCCCCTCTGTATATACAACTGTCCGCATTTACTTTATGGGGGATTTTCCGGGAGAATCGGCATATTCTATTGCAGGTCAGCTTTCGTGGGTGAGTCTGATATTTGAAGTAATATCAGAAACAATAATTCTGCCGTTATATTTTTTTATCGGACAACAAAAGGATAACTGCGGCGAGCTTATCAATCGTATCCGAACCGGGCTTCTTATGACCTTTGGGGTATACGCTTTTCTTGCTGTTACCTTGTCTCTGACTGCAGAACCGCTACTGAATTTAATGGCTGGCGGTAAAGATATTATCAGTGAATCGGCTGTTTACATACGTATAGAATCTTTTGCTATGATTTTTTCAACCATGGTAAGCTTTATTTTTGTAGTGCTGGTCACGATAGGCAAAGAAAGATACTTATACATATTCATGGGCATCAGACTTGTATTATCCGTAGCTTCGGATATATTTCTCGTATCTTCGTTTACTTGCTCTGCGCGGCTTGGTGTGAACGGTATAGGCATTTCAAATATTCTCGTTAACTTTGTACTTTTTTCAGCGGCTCTGCTGCTCCTTAAACGAGAAGGGCTTTCGGTGTTCTGCCGGAAGAGGCTTTCGTTTAACTGGGTAAAAGACTTTATAAAAATCGGAGGTATTTCCGGGCTTGAGTCTCTTGTACGCAATTTCTTTTATATGATCATGATCATACGCATGGTCAATGCCGTCAGCGAGCAGGGAACTTATTGGATGGCAAATAATTTCATCTGGGGCTGGCTCCTCTTACCCGTAATACAGCTGGGAGAATTGATCAAAAGAGACTGCGGCAGTGACAGAATTTCTGTTGAAAGAAACTCTCCGGGCTATTTCATCTTGACTGCATGTATCTGCGCTTCCTGGGTGATAACTATACCGTTATGGAGACCATTTATGGAGAATGTGCTCAACTATGCAGACAGTGAAAAACTGTTTCACCTTGTAATTCTTTTACTGCCTTTTTACATGTGTTATGCAGTTCAGAATGTGTTTGACTGTACTTTCTACGGCCTGGGAAAAACGCACTATATATTGTGGCAGTCGGTAACCACCAATGTGATATATTATGGTAGCGCTTTTGTACTTTATAAAATGGGAGTATGGTCGCCTACGCTGGAGGGGATTGCGATTCTGTTTGGCGTCGGCATCGCCTTTGACGCAGCGGTATCTTTTCTCTCATATATTATTTTGCTGAAACGTACCGGGTTGCACATCCATATGAGAAAGAGTAAAATAGATTCTGCCAGATAACAAAAGACTTTGACAGGGAGGAATCATGATATACAGAAATTTCAAGGATAAGAAGCTGTCTATGTTGGGGTTTGGAACCATGAGACTACCTCTTAAAGACGATGGTAAAATAGATGAAGAGCATACTCGGCGCATGGTGGATTTCGCTTTAGAAAATGGAGTAAACTATTTCGATACTGCATATCCCTATCATGGAGGGATGTCTGAGCGCATCATAGGAAAAATTCTCTCTGAATACCCCAGAGAAAGTTATTATCTTGCCACCAAATATCCTGGTCATATGATCTCCGAAGGCTATGACCCTGCGGCTACTTTTGAGGAACAGCTTCAGAAATGCGGCGTCTCGTACTTCGACTTTTATCTCCTGCACAACGTGTATGAGAATTCCATTAAAGTATACAGAGACGAGAGGTGGGGCATAGTAGATTACTTTCTGAAACAAAGGAGCCTGGGAAGGATAAAGCATCTGGGCTTTTCGAGCCACGGGCAGACTGATAACCTGAGAGATTTTCTCGATGAATACGGCAAAGAGATGGAGTTCTGCCAGATACAGCTAAATTATCTGGACTGGACCATGCAAAATGCCAAAGAAAAATATGAACTGCTCACAGAAAGAAATATTCCCGTCTGGGTTATGGAGCCGGTAAGGGGAGGAAAACTGACCGGCGGCGAGGTAGAAAGAAAAATGGGCTTAAGAGAGATCTGCCCAAAAGACAGCGCTGCCGCTGTAGCGTTTAAGTTTATACAGAGGCTGGACAACGTTACCACGGTCTTAAGCGGCATGTCGAATTTGGATCAGATGAGAGAGAATATAGAGACTTTTGAAAAACCGGATCCGCTGGATGATGATCGGACTCAGAAGCTGCTTAGCGCTGCAGAAAATCTTAAAGATTCCCTGCCGTGTACCGCATGCGGATATTGTCTTGGAGGGTGTCCCTGCGGGCTTGATATACCTGGGCTGATAGGAGCATATAATGACTTCAGATTCGATCCCGCGTTCAGCGTAACCATGTTTGTGGAATCGCTACCTGATGATAAAAAGCCTTCTTCGTGCATAGGGTGCGGCAAATGTTCCGCCGTCTGTCCTCAGAAGATAGAAATCCCATCGGTGCTCAAAGAATTTGCGGAAGGCTTGTCGAGACTTCCAAGCTGGGCCGAGATCTGCAGGCAGCGCGAAGCGGCGCAGGCGGCAAGCAACAAGGAATAAATAAAAGCAAGGCCGCTCTAAAAGAGCGGCTTTGTTGATTTCTTCGTTTATTTTTCGATACCACAGGGGTATACATTGGCTGCGGCCTGCTGTTCTTTTCTTATACTTTGCAGGAAGCCGTATCCTCCCGAGAAGTTATAGCAGTCAAAACCGTGCTGAGCTAGTATACGGCAGGCTATATAACTTCTGAGACCCGAGTGGCACATGACGTATACAGGTTTTCCTCTTTCCACTTCATCGAGGCGTTCCCTCAGCTCATCTACCTGAATGTTTATGAACCCCGGTTCGTGACCTCTGCTGTACTCAAAAGGAGTCCTGACGTCCAGCAGTACGGCGCTGTCATCTCTCGGGAGCGAGTCTATATCATGCCAATGGAACTGCTTTACTCTCTCCTGATGAAGGTTTTCTATCATGAAGCCGGCCATATTGACAGGGTCTTTAGCCGATGAGTAAGGAGGGGCGTAAGCCAGATCGAGATTTTTAAGATCGCCGGCTTTGCCTCCCAGCCTGATGACTGTAGCTATCACGTCTGACCTCTTATCGACTCCTTCGTACCCTACGATCTGAGCGCCCAAAAGTCTAAGCGTCTTCTTTTCATATATGACTTTCATAGACATGGCCAGGGCTCCGGGATAATATCCCGCATGAGAAAGAGGGAAGAGGACTACTTTGTCGTAATCAATACCCAGCTGCTTGGCAGTCTTTTCATTGATTCCGGTGGTTGCAGCGGTCATATCAAAGATCTTAATTACGGATGACCCCTGGGAACCGTCGTATGAACTTTTGAGACCGCATATATTATCCGCAGCTATGCGTCCCTGCTTGTTAGCCGGTCCTGCCAGCGAAATCAGAGCGTCCTCGCCTGTGACGAAATTCTTTACCTGAACGGCGTCTCCTACGGCATATACGTCGGGAGCAGAAGTTTCCATTCTCTCGTTCACTGTTATACTGCCCTTTATACCCAGCGCAAGGCCTGCGTCCTTTGCCAGCGCGGTATCGGGAGTCACGCCTATAGCCAGAATCACCAGATCCGACTTGAGAGGTTCATCATCTTTTAAGGTGGTAAGGATAAGGCCGTCCTTTTCTTCAAATCCTGTGACGGAGCTTCCGAATTTTAAGGTTATGCCCTTTTTTCTCAGGAGTCCGTGAAGCTGACAGGCCATGTCGTAGTCGAGAGGAGCCATGACCTGATTTGGCCTTTGCACGATGGTGACGCTGATCCCTTTTTCTGTAAGGTTTTCGGCCATTTCAAGGCCTATATAACCGCCTCCGGCGATGACTGCCGACTTTACGTCGTTCTCAGCGATAAATTTGTGTATTCTTAAAGTGTCTTCCACTGTGCGGAGAATGAAGACTCTGTCCGTATCCACTCCCGTCATGGCAGGCTTTACCGGTTTTGCTCCCGGAGAGAGTATGAGTTTATCGTAAGATTCTTCAAACTCCTCGCCGGTGGAAAGATTTTTTACCTTCACCGTCTTCTTTTTGGTGTCTACGGACGTAACTTCGTGCCTCACCCTCACATCTATCTGAAATCTGCTTTTAAAACTTTCAGGCGTCTGAAGAGTCAGCTCTTCCGGATCTGTGATGGCTCCGCCTATATAATAAGGAAGACCGCAGTTAGCATAAGAAACATAGCCTGACTTTTCAAATACTGTGATCTTTGCATTTTCATCGAGACGTCGTATTCTGGCCGCAGCAGTAGCGCCGCCGGCTACGCCTCCTACTATTACTACTTTCATGATAGACTCCTTTACTTAAGCAAGTTTTCTATATCTTTTTTAGGTTTGTATCCTACGGATACTTGTTTCAACTTTCCGCTTTCAAAGACCATCACGGTAGGAATCCCCGAGATCTTATATTGCTGAGCCAGCGAAGGCTCCTGGTCTACATTGACTTTGCAGACTTTTACTCTGCCGGCGTAATCTTTAGCCAGCTCTTCTATCACAGGGGACATCATTCTGCATGGGGCGCACCATGAAGCCCAAAAATCTACTAATACGGGAAGGTCTGATTCTAAAACTTCTGATTTGAAGTTACTTGTAGTTATATTGAGTTCTGACATTTCTATTCTCCTCGCTTGCTTCATTTTTTTCCATTATAGCAGACATATTTTTATTTGAATGTGATTATGTCTCATAAGCAGATATTTTTTAAGCGAAAAGACAGCAAAATGTCATCCTATATAAAAGTCTGCCGCCAGCATCAGACAGAATCCCAAGATCAGAGCATAAGTGGCCCCACGCTCGCTTCCGTGGGCATGAGTCTCAGGTATCATCTCGTCGCTTATGACATAGAGCATGGCGCCTCCCGCAAAGGCGAGGGCAAAAGGCAGTATGGCTGAAGCTATGGTGACTGCAAAATACCCGATAAAAGTGCCAAGAACCTCTATAAGGCCGGTTATGAGAGCCAGGATGAAGGCTCTTCTTTTGCTGACCCCTGCAAGCAGCATAGGCGAGATTATGACCATACCTTCGGGAATATTCTGAAGGGCTATGGCTCCGGCTATGGTCAGAGCCTCAGCCATGTTTCCCGATCCGAAACCGACTCCGGCGGCGATACCCTCCGGCAGGTTATGAATAGCTATGGCGGCCACAAAGAGCATCACTTTGCTGAGTTTATCTGATACGGGAACTCCTGATTCGGCAGGGACACCGGCTATCCTGTGAAGATGCGGAACGACTTTGTCCAGGAGATTCATGCATACTGCGCCGCAAAATACTCCTGCTACAGTTATCACCATTGCCAGCTTTCCCCCGAAATCCAGCGAAGGCAGTATGAGCCCTAAAATCGAAGCGGACAGCATGATTCCCGCGGCAAAGGCCAGGACTATGTCGCTGAACTTATGGGAGATGTGCTTAAAGGCAAAGCCTATTATGGCGCCGAATACGGTGGCGCCGCCGACGCCCAGCGCCGTTAAAAAAACTATCGTCATAAATTACCTCATAAAAATCAGTTATCTATATAATTACTCATTATGAGCTTATTCTAAACGCATGAAAAGTCAGGTAAAATGCGGCCAAAAGACTGGCCGCATTTTAATCAAATATAAAAAAGAGGGAATAAAGATCCTGTTTTGGCTGCGGCTTAAGCAGAGGGCTCAAGTACAAAAGGCTTATTTTCTTAAGAGACAATAAAAAAGACCCGGCCAAATGGCCGTGTCTTTTTGCATGGAGCGTAAGTCCATTACGATATGGTATCCCCGGCGGGAATCGAACCCACAACTACGCTTTAGGAGAGCGTCGTTATATCCATTTAACTACGGAGACGTATCAAGTTGTATCGAAGTCGGAGCCGCCAAACGATGATGACATGCGTCTTGCAAAGAACTGCCTGAACTCATGTCTTGCTCTCTGCGGTGGCTTTTACAAATATATAATACCATTTTTTAAAGAAAATTCATAGTTTTTTATTGTTATTTTTTAAAATTTGTTGTATAATAGGTTAGTATTGTTAAAAAGGTAACGAAAATAAGCCTTGATGGGAGAAAAAGATGTATAAAGTATCAAATTTGAAACAAGAGTACAAAAAGAAACTCATTACTGCCGAACAGGCGGCAGCCATGGTAAAGCCCGGAGACAGACTCCACTTCGGACTTGGATGCGGATCGATAGTGGATATCGACAGAGCCATCGCTAAAAGAGCCGGCGAGCTGAAAGATATCACCGTTCTCAGCACCGTAACTATCCGTGAAAAACCGTTTGAAACGTATTTAGCCACTGAGAGCAACGATCAGGTGAGGTTTGCGTCCGCTCATTTCAGCGGCAACGACAGAGCTATGTCAAAAGCGGGTCGATGCTGGTACATACCGATGATGTTCTGCGAACTTCCTTTCTTATGGACCAACAATAACAATGACATAGACATCGCTATGTTCCAGGTCGCTCCTATGGATGAACACGGAAACTTCAACCTGGGACCGCAGGTAGCCGATATGTGGGGAGTCATAAAAGCGGCTAAAAAGATAATCGTAGAAGTAAACGAAAATATGCCTATAGCCCACGGATATCAGACGCAGCTGAATCTCTACGGCGTGGATCACGTAGTAGAGGGAACTAACAGTCCGCTGGCTGAACTTCCTGCTAAAGATCCTTCAGATATCGACAGAAAGATCGCAGCTCACGTGGTTGAGAAGATCAAGAGCCACAGCACTCTGCAGCTTGGTATCGGAAGTCTGCCGCTGTGCATAGGCCAGATGATAGCCGACTCTGATCTGAGAAATATAAATGCTCATACAGAAATGTTCACCGACGCTTATGTGGATCTGTTCAACGCCGGAAAACTTACGGGCAATAAACCTATCGACAAGGGCAAGGCTGTATATACCTTCGCAGGCGGAAGCAAGAGGCTGTATGATTTTATAGATGATAATCCTATCTGCTGCAACGCACCTGTGGATTATGTCAACTCGATAGCTACTATTGCCAGGATAGAAAACTTCGTCTCTGTAAACAGCTGTATTCAGGTAGACCTCTACGGACAGGTATGTTCTGAATCGGCAGGCCATCAGCAGATAAGCGGAACAGGAGGCCAGCTGGACTTCGTACTGGGAGCTTTCCAGTCGGACGGAGGCCAGAGTTTCCTGTGTACACCTTCTACCAGAACTAACGCTAAAGGCGAAGTGGAATCTCTGATCTCTGCTGCGCTGGCGCCAGGAGCTATAGTGACGACTCCTAGAATGGCGACCAACTATATAGTTACCGAATACGGAGCGGCAGATCTCAAGGGAAAGACCACCTGGGAGAGAGCAGAGCTGCTTATCGGAATAGCTCATCCTGATTTCAGAGATCAGTTGGTAAAAGACGCCGAGAGAATGGGAATCTGGAAGAATACCAGCAAGCTGCTGTAATAGACCGCAAACTTCGGCGGGCCTGCTATATGGCCGGCTGTCACACGAGTATTAAAAAAGGGCTTCCATTAGATGAACGCCGATAAGGAAGTTTTAAAAACACACTAACCTAACGACTGACAAACAGGATTGCAACAAGAACAGCGTGCTCTCAAGCACGCTGTCTCTCTTAACAAAAGAGTTAGATTGTTACTGTAATGATTTATCACATCATTTCTCTGAGTTCCTGCATAGTTTTTAATAATTTCATAGTAGATGAATAATCTAATTGATTAGCCTCATATTCACAACGATATAGCCCTTGTAAATTCGAAGGAAGAGGTGTTCCTTTTTTGCAAAGAAGAATAACACGCTTATCATATAAGGCGATTGCGGCACCTATTTCAATTAAAACATTCTCATTAAGATGGCTAAATTTTTGTTCCCCATCTCCTAATGGGATTTCTTCTAAATCAATATGAATTATACCTGCATCACAATTTCTCATATCATCAAACACCTTATCCGGAACAGGTATAGCTGTCGTTTCACGTTCAACAGAAATAATAGGTTCCATTTGACCATATGTTAATAATTCCTTCAGTTGTCCAACAATAACTGTATTGTTTTTTCCATGCGAAATAAAAATATTAGGCTTATCTTTTTTGCGAGATATTGGATTCACAACCTCAGTAGGTGTTTTAATATTCATTTTTTCCAATACTTCTGTTGGAATAGTTTCATCACTCACTTCGATGGTATTAGGATCATTTTCTGCCACATCTTCCGATGTTTCAACTGATACTGAATTATTTATAAGAATATATTCATTTCCGCTAATAACTCTAAGTATTTGAGCTTTTTGAGCATTACTTCTCAATATATTCCAAGTGATTTCTACTTTGTCTTTGGGAACACCCTTATTTGCAAGTATATTATAAGCAATATCCGTTCGAGGTAATTTGTTATTATCAAACTGTTTATAAAATTCAGCCAATAATGAGGGGAGCATTACGGCTTCTTTTACAGCGATATTGTCATCGCCTTCTTTTAGGGGCGCGACGATTCTTTCTCCGAGTTTAGTCAAAGAAATGCTTTTTGAATTGTACCCACCTGATGTCAAACCATAAGCAACAGCGGCTCCGGTTAGCGTTCTCCAGTTTGAACTAGTTGGTGAAATGTTGCACGCTTCAGCGAGTAGTAATGGCGCAGTAGCTTGTCCTGCAAAATTGTCCTTAATGGATTGAGGAATAATGAGGACATCTTCTATAGGAACAGATGGACATTTAGATTGAGATAGGCGAGTTTGTTTCTTTTTAGATGAAATAGTTGTAGTTTCACTGGCCTTAACTATTGTTTTTTCTTTCGGCATTCGGTTTTCCTCCATAAATGTTTTTAAATAATTACCTACAGTACATGATTGCTTTTTGTGTTTGTCAATACTTTTTCCAAACATAAACCGCTCCAATCATTAAACAAAATCAGTCGACCCATATTACGAAGTAACACGTCATATTTCAAGAATGCAAAGATGAATCATTATTCGTCTCTGTCAGGTTAGAAAATTCGTACGAATGAAGGGTTAATAGTTCAAATAAGTAATTACAACAATTTATCATAAACGCTGACAGGCAGAATGGTAAATAGAGAGTTGATCACTTTCAAAAGTGGTCGGCTCTCTGTTTTTCTATCTCAGCGTTGTTACGCAGTAGAATGCTATTTTTAAGGGAAAAGGTATAAAAATCCCTTACCGTTGATATTTTCGTGGCCTTAAGACGCTTAAATCAAGGCTATTTCGCCCTCTATTGCGTAACATTACTATGGCAATTCATATTGCTGTTTACACGAAACGAAGTCTATGTGTTATTCCGGCTTCTGGTGTTGGATTACCCAATATTGAATTTTCCAATGTCGGAAAATCCAACGCAATTAAATAAAGATATATAAAGTGAAGATTAATTACGGATTTAATCAATTACCCATTCCTTTCCGTCCCTCGATGTTTCCTCTATCTATAAACTACCAGAACGGAAGTGAAAGGAAGCGGAAATACAAAAATAATTATCCATTTAGAAAATCCACAATTCGTAGAGAGCACAAAATGATTTATAAATTCATCTTTATAGGCACAAAATCCCGTTGCAAATATTCGTCTTTTTTAAGATGTCGTAATAATTAGGAAAAAACACCATAGACCTCTTTGCAATTAAAAAAGGAGTCGATAGCTGCATTTTTACTTTGCGTGTTATCGGCTCTGCGTCTATGCGTCCGGCTCTTTGATAACGGATATATGTTTCTTTTTTAAATTGATTAAAACCTCATTCCTACATTTAGGACAGTAAAGCAAGAAATTCTTTAGTTCGGTATCTTCTCGTACTCTGATACGGGTCTTATTATGGCATATAGGGCATAATAACCATTCTGCTTGCTTCATGGTTGCTCCACGCTTCCTTCCGCATGATGTATCAGATTTTTCTTCTCCCATGATTTATTTTTGAAATATATCAATCCGACAATAGCGGGTAATACAGGAGAAACAGCTTGACCGATATAGATACCTGTAAATCCAATGTGAATGATAAATGCTAAAATCCAACTTACAGATAACCGGACAAATACTGCGTCCAAAAGCGCATTTATTATAGCAACATTTGCGGAGCCTACTCCGATGGCAAAAGAGTCAAATGTGTACATGGCTGCATAAATCAGACTGCTAATACCGCAACACATTCTTAGATATAGAACGCCGTCTTTTATGACCTCCTGGCTTTCCGGCTCAAATAATATGATGATTTGTTCCGCAAATAATTGCACAATGATAATGGCAATCAAAGTAACCGATACATTTAAATACAATCCAATTTTCGTCGTTTTTCTCACACGCTCTATATCGTTTGCCCCTACATTCTGCCCGACCATAGCAGTAACAGCCTGTCCGATTGCCCAACAGGGCATACCTGCAAATGTATTGACTTTAAGACCTACACCGGACGCTACGGCAACAGATACGCCAAAATAGTTGAGCATTCCTGTAATTAGAAGATACGATATATTGACAATTACCATTTGGATAGCGGTAGGTAATCCGACTTTTAAAACAGTTATCAGTTTATCCGATTTGATAGTGAAGTGCTTTGTCTTAAAATCAAAGACAAACTTTTTCCTCTTCAAGTGAATGATTGATACAAAAAGAGAAACACCCTGCGAAAAAATAGTTGCATAGGCGGCTCCTGCCGTTCCCATGTTAAAGGGGCCGACTAAAATTAGGTCTAATATGACGTTTACAACCGTTGCAGTCGCCACAAAATATAGAGGACTTTTTGAATCCCCAAAGCCTTTCATAATAGAGCAAACTGCATTGTAACCAAACACAAATACAGTGCCGCAGCAGATGATTTTCATATATTCGCAAGCGTCTTGCATAGAAGCCGCAGGAACATTCAAAATATGAAAAAGCGGCTTATATACAATCAATCCTATTATCGTTACGATAAATGAAGCGATAAGGGATATTGCGAATAGTGTTCCAACTGTTTCACTTTGTCCTTGTTCATCATTTGCCCCCTTATATTGAGCGATTAAAACGGTACCACCCATTGTTACGCCGATACAAATTGAATTGATAATAAAACTTATCATAGACGCATTGCTGATTGCTGCAATACCTGTTTCTCCTACGATATTTCCAACAACAAGCATATCTACAATACTATAAAAAGATTGCAAAAGATTAGCAAGCAATAGAGGAAGCGCAAATATAATCAGCTTCTTCGGTACGCTTTCTGTTGTTAAATTCTGTTCTTTTTTCATTTTCTCAAAATCCTTTCTGAATAAAAAAGCAGAGGGTAGCCACGATACAGTGCGCCCTCTGCATAACAAAAGGCAGCAGACAAAACATTGCCTACTGCCCGAACATCATAATGATATATATACGCGAACAAAGCCCCACATGATAAGGTTATGTTGGAGCAAGCCTAAATATAAATGTTCTCGTGTCTTTTAGGCTCCGTACAATGTTTTGAAATATCAAATTGTGCGGAGCTGTATTCAATACAAAATTTTCCAAATAACACTGTACTCACCCTTTCTGAAAACTTATTGCAAAATCATTATAGCGATTCCCATATATGTTGTCAATCGTCCTGTGGTTCAAAGCACCATAATTTAGTTACTGTTAAGTAAACATTGGTTTCTTTCTTTATCCGGAGTAACAGGACATAAGAAATTATTTTAAAAATTTCTCTCAAAACTTCGGTAAAATCGCCTTGTGCGGTGTAGTAGGTAGTGAAGAGAATTTCAGAGGGGTTGGAAACTTCCCAACAAGCAAAATGCAACGCATTTTACGGAAAGGGTAGTTCTTTCCTATGCTTGCTACGAAACTTATCACATTAAAAAGTAAAGAAATGACGGGAAAGGAATAAAAAAGAAACGAGATATTGAAAACAACGGATTTATGCCATAAAAAGGTAATCCGCTACATGAAACAGTTACTTATAAAATCGGCGGCACGATTTTTGAAGTGTCAACGATTTGCGGAGGCTCTGAACCGCTTTATAGTAAAATGGAACGGCTCATAAAAGTGGAATTCGGCAAAACGCCTACTGACAAAGAAAAAGAAGTCCGCTATAATGAAGATAGCAACCTGTTTGTCGGGCGTTCATTACAGGAGGAATGAACATATGACAACAACGAAAACTTATCCCGACAACATTACCGCTTTATATGCCTGTTTAAGTCAAGAGGACGCTTTGAACGGGGGAGCAACAGTATAGCAAATCAAAAATAATTCTGCTCAAATACGCAACGGACAACGGGTTTCCTAATCCTACATTTTTAATTGACGACGGCGTTTCAGGCGTGACCTTCGATAGGCCCGGCTGGAATGAAATGATAGGACTTTCGGAAGCCGGAAAGGTCAAAACGGTTATCATAAAGGATATGTCCCGCATGGGGCGTGATTATCTGAAAGTTTCTTTGCCGAGCGTGATATTCGCTATATCGCAATCAATGACGGCGTAGACAGCGACAAAGGCTATAATGATTTTACCCCTTTCAGGAACTTGTTCAACAATTTTTATGCACGAGATACAAGCAAGAAAATCCGCGCGGTCATGCGGTCGAAGGGTAATGCAGGGGAACACCTCTGTACCAATCCGCCCTATGGGTACAGGAAAGACCCGGCAGACAAAAAGAAATGGACTGTGGACGAAGAAGCCGCCGAGGTGATAAAGAGGAGTTTTGACTTGTGCAATGCAGGAAAAGGACCAATGCAGATAGCAAAAGTGCTGACGGCAGATAAGGTTTTAACGGTTAAAGCCTACTATGCAAAACGTGATGGAAAGGCTATGCCGGATGATCTCTATCGGTGGGATTTCAAAACCATAGCGGTGATTTTGGAATGCCCTGAATATACAGGGCGTACGGTCAATTTCAAGACCTATTCTAAATCTCACAAGCTGAAAAAACGTCTGCAAAACGCTCCCGAAAATCAACGGATTTTCCCCAATACCCAATCTGCCATTATTGAAGAACAGGTATTTGAGAGGGTACAGGAATTAAGGGCGAACAAACGCTGTCCCGCAAAGACAGGACGACAAGGCTTATTCTCTGGCTTGCTTTATTGCACTGACTGTAGCGAAAAGCTGTATTTTTGCACGACAAACAATTTTGCGCCCAAACAAGAGCATTATGTCTGCTCCAATTACAAAAGCAATACAGGTACTTGTTCCGCGCATTTCATCCGAGAAGAAACCTTAAAGCTGTTCATTCTGCAAAGAATATTTGATGTAACGGCTATGTTCTTTGACGATATACAGAGCGTTCAAAACATGGTTTATCAGCAGAGGTTTGAGGAAGCGGAAAAAACAGTAAAGCGGCAAAAGAAAGAATTAGAACAGGCAAGGAAACGGATAGTCGAGCTTGACCGTATTTTCAAGCGGATTTACGAGGACGATATAAACGGCACAATCAGTCATGAGCGATTTTTGAAACTATCCGCTGAGTATAAAGCGGAACAAAAGGAACTGATAGAGTTTATCAAGGTAGGGTAAGCCGCGTTGATACCTACGAACAGGACAGGACGGATTTTGACAGCTTCGCCGCCGTTATCCGCAAGTATGTGGGAATACGGGAATTAACGCCTGCTATCGTCAATGAGTTTGTAAAGAAAATCATTGTCTACACGCCGGACAAATCCAGCGGACACCGCAGACAGAAGATTGAATTTGTCTGGAACTTTATCGGGGAACTGGAACAGGACGAGGACAAGCAGACCATTGAACGGTAAAGAAAAGGCAGAACGGCATAGCCTTTTGGCTATGCCGCCCTGCGGTAATACAATTACTTCCTTATGTGCGTGTGCCCCTTTGGGAAGCCCTTTTTTTATATCAGTCGTAGATACTGTCTATGTCCTTATCTACGATAACTCCGTCTGTAGCTGAAATCTCGTAGGAGTATTCAAAATTCCCGCTGACGAATTCTATATCGTATAGATATATGCCGTCGTCTCTGTCCAGCTTGGCTTTGGTAAACGTGGCGGCGGAAGAATCAATTCCGGCGTCCTGAAGCGCCAGTTCTTTGGCCTTGTCTACTCCTATATAATTTGAAGCGTCAGACGCGGATCCTGCACTTCCATCTGCCTGAGAGGAATTGTTCTGATCCTGGCCGGCAGGCTGATCATTTGCAGAAGCTGAAGAATCAAAGCCGCCAAGCTGACCTCCGGCGTATTCTCTGTCTACTTCGATTATCGTTCCGTCACCAGAACTTATGACATAATCATAGTCGTAACCTCCGGCTCTGAACTCGATCTCATATACGCTGAGGCCGTCGTCTCTGTCAAAGTGACCTCTCATCAGCGTAGCTTCTGACTCTTTGAAACCTGCGTTCTCAAGAGCGATCTGTGTAGCCTTTTCAAGACCTATTCCCTGATTATTCATAACCGACGCTCCTACTTTTATTGCGGCAAAGGCCAGCAGAGCCAAAATAGCTATTACGCATAGGGCAAACACGGCTATTCTTGCCGGTGAGCTTAACATATTTTTTAACTTATTCATAATTGTCCCCCCTTCTATTACTCTTTGATCTTATGCTGTCATTATAGGATGTCAAGATTAAAGAAAAATTAAAATTAAAAAATTTTAAAAAGTGGATTTAAAAACGTGATGATGATACAATATCAGGAAGAAAAGCGCAGAGGAAAGGGGATAGGACTTTGAAAATACAGGCGCAGAGAGAAAGAGCCGGCATATTCAGCCAAATGCACAAGAAGAAGGGTATGTTCGTCATTCCCAACGCATGGGATGCGGCCAGCGCATACATATTTGAAAGAGAGGGTTTCGAAGCGGTGGCTACCACCAGCGCCGGAATAGCCTATTCTCTCGGATATTGCGACGGCCAGGAGATAACTATAGACGATCTTGAGTATGCGGTCGGAAAGATGGCAGACAGGATCAGCGTTCCGCTTTCTGTAGATGTGGAGAGAGGCTACGGCGAGACGGGGCGCCAGGTCAAAGAAAACATCCGCCGTCTTCTCAGAGCAGGAGCGTCAGGCTTCAATCTTGAAGACGGTCAGAGCGACGGCGCATTGAGTCCCGTTGAACTTCAGATAGAAAAGATAAGAGCCATAGCGGAGTTAAAAGAGGAGACGGGAATAGACTTTGTCATAAACGCCAGGACATGCGCGTATTGGCTTGATGTAGCGGGAGAAGAGGAAAAATTTGAGATAGCCTGCCAAAGAGGAAATGCTTTTGCACAGGCCGGAGCAGACTGCGTATTTGTCCCGGGAGCCATAGGAGAAGAAACCGTAAAAAAACTGGCGGAGAATATAGAGGCTCCGCTGAATATTATACTTAACGGAAAATTTAATGATCTCAAAAAGCTTGAAAAAGCAGGAGTCAGGAGATTGAGCACAGGGTCGGGACCGGCGAGGTATATATATGGAAATACTGTAGAAATTGCCAGGGAGCTTAGATGCGGTAAGCCTGAGCAGATCCTGTCAGGATGGCTTTCATATAATGAGGCCAACGAGTATTTCAAAGATCAGATTTGAAAATAAAAACAGTCAGGCGGATATAGATCCTTTAGCCTGACTGTCTTGTTATCTGGGGAGAATAAACGTGAAGCAGCTTCCGACGCCGGGAGTGGATTCGACTTCCATACGGCCTTTGTGGAGGCGGGCGATCTCCTTTACCATGGAAAGTCCAAGGCCAAAGCTGTTTTCGTGAGTTTCGTGCCGAGACTCATCGGCCATATAGAAACGATTCCATATCTTGTCCATGGCCTCGGGATCTATGCCTATTCCGTTGTCTTCTACGCTTAAACGGATGTTTTCATCCTGCCGACTCAATGTCACCGTAACCCGGTCCCCTTTGCCTATATATTTGACGGCGTTATCGATCAGATTGCCTAACAGCCTCTCTATCAGATTCTCGTCGGCCTTACAGAAGATTTCCGGGGAAATTTTAGTCTTTAGACTAACGCCGCAGGGAAACAGGATCTTTCTATCTGCGCATACGGAGCTGACGATCTTGCTGAGGTCGACAGAGTCAAAGTGAACACGGCCCTGCTTCTGGTCGAGGCGGGCGAAAAACAGCAGCTGAGAGAGAAGGACAGAAGCCCGGTCAGCCTGATCTTCTATGGCTTTAAGAGATTCTCTGAAATCATCTTCACCTTCAGCAAATTTAAGAGCATACTGACAATTTGCTTTTATAACTGAAAGAGGTGTCCGAAGCTCATGAGACGCGTCAGAAGTAAATTGCTTCTCTGCATTGAAAGAATCCTCCAGCCGGTCGAACATCTCATTGAAAGTCTGCGCCAGATTTTGTATCTCATCCTTTCCGTTGCGGTCTTTGGTCATATGGCCGTTATCATGGCCGCCGATATCAATCCTCTTAGTCAGATCTCGGCTGTCTGCTATTTCTCTTGCTGCAGAATCTATGGCGCCGATAGGCAGAAACGATCTTCTCGTTATGACGTATCCTCCCACCAGGGCTGCCGCCGCTATGACAGGAATGAGCCAGACAGATAGTCGCACCATATTATACAGCACATTGGCGCTTTCTCTTTCAGAAACGAAGCCTCTGAGCCAGAGCCCTTCAAGGTTATTACCTGAAAGCTGCTTCTCGTATACATAGAATTTTTCCCCGTCTGCTTTTATCATACCTACGGCAGTATAAGAAAAGGCCTCGTCGCTGTCGAGTCTTACGGGAAGTTCTCCGTAGAGCAGATTATTGTCTGAATCTACGAGAGCAGTGTATATACCTTCGCTGTAGTTTAAAAAATCGTCGTCAATCTCGAGGACGCCTCCGTTATAGGAGAGGAAAAAATCCTGAGCTTCTCGTTCTCCCGATACGCTGCTTCTGTATTCTATCTCCTGAGCGTTGGAAGATACGGTGTCCACTAGTCGTTCCTGTATGCTCTGATCGAGGACCTGGCGGCTTATGAAAAAGTTTACTGCGCTTGTTCCGACGACCATTATGATCATCGCTGCGGTAAACCAGATCATTATCTTCATCTTGATGGAAATCCTTTTCACGGCTCACCTACTTTTCTCTTAAAACATAGCCGGATCCCCGGACGGTATGTATCAGCTTCGGCTCAAAATCATCGTCCATCTTTTTTCGCAGATATCGTATATATACGTCGACGGCGTTGGTGCCTCCTTCGTAGTCGAAGTTCCAGAGATTGTTCTCTATCATGTCTCTGGTGAGAACCCGGCCTTTGTTTCTCATAAGATATTCGAGGAGAGAAAACTCTTTGGCTGAAAGTGCTATATCCTTTTCGCCGCGCCGGCATGATCTTGAAGATACGTCCAAGGTGAGATCGGCGGCAGTAAAAATATTGGAAGCATTGCCCGCAGCCTTACGCGTCATAGCTCTGATTCTGGCCAGAAGTTCATCAAAAGAAAACGGCTTAATCAGATAGTCGTTTCCACCCAGGTCCAGGCCCCTGACCCGGTCTTCGATAGAGTCTCTGGCGGTGAGAAACAAAACGGGCGTCGCATTTTTGACTGAACGCATCTCTCTGAGGACGGCAAAGCCGTCTTTTTTAGGTATCATGACGTCGAGAATGACGGCGTCGTAGTCGGCCATATCCATAAAATCGAGAGCCTCCTGTCCGTCATAACAACTATCTGCCGAATACCCTTCTGCCGTCAGATGCTTAGTTATTATCTTGTTCAGATCTTTCTGATCTTCGCAGACAAGTATCCTCATAAGTATCTCCCGTTTCTACAGTAATTGCAGAAGTTCCTCTTTTGATATCAGGCCTATGGACTTCTTTGCTATCTGGCCGCTTTTGAATAGTATAAGAGTAGGTATACTCATAACGCCGTAACGCATGGCAAGTTCTGATTCCTGATCTATGTTTACTTTGCAGAATTTGACGTCCTCTCTTTCCTTAGCCGCCTCATCCACTATTGGCGAGAGCATCTTGCACGGAGTACACCATGCCGCCCAAAAATCCACCAATACAGGAACGTCGGCCTCAAGTACTTCTTTCTCGAAATTAACTGCAGTTACCGTATTTACCATGTTAAACTCCTCCTTTGTTTTTTCACGATGTTTTAACCATATTATACCCTAAATCAGAAAGATTAAAATAGTATTAAAGGATAATTTGTGCTATAATTAAAGCCATATTGACTGACAAGGGGGACATGATAAGAATGCCGAAATACAGCGTAAAAAAACCTATGACGGTTTTTGTCGTTATAGTAATAATAATAGCACTGGGAGTAGTCTCTCTGCTTGGAATGACTCCGGATCTGATGCCCAGCATAGATCTGCCGTATGTAGTCGTGATGACTACGTATCCGGGAGCTACGCCCCAGGAGGTGGAGACTTCCGTCACAAAACCTCTGGAACAGGGGCTGGCTACGGTGGAGAATCTAAAGAGTATGCAGTCCATATCGGGGGCCAATTACTCTCTGGTCATAATGGAATTTGAGAACGGGACAAATATGGACACTTCCGTGGTCAATATCCTTCAGAGCACGGACCTGATAGAAGGGTCGTGGGACGAGGCTATAGGTTCCCCTTACATAATGAAAATAAATCCTAACATGATGCCCATAACGGTGGCGGCAGTAGACATGGAGGGATATTCAACAGAAGAACTTTCATCGTTTGTCAGAGATACTCTCATGAGCCAGCTTGAGGGTACTACGGGCGTGGCCAGCATAAGCACCGGAGGCATGGTGGAGTCCAAGATAAACGTATCTATAAATGAAGATAAGATAGAAGCGCTGAACCAGAAGCTTCTCAGTCAGGCCAACGGCTCGCTGGCTTCGGCAAGAGCGCAGGTCACTTCCGGAATCTCCAAGATCAATCAGGCCGAGGCCCAGCTCTCTCAGGCGAAGACAGAGCTTGACAAGGCAAAGGACGGAGCATATGATCAGCTGGCTTCTATAAATGCCGAGATCGATGCGGCGGTAGCGGCCGCCAGCGCGCTCCCTGCTCAGATATCGGCGCTGGAAGGGCAGAAGATGGCATTGGAAGCGCAGCTTTCCTCGGGAAGCGGAGACGCTATGGAGCTGCAGCAGCAGATAGCGAGTCTGACCATGCAGATACAGGCTCTCAAGGCTGCCAGCGACGAGGCTCAGCTGAAAGTCGAGAACCTGAAGCAGGCCTATAAAGAGGCGGAGAAGGGAACATATGAAGCTCAGGACACTTTCGGCGATTCATACAGAGAGCTGGAGGAGGCTCAGGCTCAGATTGCGAGTCAGAAGAGCCAGCTTGACAGCGCTCTTTCTCAGATAAATACGGCGGGCAATGCTGCTCTGGCAAAAGCCAACCTGGGATCTATGATAACCATGGACACCATATCGGGCATCTTGCAGGGACAGAACTTCTCCATGCCTGCAGGATATATTCAGGATGATACGGCCAGATATCTGGTCAGCGTAGGTGATGAACTGACGACTCCCGAAGATATAGAGGGGCTGCTACTCTTCAATGTCCAGGGTATAGGAGATGTACATCTCAGCGATGTGGCGGATGTTTTCGTAGCGGACAATAGCGATGCCGTATATGCCAGCATAAACGGTAATCCGGGAGTAATGCTTACTTTCTCCAAACAGTCCAACTATCCGACGGCTACCGTATCGGGCAATATAAGCGATAAATTTGATGAACTCTCCGGCCGCTATGAGGGTCTGACCTTTACCACCATGATGGATCAGGGAGACTACATCTATCTCATAATAGGAGCCATAGCGGAAAGCCTCGGATACGGAGCGCTGTTTGCTGTAATAATTCTGCTCTTGTTCTTAAGGGATATAAAGCCGACGCTGATAACGCTTTTGAGCATACCGGTGAGCATAATGTTTGCCATAGTGCTGATGTATTTCTCGGGGGTCACTCTTAACATGATCTCTCTGTCGGGACTGGCGGTGGCTGTAGGAATGTTGGTCGACAACTCCATAGTAGTAATAGAAAATACTTTCAGGCTCAGAAGAATGGGCGTGCCGGCTAAGAAAGCCGCAGTGGCCGGAGCTAAACAGGTATCCGGCGCTATAGCCTCTTCAACGCTGACTACGGTCTGCGTGTTTGCTCCTATAGTATTTGTTCAGGGCATAACCAGAGAACTGTTTACCGATATGGCTCTGACCATAACATATTCGCTCCTGGCAAGCCTGGTGATAGCGTTGACTCTGGTTCCGGCCATGTCGTCTATGATGTTCAGAAATGAAATGAAGCCGGAGGGAAAGAGATTCGACGCTTTCAAGAGAGGATATATGAGATTGCTGTCATGGAATCTCAAACATAAGGCCGTCATACTCATCGTCGCTGTAGTTCTCCTTATTTTCAGCGTAGTGGCTTCGGTGGCCAAGGGATTTATATTTATTCCGGATATGGCTACACCACAGCTTTCGGGAACCTTAACCATGACTGACGAGGAGGCCGGCGTCGAAGAGACCAAAGCCGCGGCAGACCAGGCTCTCGAGAGGATACAGGAGGTCGAGGGTGTAGACACTGCCGGGGGAATGCTTTCGTCTGCAAACTCCCTTACCGGGGAGGTCTCTGCCGATACGGTAAGCCTCTATGTAATAGTGGATCAGGATACTGACAGAAGCGGCGGGGAAATCTGCGAGGATATAGAAGCGGCCTGCGAAGATCTGGACTGCGATGTACAGATGCTCAGCTCCTCTTCCATGTCATCTTACACATCGGCTCTCGGAGGAAGCGGAGTATCCGTAGAGATATACGCAGAGGACACTTATAAGCTTCAGACGGCGGCAGAAGAAATAGGAGAAAAGCTGGCAGGCGTCGAAGGAATAACGGCCGTAGATGACGGTTTGGAAGAGACGGACAGCGAATTCCACTTTACTGTGGATAAAGAAAAAGCCATGAGAAACGGTCTGACGGTAGCTCAGGTCTATATGCAGGTGGCGAAGGTTCTTACCTCCGATACCACATCTACTCAGCTTTCCTGGGAGGGCGATAATTATGACGTGGTAGTGTCCAATCCTGAGGCGATAGGCGTGACGATAGACACTCTCAAGAATCTGCAGCTTTCCGGCACGGATTCTTCGGGAAATACTACATATGTGAAGCTTTCGGACGTGGCCGAGATGAGCCAGGTGCAGAGTCTGCCTTCTATCAACAGGGAGAATCAGAGAACTTACCTGACAGTTACGGGAGAAGTGGACGAAGAGCATAATGTTACGCTGGTGACTCAGGACGCGCAGGAGGCTTTGAAAGGCTATGAGGCTCCTGAGGGAGTCACCTATGAATTCAGCGGAGAAAACGAGATGATAATGGATGCCATGGGCGATCTGGTGAAGATGATGGCTCTGGGCATACTTCTGGTATATCTGATAATGGTGGCCCAGTTCCAGTCCCTCCTGTCTCCGTTCATAGTGATGTTCACCATACCTTTAGCCTTTACGGGAGGACTCTTAGCTCTGCTGATCTTCGGAAAGGAGATAAGTATCATAGCTATGCTGGGACTGATAATGCTGGTGGGTATAATCGTAAACAACGGTATAGTGATGGTAGACTATATAAATCAGCTGAGAGCCCGAGGAACTGAAAAGAGAGAGGCCATCATAGAGGGAGGAGCTACGCGTATAAGGCCTGTCCTGATGACCAGTCTCACCACCATACTGGGTCTTGTCATAATGGCGGTGGGTAAGACTGCCGGCACGGATATGATGCAGCCTATAGCGCTGGTCTGCATAGGCGGTCTGGTCTATGCCACGGCGTTGACTTTACTGGTGGTGCCTGTGATATACGATCTCTTTACGGGGAAAAAATATAAGCACATCAAGGAAGAGGACATAGACGTAAGCGATCTGGTGGTCGAATAAAAATTTGAAAAAAATATGGGCGTTCAGAATTTCTGACAACTGAGGTGACACCTCAAAGGTTAGACTTTCTGAACGCTCTTTTTTATTGTCCTCTCTTATATGCTTCTCCCCAGGCCTGCATAGAATTGAGTATGGGCCGCATGGACTCCCCGAGAGGAGAAAGGGCATACTCCACTCTCGGAGGAACTTCTGCATATACTGTCCTCGTTATGATGCCATCCGTCTCCATGGAACGCAGATTATCCGTTAGGACTTTCTGGCTTATGCCGTCTAACGACTTTTGCAGCTCGTTGAAACGCCATGGCCGCACGAGAAGATTACGTATTATGAGCAGTTTCCACTTGTTTCCGATGAGCTGTACCGTAGTGGCTACCGGACATTCAGGCAATTCTGATTTGGTTTTCATTGAAATCCCCCTTTACAGCAGAAATGAATGTTACAGTCATATTATAATATACCGCCCAAATCTGTACAAGCGTATTTTTACACAAAACCCAGAGAAAAATATTAAAAAATTTTTGTCGCCAAGGCCTTGAAAACAAGAAAAAGTCACCTCGAAAGGCGGTAGGTTATAAAAAGGTGCGTACTTGCAGGGCCCGTTTTGCCCTCATATAATCATGGCATAAAGAGAAAAGCGTGGAGGGCGGAAATGAACATAGCGAATTTTTCTGTGGATGAGACAAAATGTATCGGGTGCGGAAACTGTGTAAAGGTGTGCCCCGGAGGAGTCCTTTCGGTAGGCGAAAATAAAAAAGCGAGGATGGCCGACATAAAAGGATTCGGCTGGAACGGCTGCTGGCGGTGTCAGCATTGTTTAGCGGTATGTCCTACCGGAGCCGTATCCATACTGGGCTGCGATCCCAAGGACAGCATAGCGCAGACAGACATAGAGGAAAGCGGCAGGGTGGTCAGATCTCTTATGGCGTGTCGTCATTCGTGCCGCCGCTTCAAAAACCAAAATGTGCCCCAAAAAATAATCGACGAGTTGCTGGATTCTCTGACCAACGCACCCAACGGAGGAAACAAGCAGCAGGTAGAATTTACGCTGATAGATGACTGGGAGCAGATGGACAGGTTCAGGCAGATTGCCTATAAAGAAATGGAAGCTCAGGCGGCCTCCGGCGTATATCCCGAAGGGTTCGACGCCCTGTCTTATGGCCAGATGAAGGGCTGGGAGAAGACCGTGCGCCCCGACATGCTGTTTTGCGGAGCTCCACACCTGCTGATTCCTCACGCACCGCTGGGAAGCGGAACGCCCGTGCAGGATACCATAGTGGCGGGAACTTATTTTGAACTGCTGTGCGCTTCCGTGGGCCTTGGGGCCGTAATGATGAGCTTTCCGCTGGATACCCTTTCCCACATGCCGGATATATGGAAAATGCTGAACATACCGGAGAATCACTATACAGGCATGATGATAGGCTTCGGGTATCCGGAAATCCGTTATTTCAGAGGAGTACAAAAGACTATGGATAAAGACAGGGTTTACAGGCCCTTCGAAACTGAAAGGAGATAAAACTTATGACAGCCAAAGAGTGTCTCATGATGCTGAGAGAAATAAAAGATGTGGCTTTTGCGACGGTAGACGAGGACGGAGAGCCGCAGGTGCGAATCATAGATGTGATGCTTGTAGACGATGATAAGTTATATTTCTGCACCGCACGGGGAAAGGATTTTTACAGCCAGTTGACGGCCGATGGCCGCGTTGCCGTGACAGGCATGAACGATAAATACCAGATGGTACGGCTCAGCGGCGAGGCTAAAAAGGTAGAAGGACAGGAAGAGTGGATAGACAAAATCTTTGACAACAATCCTTCGATGAACGACATATATCCGGGAGACAGCAGATATATATTGGAACCCTTTTGCATCGATAACGGCAGGCTCGAGTTTTTCGACTTGGGAAGAAAACCGATATTCAGGGAGACATTCGTTTTGGGAGAAACCCTTGAGGCAGAAAAAGGTTTTTTTATCTCAGAAGACTGCATAGGGTGCGGAAGATGCGCTCGCTTCTGCCCGCAGAAATGTATCGACGAGGACAGTCCGTACAGAATACAGCAGGTTCATTGCCTGCACTGCGGACTTTGCCGTGAGAACTGTCCTGCGGGAGCAATAAAAAGAAGCTGAGAAAAAGAGGTGAATAGAAATGCTACAAGAAACATGGAATATACTTATTGAAAAGAGTCGCTTTTTTGCAGATCTTCTAATAGAACACATAGAAATATCCCTTATCGCCATCTTCATAGCCATATTGGCAGGCGGCCTGATAGGAATACTGATAAGTGAGTTTGCAAAATCGGCCAAGCCCGCTTTGGGAGTGATAAATTTCTTATACACGATACCGTCCATATCCATGCTGGGCTTTCTGATTCCGTTTTCGGGAGTAGGAAATGCGACCGCTGTCATCGCCTTGACGGTGTATGCGCTCCTTCCCATGGTGAGAAACACCCATACCGGAATAATGAACGTGAACCCGGATATCTTGGAGGCCGCCCGGGGCATGGGAAGCACCCAGATGCAGGCGCTGATGAGGATAAAACTGCCCCTCGCCATGCCGGTGATAATGTCGGGAATACGAAGCATGGTCACCATGACTGTGGCGCTGGCCGGCATAGCCTCCTTCATAGGCGCAGGAGGGCTGGGAGTAGCTATATACAGGGGAATAACGACCAACAACGCCGCCATGACTATGGCAGGCAGCCTGCTCATAGCGCTTCTGGCTCTGGCTGCGGACCTACTTCTGGGAATAGCGGAAAGGCGTATGACAAAGCACAGGTCCGGAAAGCGGAGAACCGGAAAGCGCAATGCTAAAAAGACTTTTGCTGCGGTCATCGCAATCATATGTATCTTTGTACTGGTTTTCGGAGCATTCCGCAGCAGGGAGCAGGAGACCATCCACATCGCCACAAAGCCGATGACGGAGCAGTATGTTTTAGGAGAGATGATGGACATCCTCATTGAGCAGGATACCGATTTGAATGTGGAGCTGACTCAGGGAGTAGGCGGCGGTACTTCAAACATACAGCCTGCCATGGAAAGCGGCGAATTCGACATATATCCGGAGTATACGGGAACGGCGTGGAATATGGTCCTCAAGGAAGAAGGCATTTACTCCGAATCCATGTTCGGCCGCATGAAGGAACAGTATAAAGAAGACTACGATATGGAATGGCTGGGCATGTACGGGTTCAACAACACCTACGGCATAGCGGTAAGAAAAGAAATCGCAGACAAGTATGGCCTTGAAACTTATTCGGACCTTCAGGGCGTATCAGATCAATTGATATTCGGGGCAGAATACGATTTCTTTGAGAGAGAAGACGGTTACGACGCGCTCTGCGAGACTTACGGACTGAATTTTAAAGAGACTATGGATCTGGATATCGGCCTGAAATACAAGGCCATGGAGCAGGGAGAGATAGACGTCATGGTTATCTTTACCACAGACGGACAGCTCAGCGTTTCGGATGTAAAGGTGCTCGAAGACGACAAAGGTTTTTATCCTTCATATCTGTGCGGAAATATAGCGCGCGGCGAGGTGCTGCGGAAATATCCCCAGATAAGAGCCTCAATCGAAAAGCTGGCAGGCAAGATTACGGACGAAGATATGGCTGCCATGAATTATCAGGTTGAGTCTCTCGGCAAGGAGCCGAGGGAGGTGGCGAAAGAATTTCTTAAAGAGTTAGGTTTGATAGGTTAGGAGGAAAGGGAAATGACAGCTGCGATAGAATTGAGAAATATTAAAAAGAGCTACGGAGACAAAGCAGTGTTGGAGAACTTCAACCTTGCGGTGGAGAAAGGAGAATTTTTGACGGTCGTAGGCTCCTCCGGCTGCGGAAAAACCACATTGCTGAAGATGATAAACGGGCTCATAAAACCGACGGAGGGAGATATTCTGATAGACGGGGAAGACATCCGCGGCAAAGACATGATACAGCTTCGGCGCAACATAGGGTACGCCATACAGGGAAGCATACTGTTTCCGCATATGTCGGTAGAGCAAAACATCGCCTACGTTCCCAACCTTTTAAATAAAAAGAACAAAGAAAAGACGACTCAGGCCGTAAAAAAATGGATGAAGATAGTCGGACTTGAAGAAGATTTAAAGGGTCGTTATCCGGGAGAACTGTCCGGAGGGCAGCAGCAGAGAGTAGGCATCGCAAGGGCGCTGGCGGCCTCTCCGGAAATACTCTTAATGGACGAACCTTTCGGCGCGGTAGACGAGATAACAAGAGGGCAGCTCCAGATAGAGCTGAAGCAGATACACGAGCAGACAGGCATTACGGTTATATTCATTACCCACGATATATCGGAGGCTCTTAAACTGGGAACAAAAGTGCTGGTGATGGACCGTGGAGAGATCCACCAATACGCATCTCCGTCGGAGCTGCTGAGAAATCCGGCGACGGATTTTGTAAAAAGGCTGGTGGAAAGGGAGCGGAGAGCCTGCTCGCTGCCCGAGGAGAGTCTCTCTGACTGCGAGTACAGCGGAGTCGGCAGAGCGCCCTTGGAGGAGAAGAGATGAATCAGGAAAATCGGCGAAGGTATCTCATAGAGGAGCTTTTAGAAGAGAGGGGCAAAAACAGCGCAGATATGATGCCCGACGAAAAGGAACAGCAGAGAGGACTTCTCAGGGCGCTTATGAATGTCAGGCAGCCGCGACCTGTCAGCAGCAGGTTCCTGAACATACAGGATCAATATTTGAGAGAAAGAGCTGAAGAAAAGGGGATTACCGACTACAGGGATTTAACCCCTGTGGAAAAGGACATCTATCTTTGGCGGGGCGACATAACCACCCTCAAGTGCGACTGCATAGTAAATGCGGCCAACAGCGGGCTGCTGGGCTGCTTTTGCCCTAACCACGGGTGCATAGACAATGCGATACACACCTTTGCGGGCGTGCAGATGAGAGCCGAATGTGCCCGGCTGATGGCAGAGCAGGGACATGAGGAGAAGACGGGCGGAGCCAAGATGACGTCGGCGTATAACTTGCCTTGCAAGTATGTGATACATACGGTAGGGCCGATCATAACGGGGACCGTAAGCAAAAAGGATAAAGAACTGCTTAAAAGCTGTTATACCTCTTCCTTGAATCTGGCGGAAGAAAAAGGCCTTAAAAGCATAGCGTTTTGCTGCATTTCCACAGGAGAATTCCATTTCCCTAGCGAGAAGGCGGCCAAGCTGGCGGTAGAGGCGGTCAGGCAGTTTGAAAGAGAAACAGGAAGCGAAATAGAGGTGATATTCAATGTTTTTAAAGAACAAGATCTCTGTATCTACAGACAATTGCTCTGCAAAGATAAATAAGCTGAGGGAATGTATAGAGGCCGCGGACTCTGTGGTCATAGGCGCGGGCGCGGGTCTTTCGACTTCGGCCGGATTTGTATACCACGGAGAAAGATTTGAGAATTATTTTTCTGACTTTGAAAAGAAATACGGCTTTCATGACATGTACTCGGGCGGCTTCTACCCCTTTGAGACTTTGGAGGAATATTGGGCTTATTGGAGCAGATATATCTATGTGAATCGTTACATGGATATACCAAAGCCGGTTTATGGCAGGCTGCTGGAGCTGATAAAGGACAAGGATTACTTTGTACTGACCACCAATGTGGATCACTGCTTTCAAAAAGTGGGGTTCGATAAGGAAAGATTATTTTACACCCAGGGAGACTATGGTCTGTTTCAATGCATCCGGCCTTGCTGTAAAAAAACTTACGATAATAAAAAAATCATATTAGATATGGTGAAAGAGCAGAAGGATATGCGCATACCCGAGGCTCTGGCGCCTCGCTGTCCCGTCTGCGGCAGCCCTATGACTGTAAATTTGCGCGCCGACGACACCTTTGTGGAAGATGAGGGCTGGCATGCCGCCGCCCGCCGGTACGAAGACTTCATAAGGACGCGGGGAATGGGACGGATTCTGTACCTCGAACTGGGAGTAGGCTACAACACCCCCGGCATAATTAAGTATCCCTTCTGGCAGATGACTGCGCAGAACCCGAAGTCAGTCTATGCCTGTCTGAATTTGAAAGATGTGGCTGCGCCTCGTGAGATAGCCGAACGCTCCATCTGTATTCAGGGAGATATTGGGAAGGCGCTGGAGATATTATAATCTGCAATAAATCATAAATGAATTTTCTTTATGTATGTTTCTCCAATGATTGTATAAATTGGAGTGTGTGACAGAAACCCGGAGTTGGAAGAACATGCTCTTCGGGTAGTTGAGAAGCATGTAAGTATGACAAAGGGACACTCGTCGTGACAAAAGAAACGTCCCTAAACAGATTAGAGAGGAGAAAGAAAGGATGAAGGTATTATTGGTTAACGGGAGTCCTCATGCTGAAGGAAACACCTATGTTGCTTTACATGAGATGAAAAAAATATTTATGGAAGAGGGTATTGAAACAGAAATTCTGCATATAGGAAATAAAAATATTAGAGGTTGTATTGCCTGCTATTCCTGTGCAAAAAAGGGAAAATGTGTGTTTGACGATGTTGTAAATGAAACTGCCTCCAAATTTGAAGAATGTGATGGATTTGTTGTCGGCAGTCCGGTTTACTATGCTTCTGCAAATGCTACTGTAACTGCATTTTTGGATCGTTTGTTTTATAGTACACATTTTGATAAAAGAATGAAAGTCGGAGCGAGTGTCGTAGCAGCACGAAGAGGTGGTTTATCTTCGACATTTGACCAGCTGAATAAATATTTTACCATTTCAGGAATGCCCGTTGCATCCAGCCAGTATTGGAATGGGATTCACGGGAGAAACGCAGGAGAAGCTGAACAAGATGTTGAGGGTTTACAGATTATGAGAACACTGGCAAGAAATATGGCTTTTCTTATAAAGAGTATTGCACTTGGGAAGGAAAAATATGGTCTTCCTAAACAAGAAGATTTTCAAGGAATGAATTTTATTCGATAAAACTCATGGTATCACTTTTCGAAAATGGACAAATTCCCGCAAACGGTCTATAATTTAGAGACGCCGGGAATAGCCGGCAAACTTAGACGCTCTCGATGGACTTGACCAACGATTTACGCCTTACAATCTGAAAAGCCGCCCATATAGGGCGGCTTTACCTACTGAGTTACAGAAAACTTTTTGGTAGCGTTCAGATATTGCATCAGTACGCCTAAATTAGCGTAATAATAAGAAAACTTATCTTGCTTTTTTATTTCTACCAGACCCGACTCGGCCAGTTTCTTGGTATGCTGAGAAATAGTGGCCTGGGCATAGTCGAAGTGTTCTACCAGATCCTTGTTGCACACCAGAACCATGGCCCGGTTTGCCTGCATTATATAACGGAAGATTTTTATTCTCGCCGGGTGAGCCAGAGCGTCAGATACTTTGGCGATCAGCAATATCTCATCCTCTTGTATATCGTCCGTATCTTTTCTTAATCTCATAAACAGATTCCTTTCATTTATATACTACCATTATATTATGACAGGAAACGACGTTTTTTTCAAGAAATAAAAGATGCAAATTTATTTGCATTTGTGCTAAAGATGTGATAAAATATTAACGGGTAAAAAATATGAAGAAAGAATATTATGAAAAGATAATCGAAGAACTGATAAAGCTCATAGACGAGGGAGTCTATATCGTAGATAAAAGAGGCGTCGGAAGATTTTATAACGACGTAATGGCTTCCATGGAAAAGGTCAATATGGAAGACGTATTGGGAAAGAAATTTCATGATGCGTTTCCTGAAATGAGAAAAAACGACAGCACCATGCTCAAAGCTCTCATCAAGGCGGAAGCCACCGTAGGGCAGCAGCAGAGCTATAAAAATTTCTATGGAAAAGAGATAACTACCATAAACAGCACTGTACCGATAGTGGTGGAGGGTGAAACGGTAGCCGCCATCGAAGTAGCCAAGGACATTACGGATATCAGACGCATGTCCGATACCCTGCTGGAACTTCAGAAGTCGGCAGAAAAACCTGTTCAGAACAAGGGCGTAATAAAAAGATACACTTTTGACGATATATATGGAGAGAACGAAGAGTTTGAAATCGCCCTTTCCAGAGCCCGCAAGGCTGCTGATAACGACGCGTCAGTATTCATATACGGCGAGACGGGAACGGGAAAAGAACTCTTTGCCCAGAGCATACATTATTGCGGCAAGAGAAAGGATAAGCCTTTTTTGGCTCAAAACTGCGCAGCGATACCAGAATCGCTCTTAGAAGGTATTCTCTTTGGAACTTCTAAGGGCAGCTTTACGGGAGCTGTAGATAGAGAAGGTATGTTTGAGCAGGCCAACGGAGGCACGCTCCTTTTGGACGAGATAAGCGCCATGCCTTACGACCTGCAAAGCAAGCTATTGCGGGTGTTACAGGAAGACTATATAAGAAGAGTCGGCGGCATGAAGGATATTCCCGTCAATGTCAGGATCATAGCCACTGTCAACGAGCCTCCCGAAGAACTGATAGCGCAGGGAAAGCTGCGTAAAGACCTGTTTTACAGGCTCAATGTAGTAAATATACAGATCCCGGCCCTGAGAGAAAGAAGAGACGATATACCCAGGCTGGCCGAAAGATTTCTTGAAAAATTCAATGAGAGATTCGGAAAAGAGATATGGATGCTTTCCGACGGGGTGATAAAGAGACTTCAGAACTATGATTACCCGGGAAACGTCAGAGAACTGGAGAATATCATAGAACAGGCCGTATCTATGGGTGAAAACGAGCATGTACTGACCGAAAAGAACTTGGCCATGCCCAGCGCCGTACGAAAGATCAGGCCGATGGAGATCGAATATGGGGGAGATATCGCCCTTGATAGATATATGGATCAGGTAGAGGCTAAGATAATAAGAGACACTCTGCTGGATTCCGGCGGCAATATAACTAAAGCCGCAGAAAAACTCCAGATAAAGCGTCAGACCCTTCAGCATAAATTAAAAAAATACAAGCTGACGACATAAAAAACAGAAATTTTGGATCCATGCAAATATTTTTGCATAATTTGCGCAAAAATATTTGCAGTAAGATTGAAAGAGACCCTTACTAAAATAAGGGTCTTGATGGTCAAAACAGCAAATAAAGGAAAAATTTGGGCAAGCTCACAAAAAAATCACTATAAACGCATAAGTTACCGTGCAGTAACTACAAAAAACTGTGATATATGTATACAATATTCAAATTTTTGTTGGCACGAACTTTGCTTTATATAAAACCAGTTATAACTTAAAACTAAAATTTTATTTAAAAAAAGGAGAAACTAAGATGAAAGAAGTAAAAGTAATTATCTGGGGACTCGGCGCTATGGGCGGCGGAATGGCTGACATGCTTCTCAAGAAGAAGGGCGTTGAAATCGTTGGAGTAGCAGGAAGAGGCGCTAAAATAGGTACTTCAATGTACGACTACATCAAGACTGAAAGAGGCGACAGACCTGACGTTAAGATTCAGGCTGCTGAAGACATCATTAAACCGGGCGCAGCAGACGTTGTACTGCTCTGCACAGATTCGTTCACAAAGAACGCTTTCCCAAGACTCAAGTTCATCATGGAACAGGGAATCAACGTTATCACTTCTGCAGAAGAAATGGCTTATCCTAAGGCTCAGAGCCCTGAATTAGCTGAAGAGTTAGACAAGATCGCTAAGGCTAACGGCGTTTCCTGCCTCGGAACAGGCATCAACCCTGGACATATCATGGACCTGCTGGTTCTGGTTATGACAGGCTGCTTAGTAGACGTTGAAGAGATCACTTCAAGAAGAGTTAACTCCCTGTCACCGTTCGGACCTGTTGTTATGGAAGAACAGGGAATCGGCATCTCCGTAGACGAATTCAAAGAAAGAAAAGCTAACAACACTATGTCCGGTCACGTTGGATTTGCTGAATCCGTTGGCATGATCGCAGAGGGCATGGGACTTGAAGTTGCTGACTTCTCACAGGACATGAACCCTATCACTACTGACGTTGACAGAAAGTCACCTCACGGATTTGCAGCTGCTGGATCATGCGCAGGCGTTGCTATGACTGCAGAAGCTAAGCTGAACAACGGTATGCCTGTACACATGGATCATCCTCAGCAGATCGAACCTGAGCAGGTTGGCGTTCAGACCGGCGACTATGTAATCATCAAGGGAACTCCAAACGTAAACTTAGTAAACAGCCCTGAAATCGAAGGCGGTCTGGGAACTATCGCTATGTGCGTAAACATGATCCCTCACATCATCAACGCTGACGCAGGTCTGCACACTATGATCACTCTTCCTATTCCAAGAGCTATCATGGGCGACTTCAGAAACCTGGTTAAAGAAGAAAAGAAGATCGTAAAATAATAGTAGATCCTTGATTTTATGCGGCGATGCCGCTGGGGCGGCATGGCCGCCTGCGGCAACGCCGTTTTCTATCGGTGTGGCTATCACACAATTAATAAAATAGGAGATGTTTAAAATGGCAAAAAAAGGTGATTGGGTGCGCATTCATTCCATCGTGCTGAAAGCTGATGAGAGAACTGCAAAACTCCCTGAAGATACTCAAAAATGCGACTTGCAGATGTGGACTAAGGGTTTCCTCGAAGACGAAACTGCAGAGATCGGCGATGTGGTTACTGTTAAGACAGCAGTTAACCGTTTCGAAAAAGGAACTCTGATCGAAGTAGGTCCTTATTATACTCACAGCTATGGCAAGTTTGTTCCTGAGATCATAGAAATAGACAAGCAGCTGAGAGAAATTATGTTCGGAGGTGACAAATAATGGCATTAGCAAAAGACTATAAGTCCGTAATGGGAAGATCCAACGACATAATGAAAAAGGCGCTGGGACTTGACTACGATGAATTTGAAAAGGGCGGCACAGTATTCGATTACGACGCTCTGATGAAAGCTACCAACTACACTCTCGACGAGATCGAAAAGATACAGTCCAGAACAGGTGTAGGCGATACTCCGCTGCTGGAGCTGAGAAACATTTCCGCTCTGGCAAGAAAATATGCAAAGCCTGGCTACGGCGCAAGAATCCTGGTTAAGGACGAAGCTGCCAACGCTTCCGGAAGCTTTAAGGACAGAAGAGCTGCCTGCGCAGTTGCTCACGCTAAGAAGCTGGGATACAAGGGCGTTATGGCTGCTACTTCCGGTAACTACGGAGCAGCAGTTGCATCTCAGGCAGCTATGCAGGGCCTTGAATGTATAATCGTTCAGGAATGTTACGACTCCAAGGGAATCGGACAGCCTGAAATCGTTGAAAAAGCAAGAAAGTGCGAAGCTCTCGGAGCAGAAGTAATTCAGCTTACAGTAGGACCTGAACTGTTCTATACATTCCTGTCAGTTCTGGAAGACACAGGATACTTCAACGCTTCCCTGTACTCTCCGTTCGGTATCGCCGGCGTAGAAACTCTGGGTTACGAGATAGCAGTAGAATGTCGTGAAAAATACGGAAAAGACCCTGACATGGTAGTATGTACTACGGCAGGCGGCGGCATGATCACAGGAACTGCAAGAGGCCTTCTGAAGGCCGGATGCACTAATACAGAAGTAGTAGCTGCATCTATCGACCTTACAGGACTTCACATGGCTTCCGATACTCAGTTCAACAAGAAGTCATGCACGACAGGCCACACGGGATTCGGCGTTCCTTATGCTACTGATCCTGACCACTCCGACGTTCCTCGTTCGGCTGCAAGACCTCTGCGTTACATGGACAGATATGTAACCACTACTCAGGGCGAAGTATTCTATATCACAGAAGCTTTAGCTAACTTAGAAGGACTTGAAAGAGGACCTGCAGGAAACACTGCTCTGGCAGCTGCATTCTCTCTGGCTCAGGAACTTCCTGAAGACGCTATCTTAGTAGTATCTGAAACTGAATACACCGGAGCAGGCAAGCACATTCAGCCTCAGCTTGACTTTGCAAGAGAAAACGGAATCGAACTGAGATTCGGAAATCCTGAAGAAGATAAGCCTGGCACAAACATCATTCTTCCTGCCGATCCTGGCTTGATCAAGTGCAAAGAAGCTGACATCAACCGCTTCAGAAGATCACTCATCAAGAAAGCCGTGAAGAAATCAGGCGTTGCTGTTGCAGACCTCAAGGATGCTGACCTGAACTTCCTGGCAGAAGAGACAAAGACAGACGTTGACTTTGTAAAGAAGGCTTTAGAAGAACTTTAATTTTAAAGGAGAATAAAGGATGAGAAGAGATGATGATTTCGCAGTAAGAAGACAGCATATAGCAAATCTTACTGACGAAGAACTTTATGCAAAATTTTGGGAACTGACTGACAAAGTCGTGGACCCGCTTCTTGAATTAGGCAAGAAGAACACTACTCCTTCAGTTGAAAGATCCGTTCTTTTGAGAATGGGAGTATCTTCGCTGGACTGCATGCCTATCGTTAACCACGCCATCGACAACGGTCTGATGGGCAAGGGCTGCGGACACTGCGTTTACAAACTTTCAAAGATGGAAGATATCTCGATAAGAGATGCCAGCATCAAACTTGCTAAGGGTGAAGGCTGGGACAAATTAGTAGAAGCTTTCAAGGGAGGTAAGAAGTAATGACAGAGCTGAAAAGAAACGAAAAGTTAGATATTGTCGAGCTTCTTAAGGACCTTGACAAATATGAACCGAGAAGAAGAGGCTGGGTATGGAGAGAAAGAGCTGAAGATCAGCACATGGGACCTTTCGAGTATCATGAGATCTCTAAGCCTCTGAAGCAGAGCGTTCCGCTTCCTCCTGCAAAATTCATGGAAGACGTGGATCCGCAGCCTATGCAGACCATCACTACTGAAATCGCTTCCGGAAGATTCGAGGACGATATCAGAAGAATGAGAATGGGCGCATGGCACGGCGCTGACCACCTGATGGTAATCAGACACATGGGTCAGTCCCACATCGACGGCCTGATGGAGGGTACTCCTCAGGGTATCGGCGGTGTTCCTATCACAAGAAAACAGCTGAGAGCTCAGAGAAAAGCTATCGACATGATCGAAGACGAAGTTGGCCGTCCTATCAACTACCATTCATATATATCTGGTGTTGCAGGACCTGACGTAGCTGTACTGTTCGCAGAAGAAGGCGTCAACGGCGCCCACCAGGACCCTCAGTACAACGTACTCTACAGAGACATCAACTGCGTAAGATCTTTCGTAGACGCATGTGAATCCAAGAAGGTAATGGCATGGGCCAACATTCTTCAGATAGACGGAGCTCATAACGCTAACGCTACAGCAAGAGAAGCATGGAAGGTAATGCCTGAACTGATCGTTCAGCATGCCATCAACTCCAGATTCTCTGAAAGAGTAGGCATCAAGCCTGAAAACATTTCTCTGTCCACAGTTCCTCCTACGGCAACTCCGGCTCCATGCGTTTACATGGACCTGCCTTATGCAGTTGCCCTCAGAGACATCTGTGACAGATATAAGATGAGAGCTCAGATGAACACCAAGTACATTCAGTCTTCCGCAAGAGAAGCTACTGTAACTCACGTGCTGAACATGCTCATCTCCAAGCTCACAAGAGCTGACATCCAGTCCACAATCACTCCTGACGAAGGAAGAAACGTTCCTTGGCACATCTACAACATCGAAGCCTGCGACACTGCAAAGCAGACTCTGATAGGATTAGACGGCCTGATGGAGCTGGTTGAACTGAAGAAAGACGGTCCCCTCAGAGAAATGGCAAGAGATATCAAAGAAAGAGCTCTGCTGTTCATGGAAGAAATCGTTGAAAACGGCGGATACTTCCAGGCTGTACAGGACGGATTCTTCGTTGACTCTGCCAAGTATCCTGAGAGAAACGGCGACGGTATCGCAAGAAAGATCGAAGGCGGCGTAGGATACGGCTTTATCTTCGAAAGAGACGAAGACTATATGGCTCCTGTAACTGCTCACTACGGTTACAATAACGTAGAGCAGTACGGCGGAAACCCTGAAGATCCGGCTGCTCTCATCGGCGGATGTACTTTCGAGGACAGAAGCAAGATCGTCTACATCGACGAGCTGGATGACGATAATGTAGAAAACAGACTTGCCAAGGTTGCCAAGTACAGAACAGGCGAAGTCATCACTCCGGAAGTTGAATGGTGCGGCGACAGAGTAATCATGCTGACTATGATGTTGCCTATCAATAAGAGAGTGGCAGAGGCCGCTGCCGTTGAACTGGGCAAGAAGCTGGGTCTGGTGGATCCTGAAGTAATCTCTGCAGAAGTAATGCAGGATGCAGAAGGAACCAGAATCGAGCTGAAGGGAAGAGTTGATTTCGACATCGACTTGACTACTCTGGTAATTCCGCCTGAACCTCATTACCTGTCCGACAAAGAACTCTATGAAGAGTTTGAAGGACATGAGCATATGAAGGTAATCTGCGGTACCGTAGGAGAAGACGAACACTCCGTAGGTATGAGAGAGATCATCAACATCAAGCACGGCGGAATCGAGAAGTGGGGTATCGAATGTATCTACCTCGGAACTTCCGTACCTGTTGAAAAGATGGTCGACGCTTGTATCGAGGAAAACGCAGAAGCAATCCTCGCTTCGACTATCATCTCTCACGATAATGTTCATTACAAGAACATGAAGAGAATCAACGATCTGTGCGTTGAAAAGGGTATCAGAGATAAGGTTATCATCTGCGCCGGCGGTACTCAGGTAATTCCTGAAGAAGCTGTTAAGACCGGTATCGACATGGGATTCGGAAGAAACTCCCACGGTATCGACGTCGCTACCTTCTTAGCTGAAGAAAGACAGAGAAGAAGAGGCGAAAGAGAATAGCCATCGCTCTGCGCACGGGAGCTTCGGACGATCGAATGGTCTCGTGCTGAGTCACTGACTAAAGATTAAAGGGCTGGGCCGATATAAAGCCCGGCCCTTTTTATCATCACATTCTGAACGTGACTGTAAAATAATGGTTGTAAAAAACTGGGAAGTGTTGTAGAATTTCTGTATAAATCAAATTCTGCCAACAAATCCGGTCGGTTTCGCCTTAAAAATCCTTTTAATTATAGCAATTATTGCGTAATGTTGGCAGAAAACAGAAAAATAATAAAACTGACAACAAAAACCGCAAAAAAAGTTGGCACTTTTTGATTATTTGTATTTTATGCCAACAAACAGCTAAAAAGAAAGGGAAAAATGGCAAATATAACCTATGAAATGGAGAAATTGTTGGCAAAACTTAGTCAAGAACAGGATTCTGCCAACAAAGAGATGAAAAACTTGCCGGAAGGTAGAATTTCATCTGTCAAGAGAAACGGCGTCGACACGTTTTTTCGGGTAGATGAGAAAAGAACAAGAAAGAGTATAAACAAAGACGAAAATATGATAAGGGCTTTAGCCCGAAAAAAGTATCTGCATAAGCAGCTTGAACTTTTAGCCGCAAATCAAAGAGCCGTTGAAGAATTTTTAATGCGGTACACAGAAGCCACTGCCGATGAAATATTGGAGAGACTTCCCAAACCCATACGGCCATATTGCTTTTCTCCCCCTGACCGCAAAGACCGCTGGGGAGAGGCTTCCTACCGGCAGAGCGATTACATGCCGGAGAAAAAGATACATACCACTTCGAAAGGATTAAAAGTCCGTTCCAAATCAGAGGTGCTGATAGCAGAGAAACTTTACGAGCACAACATAGAATTCAGATATGAACAGATATTACAGATAGAACAAATGGAGTTTGCTCCCGACTTCACAATTATGGCCGATGACGGCAGACTCATATACTGGGAACACTGCGGCCTTACCGGCAGCAAAAAATACATGGACCGACACAAAAGAAAACTTGAAATATACGAAAGAGCAGACATAGCTCCCTGGACAAATCTCATAATCACATATGACGACCAATACGGCAATATAAATATGAATGTAGTAGAAAGCGAGATAAAGTGTAAAATAAAGGGAGGGGCATTTTGATAGAGACTCGGCGCCTTATTATATCGGAAGCAGGATATAGCGATATTTCGGCGGTAATAGAACTGGAAAGCCACGAGGATAACCGCGATTATCTGTGGATAGGTACAGAAGAAGAACATAGAAGCGAAATAGAAGACCAGGACCATCTGCTCTTAATGTTCAGAAAAAAAGAAGACAGAAAGACCATAGGATATGCACTTGTCAGGCTCAATAGAAAATCAGAAATATTTGAACTGAGGCGCATAGCTATTTCAGATAAAAGAAAAGGATACGGCAGAGAATCCATGAAAGCTCTGCTGAAATACGCCTTTGAAGAAATGAATATAAACAGATTTTGGCTGGATGTTTATCCCGACAATATATTCGGTATCAGACTATACGAAAGCCTGGGAATGAACAGAGACGGAATCCTCAGGCAAAGTTACAAATCAGAAAGAGGTTACCTAAATCAGATAATCTATTCCATGTTAAGAGAAGAGTATTTTTCAAAAGGAGGAAACTGATATGTTACGCCTTGCGGAGATGAAAGACATGATCGACTGGATCAGACTCAACAGAGAATTTATGGATTTTGAGATCCAGGATAATAACTTGTGGAATAATATAGACTTGGCTGAAAGCGAAGAACTGGCAGAGGTCTTCGCAGAGGCGCTCAAAAGCCCTGAGAATATAGCGATCTTCATGATAGAAGATGACAATAAGACTATCGGTTTCGCTAACCTTGTAAAAATTTTCAGCGTATGGTCTGAGGGCTTCGCCCTGATGATAGACGATCTCTACCTTGCTGATGAATATCAAGGCAGAGGATACGGCACAAAAGTGATGAAAGAAATAGAAGATTATGCCCGCAGGAACAACTTTAAGAGACTCCAGTTCCAGTCGGAAGAAAGCAATCCGGGAGCTAAGGCCTTTTACACCAAGATAGGATATAGACCTGCGGCAATGAGTTTTTATGTACGTTATTTATAGGAGAAGAAAATGGAAAAAGCAAATTGGGAACAGAAAGTAAATGAGATAATTACCGGATATCTGAGCCGGGGAGACGGCTGCTTCGACGCAGAAATGCACGCAAAACTGTGCGGCTACAGCTATGAAGAGCAGACGATTTCCATCGAGTTTGAGACGCTCAAATGGCAGATAAACGAACGAGGAGGCATACACGGCGGAGCCATAGCCGGAATGTTCGATACGGCCTTTGGGGTTGTGGCCAACTTTGTAGCCGGAGAAAACGAAGCTGCGACAGCCGATATGAACGTGTCGTTTATCAGACCGGTAGAATACGGAGAGCACCCAGTGATAACAGTATATATAGTTAAAAAAGGAAGATCCATAATCAGGCTCAGAGCAGAGATGTTCTGCAAAGAAAGCGGCAAGCTGACCGCAGCCGCAGCAGGGACGTGGATACCGCTATAAAAGAAAGGAATGATAACATATGAGAGTAGACGTATTAGTTGCGGAAATCGGTTCCACTACTACGGTGGTAAACGCATTTAAAGACCTGGACAGCGATAATCCCGTTTTCTGGGCGCAGGGTCAGGCTCCTACTTCCGTCATGGACGGAGACGTGAGAATTGGTCTTCAGGGGGCTATAGACGATCTCTGCCGTAAAATGGATATAGATAAGCTGGAATACGACCAGATGCTGGCAACTTCTTCCGCCGCCGGCGGTCTCAAAATGACTGTACACGGTCTTGTGTATGATATGACGGCAAAGGCAGCCAAAGAAGCCGCCCTCGGAGCCGGAGGTATTATTCACGATATTACCGTGGGAAGGCTGAGAAGAAGCGATCTGGCCAGGATAAAGGAGATCAATCCTAATCTGATACTCATAGCAGGAGGCGTAGACTACGGTGAAAGAGATACGGCTGTCTACAATGCGGAAATGATAAGAAGCCTTGGGCTCAAGACTCCTGTGGTGTACGCCGGAAATATAGAAAATCAGGATGAGATGAAACTGATATTTGATGAAGAAAGCGGACAGTATCTTTATCTGGTAGACAACGTATACCCTAAGATAGACACTCTGAACGTGGAACCGTGCAGAAAGGTCATACAGGATGCTTTCGAGGATCATATAACCCACGCTCCCGGAATGGAACACGTCAGGGAGATGGTCAACGGGCCGATAATTCCAACGCCGGGAGCGGTGATGGAATGTACAAAACTTTTGTATGACTGCATAGGCGACGTGATGACTATAGACGTGGGCGGCGCTACTACGGACGTTCATGCAGTTACCGAAGATTCAGATGCGGTAGCCAGGATACTTACGGCTCCTGAACCTAAAGCCAAGAGGACGGTAGAAGGAGACCTGGGAGTATATGTAAACAGGATGAAAGTCATAGAATCTATAGGCGAAGAAAAACTGAGACAGGAATGCCAGGAAGACCTTCATATAGACCTGGATGAGACTCTGAAATCGTATGTAGCCATACCTAAGACAGAAGATGAATTCAAACTGGTAGAGAGGCTGACAAAGGAAGCTACATTGAGAGCCGTCGAAAGACATGCAGGACAGATAAGATATGTCTACGGTCCTTCTGGAAGACAGACTCTGGCAGAGGGAAAGGACCTCACGCAGGTAAAATATATAGTAGGCACCGGCGGAGCCCTTACGAGACTGCCTCACAGAGTGGAGATCATGAAGATGATACCTAAGGACAACGAGACGGGCATGAAACTGTATCCCAGCGAGGCCGTGAAGATCTTAGTGGATAACGATTACATTATGGCATCCTTAGGAGTCCTCTCAAAGACCCACAGGCAGGGAGCCATTAAGCTGCTGGCAAAGAGCCTGGGCATGGAACTCAATGAACAGGATCACTCTGTCAACAAGGCTCAGTTCATAGAAGAGCTGCAGAGACTGAATTCCGCCAGGAAAGCGAAAGAAGAGGAGACTGCCCGTCACATCGAAGAGATGGAAAAGATGGGCTACGATATGAGCGAATATAAGAACCCTGAGAAGATCGGCGGAGCTACGGCAGAAGAGGTAGAAGCCGCTAAACAGGAGGCTCTCATGTCGGACAGGACCATAAAAAAAGGCGCAGATCTCATAGAGAACAAAGGACCTTCCTGCGGAGACGAAGAAGAGCTGGGCAGGCAGCAGAACAAGAAAAAAGCAGGCTGTGACGGAGATTGCCAGACATGCACCCGCAGACACTGCCCGTATGGCAAAAAATAAGGAGGAACTCATGTACCCTAGATTAGTAATCGATTTAAAAAAGCTAAAAAGCAACCTGGACGCTGTCGCCCATATAACAAAAGATCAGGGAGGATGTTCACTGATGATCGTAACCAAGGGCCTCTGCGCAGATAAAGAGATGGCCCATATGGTAGCCGAACATCCGGCAGTTGACTTCGTCGCCGATTCGAGAGTGAAAAATATCAGCACTTATGCAGACCAGGTGAGAAAAAACGGCAAGATGACCGTGCTCCTCAGGATACCGATGCACGATGAGGTAGCCGAAGTAGTAAAGTACGCAGATCTCAGTTTCAACTCTGAACTTTCTACTATCAGACTTTTGGATAGTGAGGCAAAGAAAGCGGGGGTATGCCATAAGATCCTTCTGATGATAGATCTGGGAGATCTGAGAGAAGGTATATTCTATCAGAATGAGGATCTGATATTCGAAACGGTGGGTGAGATCCTGGGCATGGAAAATATAGAACTCTACGGAATAGGCGTAAATCTGACGTGTTACGGAGCCATAATTCCCAAAAACGATAACTTGTCACTCTTAACCCGCATAGCGTCAAAGATAGAAGATAAATTCAACATAAAACTCAAGATGGTGTCAGGCGGCAATTCGAGTTCCATATATCTGGTAGGAAAGGGAGAGCTTCCTGAAGGTATTAATAATCTGAGGCTGGGAGAATCTTTCCTTCTCGGTAACGATACGGCATACGAGACCAGACTTGCCGGAACTACGGCAGACGCTCTGATCTTGGAGGCTCAGATAGTCGAGCTGAAGGAAAAACCGTCTCTCCCGATAGGAGAAGTGGGTGTGGACGCCTTCGGACAGAAACCTGTATACGAAGACAGGGGCATCATAAAGAGAGCCATAATCGCCGTAGGAAAGCAGGATACAGATCTTGACAGCATGACGCCTGTAGATGAAAAGATCGATATTCTGGGCGGCAGTTCTGACCATATAATTCTCGACGTGACTAAGTCCGACAAGGAATACAAGGTGGGAGATGTGGTAAGCTTCACCCTTGGATACGGCGGAATGTTAAAAACAGCTACAAGCCCATATGTGGAAAAGGCATATGTAAAATAAATAATAGAAAAAGTCATAAAAGATTAAGGACGACACTTAAGAAAGATCCATAATAGTTTTTGATTATGGGTCTTTTTTTAGGCCTAAATGGCAGTAAAATAAGTGAAAGATGTATTAGTATGGCCTTTTGGGGCCCAAAGAAAAAGGAGATCTTGCAATGGGAAAGAACAAAGCGAAAGATGAGACGCTGGGAGTCTTCGGACTGGTAGCCCTTATAATAGGGTCTACCATAGGAACGGGCGTGTTTACCACGGCCGTGAACATGGCTGCGGACGGAGCCCATACGGGCGCGGTGCTGATAGGATGGGCAGTAGCCGGGATCGGAATGTTTATGCTCATGATGGTGTTTTTCGATCTGAACAAAGTAAAGCCTCAGCTTACAAACGGCATATACAGTTACGCCAGCGAATGTTTCGGACATTTTGTCGGGCTCAACTCGGCCTGGGGATATTGGCTCAGCGCAGTAATATGTAATGTGGCCTTTATAACTCTCTTATTCAGCACCCTGGGATATTTTATCCCTGTGTTCAGCGAAAGCAGCATGGCCGGCCTCATAGGCGGATCGGTAATGATCTGGGCTATAACCGGGCTGGTTCTCAAAGGAGTTAAAGACGCGGCCTTTGTAAATATAATCACTACCATAAGCAAACTTATACCGCTCTTCATGTTCATAGTGATAATTCCTATGATGGGAAAGTTTGATATGGGACTCTTTATGGACAATTTCTGGGGAGACGAAGGCGAAAGCGTTTTGGATCAAGTCATGTCCACCACTTCATACACTGTATGGTCTTTTATAGGAGTGGAAGGAGCTGTGGTGCTTTCGGCAAGAGCGAGAAAACCCGGCGATGTGGGAAGAGCGTCCATGATAGGATTTATAGGATTGCTGAGCATATATCTTTTGGTGGCTGTATTGAGCATGGGAATAGTCCCTTATGAGACCATGAAAGATCTGCCTAATCCCGGAATGGCTTATCTCCTCGAAGCGGCGGTGGGCCCATGGGGCGCAAAGCTTGTCAATATAGGAGTGATATTATCCGTCACAGGAGCGTATCTGGGCTGGACCATAATCGCTGCTGAATGTCCTTATACGGCAGCGCAGCAAGGAGTATTTACGAAGGCTTTTGCAAAGTGCAACAGGAACGGAGCGCCTACCGTATCTCTGATCGCCTCGGGAGCCATAGTGCAGGCGCTTCTCATAATGACGCTGGTGGCAGAAAAAGCTTATGAACTGTTTGTAGCTATGGGTTCCTCCATGATAATGGTCCCATACCTTCTCAGCGCAGTCTATTATATGAAATTGTCCATGGGAAAGGAACGTTCGCTGGTGGCCTTTAGGACAAATATAACAGGCGCAAGGATATTTGCGTTTCTCGGAACTGTGTACGGCATATGGATGTTATACGCCGGAGGACTGGACTTCTTCCTGCTGACTGCCATCTTGTATGTTCCGGCCATCCCCGTATTCTATATAGGTCAAAAGGAAAAAGGCTATGAGAGAGCTTTTAGACATCATGAGAAAGCCATAGCGGTATGTATAATCGCTTTAGCGTTGTTAGCGGTCTATCTGATGTCAACAGGAGCGATAAACCCATTCTGAATAATAAGAAAAAAAGGAGGTCTGCCGGCAGACCTCCTTTTTTCATTTGCAGGTCATAAGCTTTGCCGATCACGCAAAGCGTGAGAGGTAAATAGAATGGTTGTTAACTAATGGTGTTTTTTAAAAAAAGTCCTGGGTTTTTCTAAAATCGAAGTGTTTGCGAGAGTTTCTGGCGGTTCATTCTCGGTAAAGTGGTTTTTAAAGCTGTTTGCGGGACTTTTCAGGGAGAAAATCGGAAAATAATGGCTATAAGGCCCTCTTTGCTGCCGCAAGCTGGCTAAAAACTCCCGTAAACACTCTATATTTTGGGAAAGCCGAGACTTGCAGAGAAGAAATTCTCGTAAAGAGGCAAAAAAACCTCGGTACCGAGAATAGAGAGGCCTTAGAGATGATCTCCTTTCGGTCAACGAGAAAGACTCCGCAATAGGCTGTCTCAATCTGAAATAATAAAGAGCAGAAAATAAATTTCAAAAAACCTGTAACGAAACGAAAGTTTTTCAGTAATAGTGAATAGAGAAAATGCAATGATGACTGCAATAAATGATAAAAGTCATTATTATATTTCAGCATAGAGGGAAATATCATGAAAAAATTTTTGATATATCTATTGAGATCAGCCCTATAATTCGAGAAGACCGGGACTTGCCAGTAAAAAATTCTCGGAAGAGGACAGAAAAGACAGGTACCGAGAATGGCGAGGCCTATGGACATTCTCGACTTATGGTCGGCAGAATTTCCGTAATAGACATGTCCGCGATACCGAAGTTTTGAAGCAACAGTAGACAAAAGGGTTAAACATATATAATATAAATACCAATAACGCTTGTGAGGAGTACTCTTTGCATGATAAAATATATGCAAAGGAGACGAAAGATGTCAGAGGTGAGGAAACGACGTTATAAAGATCTTGAAGAACTATATTACAGCAATTACAAACTCGTATACGTTATGGCAGCAGACTATACCGAAAACGCAGATATGAAAAATGAAGCGGCCTCCTGCCTGTGGGAAAAGATAAGCCAAAACCCTGAAAGATATCTATCCATGGATGAATATCAGCTGAAAAACTATATAAGGGTCATGGTAAAGAATATCTTTATGGACCACTTTAAGCGAGAGAAGAGAGAAACGGTCGAGTTCCAGGAGGAGCATTTCAAAGGAGCGCCGCCCGTATATTTTGAGTCTGAAAATGATTGGCGAAGTGATGAACTGGCCTGCCTCGGCAAGGCAAAGAATATCTTGACATTAGAAGAAAAAGAACTTATCTTCTTTAGATTCGAGGAAGGCATGAGCGCCAGACAAGTAGCAGAATTGTTTGACACATCGGAGGGGAATATAAGAGTAAGACAGAAGAGGATATTAGATAAACTCAGAAAAGAGATTTTGCGGTTGATGAAAGAGGACATACATATATGAAAGACATGAAAAGAAGAGAAATTTCATCAGAAGATCTTTTGAAAAAGGCGGCTACGATGGTATCGAAAGACCTTGAGAAGGATCTGCAAGAGTATGAGAACAGAGCCGAGGCTCTCCCGGATGAGGAAGCGCCTTTGGACGAGAATTTTTTGAAATTTGCCAGAGAATATGACGGAGAACACAGAAAAAAGAACGGGCTGAGAAGAGTCTTAAAGACGGCTGCCGTATTCTTGGTCAGCCTCACTGTGCTTGGAGGAATAACCATGGAAGCGTCCGAAGCCTTTCGGGCGAAGATCTTCGATATGGTATTCCATAAAGATTCCGGAGTAATTTCTATGGATCCCAGCACACAAAGCAAGGACGAGATAATCGCCGATATGTCAGGATACTGGTATCCCGAGTACCTCCCTGACGGATGTGAACTTGTAGCCTCAGAAGATAATTCTTTTATGATATCGTTTTCATTTATGCCTGAGGATGAGGAGTATCAGATAGATTTGTGCGAATATGAGCCGGACGGACTTTCGATGCAGCATAATATGGAAATCAACACCATGGAAGAAGTCCATGTGGGAGAATATAAGGCATATCTGTTCACTAACGAGAAGGATAAGGCTTTTTCTCTGGTCTGGCAGGCGGAGAACAGAGTTCTGAAGCTGTCGGCATTTAATTATACTGACAGAGAAGAACTACTTAAGATCGCCGAAAGTGTAAAATACGTAAAATAAAAAATTTTTTTCAAAAAAAGTGTAACGAAAAGGGTATTTGACAGTATAAGTAATTGAAAAGTATTTGCTTTTCGCTAATCGATTTTTTGTCTGACCATGAGCCGCAAGGTGCGTATGGATTTAATTAAATCCCGTCCCCTTCGCGGCTTATGGCAATTTAAGGGGAATTTATCATGAAGAAGATCGCAAGACATTGCCGATACGGAGAAGACTTTCACGCTGCTATATCGGCAATGTCTTGCGACAAAGATAAAAAGCGAGACGGCAGATTTGCCGGCTCGCTTTTAACTTTTAATCAGATCTTTTCAAAATCCTCGGCTCCGTGTTTGCACAGCGGACAGATGAAATCAGGCGGAAGAGTATCTCCTTCGTAGACATATCCGCATATCTTACATACATAACCGTGCTTTTCCTCTTCGATCTTAGGTTGAGGCTTCGGCTTGATATGCTCGAAATAATAAGCGTAGGTCACCGACGGCTCGTCTCTTAAGACTTCGGCCTCGGTAAGCTCGGCCACAAAGTTAAAATGGCAGTAGTGTGGAGCTTCAAGGACTTTTGCCGACATAAAAGCATTGGTTCCTGCCGTCACATATAAGAGTCCGTTGGCGCTGCGGGCTGTATTTTCCAGGAAACCTTCAAACTTGTCAGTATCTTTGCCGCTGGCGAAGCCGAATCTCTTAAAGGTATCAAAAGAAGTGTCTTCTGCTAAGACGGAGATGTTAAAGACTCCTGTATTCAAAATCATATCGTGAGTAAAGTTAGCCTTGTTGACTGCGATATTGATCCTGTTGGGAGAACTGGTCAGCTGAGCGGCTGTGTTAATTATGCAGCCGTTGTCTTTATCGCCGGATCTGGCAGTGAGCACAAACAGTCCGTAAGAGAACTTCTGAATAGCTATAGGGTCCACCGTAGCCTGAGCTATGGCAGTCTCATCTATGACAGGTTTTTCAAAGCGAGGAATAGTGGCAGAGATGGCGTTTATTAAAGCGTCAAGCTGCTCTTCCTGCTGCGGCTTCAGCGATGATTTAAGTGTAAGTGTTTCCTCGAGGATAGTCATGTCCTTGCATCCGGACATGATCTTTCTCATGAGGCCTCCGCTTGTAGGCGCCCATGAACCGTTTTCCACAAAGGCTACCGTCCTGTTTTGGATATTGTGAGCAGCCAGATCATTGAGAAGTTCTTCCATCGAAACGAAGATGCCTGCATTGTAAGTAGTGGAGGCAAACAGAAGGTGACTCCATTTAAAAGCAGCAGCTATTATTTCGGAAGCCGGAGTGACGGATACGTCGAACATCACAGTCTTGATCCCGAGATCTCTGAGGCGGGAAGAGATGATTTCCGCCGTATTTTCTGTATTTCCGTAAACTGAGGCATAAGCGATCATGACGCCGGTCTCTTCCGGCGTGTAGGTGCTCCATTTTACATATTTATCAAAATAATCTTCCAGGTTTCTTCTCCACACGAAACCGTGAAGAGGGCAGATCCTCTTTATATCAAGTCCGTGAACCTTCTTGAGGAGGGACTGAACCTGCGGGCCGTATTTACCTACTATATTGCAGTAATAACGGCGGGCCTCGTCCATATATTCGTTGTCGAAATCCACTTCATCAGCGAAGATGGCTCCGTTCATGGCGCCAAAAGTGCCGAAAGCGTCGGCGGAGAATAAAGTTCTGGTGGTTTCGTCAAAAGTGACCATGACTTCAGGCCAGTGAACCATAGGCGCAAAGATAAATTTCAGAACGTGATGCCCGGTGTTTAACGTATCGCCTTCTTTTACCACGAAAGCCTTTCCGGACAGATCCATGTTGAAGAACTGATCTATCATGGTGAGAATCTTTTGATTGCATACTATTTTGACGTCGGGGTATCTGAGCAGCAGTTCCATGAGGGTGGCCGAATGATCGGGCTCCATGTGCTGGATTATCACGAAGTCGAGGTTTCTGCCAGCGAGAGTATGCTCGAGATTCTGAAAGAAAGTTCCGCCTACAGCCTTGTCTACAGTGTCGAATAGTACGTTTACATCGTCCAGCAACAAGAACGAGTTATATGAAACGCCACGGGGCACCGAGTAAACTCCCTCAAACATCGAAAGACGTCTGTCGTTTGCTCCTACCCAGTACAAATCGTTTTCAATTTTTTTAGTGCAGTACATTTAAACTACCTCCTTCTAATATATACCTTAATTATACCTTATCGAGGGCAGATCCTAACATAAAAGGACAAAAATTTGTCACATCATCTGCTGACCGTTTATTATCAGAGAAAAGGCGACATTTAAAGCTTCTGCGGCTTTTTTGCATAACATCATCCTTCCTAAGAATATTTCAAAATATTCCATCAGAGTCGAATTAGCCGTGTCGATAGTGAGGGTAAGGCGGATTTCTTCCGCCGTTATATGGACTTTAGACGCTGTGACGGAGTAGTTGACTCTGTCGTGTATATCGAAATAAGCCTGGGATCTGTTGCGGACTCGTGAACGGCGCACATCGGTCTTATCGGCTATTATCAGAGCCGCAGCCACGGGATTCACCGGAAAAGCCGTGGATTCATCGTGATTGCCTATGGCAGTCACCACGGTGGCGATGTCCTCAGGACTCATGTTCATCCTGTCCAGGAGCCTGAAAGCCATGACGGCTCCGCTCTGGGCATGGTCTACCCGGTTCACTATATTTCCTATGTCGTGAAGATAGCCGGCGATCTTGGCAAGCTCCACCTGATGATCGTCATATCCCAGCAGCTGAAGTATGCGTCCTGCCAGCTCGGAAACCTTGTGGACGTGGGCGAAGCTGTGCTCTGTGTATCCCAGCGCCAGAAGAGATTCATCGGCCTTGGAAATATAGGCTTTTATATCTCTGTTATTTTTTACATCTTCAAAAGTTACATTCATATTTATCACCATTTATTAAAAACTTTCTCGGCAAAACCCAGAAAATCCCGGACCCGGATGACGGTTCCGTCGTCCAGAACGGCTTTGCCGCTGTATCTGCCGAATACTTGATGCTGATCTGAACAGATCAGCTTTACGTCAGTTCGTGAGGCCCTGTCTATTATGGGAACAAAGTCCATTTCGAACCGGCCGTCGTCTGAAGTAAACGTCCAGGGGCTCATATAATCCTCTATGAGGTCTGCTGTACAGGCTTCTATACCTGACGCGCCGCAGCAGCCGCCTTTTGTGACATATTTCTTATTCTTCATCGGAATGTTAAAAGTCACCTGCCCCAGCTTGTGAGCCTTGTTATCATAGAAAAGCATATTTTCGCTGGCGAAAGAGGTATCGCCGAACCCATAACCTATATTCCAGCCGAAAGGGACTTTATCTATTTGGCCTGAAGCGCTGCCCCAGTACCAGGTGTTCTTATAGGTCCAGACTCCTCTTCCCCAGTCTAAAACCCCGAAAGATTCCCCCTCTTTAAACTCAAACGTCTTACCGTCAAATTCCACCTTGCCTGTGGCAGGCATGCAGTTTATCTTCTGATTATAGTAAAAGGCGGTTTCCTTTTCTGCAAAAGGAGTAGCGATGACCATTGACTCGGCGGGAGGGCATTCCAGCCGTATCTGCCCGCTTATAGGCTTATGGCCGTCAAACTTTTTCATGTGAAAATTCAGGAGGCGATGGTCTTCGTTATTTATGAATTCTATGTTATAATTTTTATTACCGCTGCTGACATCGCCGGAGATACTCGAGGATGGCAGACGGCGTTTTCCCATGGTGAAGGCGGACATAGGACTGGTAGTCTTTTCCCACGGGATACGAAAATCTATGAGGGAGATGCTGTCAAGGCCCATATAAGAATTATCAGCTATAGTCAGCGCTACAGCGAAGTCATCACAGGCGATTAGATAATAATCCCATTCCTTGATTCTCAGCTTTCCCGCTTTTATGGCAGATCTGTCGTAGTCCATCAGGAGCTCTTTGGCGTAGCCGGCTTCTATGAGACGGCCTTTTTCATCTAAAAGAGGATGACGCATTTTGATTTGATGCTGATCCATGATCTTGCCTCCTTACGTATCTAATCTATATTTGACAAATGACGGTAATTTTCCGCATGAACAGAGAGTGTTTTTTATAGAATAGCAAATTAGAGAAAAATTAGCAAGTGCCTGAATGTAAAGGGAACGTAATGTTTTGACATATCCTGATCTGATGTTAAAAATAAGCGCATAGATTCAATCTATGAGTGGTGGATGAAGTGGGGATATCTGATTATAATCGCACTGAACAATCGTTTAAATCGAAGCGTAGCCCCGGCAAGCTGGCGGGAGGGCCGCAGGCGATTCGTAAGATAAAACGGACGGCAGAGGCGGCAGGGACGAAGCGGACGATTGCAACAAACGCCAGGGCTGTAAGCTCCTCAGAGTTTTGGCGGGAGATTACTACGCTCCGCCAAAACTCTGAATGCCCCCCCGCCTATAGAGGCGGGGGGACATATGGCGTTTGTTATATAGATATCGGAGGGAACGAAAGGAATTATTATGGAGATAGGAAAGCTGATATATGATAAAAGAAAAGAAGCAGGAATGACCCAGGAACAGCTGGCCGGTATACTCAATGTGGCCAGACAGACTGTCTCAAAATGGGAAACGGGGGAGGCTCTTCCCGATTTGAACAGCCTTAAAAAGTTGGCTGTGACATTAGGGTTTTCCATAGATAAGGCGATGGAAATAGAGATAGAAGATGAGGACGATAACAGTGAATGGCTGATCATCGGAGGATTTATAGTAGGAAACGCCCTGGGGATGGCCTTTGATAATCTGATGCTGGGATACATTTTTGCGGTCATAGGACTGGGTATGGAGTTTATCATGAAGACGTTCAAAAAGCGTTGGTAGCCGCTTCCTGTTATATATGGAGAATTTGCTGCCTGCTGCGGCTGATCATCAAAGAAGATGAGACGAATTCATGCCATAAAGTTAAAATCCGGGCGTGGCTTGCAACGCCCGTTCTTTTATACAAAAAATTAAAAACCGTCAGAGTAAAATGCTGATATCCGCTTATTTTAATAGAAGAGGAAGTGTGGTATAATGAACCCATCGATCATGATTGCGGCGTTGCCGAAAGGAAGGGTTCATTGAATCGCCTTGGCGAGTTTGATTGCGGTATAATGAACCCATCGATCATGATCGCAGCGCTGCCGAAAGGAAGGGTTCATTGAATCGCCTTGGATAGCTTGATTGCGATATAATGAACCCAGTGATCATGATAACGGCGTTGCCGAAAGGAAGGGTTCACTGAACCACCACTGCCTGTCTGATTCGTGGTATAATAACTTCGCGGCGTTGCCACCGGCAACGGCGCATCAGATTGAAGGAGCTATAAGCTTCGTCGAGTGCGCAAGGGCACGAGACAAATAAACCACCCATTTTACCGGTGGCGCTGATTAAAATAAACTTATGAAAACAGGTAAAGAGGATGAATAGATTTAAAGTACACGCTCCGTTTGAAATGACAGGAGATCAGCCCAAAGCCGTAGAGACGCTGGCGCAGGGTATAATTGACGGCAAAAAAAGCCAGACTCTCATGGGTGTAACCGGCTCCGGCAAGACATTCACCATGGCGAAGATTATAGAGAAAGTACAAAAACCTACTCTTATCATCAGCCACAACAAGACTTTGGCCGCCCAGCTCCACGGAGAATTTAAGGAGTTTTTTCCGGAGAATGCGGTGGAGTATTTCGTCAGCTATTATGATTATTATCAGCCGGAGGCTTATGTGCCTTCTACGGACACATATATAGAAAAAGATTCCCAGATCAACGATGAGATAGACAAGCTGAGACATTCGGCGACGGCTTCGCTGGCGGAGAGAAGAGACGTGATAATAGTAGCCAGCGTCTCGTGCATATATGGACTTGGAAGCCCTTTCGACTATGAAAACCAGATGCTCTCTCTGAGGCCGGGCATGGAAAAGAGCCGAAGAGATATATTGAGAAAACTTGTGGACATCCAGTATACGCGAAACGACTTATCCTTTGAAAGAGGCTCTTTCAGAGTCCGAGGCGATATAATCGACATATATCCTGCGGGGGCTGAATCGGCAGTCAGAGTGGAACTCTTCGGAGATGAGATAGATTCTATAAAAGAGATGAATCCGGTGACGGGAGAGATAACAGGTCTTAGAGAGCATGTGGCCGTATACCCGGCCTCACATTATGTCACTTCTCCGGAGAACATGGAGAAGGCTATAAAGACCATAGATGAGGAACTTCAGGAGAGAGTGCAGTGGTTCAAGGACAGAGGAAAACTCCTGGAAGCTCAGAGAATAGAGCAGAGGACCAGATACGATCTTGAAATGCTCAGAGAGATAGGAAGCTGCAAGGGAATAGAGAATTACTCCAGACATCTCAACGGGCTGCCGGCGGGCACCAGACCTTATACCCTGATAGACTATTTCCCTGAAGATTTTCTCATAATGATAGATGAATCCCATGTCATGCTCCCTCAGCTGAGGGCGATGTACGAAGGCGACCGGTCAAGAAAATCTTCTTTAGTGGAGTACGGATTCAGGCTTCCGTCGGCGCTGGATAACAGACCACTCAAGTTTGATGAATTCAACGCACTGGTAAATCAGATAATGTATGTGAGCGCTACCCCGGCGCCTTACGAAAGACAGCAATCCGGCGGTATCAGCGCCGAGCAGATAATAAGGCCTACGGGGCTTCTGGATCCGCCTATAGAAGTAGTTCCGACAGAGGGACAGATCGACCATCTGATAGGTGAAATAAGAAAGGTGACAGACAGGGGAGAACGAGTATTTGTCACTACACTTACAAAGAAGATGGCTGAGAGTCTGACCGACTATTTAAAAGGCGTGGATATAAGAGTCAGATATCTTCATTCAGAAGTGGATACTCTGGAGAGGATGGAGATAATCAGAGATCTGAGAATGGGAGTTTTTGATGTGCTGGTAGGCATAAACCTGCTCAGGGAAGGGCTGGATATTCCTGAGGTCTCGCTCGTCGCCATACTGGATGCTGACAAAGAGGGCTTCCTGAGAACTGAGACGTCACTGATACAGACTATAGGAAGAGCTGCCAGAAACGCCGGAGGCAAAGTCATAATGTATGCCGACAAAATAAGCAAAGCCATGGCTTTAGCCATCGAAGAGACAGACAGAAGAAGACAGATACAGGAGGAATACAATAAAGCTCATGGCATAACTCCGACTTCTGTCAGGAAGTCCATAAGGTCAGTAATAGAAGCGACTCATGCGGCAGAAGATGAAGAGACTTACAGAGGCAAGAAAGCCAGTGAGATGACTAAAAAAGAGCTGACAGAATATATAAAGAAGATGGAGAACGAGATGAAGCAGGCAGCTAAAGACCTGCAGTTTGAAAGAGCTGCCAGCCTCCGCGACCAGATATTTGAATATAAGACAAAACTGTAGGTATCCCGTGTGGCGCGTGCAGCGCCTTGCAGGATCGCGAAAGGAGATAATAAATGGCAAAAGACATAGTCATAAAAGGCGCCAACGAGAACAACTTGAAAAATATAGACGTGACTATACCCAGAGACCGTTTTGTCGTACTGACGGGGCTCTCGGGATCGGGCAAATCATCCCTGGCCTTTGATACTATATATGCAGAGGGCCAGAGGAGATATATGGAGAGTCTCTCTTCGTATGCCAGACAATTTCTGGGACAGATGGAGAAACCGGATGTAGAATATATAGAAGGTCTCTCTCCGGCGATCTCTATAGATCAGAAGACCACCAACCGCAACCCCAGATCCACCGTGGGAACGGTGACAGAGATCCACGACTACCTCAGACTATTATATGCCAGGATAGGAAAACCGCACTGCCCTATATGCGGAAAGCCTATAACCAGCCAGTCGGTAGACCAGATTGTAGATACAATAATGGACTTTCAGGAAGGAACTAAACTGCTGATTCTGGCGCCGGTGATCAGAGGCCGCAAAGGTACTCATGAAAAGATACTGGAGAAGATAAAAAAAGAGGGATTCAGCCGCGTCAAGGTTGACGGAGAGATAAAAGTCCTGGGTGAAGATGAGATAAAGCTTGAAAAGACATTCAAGCATAACATAGAGATAGTTGTAGACAGAATAGTCGTAAAACCGGGTCAGGAGAGCAGAATCTCAGAGGCCTGTGAACTGGCTATGGCCCATGGCGAGGGATTGGTAAATGTCGTGGGAGATTTTTACGATTGGCATTACGAGCGAACTTTCAGCAGCAAGCTGGCATGCCCGGATCACGGTGTGAGCATCGAAGAGCTGGAGCCCAGGATGTTCTCTTTTAACGCACCTTTCGGGGCATGTCCTGTATGCAGCGGCATAGGATATACGCAGAAGTTGAATCCCAGCAAGATAGTCAACGAGGAACTCAGCATTCCGGACGGAGCTTTGGCCATAGTCTTCGGCTCTATGGAGTTCAGCGGATTCTACCGCCAGATGGTCAACGCCCTGGCCGAAGATCACGGGGTGGATATAAATAAACCTCTCAAGGATTTGCCAGAAAAATTCAGACAGGAGCTGCTGTACGGAACGGGAGACAGACATTTAAAGTATTATTATACCAGCAGAAATACGGGAAGCAAATCTCTTCAGGACAGGCCTTTCGAGGGAGTCGTCAACAACATCGAGAGAAGATACAGAGAAACTTCTTCAGAATATTTCAAGAAGAGGATGGAGGAATACATGACGATAGACCTCTGTCCGGAATGTCATGGCAAGAGATTCAAACCTGAGATACTGGCGGTAACAGTGGGAGATAAGAATATCGCCCAGCTTTCCGATATGTCCATAAGAGACGCGCTGACCTTTGTAGAAGGCCTTGAGCTGTCAGAAAAAGACAGAGCCATCGCATACCAGATTCTCAAAGAGATAAAAGCCAGACTCAGATTCCTGATAGACGTGGGCCTTGATTATCTCACGCTAAGCAGATCAGCAGGCACACTGTCGGGAGGAGAATCTCAGAGAATACGTCTGGCGACGCAGATAGGCTCAAGCCTCGTGGGTGTTCTCTATATATTGGACGAGCCCAGCATAGGACTTCACCAGAAGGATAACGAAAAACTGCTGGCTACACTTCGTCACCTCACCGACATAGGAAATACTCTCGTAGTAGTAGAGCATGATGAGGATACCATGTATGCGGCCGATCACATCGTAGATATAGGCCCGGGGGCCGGCATAAACGGAGGAGAGCTGGTGGCGCAGGGCAGTGTAGACGATATAAAGGCCTGCAGAGAATCCATAACGGGACAGTATCTTTCAGGTGAAAAGAAGATAGAAGTGCCTGAAAAGAGGAGAGAGGGAAACGGCAAGTCTCTGATAATCAAAGGCGCCAGACAAAATAATCTGAAAGGCATAGACGTGGAAATTCCGCTGGGAAAGCTAATATGCGTTACCGGAGTCTCGGGGTCGGGCAAGAGCAGCCTGGTGAATGAAGTCCTTTATAAAGGAGTGTCCCATATCACCAATAAAACCCTTGAAGAAGCGGGAGACCATGACGAGATCCTCGGAATTGAAAATATAGATAAAGTGATCGATATAGACCAGTCCCCGATAGGCAGAACGCCCAGATCTAATCCGGCTACTTATACAGGGATGTTCACCGCTATAAGAGATCTGTTTGCGGGACTGCCGGAAGCTAAGATGAGAGGGTTCGGAAAGGGAAGATTCAGCTTCAATGTAAAAGGCGGGCGTTGCGAAGCGTGCAGCGGTGATGGTATAATAAAGATAGAGATGCATTTTCTTCCTGACGTATATGTTCCATGCGAAGTCTGCAAGGGACGCAGATACAACAGAGAAACTTTAGAAGTCAAATATAAAGGCAAGAATATCTTCGATGTGCTTGACATGAGCGTCACAGAAGCTGTAGAATTTTTCAAGAACCTTCCCAGCATAGCAAGACCTCTCAAAACATTAGATGAAGTAGGACTTGGATATATAAAGCTGGGACAGCCTTCGACTCAGCTATCCGGAGGAGAGGCTCAGAGAGTTAAATTGGCTACGGAACTTTCAAAACGAAGCACCGGCAAGACGCTGTATATATTGGACGAGCCTACCACAGGTCTTCATTTTGCCGACGTAGATAAACTCATATCCGTTTTGGATAAGCTTGTAGAAGCAGGAAACACGGTAGTAGTCATAGAACACAATTTAGACGTTATCAAGCGAGCCGACCATATAATCGATCTGGGACCCGACGGCGGCGACAGAGGCGGCAGCATTGTAACTACGGGAACTCCTGAGGAAGTGGCAAAATGTAAAAAATCTTACACCGGACAGTTCCTCAAGAAACTTCTCAAATAAAAACGGCGGATAAAAAAGCCGCCTTAAAATCACACGGAGGAAATCCAAATGGAAAACAAAATGAATCTGACCATGCTGACAGACTTTTACGAGCTCACCATGGCCAACGGCTATTTTGAGACAGGTATGGCAGATGATATCGCCTATTTTGATATGTTCTTCAGGCGAGTGCCCGACGGCGGGGGATATGCGATCATGGCCGGAGTAGAGCAGATGATCGACTATCTGAGGAATCTCAAGTTTACCGATGAGGATATCGAATATCTGAGAGGTAAAAACCTTTTCTGCGAAGATTTTTTGCAGTATCTCAGAGAATTTAAGTTCCAGTGCGACGTATGGGCAGTTCCGGAAGGAACTCCGATATTTCCTCACGAGCCTATCGTCACCGTCAGAGGACCGGTGATACAGGCCCAGTTCATAGAAACCATGATATTGCTGACTATCAACCATCAGAGCTTGATCGCCACTAAAGCCAACCGCATAGTGAGGGCGGCCAAGGGCAGAGGCGTGATGGAGTTCGGCACGAGAAGAGCTCACGGCGCCGAAGCCGCCATATTCGGAGCCAGGGCGGCATATATAGGAGGATGTGTCGGTACGGCCTGCGCCATAGCAGACAGAGATTACGGCATATCGGCTCTGGGCACCATGGCTCACAGCTGGGTACAGATGTATCCGGACGAGTACTCGGCATTCAAGAAATATGCTGAGATTTATCCTGACAACTGCACCCTTCTGGTAGACACATATAACGTTCTCAAGTCCGGAGTTCCTGCGGCCATAAAAGTCTTTAAAGAGATGAAGCCGGCCAGGATGGGCATAAGAATAGATTCTGGAGACGTGGCATATCTGACCAAGAGAGCCCGCAAGATGCTGGACGAGGCAGGCCTCGAAGAGTGTCAGATAGTGGTTTCCAATTCTCTGGATGAATACATAATCAGAGATGTAATTCTGGAGGGCGCCTGCATAGATTCCTTCGGCGTGGGCGAGAGACTGATAACAGCCAAGTCGGAGCCTGTCTTCGGAGGCGTATATAAGCTGGTAGCTCTTGAGACCGACGGAAAGTTGACTCCTAAGATAAAGATTTCCGAAAATGTGGAAAAGATAACTAATCCGGGATTTAAGCATGTGTTCAGGCTTTATGACAAGAAGACCGGAAAGGCCAGAGGCGACGTCATAACCGTTGCTGACGAGACGGTACCTGAGTTGGCCGAATATGAGATATTCGATCCCAACGCCGTATGGAAGAGGACTAAGATAAGAGATTATTACGTCCGCAACCTGAGAGTCCAGATCTTCGATAAGGGAAGGTGCATTTATGAAAGCCCAGGTGTGGATGAGATAAGAGATTACTGCAAGGCTCAGATGGAGACCATGTGGGACGAAACTCTCCGTTTCGAAAACCCGCAGACGTATTATGTAGACTTGTCTCAGAAGCTTTGGGATGTGAAAAACAGCCTTCTGTCAGAATTTGCCGCAAAATAGTAATAAATAATTAAGATTTTGTTAATGCACTCTGAACGTTACTGTGGTAAAATGATATTGTAGAAAAGAACATGAGCAAGTTTGGAGAGTCGTCATGAAGAGCATTTATATTTTACTGACAAAGAGCACGACTATATGTTCAAAAATAGTTTACCTTGCAACGAGGAGTGAGTTTACCCACGCTGCGATTTCACTGGACAGTAGTTTTAATGAACTTTATACCTTCGGGAGAAAATACAGTAGGCTTATGCTTCCTGCAGGTTTTGCGATTGAGAGCGTATATAACGGTATACTGGGTTCTTCCGATAATATGAAATGCGCTGTCTATGAACTGAAGATCAGCGACAAGGTATACGGAAATCTTGTCAGAATACTCAATTACTTTGAACTTAACAGGGCGCGGTATAGATACAGCATAGTGGGATTGCCCATGTGCAAGTTTAAGAAAGTGTATGAGAGAGAAGATTACTTTTTCTGTTCCCAGTTTGTCTACCACGCTTTAAGCGAATCGGGAGCCATAGCTAAGAATTCCGAGCCGTCTCTGGTGGGGCCGATGGATCTGTCTCTGCTCCCTGAAGCGACGGAGGTCTTTAAGGGAGAGATAAGATCGCTGAGAGTCAACGGACTTGCTCTTTCGAGCATGGCGACATGATTTTATGATTTTAATATGAACAAAAATAGGGCGCCACGCCGGAAGATGTGTGTTTAACACGGGTTACCGGATGCGCCCTTTTGTTTTGACTTGATCTTGGGACGGTCACATGGAACCTGAGCAGCCCAGAACATTTTTGATCTTATGCTGCACCATGGACTTTATGGCCTGCCTTCCCGGGCCGAGGTACTTACGAGGATCAAATTCGGCAGGATTTTCTGCTAAGAATTTTCTTACTTCTGCCGTGAGGGCAAGACGAAGATCTGTATCTATATTGACCTTGCATATGCCGTATTTAGTGGATTCTCTTATCATGTCCTCCGGAACGCCGCGGGCTCCCGGAATATCGCCTCCGTATTGATTGCACTTGTCTACGAATTCTTTAAGAACGGTAGAGGCCCCATGGAGAACCAGCGGAGTTTCAGGTATTAATCCATGTATAGTCTTGAGTCTTTCAAAGTCGAGATAGGGATCGCCTTTAAATTTATATGCTCCGTGGCTGGTACCTATAGCTATAGCCAGAGAATCTACGCCTGTTCTCTCGACGAATTCGGCGGCCTCGTCAGGATCAGTAAAGGTAGCCGAGCGCGCGTCCACCTTGACGTCGTCTTCTACTCCCGCCAGTTTGCCCAGCTCTGCCTCTACTACTACGCCGTGAGCGTGAGCGTAGTCCACTACTTCTTTTGTGAGTCTGATGTTTTCTTCAAAAGGATGTTTTGATCCGTCTATCATGACCGATGTGAATCCGTCGTCCACACATTTTTTGCATATATCGAAGTCCTCACCGTGATCCAGGTGAAGAGCGATATCCAGTCCCGTGTCTTCGATGGCTGCCTCTACCAGCTTGAGCAGGTAAGCAGGCTTGGCGTACTTGCGGGCGCCGGCCGATACCTGAAGGATCAGAGCCGAGTTTTCTTCCTGAGCAGCTTCTACGATGCCTTGTATTATTTCCATATTATTTACATTGAAAGCTCCTATAGCGTAATCCGATCTCAGAGCCTTTGCAAACATTTCTCTTGTGGTTACTAATGCCATTTTTAACCTCCGATAATATATTCAGACATCTGATTAACTGTCTGAAAGTTATAGATAAATTTAATATATTATACACCAACGAAGGAAAGATTAAAAGATGTCATTTTCATTTTCATCCCCGAACAGAGAATTCATATCGAACTTTGAACTGCCGCCCGGGCCTGCTCCTCCTGTGAAAGCGGCCATCAGGGGTCCTATATTTTCGATTATTCCGCTCAAGTCAGGCATAGCTTTGCCGAAGAGTTCGCCGGGAGGCGGAAGCTTCGGAGGAGGGGGCGGGTTGAGGACCATCTGCCCCAGATTATCCATTCTGTTCATGATATCCGTCATCTTGTGAAGATCCTTGAGAATACTGCCGAGTTCAAAGGCTTTTATGGGAAGGCCTCCTCCTAAAGGAGCCGGAGGCCTTTGACGGCCCTGAGAACTTCCGCCTCCGAGTATGTCTCCAAGACCGCCCTGACCTGACGCGGCCGCAATTAAAAGGACGGCGGCTACTCCTATGATCCCCGAATTATTAGCCATATGTAAACCTCCTGATTGACCCGTTGTAGATTAAAGGTATGTTCCATAATATGAAATTTTGACTGCCGTCGTGCATAGATTGTAATAGAAAGCACAAATAGGAGGTTGATTTATGGAATTAAATGAAAAGATGATAGGAGAGATAGCAGGTCAGCTGGGTATATCCAGCGGAAAAAATATGGGCAGAGACGCTCTGTCTTATCTGTCGTCAAAGAGCGACGCAGAGCTGGAGAGAGAGATACTGAAGATCAAGCAGCAGCTGAGGGCAAATAACGTTACCTACGATAAGCAGATGGAAATGCTCAAAAATATCGCGCCTATGATGGATAAAAACCAGAGGGCCAGGCTGCAGAGAGTCATAGAGCTTCTCAGCAGATAAAGGATTAAAAAGGGTGTCCCTCATGTATGAGAGACACCCTGAATATTGCTGTCACGAAAGGATCAGCTCCAGTTCACTGCCTTGGCTATATCCGTTTTGGCGGATCCTTTGGTGAAGGTGAAGGTGCCGGCGCTCACTTTCTGGTGATCCAAGCCTGCGCTTGTACAAGCTGACTGGTAATCGGCGTAATCGTCGAACAATCCTGCTGCAACGAGGCACTCAACCGCTTCAGCCGCGCTGGAACCGCTAACTTTAACCTCGACGTCTCTGGAAAGAACTCCGTTTGACCACAGCGCTGAAGTATCGCCTGTGTCTGACTGGCTGCTGTCCGTCCCATCGCCGCCTTGAGCATCCTGATCGGAGGAACTCTGATCAGAAGTATTGTCTGCGGCCGGATCCTGGGCCTGCCCTTCATCTGCGGCGCTGTCCAGTTCAGTAGATGTAGACTCGGTATCGGAGATCAGAGTCTTAGGATACTCCATTATAGCTTCCATTCTCCAGATGATGAGGAGAGAAGCTACCACCAAGATCAATAATGCAATAATTATGTCATTTTTGTCGTATAAGAAGTCTTTAAATTTTTTCATAATCTCCTCCCGAAACTTTACACGTACATTTTATCAGATAAATGCTTTTTTCTCAAGGAGTTTTGGTGTATAATATGTGACATGATAAAAATAACTATAGGAGAAAATCAAGGAAATCAGCGGCTCGACAGATTTCTCAAGAAATATTTTCCAGAGGCTTCTCTGAGCCATATATACAGGCTCATAAGAAAAGATGTGAAAATCAACGGAAAGAGAAAAAGGCCCCAGACGCTGATAGAGACCGGAGATCAGTTGATCCTTTATATGGCTGAAGAAGAAGCTTCGCTCCTCAGAGGCGGTAGCCGCGGAACGGAAAAGAAACCTTCTGCTAAGAGGCAGTTTTCAGTCGTCTACGAGGACAGTCAGATCCTCATAGCCGACAAGCCGCTGGGACTTCTTACCCACGGCGATTATAGAGAAAAGAAGAATCACCTTGCCAATCAGGTCGTTTCTTATCTTATAGAAAAGGGCGATTATGATCCACGAACAGAAAAAACTTTTGTCCCTTCGCCTGCCAACAGACTGGACAGAAATACTACGGGACTGGTTCTCTTCGGCAAGACCTTAGCTTCTCTGCAGGAGCTCAACCGGATGCTAAGAGAAAGAGACGGCATAGAGAAACTGTACATGACTATAGCGACAGGTAAAATAGATCATTCCTTAAAACTAAAGGATACTATGATCAAAGACGCCTCGCGCAATCTGGTGTCTGCAGGGGACGATACAGGAAAGATAATGGAAACCGATATAGTTCCCATAGAAGTGTCAGAAGGCAGATACAGTTATACGCTGGCGGAGGCTAACATACATACGGGGAGGACTCACCAGATACGCGTTCAGCTGGCGGGAGCGGGGTTCCCGATAATAGGGGACTCCAAGTACGGAAATGGCGCGGTGAACAGATACGTCAAGGAAAAATACGGCCTTACCACTCAGCTGCTACATGCGTACAAGCTCAGGTTCGGTCTGTGCAGAGAAGACGGACCGCTTAGCTATCTCAGTGGACGGGAGTTTGAATGTAGTCTTCCGGAGCGGTTCCAGAGAATAAAAAAGGATATATTCGGCTAAAATTAACTTGTGGAGAAAATAAATGAAAGAAGCCTGGGGATGGATAAGAGATATTGCTATAGCAGTCGTAATAGCGGCAGTGCTGCTGTTCTTTTTTAAACCTATAATAATACAACAAGAGTCTATGCAGCCTAATTTTTATTCCAAAGATTATGTCATAGTGAGCAAACAGGCATATAAACTGTTCGGGGATATGGAGAGGGGCGATATCATCGTCTTTAAGTCCTCTCTGCTTGATGACAACGGCAAGCCCAAGTATCTCATCAAGAGGATAATAGGGCTTCCGGGCGATACTCTTGCGATAGAAGACGGATACGTCATACTTAACGGCCAGACTATCCAGGAGCCGTATGTGGCGGAGCAGGGAATGTCCGGAGAGATGGAAGAGGTAACTGTAGAAGAGGGAAAGCTCTTCGTCATGGGCGATAACAGGTATGTGAGTCAGGACAGCCGTTCTCCTGCCGTAGGTCAGATAGATGAAGATACCGTCTTAGGGAAAGTGGTCTTGAGGATATTCCCTTTTAATAGTATCGAATATTTCGGATAAAAAATGCGACCGGCGCGAGCTGAAGTTTGCTTCCATAGCAAATGTAAGACATTTCAGATCTTTACCGGCCCGGCAATAATCTTCTGCTAAACTTTTGCGAAGCCGAGTCCTATATTGAAAAAAACTCAGACGTCCCGGGCGAACTCTGAGGTGAAAGATGAAAAAATTTTTTCTGACCTTGACCGCGGCCCTGCTGGGCATATGTTTAGCGGTATCGGTACATTGCAGTTTCATGCTTGTGGAAGCGGAAAGCGGATCTATGCTTCCGTCTATAGCTCCCGGACAAAAGGCTCTGATATACCTTCTGGCCGACACAGATGATGTGGCGGAGGGAGATATAGTGGCATACAGACAGCCTTACTACGTTGTGGACGGTGACAACGGAGTTTTGATGAGAAGAGTAGAAAGAGTGCTTCAGGATGAGATGGTATTATCCTGCGACGCCAATCTGACCGAAGATCAGGAGACCACCGTCAGGAAAGAGGATATTTTGGGTAAAGTCATACTGTTTTAAGATGAGGCGCGGGCGCCTCTCAGATTCGTATTGCGGAGATGAAAACAGATGATATGTAAGAATCAGGAGTTTATGATGTCAAAAAGAGAACGAAAACTTGTGGCAGGCAATAAAAAGGCAAGACACGATTATTTTATAGAAGAAACTTACGAGGCGGGAATAGTCCTCACAGGAACTGAAATAAAGTCTGTGAGACAGGGAAAGGTCAGCATAAAGGAGAGCTATGCAAAGATAGAAAAGGGCGAGGTCTTCATATATGGTATGAACATAAGCCCTTATGAACAGGGCAACCGATTCAACGTGGATTCCCTCAGGCCGAGAAAGCTGCTTCTTCATAAGAGAGAAATCAGCAAGCTCATAGGATATACCACCATGAAGGGTCTGACTGTGGTACCCCTTGAGATGTACATAAATGAGGACGGAAGGGCAAAGATCCAGATAGCGGTGGCCCGGGGAAAGAAAAACTATGATAAGCGCGAGTCTATCGCTAAGAGAGACGCCGCAAGGGACATAGACCGGAAGATGAAAGAAAGGTTTTGATGATGAAGAAGTTTGTGATAGAAAAGGACTTTTTTGAAATTTTCCCGGACGCCCACATAGGAGTACTGATATGCAGGGGAATAGATAATAGGGTCAGAGATCCGGAAAAGTACGTTAGGTATCTTGAAGAGTCATCTTCGGAAGCGCTTAAATATATACAGGACCCTGAATTTACTCAGAACCCTGTGATAAGACAGTGGAGAGACGCTTTTTATAAATTCAAGACCAAGAAAGGCGCCAGATGCTCTATAGAAGCGCTCCTTAAGCGTATTTCAAAAGGCGGTCAGATAGGTACGATAAATCCTCTTGTGGATATCTATAATGGTGTTTCCCTCAAGTATGGCGTGCCTGTAGGAGGCGAGGATATGGACAAGTTTGTCGGCGATAACAGACTGACTGTGGCCGCAGGCGACGAAGAGTTCGTAACTTTGGGAAGCGACAAAAGCGAGCCGCCATATGCCGGGGAAGTAGTATATAAAGATGACGCAGGCGCCATATGCAGATGTTTTAACTGGCGGGAATCAGTCAGAACCATGCTTACGGAAGATACAAAGAATGTCTTTATGTGTATAGAAACCATAAGCGGCCGGGAGTATCAGAAATTAAATGAGGCGTTAAATCAGCTTAAGAGACTTATAGAGACAGAACTTTCGGGAGAATGTACCGGGTATATACTCAACAGTGCGAACTCCGAGATCGTGATTGACGAATAAAGGCGATAGAGACATGTTGCAAAATCATGCGTTTTGTTGTAATATATCTATATACACCGTGGGGGTGTAAAGGTTTCGACGGGGGTGTGGAACCGAGATAAGCGAGCGGTAGTTTGCCAGTCTACCTAAAAAAGGCACGTTAAATATAAACGCTAAAAAGAACAACAATTTCGCACCAATGGCTCTGGCTGCTTAGTCAGTCATAAGCTGTGCGTGTCGGCTCAGGTTTACCTGTAGGCCTTGAAGTCCGGCATCGAATATACAGGAAAACTCTGTGCGAGTTCCCGGTAGCACAGGGGAACAACGGGATAGCTGAGGCTTGTGTCTGTCAATGGACGCCGGCTGAGGCGAAGTAAAAAATCATTGACTGCGCTCGGAGAAAGTTTCGCGGAAATGCTTTCGGACGCGAGTTCGACTCTCGCCATCTCCACCATGAAAATAAAAATAGGCCGACAGGCCTATTTTTGTTTTCATAGATAGAAAAGAGAGAGTCGAACTCGCGTAGCGAGTGAGAAGCTCTCGCTGAAGCCCTAGCCCGGCCGATGGCGAGGCGTAAGCCGAAGACAGAGCCGAGGCAGGTCTCATGCCAGGAGAGCAGGAGCGAAGCTCCGTGGCTCTCTACGGCCATCTCCACCATGAAAATAAAAATAGGCCGATAGGCCTATTTTTGTTTTCACAGATAGAAAAGAGAGAGCCGGACTCGCGTAGCGAGTGAGAAGCTCTCGCTGAAGCCATAGCTCGGCCGATGGCGAGGCGCAAGCCGAAGACAGAGCATCGGTTTGCTGTAAAACCTTTATAACATTAAGTGAAAACGTTCAGAAGTATCGTTATTCTCGGTACTGAGCCTTTTTTGCTTCTTTGCGAGAATTTTTTCATTTCAAGTCTCGGTTTCCTTAAAATACAGAGGCTTTGCGAGAGTTTTTGACCATCACATAGAGGTCAAGGGCGGCTGACGGCTTATTTCTCACTGTTTTTTGCCTAAATAGTCCCGTAAACAGCCTTAAATTTCGTTTTACCGAGAACGAGCCGTCAAAAACTCTCGCAAAGCCTTCGATTTTAGAAAAAACCGGGACTTCTGCCCTGCACCCACCCTTTCCCAAAAGCGTTCATTTTAGTCTTCGCTTTTAGAGGTACAGGCAGGCGAAGACAGAGATGACATTGTTTTAACAATGTATACAATGTACATCAGAATATTATGTTGACAAAAATTTGCGGGGGGGGGCATAATGTTTTTAACAAAGGCTGAGATCTCCTCTCCTCCATAGATGGAAGGTTTCCTCTCAGACTTTTGACGGTAAGTAATAATTCCATGTCAGACCCCTGAAGCGCAAAACTATACCGGTGTCTGTTTCACCGGATGCGGCTTTCCTGCCGCCTGAAGCTACTTGAGATGACTGTTTTGCTCCGTCGCTTGCTTTGTCTGCGGGGCAAAAGGCAAGTGATAGTGCTTCGCTTCATCCCTGCCGCCTGAGACGTCTGCTTTGACAGTAAATTGCCTGACGGCTCTTCGGGCGAAAGGTAAGTGAACTTGCCCGGAGCTTTGCTCCGGCTTTAATATATATAAATAAATAACATCATCACCGGTAGGGGAGGGAGGTACTCTAATTGACCGAATATTTATCTTTGGTTTTCCTGTATAACAGGGCGAGCTATAAAAAGATCTTACTTGTTCTGGGCGTCATTCCGCTGAGCTTTTTGGTAATTTTCTTATTGCGGATCGGCGATCCTAATGAGGCAGGTTCTGAGATGCTCATGGAACGAGCTTTTGGCGGGGTGTGGGCCGTCATAATGTTTATCGCAGTGAACTTGCTTGGACTGATGTCCGTGGCTAATTCACTGAATGGGAGAAAAGCTTTGAAAGCGACCCATGCGACTACAGGATATACGATAAGAAGACTGCGACTTTCGCCGGTTTCATCTTATCTTACTGTCTTTGTTTACTATCTTGCCGTGATTCTGATACTATGGGGCCTTGCGATAGCATCCTTATATGTGATCGGAAAGGTGGGGCTGACTATGGCGGGAGCCGCCGGGATAGATACTAAGCTTGCCCTTGGCCTTTTGAGGACCGATATAGGTCATGCGTTGATTCCTATTGCGCACCCTGCGCTGATAATCTTTGACATAGCTTCCATACTGGCTTTGGCAGGGGAGTGCGCCAAGTCATGTTATTTAAGCTGGCACAACGGAAGACCGTCGGCGGGGGTGATATTGGTACTGGTTCCCATGTTTCTTGTCTGGAACAATATCCTTGAAGATACTTACATATTTATGGCTACGATAATAATTGTTGTCTATACTGCTATTTCCTTTGGAGATGTGATCTTCAGGGAGAAACGCCCCAAGGGGGATCCTTTTAAGGCCAACCAATATGCAGGCATCATGGATATGGATGACTTTGAATTTGATGATAGTGTTTATGCTCCTGAGGTGAACAGCCTCGTGGAAGTTTACGGTATAGACTCTCCTGAAAAATCCGTTCAGCAGTTATACGGCAGAGAGACAGACAGCGCAGAGAAAAAAGGCGTCAGGAAGATCGATCTGGGGCGTATCAGGCGCAGATTCATGCCTCTTGGTATAAATCTGGAGAGGGCAAATACCTTATTCGGAGCCTGGATTTTCATAGGTATCGCAGCCCATCTGATTTTTTATTTCAAATTCATCACTCATTTAAAAGAGATAGATACCAGCATAAAAGGTATATCGATAGCTTCCGGAGTTGAAATGCCTTACTTCTGGGAACTGCAGGAACATTCCTATTACGGATACATTATCGGAATACTGATGGTAGTTTTCCTCCAGGCGTACTGGAACTACGAATATTATAATAAAAAGACAAAGAGCGTATATGTAATGAAGAGGTTGCCTGACAGAAAGGAATACCTGAAGACAATTTGGATAGCGCCGATAATACAAGGCTGCTGCGTAGCGATGATAATGATCGTGAATATAGTGATCGATTTATGTGTGTATTTAGTCGCAACACCGGAGATTGCGCTTCATGCTGATTATATGGCGCATATTTTACCATTTTAGGAGGGCGTAAGATGATTGAGGTTAAAAATGTATCTAAGAAGTATAAAGAAAAGGTTGCCCTTTCAGGCTGCAATATTCAAATCCCCAGAGGACAGATAATAGGTCTCTTTGGCTCTAACGGAGCAGGCAAGACTACCTTGATGAAATGTATAATGGGATTTCTGACTTTCGAGGGGGAAATAACGCTGGACGGAAAGAAGATAGATCAGAGCAATATATCCAGATTGTCTTTTGCTACAGGAGACCACTCCTTCTTCCCGTCTATCACTGCAGACGATCATAAATGGTTTTATAAGATGCACTTCCCGATGTTCAATGAAAAGAGATACGACGCCCTGATGGAATTCTTCGAACTTCCTACCAGAAAGAAGATAAGTGAATTCAGTTTGGGGCAGCAAAATCAGTTTGAAGTTGTATTAGCCATAAGCCAGGGAGCCGATTATGTATTCATGGATGAACCTTTTGCCGGCAACGATGTGTTCAACAGGGAAGACTTTTATGAGGTTCTGGTGAGCGTATTGAATAAAGATGAAACGGTGATCATCTCTACTCATCTGATTGAAGAAATCGCAGACTATATCACAAGAGCCATACTCATAAGAAAAAGTGAAATCATAGACGACCTGAGCGTAGCCGACATAGAAGCCTCCGGAAAATCACTGATTGAGATCGTAAAAGAAAAATATAACTACAGGCAGGATAGGATCAAAAAAGCCGTAGACCAGATGAAATAACGCTGAGAGAAATAGTATAAATATAAAAGGAGAGGCTAGTCATGATGAAAAAATCTGTTATCATATTTGTGACGGCGGCGGTTCTTTCGGTCGGGATTACTGTTTACGGCTGGATCTTCGTGGACAGCCAGATCGGCGGCGTCGTGCTTACGGAGGAAACCATTGCGGGGGACAGGGACTCGGCTGACGGACTGGCGGTAGGTTTCAGGGCTGATTCCATGGATAACCTTCATTGGATAAACAGCTTTGACTACAGCAGTGATGAGACAAAATCATATTTTAAAAGAGGTGAAATGGCAAAGAAGACCGATACCTGCGTTTACGACGACATTCGTTTCACGGGGTGGTCCCAGGCTCCTTACTATACTCAGTTGAAATATGGAAATCTGAAAGGGCTGCAGGAGAAAGAGATTCAGGCTTTCTACGACGAGATACAAGGAAAGGTCATGGACAGCGGATCTGAGGAAGAAGGAAAGATAAGGCTCAAGGATTATCTGGATTTTTATCCTGTGAGTTTTCAGTTTCAGTTCGGCACCAAGATATATGATTCAGACAACGCATTGATGGGGCTTAAAGTTTATGACGAAAGAAATATGCTCGATTCGGAAGGCGTCACCGCCTATGATGACGATGTAGAGTTATACACGGCTTTTAACGACATATTCAAGATCCCTGTCATAGATAACGAATATCAAGAATATAAAGTTTCTAAAAAAGAGAACTATGACTACAAGAAATCTCTGGGTTACGATACAGAGATAGAAAAGCCTTTAGGCCAAGGAGAAGACTATTATGAGTTTGATCCCATAATAGTTCTTCAGGAGGAGAATATCAAGGACGGAAAGAAATGGTTCCATCCTGACCTGTTGGAGGGACCTTCATACGAGGCCGACGGACAGGATGAAGAAGACAGTGAAGCGGATAATTCTAATGATGAAAAAACTGCCTCAGCATATAATCTGAAAAACAGGATGCTGTTTACTGTCAACAATAAGACGGTGAAAGGCGCTGCCGTAGACGTCTCGCAAATTGACGGAGGCTATGGAGTATATGAGCTCCCCTTTGTAGTAATAGCCAACCAGACCATATCTGAGAGCCCAAGGAGCTGGACCGGAGCCCATCCCGAGCCTGTCATGGAGGAACTGAAGATGGTCTATCCGTTGGATGAGGAGGCCGAATATGTGGAGATGAGCTTATCGGATGACCACAGATATTTAGCTGTTTTTTCAGTCAGAGACGGATCTTACTTCGCAGACTTGGTTGACGCAGACAGCTGGACGTCGCCGGGTCCGATTGAACTGTTTCCGGCGGCTGAAAAAATGACGTATGCCTGGGGCAGCGACGGAAGTCTGGCGGTGACAAACCATGAAGGCTATGTCGCAGTTCTTGCAAGGACAGAAGACCAGGAGAATCCTTATGAAATCATATACAGTGGAGAGATAGGCGATGATGCTGATAAAGTGTTTTTTGATGATGAGATGATCTATAAAGGGAATTCGACGGCCAGATATCAATATGGTATTGACACGGGATTGGCAGTCACGGCGAAAGACGGAAAGGCAGCGTTGACTCAGAATTTACTGATAGGCGATCCCGGATTGAAGATCAGGACGGCGGCTCTTGAGTGTATCGTCATAGATGAGAACGGAGTGACCTACAGAGGAAGGTTAAAGAGTAACTTGACAGATCTAAAGTACGATATGAGGGAGGATGAAGCACGGGCTGTGAGGGAACTTATAGATGAGGCCACAGATGGAGGAGAGTATTCTGAAATGGCCAAATATATGATACAGCCTGTCAGAAATGAAAACTGGTCTTCCTGGGAGGGCTAAGACAGAAGATGAGTCCTCTATGTTGATCGGCCTTGCAGACTCGAATCGCTGCAAGGCCGGTTCAGTATAGAATGTCTTTAAATATCTGTGTAATCTGCCGAAGGACAGAAAGCTGCTTTTATTCTTCCAGCAACTGCAGGAGTTTGGAATATAGGGCTGGATATGACCGTTTTAGATTGAGAATCTTGAAAGTCCCGGCATCAGCCCATGCCAGGGTGGTTGTCCCAACATTCAGATGTTTTCCGTCTTTGTCGTATACGTCATATTGAAGGATGAACTTTGCGGGAGTTAACTTTATAAGTTTAGTTTCTACAGAAACTTCTTGATTGTAATATGCGGGGAGCTTATACTTGCAGTTCAGTTCTACCAGAGGCGTGATGATGCCGGATTCTTCTATTTCATCATATCTGAGACCGATCTTATTGAAATATTCAGTCCGGGCAAGTTCGTACCAGATGGCGTACACGGAGTGATGAACTATTCCCATCTTATCTGTTTCGGCATATCTTGGGACTATATTTATAGTATTTATCATTTTTTATCCTCCTTAAATCTTATCAAAAGTATAAACTATCGCAGATGTTTTTTCAATAAACAAAGTTTCAGCTTCTTTGTTTGAATCCTGCCTTTAGAAGAAGAATAGATTTAAAAGTCTTAAAAATATAGCCGAGGGCCCGTAGCTCAGCTGGCAGACCGCTGCGGTGGCAAAGACGTATGGAAGCTTTTGTGGCAAGAAGGCGAAAAGACGCATCTTTCAGCCATAAAGGAAAGACAAAGCCCATTGCATTGTATTCAAATGCAGTGATCTTTGTCTGTGGCCTGAAACCGGGATGTATCTCGGTTTTATTTTTTTATTATTATGGTCGCTACCGCACTGAGGCACAAAATACCTATACCTAAGACGGCCGGCAAAGCGGTTTTAAGACTGCACTCAGCGTACAGCAATATAAACGAAACCAGCAATGCGACAGAGATTAAATTCTTTTTCAAAGCGCTACCTCCTAAAAGATATACAGAATTATCATATTAGCGATTCCCAGCACCAGAGCGGCGACTATTACAGGCAGCAGAGTCAGCTTATATATTTTTGACTCCTGACCTATAATTTGCGCAGAGGTACTTCCCAGCGAAACTGTGGTAGGCCCTATAGCGCAGCCTACAGAAGCTCCGATGGATTGAACGGCGCACATTACAGCGGGACTCAGGGAGAGAGCCGTAGCCGCCACCTCCTGCAAATTGCCGAAGAGCACGTTGGAATTAGTATTGCTTCCGGTAATAAACGCTCCTAAAAGTCCTATAAACGGAGATACTGCCGGATAAACGCTTGCGGCAATTAAAACGAGTAGATTGGCGATGCTGCTTATCATACCGCTGTCCATCATTATTTGCGCCATGCACAACAGGAACACCAAGGTGATACTGGTCGGAACACATTTTTTGACAGTGTTGGAAATTACCTTTTTGAACACTTTTCCGTCTATACATTTTCTCTTTCTGTATACTATCATGCTCAGGAGCGATGATATCAAAATTATGCTGAACGGAAATTTGAGAAGGTTAAATGTAACATAACCCTCTTCAGCTGCAATTTCAACACCGGAAAGACTCGTATAACCAGGGAAATCCAAGGTGATGGCCCATTTTGGTCCGAGTATGAAAAATGTGATAGAGAATAATACTATCAAAATATATGGCAACAGACTTTCTACTAACGAAAGCTTGTCTGAATACAATTTAACCGATCCGCCGTTTTTCCTGTTCTTTATTTTATATAAAGCGAACAGGGTGATAAGGCCGGAAATACCAGTCATAAGGCCGATAACGGAAAACATCTGAAGGCGAGCGAGCAGATAAAGTACAGCGCCCATGACGCATGAGGTGATAATCACGTAGGGAAGGCCCTTAGACAAATATTTCTTGCCTCCGTAAACGAAGGACACGGCCATTCCCATTATCAGCATAGCCAAAATGCCGTAAATCGCCATATAAGGAACGATTTCTTTTCCGGCTGTCTTAGTCACCATATCTATGGCGTAGATGGATGAGCCCATTGAACCGAAGCTGATGGACCAGCAATGTCCGAGAAGCACGCCGGCTGCTGAAACCACAGGATCAAACCCCATGGCTATAAGTATAGGCGTGACTACTATAACGGGGACGCCAAAGCCTGCTATTCCCTGAAGGAAAGGTGCGAAAACCCATGCGAGAAACAGAAATTGAACGTATTTATCGTCGATCAGTATACTTATGTTCTTATTTATAACATTCAGAGCGCCTACCTCGTTGACTAAATTGTATAAGAACATAGCGCCCCATATGATGAAGATTACGAATACAGCCAAGCCGAAGCCCTTGCTCAGCATGACCGAAAGTCCGAACAGATCCGGCCTGAAAATAAAGATGCATATGATAAGGGCCACAAGAAACGAAATAGCTCCGGACTTGCTGGCCGACATTTTTAGCATAAGCAAACATACCAATAAGGTTATGATAGGCAAAAATGAAAGCACTGTTGTTACCACGGTGATACCTCCAAAAGAGTAGATTCCTTAAACTATAAGTTTGTTTATTAAAGCCATACAGGGACATATTAAATGCCCCTGTATAGCCGACGTAAGATTATTGTTAATGTATAAGATATAGTCTCTATTTCATCATATCCTTTACGGTTCTGATGTAGATTTCCTTGCAGGCCAGCACGTGGCTCAGATATCCGTATTCGTTAGCCATATGCATATTTCCGCCTGACGGTCCGAAGGTTACTGTAGGAATTCCGAGGCTTCCTGCCAGAATGTTGGAGTCGCATACTGACAGGTCGTAAGCACATGGAAGATCTTCGCCGACTACGTCCTTGTAGTGACCTCTGATAGTCTGTACAAGATCCATATCCTCAGGAATCGAGAACGGTTCCATATAAGGGAGATCTCTCGGACGAAGCCTGATATCAACCTTGTCCTCTATACCCATCTTCTTGACCAGATCCTTGAGCTGCTTTTCACAGGTCTCATAAGATTCTCCCGGTACGGTGAAGCGTTCTACCAGCATGTAGCAACTGTCAGGAACTATCAGAGCGTTCGGGTTTCCGCCTTCTATGTGGCGTATGCACCAGGTTCCGTGTTTGAGCTTAGGATGCTGCAGAGTAGGAAGCTTTTCAATTTCGGCAGCCAGCTTTCCGGCTGTGATGATGGCGTTTTCGCCTTCTTCAGGATAATACTTTGTATGAACAGCTTTTCCGTGAACGGTAACGTCGATAGTATATCTTCCGCGGAAGCCGACAGCGATATTATCGAAGCGACATTCAGCCATGATAGCCCAGTCAGCTGTGAGACCTTCTGAAGCGAGCTGGTAAGTTCCTCTTGAAAGAACTTCTTCGTCGGCTACGAAGGCTGCGATGATTTCGCCTGTAAATTCGTCCTTATGCTGGGTAAAGTATTCAAGCGTCTCAAGGATAGCGGTGTCTCCGCCCTTCATATCCATTGCGCCTCTGGCATAAGTGCGATCTCCGATTACCGTAGGAGTAAGCGGATCGGTTTCCCAGCCCTCGCCGAAGGCTACGGTGTCGATATGACCTATAAGAAGCATTTTTTTGCCGGGCTTACCGCTGTCGATGCTGGTCGATACAGAAACGCAGTTTTCCATATCTTTGTATTGTGAGTAATGAGGCTTAAGTCCCATTTCTTCAAGCTTACTGCCTATGAAATAAACGATTTCCTTTTCGTTTCCGCTTACGCTGTTGATGCGGATTAAGTCATGATAAAGTTTTTCTGTCTTATCCATAATATTTTCCTCTTTTCTTTTTATTTATCAGACCTGCGCAGGTTCTTTGCCTTTGGAACCATCTTTAAGCTTGGCAAGGCCGATTCCCGTCAGAGCTATGATTGCCGAGAAGATGATCGAAAGCCAGAGCATAGGCGCATAAAGTGCGAATGACATATTGCTTACGCCCAAGGTAGTAGCGGTGTATGAACCGGTTGTCGACCAAGGTACTAACGGAGCGAAGCCCGTTCCTGTATCAAGCATCTCTCTCATAAGGTTCTTCTTGTCTAAGCCGTAAGCAGGATACAGATCCTTTACCATTCCTCCTACTACAGGATAGCTTACGTAATAAGCGCCTGTAATGGTGAAGAATACAGCATGGAAAAGCATAGTGGTAAAGGCCATGGTTCTCGAAGTCTTGGCAAATTTCTTGGTGAAGTCAAGCAGAACGTCTATGACACCCGCGGTACGCAGAGGGCCTCCGAAGATTCCGGCTGCCATCAGGATCAATATCGTGCTGAGCATGCTAGACATTCCGCCTCTGTTGAGCATGGAGTCTACGATTTCAGATCCGGATTCTCCGGCATATCCGCTGTACATTATTGTGATACATTCAGTTAACGAAGCTCCCTGAGTAATCATGGCTACAAGTATAGCTACGGCGGCTCCTGCTACGAATGTAGGAATTGTAGGCTTTTTCATTACTATAAGAACGATAACCACAACTACAGGCAATAACATTAATATATTGAAGTTGAAGATTTCGCTTACGGTTCCGATTATCTCGTTGTATGTATCTCCGCCTACGTTTCCGTTGTCGAAACGCATTCCATAGAAAAAGAAGAATATAAGTGAAATTGCCCAAGCCGGTAAAGTTGTAATCAGCGAGTGCTTGATTCCCGTTATCATATCCACATCTGTTACGGATGCGGTGATTACAGGAGAGTCGGACAGAGGGGACACTTTATCTCCGAAGAAGGCGCCTACGCATACCGCTCCGGCAGTAATCTCAAGAGGCACACCGAGACCTTCGGCAACACCCATACATGCTACGCCTACTGTAGCCAGAGTTCCCCACGAAGTACCTGCCAGCGTCGACATAAATGTGCAGAGCAGACATACTATAGGTAAAAACAGCTTAGGTGTTAAAAGCTTCATGCCGTAATAGATCATGATAGGTACTGTTCCTGATATCATCCATGTAGCTACCAGAACGCCTACGGCTAAAAGGATAAGTATCGCTACGAGCATTGACGATATTGTTTCTTTAATTCCCGTCTGGAGGTCGTTGTACTTTATGCCGAAACATACGGCCATAACGCACATTACGACGCCGTCGAGGGCTAAAACTATACGATTATTGAGTTTGAATATCAATAATCCGATAATAATTATTGCGATTCCTACAAGCAGCATTGCGACAGCTTGCCATGGTTTTACAATTTTCCTTTCAGAATTGTTGCTCATGTTGGATTCCTCCTGTGTTATAGGGTGTTTATTTTTTTAATTCGCGAATTATTGTTACGCAAATTGGTATTGCATAATCCGTGCCAAATTGACGACTCGTTAGCTTTTTATCAAGAAACCCTTGTTTTTACTCATATTGTGGGAATGTGTCGTTTCGCTGTGGGATTTATGGGGATATTAGTGGGATGAAGTGATATTTATGTTGATTTTTCAATGAAGTTTTGTTAAAATCAAAAAAAATACATTCTTTTAAAGTGTTTTTTGAAGCGTTTTCGGGAGGTTTTGGGATGAAGACTTTGCTTTTCGTAGGAAAAGATGTAGAGAGCAACGTCAATTATATCAGGGAGCTGAAGAGGATATTTTCAGGTTATCTTCAGATAGAATACTGCTATGAGGCGGAGCAGAACAGAGTCGGAGAGGATATGATCAGGAAAGCGGATATTATACTTCTCACAAATCCGTACTCGCTTCCTCAAGCGCGGCAATACCTTAAAAAGGACAGCAAAATAATAAATATGAATTTCACATTCAAAAGGGAACTCGTTGAAGCTCTGAAGCGGTTCCCCGTCGGAACAGAAGCTCTCGTGTGCTTTAAATACTATTCCGATGCCCACCAGGCGGCGTTTACTCTCTATGAGCTTGGAGTGAATAACCTCAACCTGTATATAAATTACGAAAATAACAAAAATTTGATAAACAAGACGATGGACATTGCTATCGTAAACAGGGACACAAACTGCGCTCCGGACGGTATACCGATTTATTTTGACATAGGCTCGCTGTCCATAGCCGTGGCCACTATAGTAGACGTGGCGGTATCGGCAGATATAATGTGCGACGAAATAGAAGCCCGTATCATTCGTCATGGCTCGATGCTGAGTATTCCTGAGGATTATAAATCATATTTTTTCGACAACTCGGCCATGGCCAACGCCCAGCTCAGAACCATTACCAACTGCATAGAATACGGCATAGTCATCGTTGACGAGACATATAACATAATCAACTGCAATAATCAGTTCCTTTCAATGTTCAACATCGGTCGAAGCATTTCTCACCTTAGTGTCAGCGATATACCGGAGCTTTCACATCTGCTTCAATATATAACGCAGGACGGCTATATGACCAATATGCTGATAGAGACCCCGGATAAAAACAGATTTTTTCTGTTTTCTAAAGAAAAGATAAACAAATCCGACGCTACGTATAGCATTTTCATGCTATTGTTCAAGGATGTTACCGAAATACACGCCCTTGAATCCACCTTCCAAAAACAGATAATCAAAAAAGGGCATGTGGCAAAATACACTTTCGATAATATTATCCATGAAAGCAACATCATGGATCTTGTCATAGAACGCTGTAAAAAGCTTGCGCAAATAGATAAGCCTACGCTCATTATAGGGGAAAGCGGCACAGGAAAAGAGCTTTTCGCCCATTCGATTCATAATGCGTCTATAAGAAGCAAATTCCCCTTCGTTGCGCTAAACTGCGCTACTATTCCGGCTACCCTTTTGGAAAGTGAATTGTTCGGATACGAGGAAGGTGCGTTTACGGGGGCAAAAAAAGGAGGCAAGATAGGCCTGTTTCAGACTGCTAATAAAGGAACGCTGTTTCTTGACGAGATCGGAGAAATCACGCCGGAAACTCAGGCCAAGCTGCTGAGAGTACTGGAAGAAAATGAAATCATGCGAGTCGGAGGCGATGAGATTATAAAAATAGATACTAAAATTATAGCTGCCACTAACAGGAACCTCAAACTATTGGTTGAGGAGGGATCTTTCAGGCTTGACTTGTATTACAGGCTCAATACCCTCATGGTAAATATACCGCCGCTCAGAGACAGAGTAGACGACCTTCCGCACCTGATAAATTTTTTCATGAGGAAGGAGGGAAAAGATATCAGGATATCGGATGAACTCATGAGATTTTTCAAAAGCTATCAGTGGGAGGGCAATATAAGAGAGCTGCGAAATTGTATAGAATACATGGTAAACATTTGCGACGACGTTATGGATATATCCTTTCTGCCCGAATACCTTTATGACGAATATGCCAAGACCAATACGAATTCAATTCCAACTGCGATGACTGATATATCGGTCTTGAACTCAGAGGAAATAAGGCTTGAAAAATTCATTTTAAAGGCTATACAGCGTTTTGCTCTGGGGAGGAGAAGGCTGCTGGAGCTTTTGCACAACGAGGGTTTTGGCGTTTCAGAATACAGTCTCAGAAATATTTTGAAGCGGCTTAATGAAAATAATTATATTGTATTCGGACATGGCAGAGCCGGGTGTCATATAACCAGAAAGGGAGAGGAATATCTCGCAGAGCTGACGAAAGAGCGATAATAGGGAAAAATAAAAAGATTGAAGGTCGGCGAGGGCAGGGAGACAAGCCGCGTCAGCGCTTACTTGTATTGCTCTTAGAGGGTAAGAGGATGCAAAAGACTCTTTTCAGGGGAAATTCTCGGGAATTTAAATGGATTTTACGTCTTGACTTGGCAATAAAAAAGAGATAGAATCGTAAGGCAATATGAAAAATGTACATTCGGGCCCGTAGCTCAGCTGGGAGAGCGCTGCGTTCGCAACGCAGAGGTCGAGAGTTCGATCCTCTTCGGGTCCACCAATTTAATCGTAGGTCGAACCCCTGAGGTGACGATAGTCGTCTTGTCTTACGGTTTCGTACTTGCGACCCAGATTAAGGATAGGCTTTAAGCCTGTCCTTTTTCTTTTGGTAGTCGGTAGTCCGTTTTAACGAATTTTCCTTATATATACATGTAATGCGAGGGAGCGACGAGATTGCGCTTTGAGTCCCTTTACTTTTTGGAAAAATCTTTTTAGTTTTTACGAACTACCAGTACTACCAGATAGCCAAAGACCTTGTAAATCAAGGACTTTCTTCGGTAGCAGGCTCAGTAGCAGAGGGCTCGGGCTCGACTACCTCGACTGCTACGGAGACCCGCAAGAGCTGTCCTTCGGGGACGAAGGCCTTGATTTGCTTTACAAAGCTCGCCGCGTTGAAGGCTCCGGAGAAGCAGAACGAGAAGTTCTCCAAAGTTATTTTTTTTGTCGGCGCATTCGTGCTGATACCGTAGTCCTCACGGAATCTTTCGAGGTCGTCCTTCGTAGGTTGAAAACCGCGCTTGAAGGAAAAGCCTCTCTTGCTCAGGTAAACACCAACCGCGCCGGCGTTCGCGCCCATAAGCTCGGCAAGTGCCGAAGGTCCGACGCGGTACTTGTCGATAATGTTCTGCACGTAGCTCTTCTGCAAGCCCTCAGGAAGAGCTTTGAACTCTGCGTAGGTGATACGCTTTTTCAGGTTGAGCGTGTAGGTAGGACCGCTCATCTCTCTCATCTCCTTTGCCGTATATTGCGGTAGGCGGCAACCGCTATGCCGAGGGCGCTTCTTAGCGCTCTGGGCTGTTATCGCCTTTTCTCGTACATCTTCTTTGAAGAGGTACTCTTCGTCTCTCATATAAACCTCCCCGGGCAAGCCCCAGACCTCCCGTATCGCGTTTTAGCTCAGGGGCCTTTAGATTTACCCTCTGAAAACTTTGGACGCGATACGGGCCATTCTGGAGTCCTTTTAATCAGCCCTCTCCATAGCGACCTCGCAGATACCGCAAATGAGGCTGAGGTCGGCGGTCGTCTTAACTTCCTGCCCGCAGACCGGGCAAACGTAGCGGTGAGGCTTTTCGCGTTCGGCCTTTGCTTTCTCCTCAGGCATAACGCGGGCGAACGGAACTTCAAGTACAAAGCCGTTGTCTTCGAGGGTCTTCTTGAAGGCCTCGGTCGGATTTGTGTGGGAGAAGCCCACAGTACGGTCGTACCCGATTTCAAGGTCTCTCGCCTCAGCTTCGGCCTTGAAGGTCTTGTTGTGGTAACGGCCCTTCTGACAAGTGTCCTGAATCTCATTCACGAGGCAGTAAAGATGTACCATCTCGTGGCACATCGTCGCGGCCGTGTTAGCGGACGGGCGATTGAGGAACTCGGCGCCGATGTTGATTTCGTACTGGCCGTCATTCTCGCTCTTCCAAATCTTCTTAGTAGAGCAGTGGCCGTAAGCCTTAGGGGTAGACTGAACGGTGATGACCGGTTTCGGCAGCGCGTTGTCGAAGTAGACGCGATTCAGAATGTCGAACAGGCGCTCGAGCTTAGTCACGACGTCCGACATTTTCATAGGCTCGTCGTGGTTGACTTCTGGCTCAGCGGTCTCGCTGACCTCAGCCTCAGGCTCTTCGTAGAGCTTCCAGCGACGGTCATAGCTTGCAGCAGCCATGATACTCGGCTCAGCGTTAGGCTCGTCCACGGGGACGGAGTGAATCTTGCGATTCTCCTCGTCAATGCTCACGACCAGACGGACCTCGTTGGTCTCCTTGTTGATAATCTTCTTGTTAGCGATAATGCTCATATCTTTCATTATGTTTGCCTCCTTTGTAATTCCCAGTGTTTTCCAACTGACAATTATATTTTACCGTGTTCAGTAGAAAAAGGGAGCGCGCAAAACTGCCGGGATTCTGCGAACTTTTCGTTGCAGTTCTACCGCTTTTGGTAAGAAGCTGCCTCCACGGTGTTCTTGAGCAGCATAGCGACGGTCATCGGGCCCACGCCGCCGGGTACCGGAGTAATCGCTGACGCCTTTGCCGCGACCTCCTCAAAAGCAACGTCTCCACAGAGCTTACCGTTCTCGTCCCGGTTAATTCCGACATCGATAACGACCGCCCCCGGCTTAACCATGTCTGCGGTAATAAAGCGGGGCTTACCGACTGCCGAGATAAGTATATCGGCCTGACGAGTATAGCTCGCGAGGTCCTTCGTCTTAGAGTGGCATACGGTAACGGTGGCGTTCGCATGCAGAAGCATAAGGGCAAGTGGCTTGCCTACGATATTGCTGCGCCCGATAATGACGCAGTGCTTCCCGCTTACGTCTCCCAGCAAATGGAGGATTCCGGCCGGAGTGCAGGGCCTGAGACCAGCCTCTCCGGTCAAGAGCTTTCCAATATTATAGGGGTGGAAGCAATCCACGTCTTTCTCCGGCGGTATTGCGCCGAGTACCTTCTTCTCGTCAATGTGTTCCGGGAGAGGAAGCTGAACGAGAATACCGTCCGCCCACGCGCTGAGCCCTGCGATAGACGCGATGACCTCTTTGGTCGACGCCGTAGCCGGCAACCTGCGAGAGCAAGACCGAATACCGACCTCGGCGCAAGCGCGTTCCTTGTTGCGGACATAAACCGAGGAAGCGGGGTTGTCGCCGACCATAATAACGGCGAGCTTTGCGTCAGAGCCTTGCAAAGAAGCCTTCACCTGAGCGGCGATAGCTTTTCCGTCAATAATCATTCGCTTTCCTCCTCAAAAACATCAAGAGGAATGGCGATTTCATCCTCTTCGGTATCATCTACCGCAGCATAGCCAATGCCGTCACATGCGGTAACTAACTGAGCGCAGTCTAAATCTTCACCGACAGCCTCGATAAAGCTGTCTCGGTCGATTTCAGTAACCTTAAAATATCGAGCCATTATTCTTCCTCCTTATCCGGTTTTGTCAGGTCCTCAGGCTGGCAGTCGAGAGCCTGCGCGAGCTTGAGCGCCGTTTTGAGCGTGATATTCTCAGGCTTGATGATACCGACCTCAATATCACGGATTTTCTGGTAGCGGATTCCGCTGACTTTTGCCAGCTCGGTGCGGCTGTAGCCTTTCGCAAGCCGCAAATCTTTAAGTCCCAAAGTGTCATTCTCCTTTCACCGCGGGGCACAAGGCCCCGCGGATTCATAGATTGATGATTAGATATAGAAGCCGAAGCAAACGCCGCCGGCGCCGCCGGCGTAGCTATAGTTCGCGCTGCCGCTGCCGTTCACAACGCAGAAGCTGCTGGAGATGCTCCCATAAGGAGAACGCTCCCACCACCAGCCCGCATCTCCGTCTTCGTCGACCTTGATACGGTTGCGGCGGTCCTTGAAGTACTCGAACTGGAAGCCGCGGTCAGGGTCATTCTCGGTCCAGTCATGTTCACCGAAGACCTCCATCTCGGAGAAGAGCCAGAGCTTGTCCTCCTCTTTGCCGAACTTGCGGGGCTTGATAGCTGCGATAAGCGCGTCAGGGAGCAGCGCGATAACTTCCTCGTTGAGGTAGCGACGCATATCGCAGGCAAGCCAGCCGCCTTCGTTGGTCCACTCCTTATTCATGCGGTGGTAGCCGAGCAGATTCTTCAGCCCGATAACGCCGTCGTCCATGACGACGAACACAACCTCGCGGCCGTCCTTGAGAGTCTCGACGATTTCATCGCCGACCTTGAGCGTACCCGGATTCGCCCAGTTAAAGGCCCGGGTCTCTTTCGTTGTAATAGTTGCCATAATAAAAACCTCCTGAAAAATGTATTTGCTTATAAGAGCGTTCTGCCCTTGAGAAGCCTTCTGATAGTCCACACGTCGGAGCAGTACATCGGCGTAAACCAGTAGTTCTCCAATGAGTCGTCCGAGCGCATGGGCTCGGTAAGTGAGTTGCCTACTTTGATATAACCGGCGACGCCGAGAAGCGAGAGCTGGATATAACACATGTATGCTACGGTGTAATCAACATCCTGCGCGGTCACGAGAATGTGGTTTTGCCAGTTCAGACCGGCCTTGCTTATCTGCTTAGCCGCAGCGTGAACGCCGGCAATCAAAGTAGCGCCGGCACCGCAAGCGCAGTCGTTAATTGAGATATAGCCTTTCGCCTCGATAGTCGGCAGCACGTTGTCGCAAGTCATTTCCGCCATCATTCGGCAAACATCGTAGGGCGTAAAGAACTGCCCGCCGGAGTCATTGCCGAGATTAAGCGCCATAAAGATACTTCCGAGGAAGTCTTGCTCTGGATTCTTCTCGAGAGCAAGGACCACTTCCGCAGCAAGCTGAGGAAAAATCTCTTGCTCCTTCTTGTTGTACTTCTGAATCCGCTTGAGGTAGAGCTCTTCGCGCTTTTCAAAGTGAGACTTGTCGACCGCGTTCGAGATAGCGCAAGCATACATCGTAACGAAGTCCTGCCAGACCTCCCACGGAGTCCAGCGGTATGTAAGCTCTCGGAAGAGCTTTACAAAAGGTTGGTCATCGGTCTTTCCGACTCTTTTTGCCATTGAGTTGCCTCCTTTAATAAAGTAGTGTGCTAAAGTAATCAGCCCGAAAGAAACGCCCTTGCGGGCGAATCTTTCTCAGACGATATTGACCTCGTAAATGAGGTAGTCGGTGAAGTCTGCCGTGCGGTAAAGGTACGGCGAGATTTGCTGCGGACGGTCGGAACGGCTCTCGACAAAGGCTTGCGCCTTTTCTAAAGTCGAGTAGCCCTCCTGACTGACTTTCCCGAGGCTTGCTTCGGGAATCACTTGAACGATGTAAACTTTCATGTTATTGCCTCCTTGTTTTTAATGTCAAGAGGTTACCTTTCGCAGCGCGCTTACCGCTTGAAGCTCGTAAGCTGGGCGGCGCTGTCCGCATTCTGTTTTATCCTCTTGACATTATTTATTATGCCGCGTTTTACTGATTTCGGGAGCGCGCAAAACTGCCGGGATTTTGCGAACTTTCCGTTGTGGTTTTACCGCTTTCAGTCAATCGCGTCGACCTCGCCGGCTCTCATAGCAGCCAGAATCGCGTTGAGCTCGTTTGCGAGGAAGCGGTGACACATGCGCAGCTTCATGTCAAGCTCCTTCTTCGTATACTTGCGGTCGACCGCTTTAAGGTAGTCATACCACGGGGAAAAGTCCGGGTCGAAGAGCATACAATGCGTTTCGTCATAGCAAAGCTCGAATACCTTCTTTACCTCAAAGCATTTACTAAAATGCTCTGCCGACCGGCGAACGGTCCAGTTTGTGGCCTTTACGGCGTCAGCGCACCGCTGCAGAGCGGAGTAGCTGTAGCAAGCGCGTTGGAAATTCATAGAATCGTTACCTCCTTAGGGTTTACTTTCTCGTCTGAACGCGATATAATATATGAACACTCTTAAGCTCAGCCGGTCTTGTGACCGGCCAAGCTCTCGAGCGGACGAGGTTAGTCGTCAGTTACGTATTCAAGGTACTCGGTGTCTGTCGCGAAGAGCATGTACTCTCCGTTTACCAAGCCCATGAATCCGTAGTCGGTGTGATAGCCGTCCATGATTGACCTCCTTTCTGAGCTCTCGTTGCTGGAACAACGGGGGCTCTTTTCTTTGTCAAGGCTTTCCCCTTGACAATTATTATTTTACCGTGTTTGGTAAGAAAAGGGAGCGCGCAAAACTGCCGGGATTCTGCGAACTTTCCGTTGCATTTCTACCGCAAATAGTAAAAGGCCGGAGCCGTCCCACGAAGGAACGACTCCGGCCTTATCTCTTAGGCGAACTGATTTACTTTTTTCTGTACGGCGGCATAGTCATACCCAGCGGCCTCAAGCCGCTTTTTACGCTCCGCACCGTTGCCCCACTTGCCTTGCAGGACCTCCCGAGCGAGCTCGTCTACCGACTTGCCCGCGCCCTCCGCAGTAGTGATGAAGGCCGAAAAGCCCGCGGCTTGCAGCTTCTTCATCATAGCTTCCGCGTTCGCCTTGACCTTGAAGGCCCCGACCTGAATCTTGTAGAGGTCTCCGGCCTTCACCATATAGGTGTCGAAGCCTTTCGCCTTGACCTTAGCCAGCATGGCGTCTGCGTTTGCCTTAGACTTAAAAGCACCCGTCTGGACGCGATACAAGCCCCCAGACGGCTTTTCAGGCGCGGGCTTGATATTCGTACTCCCGAGGCGTTTGTTGACCTCAGAGGCAATCTGGGCGTGCCGTTCGTAGAGGTATGTACCGGGGCAGCTCTTATTCGCAAACCAACGGTGTACGGTCATGTTCTGCTTGTCCGGCTGACCGATAAGAGACTTGTCAGCCTTCCACTTGAGTTCCTTGATTCCGTTACGCTTGCAAATATCGACGAGCAGGTCGATAAGCGCGGCATAGGCCTTCGCATTGACCGCGTAAGGCTCTTTGGTGTCGCTGGCGACCTCAATCGTAATTGCGCGGTTGTCGTTCGCCGCGTTCGAGGAGCACCACGAGCGGTCTTTCTCCTCGACATACATACCGATACGGCCGTCATACCCGATACCGTAGTTGCTGGACGCCTGCCGAGAGGTGGGCGCGAACACGTTGCCGAGGGTCTCGACCGAGCATTGACCGACTACGCAATGGATAGTTACGGTATCGATTTTGTGGTTGCGAGGGCTCGACTTATTCGGCGAGATTTTTGTATAGCTTACGAGCGGGCTGTTACTCATTCTCAATACCTCCTTCTGTCTTAGCGTTCAGGATTGCCACGAACTTAGTAAAGGCCTCCTTGATGTACTTGCAGGCCACGAGTAGCACGGCACCGATGATAATAAGGTCAGCGAAGAGGTCGGAGTACTCCTCGGGAATCGCCCAGCCGACTTGATTTGCGAACAGGGGCAGAGTCGTGATTGCCGTACAGAGCAGCGTCAGGCCGACCACGAAGGTCAGAATCTTAAGGCCGCTCGCAATGAGCTTGTCCTTGTCAAAGGACTCATGCAGAATCTTGATGTTGTACCAGAGCGAAAAGGCGACATTCGCGAGGTACGCGGCGAGGAAGATAAGCATGGCCCAGCCGATGTTGATAAGGTTTTGCAGTACGCTTTCTAACATGTTTTCAGTCCTCCTTTGAATCATTGTATATATCAGGCCCGTACTTCTTACGGAGCTTGATTCGGTTTTCGGCTTTCGCCTTACTGTAGTAGAAGCCGGTCGCGGTAGCGAGCTCGGCAAAGATGGCGGGGATAAGATATGCAAGCGGCGAAGTGTCGCCGGTTTTCCAAACGACGGCTAAAGTAAAGACCGTTACGATACCCGTAGCGGTCCCGACAATGGCGATTATGATTTTGGAAAACTCTCGTTTCTTAGCTCTCATCGGGCGGCGATACCGGCAGCTCTAAAAACTTGTTATGGAGGTCGTCCATAACGCCGTTCACGCCGAGGGAGTGGTACTGCTTCCAGCAGTTCTCGAAGTTTTCCCGGGCGTAGATAGGAGCGAAGCCGCGTTCCTCCCATTTGTTGTAGTCGCTAATCATCTGCGACCTGAGCAAGGCTTGCAGTCCCGCCTTTACCGCAGCCGTGTCCAGAGCGTTCTTCTTGACGAGGGAGTGCAGGTACTTGAAGATGGCCGCAATGAGCGCAGGCACGCCCAGAAGGCAGAGCCATTGATAAACTGTCATTCAGTAACCTCCTCCCAGCCGTAGACCCCCGGCTCCCAAACATTATTTGCGGCAGTACTTACCCAGTGCTTGCCGCTGTGCGCAACCTTATCGCCGAGCGCGTAGGCGTCATGCGCGCCGAGGGGCTGAGACCATTCGGGGTACTCGGCCGTAGGGTCTCCGATTTCCTTCCAAAGACTTGCGGTAGCCGGCGGCGTCCAATCTGCTTGCGAGCTGTGCGCTTGTACGCAGCGGTACAGTTTTCCTTTGTAAGAGCAAATCGCCTTGACTGCATAAGCTACCGGGTATGCCCATTCCGAAAACTGCTCGGCGTGTTCCGTGAGAGTCGCGTCGTCGAGCTGTTCTGTCTCTGCCATTTTCACGAAAACAAGACTCGCAAGCTCCGGAGCCCGTGCTTTTGCGAGGGCGGTTAGATTCGCCTCAGTCGTGTAGAACTCGCCCGCATGGTAGAAGTAGAAGCCGGCGACAACTTCCGCGGGAACACTCTCGACCTCAACGAGGGTATGCCGGTCGCAGAGATACCCGACCTGCTGTGTGGGCCAGAAGGTGTTGGAGTCGTTCGAGTAAATCGCGTCGGCTTTGTCCTGCTCGCTGAGAACGACGACGCCGTTTGCCTGCCTGCGAACATAACAGGGGTGCTCGCAGATTTCGACAATGAGATTTGCCGAGTTTGTGATTAAGTACATAGCGCTTTCCTCCATTCGATTTTATTGTTCGGGTGGAATCCGAACAGTTTCTTAAAATATAGGTCCATGCGCTCGACGGCATGGAAGCTGTTTCCTCGCTTCATGTGCCCGCGCCAGCTCTCATAGGCGCTGCAAATATCCGAGAGCGGAAATACACGCCGGACGAACTTGCCGGCAATTTTCACGACTCTGCCCTCGATATTCCAGAGCTTGAACTTCTTGAGCTTGCGCCGGATTTTCTTAATACTCTCAAAGCTCATTTTGCGAAGAACCTTCCCGGTCTCCGTCAGCTTGAAGCGGATTTGCAGGAACTTGAAGCCCTCGCTGAGCTTCTTGATTTTTGTCTTTTTCGTATTAAGAATAATGCCGAGAGAATCACAGACCTCTTTCATGCGAGTAAGACACTCTTTGAGGTATTCCTTGCTCGGGTGAATCAGATAGCCGTCGTCCATATATCTGGCGTAGCCCTTAATGCCGAGCTTTTCCTTGATGAAGTGGTCGAGCTTATTCGGCAGCATAAGAGCGGCAGTCTGCGAGATTTGACTTCCGAGCCCGTAACCGATGGGCCCGAAATTATCGAGGCACTCGTTCGCGAGAGCCCTGATTCTCACATCATGCACACGCTTTGCCAGCTCACGGCTGACCGGCCAATGCTGCGCGTTGGCGAAGTAGTTGGAGAAGTCGAAGAGAAGAACATAGCCCTCCCGGCCGTACTTCCTGTAATGCCTTTGCAGGTGGCAGGAGAGACGGTTAAGAGCGAAGTCGATTCCTTTGTTCTCGGTACTTGCGCCGTTGTCATAGATGAACGACGGTTTTAAGGTCGGGTTGATGACCTTATCGCAGAGCGTCCTCTGCACGACGCGCTCGCTGATGTGAATGCTCCTGATGTGCCGCATTTTCCCTCGGTCGTAGAGGTCGAACTCGATAAAGCCTCGGCTCTTATACGTCCCGTCAAGAAGCGCGCGCCGAGTTGCAGCCGTATTCGTTACGAGATTGAAGCGGTAAGTCTGCGTGGAGCTTTTCCAGCTAACGCCGCGGCAGCAGATATGCCCGGATTGATATAGGTTTTCATAAGAAAAGACGTCCTCAAAATCTCCGCAGGATTTGCTGAGAGCGAGGCGTCTTTCTTGCCGTTTCTTGACTCGCCTCTGATAGCGAGCCTCGTGTCTTTCTTCGCTTGTCATTAAAAATTGTCCCCTTCGTACAGTGTTGCAGGATTTCACGCGTAAAAGTAACTGCATAGTAGTACCGCCCATGAAACACGGTCCGCGTAAACCGTGCCATGCAAGCAGCGTCCGAGCGACTACATCAAAGGAGTGTTTTAGCCAAAAGGCAGGGTACGAGTCATCCTTCCATAAAGGTACTGATTTCGGCGGTTTCCCGCTTACTACGTCGGACCTGATTCCTTATGGAATCCGAAGCAAACGCCGTTGGTGTTGTTGGCGTTGTTATTGTTCGCGTTGCCGTTGCTGTTCACATTGCAGAAGTTGTTGGAGTTGCTCCCATTAGGAGAACGCTCCCACCACCAGTTCGCAGGACAAGACAACAGTATCATGACAGGACCCGTATATCGGTTAGGGCAGATTCTTAAATCGTTCCTTATCCGATTTCTTTACGCCGGAAATTAGCTTAGCTTCCTCACTGATGAGGGAAGCCCACTCCTCGAGAGAATTATCGAGCCAGCGCAGCTTTTCAGGATTTTGCTTGAGAAGGTCTGCCATAATTCCGAGCTGACCGATAAGCGCCTGAAGTGCGGCATTTGCCTCGATAAGGTGGTCCCGTCGAAGCTGGGCCTCGTGCTGATTTCCGGGAAAAACGCTGTTCGCCATTTTGACCTCATTGTAGACGGTATCGGCGAGAGCGCTTAGCTCCTGAGCGCCGTAGAAGGTGTACCTCTTCGGCATTTTCAGGCAGCATTTTCTTGTATGCACGGCGAGCTTGCGCGCAGTCTCTACGAACTGGACCGAGCTGTCTCCTCGCAGTGCTTTATAAACTGACATAGTTAGCTTTTACCTCCTACCGGGGCCACAAGGGCCCCGGATTGACTAAAGATAGTAGATTAAACACAGAAGCCGAAGCAAACGCCGCCGGTGTGGCTGGCGCCGTTAAGGCTCGCGTCGCCGTTGCTGTTCACATAGCAGAAGTTGTTGGAGCTGCTCCCACGAGGAGAACGCTCCCACCACCAGTTCGCAGACCCGGAGCCGTTGGAGAGGTATTTGATTCTGTTCGCGGCGGTAGCAAAGTAGCTGTACTGCGAGCCCTCACCGGCTTTCGAGTAGGTAGTCGAGCCGAAAATCTCAATCTCGGAGAAGAGGAAGAGCTTCATCGAGTTTGTGTTGATAGTCGAGCTCTGACTGCCTGCGGAGGTCTTCTTGTTGACACTCTTAAGTACTGCCTGCAGGTCGGACGGCAGGGTCGGCAAAAGCGTGTTTTGCAGCCACGAGTACATTTCAGAGCCGGTAAAGCCACCGCTATTTGTGTTCGAGGCATTCATTCGGCGCGTAGTCGCCATAAGGTTTTTCATGCCGAAGGTAATGCCGGCTTTACCACCGCTTGCGAGGTCATCATGATTGAAGCCCATAATTACAAGCGTCAGGGTCTCGCTTCCGACCGTGATGTCCTTCGTATCGCCGACAGACCAAAGCTGAGAGGCCTTGCCTGCGGCAGAGGCCTTAGCAATCTGCGCCCACGTGTTCTTAGAGAGCACGCTGTTGAAGAACAGGCACTCGACGGAGTAGGTCTGCCCGGATGTCGTGATTGCCACGCTCACAGGGTCGGTCGTCTCTCCGCTCTTCGTAGCGGTAACGGTATAGGTACCGGACGCGGTAATCGTCAGGGAGAGCACACCGCTTGAAGGCACCGTGCCGGAGAAGGTCTTCGTACCGTTCGTGGCGGTAACGACAGCGCCGGAGTCCGAAGTTACTTTTAGCGTCGCCGAGAAGTAGGAGAGCGAGATTTTGTACTGCTTCACATCGTCAACGACAACGCTCTCAGTCGCGGTCTGCCCGTCCTTTGTAGCCGTTACGACCCATGTACCATATCCCGTCAGGTTGAAGGTCACGGTGCCGGTACTCGTAGCGGTCAAGGTCTTAGAGCCGCATTTGCAGGTAACGGAACTGCCGCTCGGAATCGTGGCAATAATCTGAGGCGGCACGCCGACCGTACCGAGCTGAGAGTCGGGAATCTTGCCGTCGCTTCCCAGAGTAGCTACACCGCCTGCCGTGCCTTTCTGAGAGGTAGGAATATAGCCGAGGGCGGGAATCTGCGCGACCGGGACCTTCTTATTCGCGTCAAGGGACGCAACGCCGTTCGCTGCGGCCTTCTGCGAAGTAGGAATATAGTCGAGCGAAGGAAGCTGTCCAGAAGGGACCTTGCCGTCAGAGCCCAGACTCGCAACGCCTCCCGCTGTGCCCTTTTGAGACGTAGGGATGTAGTCCATAGCGGGAAGCTGCCCCGAAGGGACCTTGCCGTCAGAGCCGAGGCTTGCGACGCCTCCCGCTGTGCCTTTCTGTGAAGCCGGGATATAGGACAGGTTCGGAAGCTGACTCTCCTTCAGCTTGCCGGACTCATCGAGGTCCGCCTTGTCCTTGAGTGCGGCGTCGATTTTATCCGCGTTCTCATTGAGGTCTGCAATGTCCGCGAAGTCTTCCGGCGCCGGCTTTTTCAGGTTGTAGTTGTCTGTGTAGGTAGCCATTAAGTAAGTACCTCCTCCTTCAAATCTTTCCACGTGAGCGACTTGACCTCGCTCCATTTATAGGGCTTGACCTTAGCCCATGTGTTATAAAGAAGCTCTACCGTAAAGACCATGTTGTACGGCAGAATGCGCTCAAGCGTCTCGGAGATAATCGTCTCCTGCTTCTTGACGCCGAGCGCGACTTTCACATTGACGGTAAAGGTCGCCGTCGTGATAGTCAAAACATAACCTCCCGCCCCGCAGAGAGACTCAAGCAGAGCGGCGAGGCTTTTCCTTGTGTAGGGAATATTTTCGTTGTACCGACTGAGCAGCCGGAGCTTGCGGTCGTCAAGAGTATCGGTCGCGAAGGGCGTGATACCCAGCATTTTCTCCCGGCGAGCCACGCCGTTCTCGGTAGCCTCAGAGATAAACTGGTCGTTCATGCAATCCTCGCAGGCGTCCCAGATAGCTTGTACCTCCGGGGTCTCCGCTTCCATGATTGCCCGCATTTCCTGCACGTCTTTCAGCACGTCTGGAAGATACTCTTTGAGGTCGATGGTTCTGATGTTGTTGAAATTACGCATTTGTGAACGACCCCCTCACCGCAACCGCGTCCTTATCGAGCGTGAGATTTCCCGTCTGGCCGTTCAGAGTCGTGCCGGAAATATCGACGATACCGGCGAGCGCGAGGAGTCTCGACTCGATTTGCGATACACGGACAATCAGCCCTGCCTCTTTACTCCACGTCGAATTGAGCTCGAGATAGTAGGCGTCAAGAGCGCTCTGAATGTACGGGAGGCACTCGGTCAAGTTCCAGCCGGAGGCGAAAGTCAGGGTCGTAGAGATATTGACCGTAGTACCTGCTGCGCCGACGACCGTAACCTCATGGTCAATAGGGGCAAGACCGATACCGTCGCCGCTGTTCTGTGTCGGGTCGATGGTCGTCTGCACGGTATTGATAAGGGTATCTGAAGGCGGTTGGTAGTCGCTTCCCGTAATAACGAGCTTGACCGTTCCGGGACCTTTCCACGCACGGTAGGGCTTGCACCCGCCGACGCCCGGCAGTGCCTCGGTGACTTCGATATACTGCCCACGGTTGAAGCCGTAGGACTGATTCTCAAAGCTGTTGAGGTAGCGCAGTCTCAGGGTCTCGGTCGCTTCTTCGTCTTCACCGTTAATAACGATACTCGTCAGCTCCGCGGTCGCGAGTCCCTCGATATACTCGATGGGAATAAGCTGACCGGTGTAGCTGTTCGGGTCCGCACCGGCGGTCTCACAAGTAAGGTAATACTTGAGAGACTCGATTTTCTCGGTCACGGCCCAGTTGTATTTATCGCAGGAGAAGCGCGTGCCGACAGGAATATCCATACTGAACTCGCCGATACCCACGGCGCAGGTCGCCGGCAGAGGCGTGATACCGCGCTCAGCGCAGCGCATGATAAGGTAGTCTCTGCTTGCGGTGTCTGCGAAGGTCTCATTGAGTACAGTATCGAGAGCCACATAAATCATGGCGCTCTCAAGGGAGTTCGGCGCAAGCGCATCGAAAATAATCGAGCCCTCGCGCTTATCAAGGCTCGACGCTATGCGGGCGAGTTTCTCTTGAAGAATCGCCTCATAGGTTTTATCCTCATACATCGGTTTCCACCTCCAAATCGCCGAAAATGCTATGCACGGTAAAGGTGACGTGCACGGTCTTTTTTCCGGTCTCAAACTCGAAGCCGTCTACTGCGGTGATTCGGTCGTCCTGCAGTAGGGCCTCTGTAATGCAACGCTTAATCTCTGGAAGCGCATACTCTTTCGGCTGGCCGATAAGCTCGACGAGCTCAACGCCGTAGTTCCATGAGTAAATGAGATAGGCGTACCGCTCCGTGCTGAGAATCAGGTAAATAGCCTGCCTCAGCGACTCGAGCTCGTCTACCATGCCGCGAATGCGCCCATGCTCAATATCCAGAGCGTAAGTAAGACTCGGCTGAGTCTCGACCTCAAGCGTCAAAAGGTCGTCTTCTACTTTAGGTATCATTTTGGCGCCTCCACTCTGTCTAAGATAATAAACTTCTGGCCGCCGTCGGCCCGCAGGAGAAGCACTTGCTCACCGGTCTTTAGGGCAAGGTGTACCTTGTAGGCCTTTTTGCCCTTGTAGGCGTGCTTATGACTTGCGAACTCTGCGTAG